>Ga0214929_100134_pt1 | contig 29511 bp, 27 predicted proteins | sample Stichaenrichm17X_FD_168613 | JGI IMG/M metagenome (GOLD analysis project Ga0214929, IMG submission 168613) | Xylose enriched microbial communities from anaerobic bioreactor in Madison, Wisconsin, United States - 17X | ecosystem: Engineered > Bioreactor > Anaerobic > Unclassified | place: USA... | reverse complement strand
TGCGAGTGGATGGGAATGTCTTCCAGCGACTGAAGGCGTTTGTTCCGATTATGGTGCCCGTTGTGGCCAACTCTCTCATCAAGATACAAGACCAAGCCGTCGCCCTAGAAACAAGGGGGTTTAATGCGCCCGGCGATAAGACTGTCTATCGCGAGCTGAGTTATACGAAGACAGACTCTTTTGTGCGCATGGCGAGCATCTTCCTTGGCCTTGGCGCCATTTGCTATCGCGTGCTTGTCGTGGCTGCCGTGGTTAAGCCGTTGTCCGGTGCCATTTCCTAGCCTGTGCGAGTCGTCAATGCGTCAAGCTGCTGGCACATCAAAATTGTCGGTGCATCATTAGCGAGGGGATATGCGATGCAAAAGGTGCTTCTTGTTGCACATTGCATACTTAACATTTCTTCCAAGGTCATTTTGTACAACGAGGAGGAGAAAAGGGCAGAAGAATCTCTGCGACGCCAATTTCTCCAGACAGCGATTAGCGATGGCGTGCAACTTTTGCAACTGCCTTGCCCAGAGTTCACGCTCTATGGCGCCAATCGGTGGGGGCATGTCAGCGACCAGTTCGACAATCCCTTCTTCCGCAGCCACTGCAGAAGGCAGCTTGAGCCAATCATGCAACAAGTAGAGGAATACCTTGCTCATCCCGAGCGCTTCGAGGTGCTTGGGCTTCTTGGCGTAGATGGCAGTCCGAGCTGCGGGGTTGACTATACCTGCCGTGGAAAGTGGTATGGGAGCTTTGAGGGAAGGCATGATTTGCCCAAGGCTCTTCAAAGCGCGCATTGCGTCAAGGGACATGGCATCATGATCGATGAGTTTTCGCATATGCTGCAGGAGCGTGGCCTGAGCGAGCAAGTTCCATTAATTGGCCTTTATGCAAAAGAGCCGGAGAAATGCCTGTCTTTATGCCGTAAAGATCACGAGGGTTCTCTCTGATTGCCCTGCCATGTTAGATGAGCAGGTCACGAGGGTAAAGACGCGTGTGGCAGATGCGCTCTGCTCTTCCGCGGAAGCAGATTCGGGTTCTCCTCTAACAAATCAGGCATAAAACCCCGAACGGCTTACCTTCAGACGTTCAGCCATCCAGGGGCTCGTAGTCTTGTCATTGTGGTACTCCTTTTTCGGTAGGTATGAGATTACTGGATTTCCGACTGGAAGTTTCACAATCTCATGTCCGAAAAAACAATACAGGTTACACTGCCTCGGCAAGCACCGTCGCCGTCACGGCAGGAGTTGACCCTGCCGAGGTCGACATCACCAACACCTACACCCAGCTTGGCTCTGCAACTGATAATTCAAGTAGTAATTCTGGTTCAGGACTGCTGACCCAAACTGGCAACAACCCGTTTAATTGGGCTTCGCTTGCTGGCGCTGTGATTTGTGGTGTACTAGCTGCTGTTCTTTATGTCGCGGATCGCAAGAGGCGCAAGCTATAGCAGCTAAGTTTTGCGGTTAAACAGTAGCTGTAAATAACAGGTTAGGAGCTGTAGGCAAGGTGCCTGCAGCCCCTAGTTACATGAACCGTCTAAAAAATATCTTGTCTCTTACAATGTAATCTAAAACAATTCAACTCAAATATAAGAAGCTCTCGAAGTGATCATTCACATCGAGAGCTTGTATCAACTCATATTAGGGAGGAGGACTACGTTATATCGCGTTTTATGGTGCCAGTGGCTTTTTTTGCCTCCCGTTTAATATCGCCAGCAGCTTTTTTGACGTCGCGTTTGGCATCCCCAGCTCCATCTCCGGCTTTGTCAAGGGCGTCCTTTGCTTTCTCTCCCGCATCAGTTGCAGCGTCTTTGATGGCCTCGCTTGCTTCCGTGGCGGCATCGACGAATCTTTTTTTGAGGTCGGACATATCGGCTTCCTTTCGTCAGTGCATTGGATAGTTTTATTCTTTTACCCAAGTCGGCTGAGCTATAGACATATAGTCTCAACAAGAGGCCAAGAGGCAAGGCGCACGGTGAACCACGGTGAACGGTATATATCAGGTATTGTAAGTATTTGTCAATAAGATTTGTCAGCTTCTATACAGCTTGTTTTTTGTTTGTACTTAGCCTCATGTCACCTCTATGACGCCTGCCATCTCTATCTTGAACCCGCTAAGATCGACGTTAGGATTTTGTACATGTATGGCCATGCGCGTCACGAAGTTATTGTCAAATGGCTCTAGGTAGTATGCCTGCTCCAGATGGCGAATTGCTGCCTGTGTGTATGAAACTGCTCGTTGGTCGAGAAACGCCGTTAAATCTTGATCTTCAACAAAAGAGTAGTCTGCTTTGTTGCTATTTGAAGAGACGATCAGAGAGAGGTAGCAGATCTCGCTCTCGCTCACGTGCAAGTTGTATGCTTGGTTAACGTCTGAGCAAATTATGTGGGCTGCAGCATAGCCAGAAGTGGTGCGTGCCCTTGAGACGCTCTCATCAGGAGGCATCGATTTCCCCTGTCGAATGCGATCAATCATCACTATCAGGTGCATGAGGATGTTCCCGAGCCCGTAGTCGTCAGTGTGCAGCTCTTGGCTGGTGAGGGCATGTGAGACGGTCCTTGTGAGACTCGCTACGTCATAGCCTTCGGATACAATGCCGTTTCCCGTGAGCTTTGTGAAGCCGATGGGACTCTCAACAGTGAGCAGCTGTCCTATAAGGCGCCTCTTACCGATCTCGCTTCCCTCAATCGAGATGAGGTCGCGACGGCGCGTCAAGGAGAGCCCGAACAGTCGGATGGAGTCCCGGGCTGTCTTGATGAGCGACTCCAAAGAGGAGTCAGAGACGCACATTTCGTCTGCGAGCCAATAGACGTTGACAGGGGAGTCGCTCGAGATGAGCTTCCTTAGCAGATGGCTGACGCGGTCCTCAGACAAAGAGGCGCGCTCTGGCTCTCCTGATGCGCCGCGGCCATCCTCCGCCTGCATGGGAAGTATGGTCTCTTCCATTGCGACCGCTGGCTGGTTCTCAATTTGGTAGCCCTTGTGCGATGACCTGATGTATGGCTCGCTGGGTGCGGTATTGATTGCCTTGATGTAGTTTCTGATGGTGCGGGTGGTCACGCCAAACGTGTCGGCAAGATAGGCAGCATCGACCCAGTCTCGCTTAGAGGATAGGACCCTTATGAGGTCGTCGTGTCTGATCCGCATGGCTCGTCGCCTCCTACCACTACTCTCTGGATGGAAGTATATCGGAAGTATATCGATGAGCTGAGCTCTGGTTTTTCCTAGATATAGGAAATTAACCTCTGCCGCTCTCCTTCCTCGATTGAGGAAGGGAATTTGTTTGTGCGAGGCAACCTGACATGAGAGAACTAGGAGCGAGAAGAAATCCCAGGCATGTAATTTGATTTCTTCTCTGCATAGGGGCGAAGGAAAAAGTGGAGGAGGTGGTCTAGGCGATGCGGCACCTCGATGTTCTGTTGGTATGCGGTTCTGGGGCAAGCAGTGGCTTCATGGCTGTGAGCATGAGAAAGGCTGCAAAGAAAAGAGGCCTTGACATCAAGATTACTGCAAGGAGCGAGTCTGAGATCGGAGGGTATATTGACTCGATCAACGTGCTCATGATCGGTCCCCATCTCAAATACTTAATCGATGAGCTGCGGCAGAAGTATGAAGGGCCGGACCTTAAGGTCATTCTCATGAAGCCTTCATACTATTCGCTGCTCGACGGCAATGCCGCCCTTGATGACTTGCTGAGTGCGACAAAAGATTTCTAAAGCTATAAATCACTATTTCTTTCCCTATTTGACCTTGACTAGCAAGTAAGGACTGGTAGCTATGGGCAAGTTTATGAATTGGCTTGAGAATAGCTTTGCACCGAAGATGAACAACGTTGCGCGAAATGCATGGTTCGCAGGAATAAATGACTCCATCATGCAGACGATGCCCCTGATCTTCCTTGGCTCGATCTTCTGCATGCTGACCATTCCCAGCACGTTCTTCACGTGGTGGCCGAATTTCTGGGAAGGCTACTACTGGTCATTCGGATTGATCTCCCTTTTTATATCGTTTCTTGTTCCGTTTAATCTGCTGGAGCAAAAAGGGCATCGCCAAGCTCGGATCAATGGCGGCATCGCAGGTGCAATCTTGTTCCTATTCTCCGTAAACCCGCAGTTTATCGCTGATCAGACCACAGCGCTCGGCAAAGGGACTATAGGTTTCACAGATATCAGCGAGATTGGCGGGTTCGGTGCAGGAGGCATGTTCCTAGCCATCATCACAGGGCTCGTTGCGGCGGCAATCATCAACAAGTTCGCCACGTTTTCATTCTTCAGCGAGGACTCCGCTATCCCTGACTTTGTTCGTTCTTGGTTCGACTCCATGCTTCCTATGGGGATCATCGTGCTAGGCGGGTGGATACTGACGTCTTCGGCATTCCTCAACTTCAACCTCTATCAGGCGGTCGTTGATCTCTTCATGCCGCTTCAGGATTTCGCCCAGAACATGTTCGGCTTCACGTTCATCTTGTTTCTCAATTGCTTTATTTATTCGCTGGGAATCTCAGGCTGGGTTATGTCGCCACTTACAACGCCGATCGAGACAACTGCCGCAGCGGTGAACGCGACGCTTGTCCAAAACGGCACTGCGACGGCTGCGACTATCCAGATCTACTCACACGCGACGATCTATTCGGCCTATCTTTGGATTGGCGGCATCGGCTGCACGCTTCCCCTTGTGATCATGATGCTGGGCATGGCCAAGTCGCACCAGCTCAAGGCTCTTGGCCGCGCGTGCATCGCGCCAGCCATCTTCAATATCAATGAGCCCTGTGTGTTCGGCTGCATTGCTTGGAATCCGCTTCTTATGCTGCCGATGTGGATAAACGGCTTTATCCTCCCTCTGTTCGTGTACATCTTTACCAAGGTCATACCCTTTGCTCCCATTCCGACGTTGCTGTTCCAGCTGTGGTACACCCCATTTCCCATTTCGACATGGCTGACGACAGGCGCAGTTACTGGCATTATCCTTGCTGTGGCGGTCTTTGTAATTTCCTGGTGCGTCTGGATGCCCTTCTTCCGCGTCTATGACAAGCAGCTTTGCGAAAAGGAAGCCACAGTCGCCTCTGAAGGGGAAAAGGACGAGTAGAGGAATCGAAACGCATGAATGAAGAATTAGACAAGACCTCACAAAACGCAATGAGCATCATTATGCTCGCAGGTGACGCTCGTGAGGAATGCAAGCTCGCGTATGATGCCATTGCTACCCAAGACATGACTGAGGCTCAAAGGCGGCTCAGCTTGGCAGACGGCAAGATCGCGAAGGCTCACCAGATTCAGACCGATGCCATACAAGCCACCATCCGCGGCGAGAAGCAAGACTATAACCTCCTGTTCGCTCACGCCCAAGATACGCTCATGACCATCTACAGCGAGATCATCGTCGCCCATCAGCTTGTGAAGGTGTTTGCCTCGCTTGATGCGCGTGTCAAGAAGTTGGAGGAAAGGGATGGCTGAGACAGGTAAATCTGGTATTGGCATGCCCCAAGGGTTCCCAAAGGGGTTCCTTTGGGGTGGGGCTGTTGCGGCAAACCAGTGTGAGGGAGCCTTCGACGAAGGCGGCAAAGGCCTTTCCGTGGCTGACTTGAATGAGTACCAGGCGAATGTCCCTATTGAGAAGAAGTTCAACGGTGAGATCACGACCGACTATATACGGAAGGCCATGGCCTCCACAGATCGCGTTTTCCCTAAGCGGCGTGGGATCGACTTCTACCATAAGTATAAGGATGACCTCTCCTTGCTAGGTGAGCTCGGGCTCAAAACCTTTCGTACGTCAATAGACTGGGCACGCATCTTCCCGCACGGCGACGATGACAGGCCGAATGAGGAAGGGCTTGCGTTCTATGACAAGCTCATAGACGAGATCATCGCAAATGGCATGGAGCCGATGATCACTTGCTCACATTACGAGATGCCTATAAACCTCACCCTCTCCTATAAAGGCTGGTACTCTCGCGAGCTCATCAGCTTTTTCGAGAGGTACTGCCAGGTGCTCTTTGATCGCTTTCACGATCGCGTGAAGCTTTGGATCCCGGTGAACCAGATAAACCTCATCTCATCTGAGTCTTTTAACCATCTTGGAGTTTGCGCTGACAAGGTCGGCAACCTTCCGGAAGCGAAGTATCAGGCGGTTCACAACGAGATGGTGGCGAGCGCGAGAGTGACGCGCTACGCGCACGAGCATTACCCTGACCTCAAGGTCGGCATGATGCTGTGCGGGGGGCCGGACTACCCCATGAGCTGCGCGCCGGAAGACGTCCTAGCCTGCTATCAGCACAATCAGATGGAGTGCTTCTTCGCTGACGTGCTGCTGCGCGGTCGCTATCCAGGCTATGCCCTGAGATTTTTCGAAGACAGGGGCTACCACATCGAATTTGGCGCCCATGACCTTGAGGACCTTGCGTCCACTGCAGACTTTCTCGCTTTCTCCTACTACTACACGAGTGTCTGCAGCGCTGAAAGCTTCGCAGACGGGAACTCCGATCGCAAAAACGAACTGCTGCCAGCCAACCCATGGGGCTGGTCGATTGACCCCATCGGCCTGCGCTACACCCTCAACTTCTTCTATGACAGGTATCAGCGCCCAATGTACATCACGGAAAATGGTCTTGGCTGCTTCGACAAGCTTGAGTCGGACGGCAGCGTGCATGATCCGTATCGCATTGACTACCTTCGTGCTCACCTTACGCAGATGCGCGAGGCCATAGAAGACGGCGTTGACCTGAGGGGCTACTATGCGTGGGCGCCCATAGACATCGTGAGCTGCTCTTCCTCTGAGATGAGCAAGCGCTATGGCTTTATATATGTCGATATCGACGATGAGGGCAAGGGTACGGGCAGGCGCCTCAAGAAGGACAGCTTTGCGTGGTACCGGCGTGTCATCGAGACTAATGGCAGTCAGCTGTAAGAAGTTCACGCTCAGTTTGGCAGCATCCCTGCCAAACTGAGCGCTCTGGAACGGAGAGAGTGCTATGCGGCGTTTTACCTATATAGTTACCGACAAGATGGGCATCCATGCCCGCCCTGCAGGAGCCCTTGCCAGGGAGGCGAGAAAATACTCCTCACGTGTGACAATTTCCGCCAAAGGTGCAAGCAAAAGCGCAAAGGACGTCTTTGGCCTGTTGGGAATGGGGATAACGCGCGGTATGGAGATCACTGTCAGCTGTGAGGGTCCAGACGAGAAGCAAGCAGCTCAAGAATTGGAAAGCTTCATGGAGAGGAACCTCTGAGCAGCTGCATAGCTTAGTCATGCTTGTTCTTTGAGGTAGCTACAGCTTTGTGCAGAGCGGCGTGAGTCTCTTTCACGCGCTTTGCAGCTACACTGACAGTGCTACCATTCACAAACGTAATTAGAGGACCTTTCATGCTAGTAACGAGATGGGCATTGACCGTATAGCTTCTGTGTACGCGTATGAAGTATGGTGATAGCCGTGAGGTAAGCTCCGTGAGAGAGCATCTTACCTTAAATGCATCGTCTCTGAGGTGGACGATCGTGTACTGGTGTGATGCTTCGAGGTATACGGTCTGTTGGCCGCCGATGGCATGCACTGTTCCTTTAGTGTCGCGTATGAATATGGGCTTGTCTGCTGCCAGAGTCTGAGTTGCTTGTTCAGAAGAGCCATGCTTGCCAGGGAGCGAAAGGAAGACGAACTGGCCTTTGTCCGCCTGCAACGTGGGAATCGAGGCGTGCAGGTGCGTGAGCTCTATGCGTGACGCGACTTTATGCCATACAAAGCTATAACGCTCGCGTGCGATTCGTTTGTCGTTCGAAAGCAAAATGTTTCCGACAACAAGCAGTACGTACGTGCTCGTATTCTCATGTACGACCTTGATGTTGCCTATCTCAAAGGAGAGCTGACGAAAAATCGGCTCGACGTGGCAGCAATATTGAATCAGTTCAGACACTCCAAAGCAGATGGTGTTGTTAAAGGGTCCCACAAAAGAGAAGTCTTGAGAGAGGTATGGCAGGCATTTGGCAGCTTTGCAATCCCAAAGCAAGTAAACGAAGCGCTCGGTGCGGGCCCTTACGTCTATGGGCATATTCCTCCCTCAGACGATCTATGCGATATAAGCTATCTCATACATTGTCGTTACGTACGGTCTTTTGGTGCTTATTAATCTATGAACTGAGGTTGCTACGTGGGCAACGGCTATTTATGTCGGTAGGCGGAGCAAATGCGCTCTTGAGACACTATTTTGAGTCACCTAGACCTTAAGCACGCTATAGCACCTCTATCTGAGAAAAGAATAAAGACAGTTACATGGATCGTGCTAGGAGGCAGGGCATAGCCGTTGACCAGAATGGTGGGATCAAATGAGGCCACGTATGAAAAAGAGCAGACTCACCGTCATGCATTCGTCTAACCGGCACCTGAGAGTGATACTGGCAGCTGCGGCCTTTGCCCTGATGGTTCTCATGGTCGGAGCACTCTTGCACCCTGTGTTGGCCCAAGCTGAAGCTATTGACTTGGGCGCACCTCTCGTTGACAAGGCATTCGCGAAGAATCAAGACGGTTCCCTCCAGGTCGACGAAGAAGGCAACTACACTTTGCAGCTTAGCGTCACGGGTAAGTCCCAGTCGACCTCCACTTCCTCGAAGGCCTACGTCATCTTCGTTGCCGACGTGTCAGGGAGCATGAAAAATAGGTATGGCGACACTACGCGTCTGGCTGCAGCCAAGTCTTCCATCAATGCTGCTGCGCAGACAATTCTCAATCAGAACAGCGCAGCCGACCAAACGCTCGCCGAAGTGAAACTGATCACGTTCAGCACGAGGGTGGTCAATAACTATGACTGGACAAACGGCATCAACACTTTCAAGTCACAGGTCAACTCGATGACAGCCGAAGGTGGCACCAACTGGGAAGCAGCCCTTCTGCAGGCAGAAACCGAAGCCACAAGTATCACTAACGGCGCGGTCTATGTCATCTTCGTCTCAGATGGTGAACCGACGTATCGCTTGAGCCAGATCTATAGCGACGAAGACTATGAGAAGTACACAGCGACCAGATGGAATGGAAGAGAAAGAGTATGGGTTTACCCTAACGAAGGCCCTCTATATTACGACGACAAAAACAATGATGTTACTGGCGTCTATGGTGAGGGAGACGCAGACCCTAAGGGGTGGAATTTCGCCGCCGCGAACATCGTCGCCGACAGGTTGGTGGACGGCGAGGTGCATGCGCTGTACACCATCAATGTGGGCGACGCCGAGAGCATGGACAGCCTAGCGGCGTCAAGGCACTTTGAGGCAAGCAGTCCAACAGAGTTGCAAAGCGCCCTTTCGGCGATTGTCAGCGAGATAACGTATGCGTACTCCTATAAAAACGTTCTCATGACTGATTATGTCACGATAGGTGACACGGTTTTGGGAGTTGCCGATGGCGGTGGGGTGAGCGGGTTCACCTATACCATCACAGATGCGGGCGGCAACACCACGACATGGGCTGATGCTCCTGAAGCGAGCTATGACCCAAGCACAAAGGCGGTGACATGGGACCTCGGTAAAATGGTCCTTCAAAATGGCACGACCTACACCGTATCGTTTAAGGTGCGGCTCACCCAGCAGGCATTCGATGACGCAGCCAAGCTTGCTAACGGCCAAACAGCAATTAGCTCAAATGTTGTTAAAGTTTCAAGTGATGGCAGCGACATCGTGGCCTACGCCAACCCATCCGCTGGCAACACTGTCGCATACACCCAGTTCATGACTGAAAACGGGGTAGAGCAGCCAGACTCTGAAAAGGACGGCGTAGTCGACCTCCCCCGTCCAGAGCTCACGGTCTCCACCTCCACTCTCACGCTGACCAAAAGCTGGAATGGCAGCGGCACAGGGGCCGACTCGCTCACCTTGCATGTGGAGGACAGCGCAGGGGTGTTCAGCCAGGATGTAGTGCTCGTTGGCAGCAGCTGGACCAAGACTATCTACGTTGCTGCTGGCCCAGAAGGCCATAGCTACACCGTGACCGAACCCTCGGTGCCTGCCGGTTGGGTTCTTGAGGGTTACGCGTTGACCGGCCTTATTCCAAGTGGCTCTGACACCAACTCAGGGACGCTCAAGGGGCTCAACGCCCAATCAGCTGGCGTCACCGTTACCAACAAGCAGATCAAGTATGCATTCCGCATCCTCAAACAGGGCTCTGACGGAGCTGCGTTGTCAGGAGCGATATTCAGCGTGTCCGGCAGTGGCTCGCAGGCCACAGGAGAAGACGGCTTGGTGACATTTGGCCAGCTTCTGCCTGGAACCTACACGGTGGCAGAAGAGAAAGTCCCTTCCGGCTACACGCTCCCAGGCACCCATACGCTTGTCATAAGCATTGATGGCACCGCCACCTGGGATGGGATCGAAATTACGAACACGGGCGTAGATCAGGGGGTGAAATACTTCCAGACGACCGTGACGAACGAGAAGATCGCAGAGTTGCCCAAGACAGGCGGAATCGGCATAGCTCCCTTTGCCGTCGTCGGCGCCGCCCTAGTTATTGCCGGAGGGCTCGCGCTTCTCAAGAGAGAGGAGAAAGGCCATTGATAGGACTAGGTCATCGGCTAAGCAACGTCTCAGAGCTATCTCACACGTGCCTAGCCAAGAGCAGTAACGCCGAACACTTCAACACCGATCGCTATGAAAGGGGATCCGGATGAAGCCTAGTTTCAAAAACAAGGTACTTGCAGGCATCTGCATGGCCGCTTTAGCGGCATCCATAGCGCCTGCTCTCGCATTTGCCGAGGCCGGCAGCAGGTTCACTTCTGACATAACCGTAAACGGGGTCACCAATGGTGACACAGTTACCGCCTACGAGCTCGTCGACTCCATTGTCGGTGATGACAACAACAAGACGACCGTGACGAATCTGACGGATTACCCCTCGACGGACAGTGAGCTTGCCAGCTATGTCGAAAACTATCCCATCTCTTATCTGATAGGGCAAGCGATAGCTTCAGCGAGTATCACCGCATCAGGGTCGAGCGTCACCTTTGAAGACCTTGACGATGGCGCCTGGCTCATTGTCGTCACAAACGGCACTGAGGACGCAAGGGTATACAAGAACACCGTCGTCAACAATGACACTCAGATCATAAACGGCAGCTATGCGGCGAACCCGCAAACTGTCGACGTGAAGTCGACTGACACCAACGTCAACAAGACGATTGACGGTCAATCTTTCCAACAAGGGCAAAGCTATGACTTCACGGTCACTTTCGCTGTGCCGTCATTCCCGGCCAATGCGACTGACAAGACGCTCACCGTCAAAGACACGCCGACGGGCTTCACAGACGATGCCAGCTCAATTGTCATCAAGGCGGGGGACAGCACACTTGCAAAAGGTACGGATTACAACGTTACAGCCAATGACGATGGCGGCTTCACGATCAGCTTTGCTGAGGATTATATTTCAGCAAATCCCAATCAACAGCTCACAGTCACCTATACTGCGACTCTCACAGACGTTGCTGCCACTAACGGCACAGCTTCTAACCACATCACCGTCAATGATGACGATGCGAAAGTCACCGTTAACACCTATGGCATCTACTTCAAGAAGATTGATGCGAACGGCAATGCGCTGCCAGGTGCCACATTCACCCTCTATGAGGCCACAGAAGATGGCCAGGCTGACACATCCAAGGTCTATGGGACTTCCACTTCCGGCGATGATGGCTACATCTATTTCTCCGGCCTCGCCCAAGGCAAGACCTATGTCGCGGTTGAGACGACTGTTCCGTCTGGCAAGCAAAAGGTCGAAGACGTGATCATCACAATCGATTCTGCTTCCGCCACCAAAGACAACCCTGCGACTTCCGAGGTGGAAGAGGACAATTATCAGCAATCGTCAGATCTCACGGACCCTGACCAGGGTATTCTTCCGCAAACTGGCGGTGCCGGCACGCTTGGCATCACTGCCGTGGGCGTCGTGCTGATCGCTGGAGGAGCAATTGCCGCCGTACGCTCTCGTAAGAAGTCAGAGTAGTGCTCGGTCGCCTCAGACATAGCTCAGGCAAACGTGTGACGGAGCAACAGGAAACTCGCTCCGTCATGCGTCATGGCTTAAGCGCCCTGAAGCACAAAGGCGGCTCCAGCAGACGGCGCCATGGCAAGGTGGCCAGGCTGATTGTGGCGCTCATTTTCATAGTTGGGGGTCTTTCGCTTATCGCCTACCCCTATGCGAGCAACTATTTGAATGAGGTCGAACAGAGCAAGGTCCAGGCATCCCAACAGAAGGCGGTGGACAACGCATCTTCCGAAGACCTCTCAGAAGCATGGACGCAAGCGGAGGACTTCAATAGTCGCATCAACGCCAGTCGTGTCCGCGTGACTGACCCATTCGACCCGAATGAGGAGCTGCTCAGCGATGATGACTACCAAGGTACGCTCAACTTGGCAGGAGACGGCGTCACAGGACAGATTGTCATACCGAGCATTGACGTCGACTTACCTATCTACCACTCTATCGATGGAGATGGTATGAACCATGGTGTCGGCCACATGCCAAGCACATCGCTCCCCATCGGCGGAGACTCTACCCACAGTGTTCTCGCCGGTCACACGGGACTTCCCTCCGCCCATATCTTTGATCGTCTTACAGAGTTAGAGGTGGGGGATTGGTTCATCATTCGCGTTCTTGGCGAGGATCACGCCTATCGAGTTATCTCTACAGAGGTTGTTTTGCCTGACCAAACCGATAGCCTTGCCATACAAGACGGCCGCGACCTCGTCACGCTGGTCACCTGCACACCTTATGGCATCAACACTCATCGCCTTTTGATACATGCCGAGCGTAGCGAGATTCCCCAGGAATGGCTTGACATGCAAGCAAGCGGCAGCCAGACAAGCTCCACGCTGCCTATTGCAGGAGGCTTGTCCTTGATGCAGCTCACCTTCATTGGCATCGGCATAGGTGTTGTCGTGGCCGTCGCCTTGTTCGTGCTGATAAAAAAGCGCTCTGCGAGACGTTTGGAGCAGATGGGCACGAAAGGCGATGCAGAAGGCCATGACGAAGAAAGCGGTAGTGGAGGATCGCATCCGATGATCCATAGCTCCTCTGACGACGATCACCATTCCAAAGGAGCAGGAGCGAGCCATGGCTAGAAGTCGTAGCCGTCTTGTCACAGATATGATTATCCTTGCGCTGCTCTTGGTGGGGATAGTGCTTCTCGTCTGGCCGTCCCTCAAAAATTGGCAGACCCAATCTGAGATGAATGTGCAGATTCAGAAAATCAACGACCTGAAGGAGGCTAATACCTCTGACGCCGAGCAGACAAATGCGCTTGGTGCGGCATGGAAATACCTCAGCCTATACAACCAAGAGGTCCGTGATGGAAAGGCCGCCCGTATTAATGATCCATGGGGATTCAATACGTCCGCGCCTGACTTTCCGTCTGTGGAGCTGGCTGACGGCCTAGTAGGAGAGATCAAAATACCAGTGATGGACGTGGACCTGCCGCTGTATCTAGGATCCACTGTTGAGAATATGGCCAAGGGCTCAACCGTCGTATATGGGACGAGCGCGCCCTTGGGCCAGACGGACTCTAACTGTGTAGTTGCTGCTCATCGTGGCTTTGAAGATGGCTATATGTTCAATTACATCGAGCGGCTGAAGGTTGGAGACCATGTATATGTAACTACGCCGTGGGCCACACTCGACTACCAGGTCACCTCGTTTAAGGTCGTGACGCCGGACGACGCTGACGCGATAGGCGTCCAAGTGGGTCGCGACATGCTTACGTTGCTAACGTGCCATCCTCATCCGCAGCACAGCTACCGGCTCTTGGTGTACTGCGAAAGAACGGGAACGACAAGCTCGTCCGCATTGACCGGATCAACTCAGATGACGGTACCTACAACCTCTGAGGAGATAACTATTGCGGGCATGGACCTGCTAGACTTTCAAGCGCTGACCACACAGGTTGGATTGGTAGCTGGGCTCATACTGTCTGTAGCGTTTATCGTAAAGATAGTGAGAAGCTTGTCTAAGGGGTAAATCCTGCGATTGAAATAAAGCGGTTATGTATATCACAAAGCCGTACGGCAAGAGGTGACTATGTAGTCTTTTCATGCGCCCCGGGCACATGATAGTCGCGGCGAGCCCGTGCGAGCAGCTCATAGTGTTCAGGATAGTGTGCGTCGCTAGCAATGTAGGAGTACAGGCCCTCTTTAAACATGCGCTTTGCCGGCTTTTTCGCATGGCCAAGACGGCGGCCGCCCTTGACGAAGTCGGCTGAAGCTTGGAGCTTGCAGCCCATGTTCTTGAGCTCACGCGCAAGCTCGATATGGTGCTGGATAGCGACGTAGCGCTCAGGGTGGGCGATGACTACGTCAAAGCCCATTCCTTGCAGATTGAAAATTGTCTGCTTGTAGGCTCCATATTGCGTGCTTGACGCGTCGACAGAAAGCTCCAGCAAAAAGGTTGCCTTGCCGCGTCCTGCGAAGCTCGGGCCTTGGATGCCAAGTCGTGGCGCCCACTCGTCCTCGCCGAGGTCCTGGAGCTTGTTCCAATTGACCTCGAAGCCCATCGTGATGGGAAATCCTCCTGCATGGGCGACAAGCTCCCTATATGCTGCCCACATGGCGTCAAAATCGAAATAAGGATCGCGACAATGCGGTGTGGCTACGATGCTCGTCACGCCAACGCGTTTGGCAGCCTCAAGCATTGCAAGCGACTCGTTGAGATCTTGAGCTCCGTCGTCTACGCCAGGAAGAATATGACAGTGAATGTCCCGCATAGCTTCTGTTTGACCCTAAGCTCGGTTATTGAGATAGGGGTTTCTGTGAGGCTCTTCCTCTGGCGTATAGCCCATCGTTCTTACAGATGAGACCTGCTGTGGGCGAGTATGTTGATGGGTGGCCTTTGGCGCTTGTCGAGGGGTTACCTGTGCAGCACGGGGATGTGCGGTGGCAGACGCTTCAAAGGAAGGAGCACTATCTCTGCCTGCATCGTTGTAGTAATAAGAATAGTAGTATTCATTGCTTTGATGCTTGCAATAGTTCATCACGACGCCTGTGACGTTACCTCCGGCCTTTTGCAGCTGCTCGTAGGCGCCCTTTATCTCATCTCGCTTGGTGAAGTTTTCCCGCACGACCAAAAGTGTAGCATCAGCCATATGGCTGAGCACCGCGGCGTCGATGAAGGCTCCCACCGGCGGCGTGTCGATAATCACATAGTCATAGCTGTTGGCGAGCCCAGACATGAATGTGGCAAAGCGCCGAGAGTTGAACAGGTCGCTTGGGTTCGGGATGTTGGGTTCGGCGTCAAGAAAATACATATAAGGCGTATGCGTGGACACAATGGCATCAGAAGGGGAGACGCTGCCAGCAAGCACGCTGTAAAGGCCATGGCGCACATGGACGCCGATACGGTTGGCAAGTGTCCTGCGACGTAGGTCGCCCTCCATCAAAAGGACAGACTTCCCTGAGGTAGCTATTGCTTCGCTGAGTATTTCGGCAACAAAGGATTTTCCCTCGTTGGGGATGGAGCTTGTGATGACGATAGTCTTAATAGGGTCATCGACATCCATGAAGCGAATGTTTGCAAGCAGTGTTTTTGCAGCATTGTTCAACCCGGTGGCATCAGCACCATTTTTGTGAGATCTGTGGAGAGCCATGAGTCTATTTCCCTCCCACTGCTGGGATATGGCCGATTACAGGTACCCCAAGGAGCTCCTCTACTTCCTCGCTTGAGCGGGCCTTGGTATTGAGCGTCTCCATAAGTACGCAAGCGGCAATTGCGGCAAACAATCCTGCCACAAGAGCTACGAGCACATACAGCGCTCTTTTTGGCCCACTAGGCACAGTCGGTGCGGCGGCGCTGTCAATCGCATTGATGCTCTGGACATCCATGACGCTTTGGGAGATGTCGCTTGTCACGTCCACGATTGCGTTGGCTACATCCGCGGCCTTCTGAGGATCCGGGCCGGTTACCTCCAACGTGATGATGCGTGTCGTAGTTGAGTTTGTGACCTTGATGGAATAGCCGTTGAGGTTAGAGAGCCCCACATTTTCTGCCGTGTCGGTGGCGACGCGATCGCTTTTGATGAGCGTGGCCACATCGTTGGTGATCATCTGACTGGCAGAAAGATCACTGCTCGTCGAGGAGGATGATGTGTTGTCATATTTGACCAGCACGTACATTGTGGTGGAGGCCGTGTACTGGTTGGGAAGCAAGAAGCTCACTGCGCCAGTGACAAGGGCGCAGAGAAGTGGCAGCACAATTACAAGTTTTAGATGATCGTGCAGTACCTTCAAAAGTTCTCGTAAGGTCATGTAGCTATCCTCGTTTGTAGAGATCCAATCAAGAAATGGGTGATTAGAACACTAACCCTTGTTCATAATAGTCGTTAATTGTTTTTTGTGGGCCAGAAGCCTTTTGTGCAACTGAGCTGGCATGCCGGCTGTGCAGGAGAAAAGCTCACTATGTCTCAGATGACAATGCTATTAGTGATGATAGCTAATTGAGGTCGACTTTTAAGGTACAAAACAGCCGTTATATGACCTAAGCTTATGAGAGCTTGTACTGAGGGCTTGTATGGCACCCATTGCCAAAAGTTTTGCATTTGATCGGCAATAGTCCTCAAGCCATCTTGTCTGAAGGAGGTTGTGCATGGCAACATACGTTTTCTCCGACGTACACGGCCACGCCGGTGCGCTCAAGAAGGTCTTCGAGCGTGTGTCGCCATCTGATGACGACCGCATCGTGATGTTGGGAGATATGATCGACCGGGGCCCAGACCCGGTTGGTGTCATGCGCTTCTGCCGGGAGCTGACCGAACATGGCGCGACGGTGCTGCGCGGCAACCACGAAGATCTCATGCTTTCCTTCTTCAATAACCCACAAAATCCAGACAACTACGTGAACTGGGCAATTAACGGTGGGGCAATGACTGCCAAAGGCCTTGATGCCCTTAAGGCCGACGAGATGAAGGACCTTCTTGACTGGGTTGCCGGCTTGCCGCTCTCTGACTTTGAACGTGTGGGAGACCGGCTGTACCTGCTGACGCACGCCGGCATCATGCCGCCGAAGCCGGTTCCTGCTGTGGCGCTTGACGAGCAGGCGAAAGATGATGATCGCATAGCGGCGGTGCTCGCTGACCAGAGCTCCGACGACCTGATCTGGGTGCGTGAGGACTTTTGGGGCCAGCCAACAGGACTTGTTAGCCCTGATGGCAAGGGCATTATCGTCGTGGCAGGCCATACCCCGACGCCTTTCCTCGATAATATGGCCGATCGGCCCGATCGATCAGGTGTGGGCGAGGACGGCCTCGGCCAGATGGTGCGCGTCGGCGCCTGCAAGCAGACCGGTGGTATCGCCGACCGCTGGGACATCGACGCAGGCTGCGCAGGTGGCCATGGTTTTGGCAAGCTGCTTTTGCTGCGCCTCGACGACGGTCGGGAGTTCTATGAGCCCGTGCGAGAAGGCGAGTGACGTGTCTGCCCCTGATGAGAGGCTTGTCGTGCATCCACTTACCCCTGTCTTTGACAGACAGAGTTGCGTGCTGCTGCTGGGCACCATGCCGTCCCCACGCTCGCGTGAGGCGGGCTTTCACTATGGTAATCCGCACAACCGCTTCTGGCGCGTGCTCGCCGCGCTGTGGGAAGAGGAAGTCCCCACGACCATCGAGGCCCGCCGTGACCTGTGCTATCGCCACCATATCGCCCTTGACGACGTGCTCGCAAGCTGCCGCATAGCGGGCGCCTCCGACGCGTCGATTCGGGATCCGGTACCGAATGACCTGTCTCGTGTGCTTGACCATGCGCCTATCAAGTATATTTTTTGTACTGGGACCACCGCTACAAGGCTTTATCGACGTCTGATTGAGCCTGTCTGTGGTATTCCTTGTGTAGGCTTGCCGTCGACGAGCCCGGCTAATGCGCGAATGGGGCTAGACGAGCTGATTTGCGCCTATGCGCCGGTGCGTGTGGCAGCTGAAGGATCTTCCAGCAGATCCTGAGTGCATGAGCTGCGTTTAGCTTCTATACTCTGTCCTGATAACTGGGGCCTTGAGCTTCAAGCGAGGAGGAAGCATGCCACAGACGATCCAAGGGGTTCGCGTCAACCCTCTTGCTCCCGACCTGACAGGGAGACTTTCGGAAGAGACGCTCGCGAAGGTGAAGGAGTTGCGTGCGACAGGAAAGCTCTCTCCGTTTGCCTGCCATGACGCGTCTGCAATCAGGCGCGATATCTCTGACCGTGACCGCGACACCGTGCTGCGGCCGGCGTTCGTGCGCGATGTGGAGAAAATTATTCACATGGGAGCCTATAACCGCCTTGCGGGCAAGACGCAGGTGTTCTCGTTTCGCTCCGACGACGACCTTGCCCGCCGGGGCCTCCACGAACAGCTGGTCTGCCGTGTCGCGCGTGACATCGGCCGCGGAATTGGGCTCAACCAAGACCTTATCGAGGCGATCGCTCTCGGTCATGACATAGGGCATACGCCCTTCGGCCATGCCGGCGAGCGCTTTTTGAACGCGGTCTTCCATCAGCACACGGGCCGTTGGTTTTTCCACAACGTCCAAAGCGTGCGTGTGCTCGACGTTCTGGGTGGCCGTAACCTCACGCTACAGACGCTCGATGGGGTAATCTGCCATAACGGCGAGTTCGCGCAGCAGGTCTTCGAGACGAGTGGCCTGTCTTCTTTTGATACGTTCGACCGCGTCGTGCAGAGTTGCTGGGAGAGCGGCGACCAGGCTATCGGGCAGCTGCGGCCGATGACGCTTGAGGGCTGTGTGATGCGCATCTCAGACATGATCGCCTATGTGGGCAAGGACCGCCAAGACGCGATTCGCGCGGGCCTCGCCAACGAAGACACGTTCGATGACGGTTTGGGAGGGGCATACAACGCATGGGCCCTGTCCGCCTTTGTAGCCGACGTGGTCGAGCACAGCTTCGGCAAGGATCACATCGAGATGAGTAAAGAGGGCTTTGTTGAGCTCAGGCGTGCCAAGCGGGAGAACTATGAGAAGATCTATGGCACACGCGAGGTTGAAGGCGACTTCGTCGGCCCGGTCAAGGGGTTCTTCGGGCTCCTGTACGACCACGAGCTTGAGGCGCTCAAGGCAGGCGACGAGAGCTCGGCGATCTTTGCGCAGCACATTAAGCCGATCAACCGGCATCTCGCTCCTTATGGCCACACATACCAGTGGGAGGACGACCTCGACCTGACCGTTGTGGACTTCATCTCCTCGATGACAGATGATTACTTCATCGCGACCTGCGAGGCCCTCTTTCCTGAGGCGGCAGCCCTCTTTCCCAAGCGGACATACTTCGAGGGCGTCCGCCCGTAGATAGTTATGAGCTCTTTGCGGCTTGGCTTACGTCTTTGTTACTGCCCTTTGACTGGCGTGCAAAAATTGCAGATATATGATTAGCCTTGCGTCTCGACAGTTTGGTTTGGCAGAGGGGATGCAGGGTATGGCTGAGGCTACGGTACGTCAACGACAAAAGCGTGCACTTACCGCTCGCTCGATCGTGTTGGGAGCTGTCGGGTCGGCGATCCTGACAGCCAGTTCGCTTTTTATCGCGTTGCGCATGGGCATGCTGCCATGGCCGATAGCCTTCGCCGCGATTGTGAGCGTGCTTTTTTTGCGTGTACTAGGTTCGCACAACCTGCATGAGGCCAACGTCACGCACGCCGCGATGAGTGCAGGGTCGATGGTGGCAGGAGGCGTCGCATTTACGGTCCCCGCCCTTTGGATCTTGGGCCTGGGGGAGGACCTCAGCGTTTCGCAGGTGCTCTTTGCCACCCTTGGCGGTACGGTTTTGGGTCTCATAGCCTGCGCTGCCTTGCAACCATACTTTATACGTGAGAAGCGTCTTGCGTTTCCGATAGGCACATCTGCCGCAGACACCATTCGCGCCGTCGGGGATACCGCCGCCGCTGACGCGCCGGCGCTTTTCGGGGGGATGGGCTTCGCCGCCGCCTATGCCGCGCTTCGCGATGTCGCAGGCCTTTTTCCGCAGATCCTGTTTGCGATTACGGCGATCCCAGGCATTGCCTCCTTTGGCATCTACAACTCGCCGATGACGATCGCCATGGGCTTCATGGTCGGCGTCGTGCCGGCGCTCGTGTGGTTCCTCGGCGCGCTCATCGGCCACTTTGGCATCGCGTTCGGCCTGCCCGCCCTCGGCCTTGTCGGTCTTTCTGAGGCCGCTGACATGCGCGTCAGCCTCGGCCTCGGCCTCATGCTCGGCTGCGGGGCAGGCATGATCGTCGCGAGCATGCGTGCCGCGCACGCGCGTGAGCGAAAGGCCAACCGCCCGGCTGAAGACGAGCGCTCTCGCCGCATCTCTTGCCCCCGCGCTGTGATCGGGATCGTCTCGGCCGCTGTGGCCTGCTTCCTGTCCCTTGCGCTCGGCTGGGGCCTTCTCGCCGGCGTGCTCGTGACGCTGTGCGCATGGTTTTGCGTCTACCTGGCGGCCTGGCTCGTCGGCTCGACCGGCATCGACCCGATGGAGATATTCGGCATTTTGGTGCTGATCCTCGTGCGGGTCCTCTTCAGGCAAATCTCGACGACGAGCCTCTTTCTAGTGGCGACCGTCGTCGCCGTGGCCTGTGGCGTGGGCGGCGACGTGATGAACGATCTCAAGGCAGGCGACAGCCTTGAGACGGATCCCCGCGACCAGTTCTGGGGCATGGTCGTCGGCTCTGTTGTGGGGGCTGTCGTCGCCTCATTTCTGATCATCGGCATGCATGAGGTCTACGGATCCCAGGCATTCGGGCCCAACGGCCTGTTCGTCTCGGTGCAGGCGACAAACGTCGCCGCCATGGCAGGCGGCATACCCCATATCCCTGCCTTTGTCGTCGGCCTTGTAGCGGGATGCGCCATGGCGCTGGCAGGACTTCCCGTTATGACCCTGGGCCTCGGTGTTTACCTGCCGTTTTATCTGTCCTCGGGAGCCGTGCTCGGTGCTGCTGTGAGCTTGTTCCTCAAGCGGCGGCACAAAGCGGACGCCGCAGCTGCCGTTGCGGCGAAGGAGGCGCGGACGCAGGCCGTGGCCTCCGGCATACTTGGAGGGGAGAGCCTGGTCGGCGTCCTCATTGCCCTGGTTGCGCTTGCGATGACGCTTGCTGCGTGAGCGACGCAAGCGAGCGGTGCCCCAGCGCACCTCTCGCGCGTTGCGCGCGCTGTCGGGAAAAGTACCGTACAGAAAGGCAATGTCCCCTCAGCACACCTCTCGCGCGTTGCGCGCGCTGTCGGCGCCCATGATCGAGGTCATAATCACTTGCGTCGTCGAGACTGGCGCGTCGAGCGCCATGCCGATGAGGGGAGAGGTGAACAGGGGGATCACGACTTTGTCCACCAGGCCGTCCCACTGGACGGCTAAGCTGCGTCCTGTGAAGACAATCGTGGCCCCGATGAGGCCGCCGATCAGCGCGTCGACAATGTCATCAAGATTGTGCGCCAGCGCGGCGATATCCTCGCGGTCGGAGGGCGTGATAAAGGAGTCTGCGAGCTCCACCATGATCTTCTTCACGTACGCGTCACAGTCGTGCTCGGCCGCGCGCATCTCATCAAGCTGAGCTTGCTCGACGGGATAGTTATCCACATTGTTATTGACGGCTTTGTGCCGTACGGATAAACACCCCGCCATGCGCTACCATGGCTGCCATGGACACATTATTTTCTGATATGGAGCGCTACAAGCGCAACCTCAACGCTCCTCTAGCCGTGAGGATGCGGCCCCAGACGCTGGCAGACTACGTCGGGCAGGACGATGCCGTGGGGGAGGGATCGTGGCTGCGGCGCGCGATCAAACGCGACGCGCTGTCCTCCGTGCTGCTTTACGGTCCCGCAGGAACGGGAAAAACGACTCTGGCGTGCATCATCGCCAACACGACTCATGCGGAGTTCGTCGAGGTCTCTGCCATCACCGGCACGGTCAAAGATTTGAGGCGCGAGATTGACGCCGCGTCGAGCCGCCTGCTTGCGCGCGGCCAAAGGACGATCCTTTTCGTCGACGAGATCCATCGCTTCAATCGCACGCAGCAAGATGCCTTGCTCCACGCAGTCGAGGACCGCACGGTGATTCTCGTCGGCGCTACGACCGAAAATCCCTATTTTGAGGTTAACTCTGCCTTGATCAGTCGCTCGCGCGTCGTAGAGCTTCATCCGCTTGCCGATGCGGACATCCGCTGCATTGTCAAGCGGGCCCTCGCCAGCGACTTCGGCCTCAAGGGGGCCTATGTGCTGTCCGATGACGCCTTGCAGGAGATCGTGACGCTTGCCGGTGGAGACGCGCGTGCGGCCCTGACGACCCTCGAGCTCGCGAGCCAGATGAGCGATCCCGGTACGCGCGATGCCCCCCGCACCATCACGCTCGAGCACGTCTTGGACGCAAACCCCCGCCATAGCCAGCCGTATGACAAGGCAGGCGACATGCACTACGACATAATCTCGGCCTTCATCAAGTCGATGCGCGGAAGCGACCCGGACGCCGCCTTGTACTGGCTTGCCCGCATGATCGATGCCGGTGAGGACCCGAAGTTCATCGCGCGTCGCATCATGATCTGCGCTTCCGAAGACATCGGCAACGCCGACCCCGAAGCGCTGCTCGTCGCCGAGGCCGCCTTTAAGGCGGCTGAGGTCATAGGGTATCCGGAGTGCCGCATCAACCTTGCGCAGGCCGCCATCTACAACGCGCTGGCTCCCAAGTCCAACGCGGCTGAGGCAGGCATCGATGCCGCGCTGGCCGAGGTGCGCCGCGGCCCTCGCCGCGAAGTGCCTAGCTACCTGCGCGACCGCCACAGGCCGGGCTCGGACTCCTATGGCGAGTATCGGTACCCGCATGACTACCCGTCCGGCTGGGTGGATCAGCAGTACCTGCCTGACGGCTTGAAGAGGAGGGACTTCTTCCATCCGAGCCCGCGTGGCTGGGAGGCGTGGCGTGTCGAGGCCACTGCGGCCGATCGTGCAGAAGACGCCCCTGGCGAAGAGGGGCAAGAGGGGTAAAATGTCCACGCTTACATGTATATGTCCGCATTGCAATTCTGAGTGGAGGTCTTGATGGATCCTCTTCACATCGCGTTGATAGTTCTCGTCGTCGTGGCCGTGTGGGCCGTCGTGGAGCTTGCTCTCACGTTCAAGAAAACGCGCGCTTCCTTGGAGGAGGTCACGCGCTCTGCCAACGAGACGATCGAGCAGCTGCAGCCGGTCATCTCCAAGATGGACGGTGTTGTCGATGACCTGCAGCCGTCGGTCAAGCAGGTGCCCGAGCTGGTTGGCAAGGCCCAGACGGCCATTGACGCCGCTACGATCGACCTTGCCAAGGTTGGCGACATTCTCGATGACGTATCCGACGTGTCAGGCGTCGCGGCGAGCGCCAGCACGGCTGCGAGCAATGTGGCCACGGCCGCCGTTGACGGCGTGTCTGGCCTTGTGTCAAAGATCACAGGGCATCCAGCGGGGCACAAGCCTGCTGCCCTTGCCGGCAAGCAGAAGGCCCGCCTGGAAGACGGCGCACACGGAGCCGAGGGTGCACATCTGACGGAAGAGCATGAGAAAGACGCCGTATCCCTGCAGCCTTCCTCTGTTGGTTCCCAGCGCGCCTATGTGACGTATGGTTCGGCCAGCTCTGAGGCGGAGGACGCGACGGCCAGCGGCCAGCAGCCTGCCAGCGTCGCGGCCGATTCTGAGAAAAGCAGCGAATAGGGGGCTTCCTAGATGGCGGTTGAAAGTGTCAGGCTGAGCGTGCCTGCCAAGGCAGAATATGCAAGATCCGTACGTATGCTCGCAGCCACCCTTGCTGTTTCTGACAAGCTTTCTGTAGATGACGTCGAAGATGTGCGCATGGCCGCGGAGGAGGGCTTCGTATACGCCTGCTCCACATCCCCTGAGCGTTGTGACGTGAACTTCCTGCTTGAAGACGAGAGCGTCACGATGGACTTCTCCTTAGGAGAGGATGTGGCCCCTGCCGTCGAAGAGCAGCAAAGCGAGCAGCTCGAGCTCGTGAAGCTTTTGCTGTCGGCGATCTGCGATGAGTTTGAAGTGGCCGAACGTGCCGGAGTCCCCACACTGCACCTGCTCAAGAAGGCTGGAAATGTCGAGTAGTACCATCAGACCAGAAGATTTGCCGCACAAGGTGGCTGGCGCCCTCTCGTCGCTGTCTGACCCGGAGGAGAGGGCTCGCTCCGAGCGTCGGCGTGCTCGTGCGCGCGACCGTGCGCGCGGCAAGGCTGTCTGGGACAAGGATCGCACTCGCGAGCTATTCCGCCTCTACAAGGAGGAGGGCGATGAAGACGCTCGCCAGCAGCTGATCATGAACCACCTAAACCTCGTGCGGTTTCTTGCATCGAAGTTCAAAAACAGGGGAGAGCCCCTCGAGGACCTCATCCAGGTGGGAACCATCGGGCTGATCAAGGCCATCGACCGCTTCGACCCCTCGCGCGGGCTCGAGTTCACGACCTATGCCACGCCCACCATCATGGGCGAGATCAAGCGCCATTTCCGTGACAAGGGCTGGTCCGTGCGTGTCCCGCGCCGCCTACAGGAGCTCTCGCAAAAGATCAACCAGGCCAACGACGAACTGACGCGCGAGCTGCAAAGGTCCCCTTCGGTGGAGGAGATCGCCCATGAGCTTGGCGCCTCGGTGGACGAGGTGCTTGAGGCCATGGAGTCGTCGAGCGCCTACAGCTCTGTGCCGCTTGAAGGCGGCGGCCAAGGCGACGATGACGAGGCGCCGTCTGTGATCGACCACTATGCCTCCATCGACCAAGACCTCGCGGCCTCCGACGATCGCATGATCCTCGAGGAGGCAATCGCTGACTTCTCCCCGCGTGAGCAGGAGATCATTCGCATGCGCTTCTTGGAGGGCATGACGCAAGTCGAAATAGCCAAGCGCCTCGGCATCTCACAGGTGCAGGTCTCTCGCCTTTTGCGTCGGACGCTGCAGCGCGTGCAGGAGAAAATCGACCCCGAAGGCCTCATCAACAAGAAAGGTCAGTGATGGCCAAGGACTTAGATGACGCCGAAAAGAGCAGGACAGCCGAAAGGCGTGCAAAGCGCATCTGCCTGTATGCCGGGGCAATCATCGGCTGCTGTCTGGTCTTCGTCATCGCCGTGCGTGTGCTGTACATGGTTGGGCCTGCAGTCGAACTTCTCCTCACAGGCGTGATTCTGGGCTTCATCTGCAGCCCCATCACCAACTTCCTCGCGCGTCACAAGGTGCCGCGCGCCTTGGGCGCCTTCATCGCGCTGCTCATCGTGCTCGCAGTCCTCACTGCGGTCGTCGTGCTGCTCGGCGGGGAGTTCCTCCGGCAGATGATGGTGCTCCTGCAACATGTCCCTACCTACTTCGAGCAGATCAGAGGTGTCGCCGACGATTTCTGGGCCCGCTACGGCAGCTCCCAGAGCAAAGACGTCGAGGCGATGATGTCGCAGGTCATGGACGCTCTCTCGGCGATGGGCAACAAGTTCGCCTCGCAGGAGGCCGACAAGCTCTCCAACGTCTTCTTGAGCAATCTCACGACCATGATCAACAACTTCGTGACATTTTTCTTGGGCCTGGTGCTGGCATATTGGTTTGCCAAGGACTACCCCCGGATCGTCCATGAGCTCGTGGTGGCATCTGGCCCCAAGCACGAGACCGACACGATCATGCTGCTTGCCATCCTCAGTCGCTCGATGGGCGGCTACATGCGGGGCATCGTGACCACCTCGACAGTTGGAGGGCTGCTGTCCTTCTTTGGGTTTTCGCTGATCGGACATCCCTATGCGGCCTTAATGGGCATTACGGTCGGGATCTTTCACTTCGTCCCGGTTATCGGCCCATGGGTGGCGGCATTCTTCTCGGCGGGCCTTGCCCTCTTTGTGAGTCCGTGGCTTGCTTTGGAGTCGCTTGCCGTCTCCTTCGTGGCCCAAAACGTCACCGACAACGTCGTCTCCCCGCTTGTCATGCAGTCCGCAGTGAAGGTGCACCCCATCTTGTCGCTGGTGGGCCTCATTGTTGGCGACGCTCTTGGCGGGGTGCTCGGCATGGCTCTCGCGATTCCCCTTACTGCGGCGCTGAGGGCCATCTTCGTCTACTACTTTGAGTCCCACACCGGACGCCAGATCGTCTCGGAGGAGGGGGCCCTGTTCAAGTCGACGGCTTTCAAAGATGACCACGGCGACCCGGTGCCTTCGGCTGATGCACTCGCCGATGCGAACTTCTTTGCATTAACGCTGCTCGAGACGCCCAAAGCGCTGCTTGCCTATCCCGTCAAGACCCCCAAGGACAACCCTACGGCCGCCGAGCGGCTCATGCGGCGCTTTCGCAGCTTTTTCGGCAGCAGGCGCAAGCGGCAGCAGTAAGTCGCAGCTTGCCGCGATGGCGCAACGCGCCCTGCGCGCAAGGAGATCGTGGCCTATGGCGCGGGGCTGCACTTGTGTGCGCTTTTGGGCGCGCAAATCCGTGCGGCCGTATGAAGGGGTAGCTCGTCTATAATGTGGCGGTTGTGAGCGCATGCCTGTGCCCAGAGAGGCGCGCAGGCAAGTAAAGAGAAGAACAGAGACAAGAAGAGAGGGCCCAGCCCCATGAGCACGTCCGACCACAAGACCATGACCACCGCTGAGATACGCGAGGACTTCCTGCACTTCTTTGAGGGAAAGGGCTGCAAGCTCTATCCGTCGTCCTCGCTGGTGCCTGACGATCCGTCGCTTCTGCTAGCCAATGCTGGCATGAACCAATTCAAGGAATACTACCAGGGCACCAAGACCATGAAGGAGATCGGCGCCTGCTCGTGCCAGAAGTGCTTGCGCACCAACGACATTGACAACATCGGTGATGCACGCCACCTGTCTTTCTTTGAGATGCTCGGCAACTTCTCCTTTGGCGGCTACACGAAGTCCGACGCGATCGCGTGGGCCTTCGAGTTCTGCACCAACCCCAAGCACCTTGGTCTTCCCGTCGATCACCTCTACTTCACGGTCTACACAGACGACGACGAGGGCGCTGAGCTCTGGAAGAGTCACGGCGTGGCCGAAGACCACATCAGCCGCCTCGGCGCGGAGGACAACTTCTGGGCGGCGGGGCCCACAGGCCCGTGCGGCCCGTGCTCCGAGATCTACTACGACCAGGGCCCGGCGTTCGAAGGAGTTGCGCCGGGAGACGACGGCGACCGCTACCTTGAGTTTTGGAACCTCGTCTTCACCCAATACGATCGCCAGCCAGACGGCTCGATGCCTGACCTGCCGCACAAGAACATCGACACAGGCATGGGGCTGGAGCGCATAGCCGCGATTATGCAGCACCAGCACACCAACTACGGCGGTGACATCCTCCGTACGCTGATCGGCGTGGGGGAGAGGCTCTCAGGCAAGAGCTACGAGAGTGGAAATGCCGCAGTCGACAGCAGCCTGCGCATCGTGGCCGACCACAGCCGGGCTGTCACCTTCATGATCGGTGACGGCATCCTGCCGTCCAATGATGGGCGCGGCTATGTGCTGCGCCGCCTGCTTCGCCGTGCGGTCTACCATGGCCGCCTCCTGGGCATCCAAGGGGGGTTCCTCAGCTCCTACACCCATGAGGTCGCCCGCCTGCTCGGTGATGTCTATCCGGAGCTTGTTGAGAACCAGGCGCTGATAGACGGCATCGTCACTGCTGAGGAAGCGCACTTCTCAGAGACCCTCGAGGCGGGCGAGCAAAGCCTGGCCACCGAGCTCTCCAAGCTCTCCGTAGGCCAGACGCTTTCCGGCGTGGTCGCATTCCGCCTGCACGACACCTACGGCTTCCCGATCGACCTCACACGTGAGATCTGCGCAGCATCAGGGGTGAAGGTTGACATGGACGCCTTCACTGCCGAGATGGACAAGCAGAAGGCCCGTGCCCGCGCGGCGGCCAACCGCGACGCATGGTCCCAAGCGGCCAACGTCTGGGTCGCCCTTTCCGACAAGCTTCCGGAGACAGACTTCGTCGGCTATGACCAGGACGTTTTGCGTGGCGCCGAGATCGTCGCACTCGTGAGAGACGGAAAGCAGGTCGGGAGGGCCACGCAGGGCGAGCAGGTCGACGTGGTGCTCAAGGCAACGCCATTCTACGGCGAGATGGGCGGCCAGTTAGGCGACACGGGTACCATCGAGGGCCTTGGCTTCTCGCTTGCCGTCCTTGACACGAAGCACCGCGAAGGCGGCATAGTCGCCCATGTCTGCAAGGTGGCTGCCGGAGAGGTCGCCGTCGGCGCAATCGCGACTGCTTCTGTCGACCACGGCCGCCGCGAGCTGATACGGCGTAACCACACGGCGACGCACCTGCTCGACGCGGCGCTGAAGCGGGTTTTGGGCGAGCATGTGAGCCAGGCAGGGTCACTGGTGGCTCCCGATAGGCTGCGCTTCGATTTCACGCACTTCGAGGCCATGACCTCCGACCAGCTTGCCCGTGTCGAGGGACTTGTGAACGCCGAGATCTTTGCCGCGAAGCCGGTCGTGACCTGTGAGATGGGCCTTGAGGAGGCGAAGGCGGCCGGCGCGGTCGCGCTGTTTGGCGAGAAGTACGGCGACGTCGTGCGCGTCGTCTCCGTCGGTGAGGGCGCGGAGCGCTTCTCGTGTGAGCTGTGCGGCGGCACGCATGCGCGCAACACCTCCGAGCTCGGCTTCTTCAAGATCGTCTCTGAGAGCTCCTCGGGCGCCAACATCAGGCGCCTCGAGGCGGTCACCTCCGCGGGGGCCGTGGAGTACGTCGACGAGCAGCTGGCCGTCCTCAACGAGGTTGCCGGTCAGCTCAAGTGCCGTCCGGCAGACGCAGCCCAGCGCACATCCGCCCTTCTTGCCGAGAAGGCCGAGGCGGAGGCGAAGCTTCAAGCCGCGACGGTCGGCACCTCCTCCCAAAGCGTCGCAGACGCGCTGTCCTCTGCGGTGGACCTCGGTGGCTACAGCTGCGTCTTCGCCAAGGTCTCAGGGCTTTCGGGCAAGCAGCTGCGCTCGGTGTGGGATTCGATTCGCGATGGGGCCGAGCGACCCGAGATCGCCTGCGTCATTGCCTCTGCGACCGCCGACCACAAGGCAGCCCTGCTTGCGGCGGCCTCTGACACCGCTGTGGCGGCGGGCTTTGATGCTGGCAAGCTCATACGGCAGATCGCTGCACAGATCGGCGGACACGGTGGTGGCAAGCCCTCCATGGCACAGGCCGGCGGACCCGACGCAGCTGGCGTCGATGTCGCCCTTGGAGCTGCCAAGCAGCTGCTTGGAGCATAGGAAGGACTATCTTTGAGGGTTCTCGCGCTTGACATCGGCGAGGTGCGCGTCGGCATTGCGGTAAGCGATGCGACAGGTACCGTTGCCTCACCGGTCAAGGTGCTGCCTGCGCCTGAGGTGTTCGGGTTGGCTCGCAGCTTTCGTCGCGTGCTGGAAGACTTTGAGCCAGACCTACTTGTTTGCGGCCGTCCCCTGACGCTGTCTGGCGAGCGGGGCCCACAAGCCGAGCGCCTGGAGGCGCAAGCTCGCCAGGTTGCTGACTCATGTGGCTTGCCCCTGGAGTTTGCCGATGAGAGGCTGTCATCGAGCGAGGCAAAGCGCGTGCTTCGCGAGGAGGGGCTATCCGAGCGAGAGATGCGTGGCAAACTT
>Ga0214929_100119_pt1 | contig 33336 bp, 30 predicted proteins | sample Stichaenrichm17X_FD_168613 | JGI IMG/M metagenome (GOLD analysis project Ga0214929, IMG submission 168613) | Xylose enriched microbial communities from anaerobic bioreactor in Madison, Wisconsin, United States - 17X | ecosystem: Engineered > Bioreactor > Anaerobic > Unclassified | place: USA... | reverse complement strand
CAGAAGAGCCCCGTGCATGCTCCCTAGCAGATGCCTTGAGCCATCATCGCATCGGCAAGCTTCAAGAACGCCGCGATGTTAGCGCCGAAGACAAGGTTGCCAGCGTGGCCATATTCTTTTGCCGCGCTGCTTGAGGCCTCATAGATATCGGCCATGATCTCTCTCAGTCGCCGGTCAACCTCTTCGAAGCTCCATGAGAGATGCTCGGCATTTTGGCTCATTCCCAATCCTGAGACTGCAACGCCACCAGCGAGCCTCCTTTAGCCCCTCCCATGGGCAGCGTGGTGAGACTGTTTTGAAGGTCTGCTCAAAGCCAAGGAACTTCAGAATTGAAAGGTTGACGGAGTGATGCAGACATACGCCACCCTTATATGGGCCTAAAGCGGAGTTGAACTGCACGCGATAGCTCTTATTGACCCTAGCCTTGCCGTTGTCGTCAATCCAAGGGACGCGAAAGATTACGATGCGCTCTGGTTCGACGAGACATTCAAGCAGGGAGGCTTACTCAAATTCTGGATGCGCCTCTAGCGCAGGCTGTAGGCTGAACAATACCTCACTGGCTGCTTGGATGAACTCAGGCTCGTACGGATAGCTCGTCTGCAGATGTTTTATAACCCTTTGCGAATAGTCCACGTCTGACCTTCTCTTGTAGATTTACAGATTTTAATGACCGCATATATGTTTCAGATTAGTTACGCTAACAGCAGAAGGCAGCATGTTTATCCTGCACTTTCTCTTATATTCAAATATTAGAAATCTTTTCCTTAGCTTCTTTGGGATTGTTGTTGGAGCCCAAGTCCCCTATAATCCCTATGTTCGACGGGGCGTAGCGCAGCTTGGTAGCGCATCTGCTTTGGGAGCAGAGGGTCGCCGGTTCGAATCCGGCCGCCCCGACCAACCGTAAGATCTGTACTCCGCACAAAGTGAGTGGTCTCCACAAGCAAGTTGAGCTATCCTATGGGGGCTGTGCGGCGGTAGTTCAATTGGTAGAGCGGCAGCCTTCCAAGCTGCTTGTTGCGGGTTCGAGTCCCGTCCGCCGCTCCAAATGCAAAAAAACCGGGCTCATAAGAGCCCGGTCTATGTACTTCCTCTATACACCTGCGCCTTATTTCTTAACGGCGTTTTGCAGTGCAGCTTTAACCTCTGCAGCAGTGTCAAGCTTCATAACTTTATCTGTAAGCTCATCTGCCTCGGCCTTCGACCATTGCGAGATGATGTGACGAGTCCTCAGTATTGAAGGGGCGGATACAGAAAACTCACTAAGGCCAAATGAGATCAATATGGGAATCAGCAGCGGATCGGCGGCAGCCTCTCCACACATACCTACCATGATGCCAGCCTTGCGCCCCTCGCCTATGATGCGCTGAAGCGAACGCAAGACGGACGGCTGGTACACTTGGTACAGATACGCTACGCGGTCATTGCCTCTATCAGCACACATCGTGTAGCCAATCAGATCATTGGTCCCAATGGAGAAAAACGAGCATTCTTGGGCAAGCAGGTCGGCGATCAACGACGCAGAAGGCGTCTCGATCATCGTACCCACCTCAATGTTCTTGTCATATGCAATGCCTTCCGCGTCAAGCTCGGCCATGCACTCCTTGATCAAGGCTTTCGCCTGTCGCACCTCGTCAAGCGTCGTAACGAGCGGCAACATAATCTTCACGTCGCCATAGGCGCTCGCGCGAAGCAGAGCTCTCAGCTGAACTTTGTACTGGTCAGGATTGCTGAGGCAGTAGCGCACTGCACGAAAGCCCATAAATGGGTTGTCCTCATGCTTGAGATTGAGATACGGGATCTCTTTGTCGCCACCCACGTCAAGCGTACGAATGATGACCGGTTTGTCCTTCATGCGCAGCGCCACCTTTTGATAGGCAGCAAACTGCTGGGCCTCCGACGGCAGCTCGGTAGCGTCCATGAACAAAAACTCCGAACGGAAAAGACCGACTCCCTCAGCATCATGCTCGATAGCAATATTTGCATCATCGGGATTGCCGATATTTGCAACAAGAAGGACTTTCTCACCATCGGCAGTACGCGTTTCCTTGCCACGATATGCCTCTAGCTTCTTCTTCTCGTCAGCGAGGATCTCGGCCTTGAAATTATAAGAATCCAGCTCTTTGATCGAGGGGTCGGTGATGACCTGACCGTTAGTCCCGTCAACGATAAGCATATCCCCTGTCTTAACCTTAGCGGTCACATCAGGAGCGGAAAGCACTGCGGGTATCTCCAATGCACGGGCAATGATCGCGGAGTGGGACGTGCGCCCACCGGTCTCTGTGACAATGCCGACGATGTTGTTCTTGTCAATATCAGCTGTCATGGACGGAGTGAGCTCATGGACGACCACAACGGAGTTCTCGGGCAAATGGGAGAGATTGACCACTTCCTTGCCCAACAGATTAGCTAGAAGGCCTGTCTTGACGTCAAGCACGTCAGCCGTGCGTTCGCGGATCACTTCGTTGTCAGATGCCGCAAAGACGTTGTAAAACATATCGCAGGTGTCTGAGACCGCCTGTTCAGCACACATCCCCCCCGCAATGGAATCGTTGATCATGGAGCTCATGCCCTCATCTGTGGCGATGTCAACATGGGTTGCCATGATGCCGGCTTCCTTTTCACCCACTGACACCTTCATCCGCTCAACCTGAGCTTCAGTCTGTTCGACGAACTTATCAAGTGCGGCCTGATACCGCGCCTTTTCAGCGCTGGGATCGGCCGGCGTAGTAGGCGTAAAAGAAAGGTCCGGCTCGACGGCAACGCGCGCCACACCGATGCCAATCCCTTCTGATGCACTTATCCCCTCGATCATGCGAGCTCCTCCTGTTGCAGCCTATACTATATATCACGTCACTCGGGCGTGCTTTGCCTGATGACAATGCATAGCTCACAATGGTACATTCAGATCATACGTGAGTGGGAACCTTCTTTATGGTCTACCCACCAATCATGTCATTGAGACGGGCATAGACACGATCGATGGTAGCCCGCTTTGCGATGCCCTTGCTGGCCGCTGTAGCCGTGCCGCATGCGGAAGCGAAGCGCAACGCAGTCTCATAGTCAGCACCGGCATTTACTTTCGCAATAAATCCAGCGACCATAGAATCGCCCGCGCCGGTGGCGTTGACAAGGCGAATCTTAGCTGTCGGAACAATATGCTCCAAACCGTTCTCGTCAAGCAGCAGCGACCCGTGAGCTCCGCACGAGACGATGACGTTTTGTGCCCCCATCTCATGGAGCTGATGCGCATATGGCACGCAGTCCTGTGGCGTTTCAGGATGGGACTTGAAGATCCGCCCGACTTCATGATTGTTCGGCTTGATAAGAAACGGCCTGGCATCGAGGGCCTGAAGGAGAAGCGTGCCCGGCGCGTCCACGACAAAGCAGATGCCTCGACCCTCTAGGCGCTTCATGATTATCTCGTACATATTTTCGGGGAGTGACTTGGGAATGGAGCCGGTAAGCACCAAGGTGTCCCCGCTGCCAATGCCATTGATCCTCTCGAGCAGCTCGTCGACTTTTTTCTCGGATATCCTAGGACCCATACCGTTGACCATCGTCATTGCGATGCCGATGAGTTTGACGTTGATGCGCGTGAACCCCTTGTCAAGGCGCACAAAATTGCAGGTGAGACCAGCATCTTGCAACATCTGCAACATATAGTCCCCTGTGAAGCCAGCCAAAAGGCCAAGGGCTACGTTAGTCACCTTCAGCTCGTTGAGGAGCGTTGAAACATTGATGCCGTTGCCGCCACAGTAAATCTCTTCGCTAGAGGATCGGTTTGTATAGCCCATATCGAGAGTGAGGGGGTGCATAACGTAGTCAATGGCGGGATTTAAGGTCATCGTGTATATCAACGCGATCTCCTTTCTAAAAACCTATGGGTCTATTTTTACACATTGCAGTAAGCCTTGATACGAAAAGATCGGCCGAAGTTGAAATGAGCAAATCGGCCGATTTCAAAGATGACATAAAAGACTCTGAAAACTATGATACCTAAAAAGTCGTTCCACTTTACCGAGAGTGATGCCCATGAATGCAGACTCATCAAATCCCGCGCACAAAAAGCGGGAGAGAGAGGAGGGGCATTCCGGAGACCAAAGATCTCAAAGGATCGAAGGACTCAGCGGCAGACGCGCGTTCAATAAGAACATGGCGCGGCGGTATGAAGGCCGCGCAACCATCCCTCATAGCTGCAATGAGGGCACAACTGATCGAGCAGGGCTGAGCGCTGCGCAAGGCAATAGGATAGCGCAAGGCAGGGCACGCCCCGGCCTACGCCAAGGATCTCAGCAAGTTGAGATGATAGATCACGCAGACAGCCACCAGTACGATGCCAACAAGCAAACGGGCAAATGGCACATCTGCAAGATGTACAAGGTGCGGCAAACACAGAAAAAGAAAGCTCCCGTGCACATTGTTAGGCGTATTGCTTTCTTCAGCATGGCTGTGGTACTGCTTGCCACGCTTCTCGTCGACCACACTGGCACAGCAAACATCGAATTTGTCCGTGCACAGACAGAAGGCGCCCTCGAGAGCTTCTCTGCGCTCAAAGACCAGCTGGAGCAGCAAGACATCCAAGGTGCACGGCAAAGTGCCAATGCGATTGCCCAGCATGCGGCTAACATCGAGAGCGCAACGAACGACCCTACCTGGAAGCTCTTGGTGCGTTTTCCCAACCTCAACCCAGACATAACATACGCGACGCAGCTCGCCTATGCGACAGAGGAGCTGTCCGAACAGGTTGTTAGCCCCTTTATCGATGCGCAAGACCAACAAGGGGACTTTGACCTCCTCAAGGAGGGCCCCACACTAGATCTGGATTTGCTCATACCAGCAGCTACTGCCCTTTCAGCGTCAGATTCTGCCGTCAAAGAAATCTCAGCTCGCCTTGACACCCTTCCAGCTGCAAGTTCAATGGAGCTCTCGCAGACCATTAACGAGATGCGAGATTGTCTATCAACGCTTAAGGCCTCCACCGCTGCTGCAACCTTCTATGCGCCGCACCTGTCCTCGCTGCTTGGCGGCCAAAGCCCCCGTGCATATTTGCTCGTTATACAAGACGGCACACAAGCTCGCTCACTCGGTGGGGCTGCCATCAGCGTAGCTGTTCTTAAGGTAAGCAAGGGGCAGCTCCTTTTGGCAGACTTCGCCTCGGTTAAGTCCCTTGACTTCCTCACACAAGCAGTTTCAGCAACCGAGGAGGAAAAGGATCTTTTCGGCAAGGACGTCACGACGGATATGTCAGCCATGGCAGCTGTACCTGACTATACGCGGGCTGCAGCGATGCTATCTGAGGCCTACAGCAAGCTTACCGGCACATCTGTCGATGGCGTCATCATGATCGACGCCGTTGTTCTGCAGCGCCTCATGACTTTTACGGGCGCTGTCACGCTTTCGGACGGCAGCGTCGTTGACAAGGACAATGCTGCATCATACCTACTGCATGACATCGCAAGAAGCCAACCTTATGCCGCCCAATCATCCCTTTTCACCTCTGCCGCAAAAGAAATACTTCAGAGCGCCCTCTCGAAGATGGACACGGCGAGCGTTTTTGATCTGGCATCTGATTTTCAGCGTTCCATGAGCGAGGGGCGTTTGCTCTTATGGACGAGCTCCCAAGAAGATGAGGCGATGCTCGAACAGCTGGACATCGCAGCGTCTGCGGCGACGGACTCCAACCAGCCCGAGCTTGGTGTTTATATCAACGACCAAACGCAGGGAAGGATCGATTGGTATCTCGAGGCCACAACCTCAATAGGAGATGCCGCAATAGACCAAGATGGAGCCATCGTCTATAACGTAACCACAACGTTGCACAATAGCCTCTCCGAGGACGAGGCTTCCGAGCTACGTGACAGTAGCAGCGGCTTTTCAATCACAGGCGCTCTCGCATACAAACATAGCTGGGCAGAGATGCTGACAAAGCTTTACTTCATAGCTCCGGAAGGAGGCAGCATTTCTGATCTGCATGTTTCAAGTGATGGAGAAATTACTTCCTTTTCACAGCAAGGTGAGGCTAGCTATGAGGGCCGAAGCGTGGCTTTTGGTCTCGCCCAAATCGCAGGAAGCGAGACGCTAACCCTGAACTACCAGGTTCGATGCGCCGCAGACTCACAGCCATTGAGACTTCGCAGCACACCTTCGTGCCTGACTGCGAGCTAAGAGATTCTAAAAAATTAAAAAAGCTAAAAATTGCTCAGAACTCCAAGTAGACTGGTGCGCCCTGGGAGATTCGAACTCCCAACCGACGGTTTAGAAGACCGGTGCTCTATCCATTGAGCTAAGGGCGCGCGTGAACAGCAAGATAGTAGCACGAGAGCATCTCATAAATCTTCAGAGCTGGCAAGTACTTCATGAGCTATCGTAGCAGCAATAATAGTTTTCGAATCGCAAATTTTGCCTTGGCGCACGCCCGCAAGCACGACATCAAGGGGAACCCAGCGAAAATCGACGAGCTCTCCCCTGTCAGGATGGGCCCTCCCCACCGACACGTCGCGAGCCAGGAAGATGTATGTGCATTCATCAGAAAAGCCTACCGAACCATACGATGTGGCGAGCGGTTCAAGCGTGCGAGCAACAAGACCAGTTTCTTCCTTAAGCTCACGGACAGCACAAGCTGCCGGATTCTCTCCCGGGTCGAGCTTGCCTGCCGGAATCTCCCATGTTAGGCGCCCGACTGCTATGCGCCACTGCCTAACGAGGCATATCGACCCCTTGCATACCACGCAAACGCCTGCGCCGCCGTGGTGACGTGCTATCTCGCGTCGTCCCCTTGTTCCGTCGGGAAGAGCAACCTCTGAAACTTCGACGCCAAAGATGCGACCTTGCCAGGGCTGCTCAGTCGCGATAACTTTTTCGACAAGCGAGGAATCTGATGCTATACCTGAAGGGGACAGCCAGTCCGCCGCCTGCTGGTTGATATTATTAGATATACTCACGACTTCCCCTTTCCCATTTCTCTTCTTGATACTACGGCCGCGCGAGGTAAGCAAGCACAACTACCGCAGGAATGCCCAATTGCAAAGTGAGGCATATGATGTTCAATCCTTTCAGGGACAGACAAGGATCGCCTAAGCCACTGTCAGCGATCACCTATAGCGACCTCGCTCAGCTTGCTGACTATGACGAAGGCTTCGTACTCGAGTTCAAGCAAAGCTTCTCCCCCACTGTACGCCGCAAAATACCAAAGATTGTGGCTTCGTTTTCCAACTCTCGCGGTGGCTGGCTGATTATCGGAGTCGCCGACGAAGATAAGAGTTTGACACCTATCCCACGTGAGAAATTCGACTATAGCCAAGCGGTGGGAGAACTTTGTCGCAGTCACATATCCCCAACTCCGCGCTTTGACATGAGGTTCCTCAGTAATCCGGCAAAAGCAGATGAGGGCGTCCTCATCATACAGATATCAGAAGGAGACTTTCCTCCTTACGTCGCCGACGGAATTGTAGAGGTGCGAGAGGGGTCCACATCAGGGCCAGCAACAAGCGCATCGCTTGTCCAACTTTATGATAAGGCGATAGCGCGTGAGCGACGCATCTTGGAATTTTGCCATCGCACCGTCTACTTCGCCGGCGGCCTTGCGCTCTTCAACCTTTATCTCTACCGCGGTGGTCCTAATCATCCGGACGCAATCCGCCGGGATGAAATCGCCGCCCATGCCTCGGTGTTGCAATCGGCTTTTACGCAGATGGGGATGGACTGCCATATCCAGCACGCCCATGATTCACTTATTTTTCGCACGTCAAAGCCTCGCGGGCCTGAGGATGCCCACTCAACCATCGAGCTGTTCGGCGATGAGTCAATGAAGCTCACGGTACCCGCAGTGCTCCTTGAGAAGCAGCAAAAAGAACAGGCGCTTGAGGCAGCGGGACTCAAGGATGGGCAGTTCATGAGCGCCTCAGCGACTCTTAGACGCGTGACACGAATGGCAGCGCTGCTTGACCGCTACGTAGGACAACGCAGCCTCTCGTGGCAGGACTTTGACGTCGCTTATGAGCTCGAAGGCATGGCTGGGGTCATCCTCTGGTCGGATGAGCCCCTTTATCAAGAGTACATAAGGACCAAGGGCATTCTCTTTTGTGGCACAACCGATTGCCGCAGTACGCTCCGCCATCTCAACGACGGGGAGCATGAATCTTTTCGAGCACGGCAGTTTGCCGGCAGTCACTTCTTTGAGGCCTGCGGGCTTCCCTTAGGATCGACAGACGCGCAAGATGCGGCACTTGTTGCCGCTCTTTTGCACGACTAAATCTGATCCCAAGCATAAAAGTACACAAGGCATACTCAAACGCTAAACTAGATCCTAAATTCAAGCGTCAACGTGATCCTGAACAAGATTACAGGTACTCGCGCATCTCAAATCCTACCTGTGATGCCTTAGAACAAAAGATTTCTGCTCTCGAAGGCGGAGCTGCGGCAATGCTGACCACCTCTGGTCAAATGGCAACATTTTTGTCTGTAATGAATCTTTGTAAAGCAGGAATTGTAGACAACACCTTTCCCACACCAATTCTTTGTCAGCCATTTTCATGGGAGGCTGACATCATTGTGCATATGCCTTCTTCTAGCTAACCTTTCGAATGGTGTCCAGAAAAGGGTATAAGGCAGCGCCTATGCTTGTCGAAATTCAAAGTGCTCAACGCACGTCTTTGCTTCTTCAGGCACATCTGCCGAAATCACGCTCACTTCAGGAAGCACTCCTATTGTTCCCTGATGGCGATATGCCTGTATCACCCAGTGCTTGACGCCGAGCATGCGAAGACTCCAACCGATGCGCACAATATCTGCCGATGACAACAATGCTGGATGCCATGTAGTGCGTACTTCTAGCTCGATTTTGCTCCTCAAAAGCAAACATAAGCTCTTTTGAGCATAAGCACCACTACCCACTACATGAGTGATTTTCTCATACAACTCCCATGGAGCCTTTACATCAAAGCCTACCCACGAAAGATAAGGCAAAACTTCCTCAAGCCGCTCGGGGATGGCTCCTCCAGTGTGCAAGCCGACGGCATAGCCCAACTCACGCACTCTCTTGATGGCGGCAGGCAGTGCAGTTTGCATAAGAGGCTCTCCGCCCGAAAAGACAACCCCGTCAAGAAGTCCCTTGCGATGTTTGAGCAATTCTTCAAGCTCAGTCCAACTTGAATGTGCAGCAGATGCATCCCACAGGATATGGTTTTGGCAATAGGCACATCGCCAGGGGCAGCCAGCAAGGAAACAGACGCATGACAGTTTCCCCGGCCAATCAATGGTAGAAAAGGCGGTAATACCACCTACCGCGAGATCTGTAAGGCCAGCGTCCTGCTGCCTTGTTGTGACAGCCGTCACTTGCTTTTCCTTATGTCTGACGAATAGGTAGACAGCGACGGTTCGATGAACTCTACACGCTCGTGAAATTCTCCTTTTTTCCCCGTGTTAAAAAATGAAACCGGACGATAGTAGCCCATCACACGCGTCCAAACCTCGCATGGTTGACGCTCATCATTTGAGAGATGCACACCATCGATATCTATGCCTGTGCTTGTGAGCTCGTCTTTATTTACCATTTCAGATCCTCCTCATGCAGTCATATCCCTTAGAGCATAGGTACCCAAAGGACCTAAACCTCAATTGGCAGCAATAGTTGTCTCACCTCTTTTCTTCTGCGCAAGCTCACGATCACATAGGGGGCAAAACTCATGCTCCCCTGCAATATATCCATGCCGGGGACAGATCGAAAACGTAGGCGTAATGGTAATATAGGGCTCCTCAAAATTCTCAAGAGCACGATGTACAAGCTGTTTGCACGCTTGCGCACTGGATATTTTCTCACCCATATAAAGATGCAGTACTGTACCACCTGTATATCTTTTCTGCAGGTCTTCTTGCGCTGCCAGGGCCTCAAAAGGATCAGTGGTATAGCCCACTGGCAGTTGAGAGCTATTGGTGTAGTAAGGCTCATTGTCGGTTCCTGCATGGATAATGTTGGGATAGCGTTTAATGTCCTCTCGTGCAAAGCGATAGGTAGCTCCTTCTGCCGGTGTTGCTTCAAGGTTGTACATATGACCAGTCTCAGACTGAAATTCCACAAGCAAGCTACGCGCCACATCCAACGTCCGCGCCACGAGTGCATGGCCCCTTGGATCCACGATGTCATACTGATCTCCTGTATAATTGCGCACCATCTCGTTCATGCCGTTGACGCCAATTGTCGAGAAATGGTTACGCAAAGTACCCAGATACCGCTTGGTGTAGGGAAAGAGTCCAGCATCAATAAGGCTTTGAATTTCTTTGCGCTTGAGCTCGAGGGATACCTTGGCAAGCCTCATAAGATGGGAAAGCTCCTCATCCAGTGCCGTCTCATCGCCACGATGCTTATAGCCGAGACGAGCCATATTGATAGTGACAACACCGATAGAACCAGTCTGTTCCGCCGAGCCAAAAAGACCGTTGCCACGCTTAAGAAGTTCACGAAGATCGAGACGCAGGCGGCAGCACATAGACCGTATCATGTGAGGATCAAGGTCAGAGTTAATGAAGTTCTGGAAATAGGGCAAGCCATACTTTGCCGTCATGGCGAAAAGCAAATCGGCGTTTGGGCTATTCCAATCAAAATCACGCGTGATATTGTACGTGGGAATGGGAAAAGTAAACACTCTTCCCTTTGCATCCCCTGTACACATAACCTCCATGAATGCTCTATTGATCATATCCATCTCTGGTTGAAGGTCACCATAGTGAAAGTCCACTTGCTTTCCTGCTATGAGCGGCACGTCTTCTGCAATGTCATCTGGGCAGACAAAATCAAAGGTAAGGTTAGTGAAAGGAGTTTGGGTTCCCCAACGTGAAGGCACGTTCATGTTGTAGACAAAACTCTGAAATTCTTGTTTAACTTGGTTATAGTTCAGCCGATCGGCATGCACAAATGGCGCTAAATACGTATCAACCGAAGAAAAGGCTTGCGCACCCGCCCATTCGTTTTGCATGGTACCGAGAAAGTTGACCATCTGGCTCATAGCTACAGAAAGATGTTTGGGAGGTGCAGATTCAATCTTGTTGGGAACACCATTAAAACCTTCATTGAGCAGTGTCCTTAAGCTCCAGCCAGCACAGTAACCCGAAAGCATATCAAGGTCGTGAATATGGAAGGATCCGTCACGATGCGCATTGCCAACCTCAGGTGGATATACGTGAGAAAGCCAGTAGTTGGCGATTACCTTTCCTGAAATGTTTAAGATAAGCCCACCCAGCGAATAACCTTGGTTGGCATTGGCATTGACACGCCAATCTACTCTTGAAAGGTACTCATTGACTGAACTTGTGACATCAACATATGTTTCACGATCTCGACGTACTTGACGACGCTTTTCGCGATAGACAATGTAGGCACGAGCAGTCTCAAAGTGATTTGCCATTACAAGCGTTTGCTCAACGATATCTTGTACTTCTTCGACTGACGGGGCTGCCCCATCAAAGCGGTGTGCAACGACGGTGCAGACTTGCTCAGAGAGCCTTACTGCCTCTTTAACACCGAACTCAGCGGTAGCAACACCGGCCTTTTCGATGGCGGCAGTTATCTTATTTTGATCGAAGTCAGCGAGTGCACCGTTGCGTTTGATGATGCTCGCCGGCATTTTATATACCCTCGCTGTCCTAGTTTCCATTTTTAGTCCTTTTTAGAAAAAATACTTATATACACAATATATTGTAGTATATTCTATTATTCTATCATATAACTAGTAGCTATAGCTATAAACTCTTTTATCAGAAAAGGAATAGTGATCTCCGAGAAGCCATACTTACGTTGTGCCTATATACTAAATGTAGATAGAAAGCTCCATGAGGAGAGATGTATGGCGACATTTCATATCAAACGCATCTATGAGACTCCAGAGCCACAAGATGGCAAGCGCATACTTGTTGATCGCCTATGGCCGCGCGGCATGAAAAAGGAGCGTGCCAAGCTCGATGCTTGGGAAAAAGAGCTGGCGCCCAGCAGTGACCTTCGAAAAAGCTGGGGGCATGACTCCTCTCGCTTCAAAGATTTCGCCTGCGCCTATCGCGCTGAACTTGACAGCCGGCCAGAAGTTGAGACATTCCTGTCCTCTTTGCATCCAGACGACACCATCACGCTACTCTACGCCGCTAAGGACCCTCAAGTCAATCATGCGGTTGTGCTACGTGACTACCTTGCCCTGCGACAAGAGGGCCTTTGATGAGGAGAAGCAGGCTAACAAAGATCCTGTTCGTCTGCCATGGCAACATCTGCCGGTCTTACATGGCGCAATGCATTTTATCCGAACTCGTTAGGAGGGCCGGACAGGAAGGGCACTACCTGATCGACTCGGCGGCGACAAGCTCTGAGGAAATCGGCAACACGGCACACCCCGGGGCGCTGCGAAAGCTCAAGGAGATGGGCATCACGTGCCTTAGCCATCGCGCAAGGCGCTTCCAAGCGCAGGAATACGAGAGTTGGGACTATATCGTTTATATGGACGAGGAGAACTATTGGGGGTTACAGCAAATTCACCCGCAAGATCCCAACCACGCATACCACAAGCTCCTTGCCTTTGCAGATGGGCAAACAGAAACTACGGCGCCAGACGTGGCTGATCCTTGGTACACAGGTGACTTCGATGCCACATGGGATGACATCTATGCTGGTTGCGTCGGCCTATTCGAAAGGCTCGAACCATGAAGAAAAATACGAATCCTTTCATAAAGAAAGCGGAGAACGCGCACGTCGACATGCGCTGCGAGGCGTCAGCGCTGCGTTGGCTCGCAGAGGCTGAGTGCGAAGGTGGAATGAGTGTTGTGCGCGTTCTTTCCGCCGATAAGAAGGCCCTTTCTGAAGAGCGCATAATCCCGGGCAGACCAAGCGCCCCTGCAGCGCGAAAGATAGGCAGGGCACTTGCGATCACACATGCCAAGGGAGCTGCGTGGTATGGTTGCCCGCCTGACGGCTGGGACTTTGGCTGGGGTGCCGGCTATGTAATAGCGGACTCTCTTACGCCCGTTGTTCCGCACAAAGACGCTGCTGAGAATTGGGGTGCCTACTATGCGGAGTCTCTTGTCATGGGCTATACCAAGCAGGCCTTTGACCTTGGGGTGATTGACGAAACTGGCAACAGGCTCGTGCAACGGGTGGCATCGAGACTCCAAGATGGGATCTACGATGCGCCTCAGCCGGCCCTTGTCGAGCAGACTATTGCTGCATCAAGCGGCTCAATTGCATGCGCGCGCCTGCATGGGGACCTGTGGGCAGGAAACATCCTGTGGGACGCCTCCGACTCTTCTGCCACCGGCGGCATCCTCATCGATCCGATGGCACATGGCGGTCATGCAGAAACCGACCTGGCCATGCTTAGCCTCTTTGGCTTCCCCTATCTTGATGAGGTCCTACGAAGCTACAATGAGACGTCTCCCCTTGCAGAGGGCTGGCGCGAGCGCATGCAGCTCCACCAACTTGCGCCGCTTTTGCATCACTGCGTACTTTTCGGGAAAAGCTACGTTCCTGCCGCTCTCGCGGTGGCGAAAGCATATGCCTAACCGAAAACGCCACGGGAGTGCCCCGCAACCTCCTCAGCAAAGGACAGGGATGAGAGCTTTCATCGCATTGCAGCTGCCGCAGGACTTCATCCACGCAAGCTCTGAGTTAGCCCATAAGCTCAGCGGCACCCTGAGGAGACGCTACCTCGCCATGCGCGGCATCTCTTTTGACGGACGCCCTTTCAAGGCGCATTGTCGTCCTTTTGAAACTTGATGATCTGTCAGCTGCGAGTGGTAAAACGGCATCCTATGGGTACGATAGCTATTGTTTTACCCGCATTCAGCTAAACGGCCGCAATCCTAAGGAGGCGCAACCATGAAAAAGGGCGTTCGATTACGCATAGCCCAGCATGCTGCTTGTCGCTTGCGAGCATCAGCTGCGTTTTTGCGTGACACCAACCAGGGCTTGCGCCATGACCATCGCATACAAGGGCAAAGCCTAAGAGCGTAAAGCACACACCCCATTGCAGCATGAAGGGCCTTCGCATATCAGAAGAAGGCAGGCAGTCACGTGCCTTCTATCGTTTACGACGCGAAGGAGTTATCCATGTCACTTGCCACGATCAAAACCTCCACTCCTACGGCAGCGCCAAAAAGAACTTCGATGCGCCGACCAACCAAGGTGCATTCTGACCTGGGGCCCACCATTACCTACGCCGTGCGCCATAGCGCCGCGCGAATGATGGGGCGGCTGTCAACGAGCCCGGACGGTCTGCCCGTCGACATAGCAAAGGCCAAGCTTGACCTCTATGGGCCGAATGCCCTTTCCCAATCTCACAAAAAGTCCCTCGCAGCACGCCTGGTGTCTGCGTTCATTAGCCCCTTCACGCTCATCCTTATTGCCTTGGCTGTAATTTCCTTCTACACAGACGTTGTTTTCGCAGCGCCAGGCCAACAAGACCCCTCAACGGTCATCATCATCGCGATAATGGTGGCGATATCCGGCTCTCTTTCCTTCGCTCAAGAGACTAAAAGCACACGCGCCGCCGAAGGGTTGCAGGAGAGAGTGAAAAGCAGCTGCATCGTGCTGCGCCGAGAGCTTGCCACAGGGAACTCCCATGAGTTCAAGGTACCGACGACCGCCGTAGTCACGGGTGATGTCGTACGCTTGGCCGCAGGTGACATGGTTTGTGCCGACATGCGCATAATCAGCTCGAAAGACCTGTTCGTGGCACAGGCTGCTCTAACCGGGGAATCCGAGCCCGCCGAAAAGACGCCGGATGCCGTGCGCAGCACGCCAGTGCTTGGCGAAGGAACCCGCCCCCTCGGCTTGAGCGACTGCACAAATATCGTCTTCTCCGGCACAACCGTCCAAAGCGGTAGCGCTTTGGCGGTCGTTTTTGCCACAGGAGACGCAACCTACCTTGGAGCCATGTCAAAAAAGCTCCAAGCCAAACCAGAAAAGACGGCTTTTGACGTCGGCATAGACGACGTTTCTCGCCTGCTCGTCTCGATTATGGTGATCATGTGCCCTATCGTCTTTTTCGTCAACGGCTTCATGAAGGGGCAGTGGCTCGACGCCTTTCTTTTTGCAGCTTCAGTTGCGGTAGGCATTACACCGCAGATGCTACCGGTAATTGTCACCACCTGTCTTGCTCGAGGAGCCACTGAGATGAGCAGGCATGACGTCATTGTCAAGAAAATGAGCGCCATACAAAACCTCGGGGCGATGGACATCTTATGCACGGATAAGACGGGCACGCTCACCGAGGATAAGGTAGTCCTAGAACGTCACCTCAATGTGGCTGGGCAGACCGACAACCGTGTGCTGAGGTATGCTTTTCTGAACAGCCATTTCCAAACGGGTCTCACCAATCTCATCGATCAGGCGATCATCGACGCCACCAAGCAAGAAGAGCCATTCGACCCGCAGCTTTCGGTCCTCAAGGGACGCTATGAGAAAATAGATGAGATACCTTTCGACTTCGAGCGCCGCCGCATGAGCGTCATCGTGCGCGCGAAGGCGACAGCACAGACGCAGATCGTGACCAAAGGGGCAGTTGAGGAGGTCCTTGCCATATGCAGCTCAGTGGATTACAAGGGCAAAGTTCAGCCGTTGACAACCGACCTTCGCACAAAGGTCAACACAGAGGTCTCTCGTCTTGGTGACGAGGGCTTGCGTGTCATCGCGGTGGCGCACAAGCTGCAGCAAATGCCAGAGGGCTCCTTTTCGGTCGCCGACGAGACTGACATGACCTTGATAGGTTATCTTGCCTTTCTTGATCCACCCAAGGCAAGCGCTCTTGATGCAATCGCGAGCCTATCTGCAGATGGAGTGTCTGTCAAAGTACTGACGGGAGATTCGGAGAAGGTCGCTGCCGCTGTTTGCAAAAAGGTCGGTATTGACGCGGAGCAGATATTGACCGGCAGTGAGATAGACCTACTCACAGATGAAGAGCTAAAAAAGCGCTCTGAGACATGCTGTCTCTTCGCCAAGCTCTCCCCGCTGCAGAAATCTCGTGTGGTAGCCGCACTGCGCAAAGCAGGGCATGTCGTCGGCTTTATGGGCGACGGCATTAACGATGCGGCGGCAATGCGCGCAAGTGACGTGGGCATCTCAGTTGACACGGCCGTAGATGTCGCAAAAAAGACAGCAGACATCATTTTGCTCAAGAAGGATCTCATGGTGCTCGATCATGGCATTGAGGAAGGCAGGCGCACATATGGCAATACGATCAAATATGTGAAAACAACCGCTGCATCGAACTTTGGTAATGTCTTGTCGGTGACTGTCGCAAGCGTGACATTGCCATTTTTGCCCATGAGCTCTTTGCAAATCCTTTTGCTCGGGCTGGCCTATACCATTGCTGCTGCTGCGATTCCATGGGACAACGTGGATGCTGAGATGTTGCGGACGCCTCAGCGCTGGGATGCGAGCTCTATCAAACGCTTCATGGCGTGGATGGGGCCGATCAGTTCAATTTTCGATATTTTGACTTACCTTGGCCTGTACTTCATGCTTTGTCCGGCCATGCTCGGCAGCAACTACGCCCAGCTTGACCCAGCGGACGCGACGCTGTTCATAGCGCTTTTTCAGACAGGCTGGTTTGTCGAGTCAATGTGGACGCAGAGCCTCGTTGTTCTTGCCCTGCGCACCGAGCATCTATCAATTCTGCGGTCCTCCCCTGCGCCCCAGCTCATTGTCCTCACCTTGATCGGCATTGGCCTCGTTACGCTACTGCCTTACGTGCCCGACGTTTCAGACGCCTTAGGCCTCGCCGCCTTGCCTGCCCCCTACTATCCCCTGCTTTTCGCAGCGGTTGCCGGGTACCTCGTTGCGGTCACGCTGGCAAAGCTGCTCTACAAGCGTCGCTATGGGTCATTGTTGTAGGAGGAGCCGGCGTAAAGCGCTCTTTCTCTCCTATGGCTTTCCTAAAAGCTGACGCGTGCATTCGAGCAAATCGACCTTTTGCTTGTCAGAGAGCTCTGGGTAGCGCGGATCAATTTCTTGCAGGGTCTTGACGATGGCTTCGCTTACAAGCCAGCGCGCATACCATTTTTGATCTGCCGGGATGGCATACCATGGAGCGTGCTTGGTCGCGGTGGCGTTGATCGCCTTCTCATAGGCATCCATATAAACAGGCCACAAAGCACGTTCCTTGAGATCGGCTGCCGAAAACTTCCAATTCTTCGCAGGGTTCTCAATGCGATCGAGAAAGCGCTTCTTCTGTTCTTCTAAGCTCTCGTTCAAGAAGATCTTGATAACTCTGTAGCCATTTTCCCAGAGATATTCCTCGAAATTGGCGATTTGCTTGTAGCGCCTAGCGAAGAACTCGTCTTTGCCCATGTCAACGCAGCGCTTCGGCATGCGATAGCCCTTTTGCAGCTCATGCACGCGAACAATGAGCACGTCCTCGTAATAGGAGCGATTGAAGATGCCAATGCGGCCGCGCTCGGGCAAGGCCAAGACGGCTCGCCACAGATAGTCATGGGAAAGTTCGAGGGAGCTCGGCTGCTTGAAGCTCGTCACCTCCACGCCTTGCGGATTAACGCCGCTCATGACATGCTTGACCGTGGAGTCCTTTCCGGCCGCATCCATAGCTTGGATCAGGACAATCACGCCCTCACGGCCTTCGGCGTACAGCTTGTCCTGCAAATCCGCCATCAGCTGCGTGTTAGCCTCAGTGGCAGCCTCGACCTCCGCACGAATATCCTTGTCGACATGGGCTGATGTCGGCGCTTCTGCGACAGAAAAGCGCTGAGAGCCGTCGATGCAACAGTCGTCCAATTCTACACGCTGCATTTTACGCGCCCCATCTCATCCGTCTGACCTCCGCAAAGACTGTGCGGCTACGAACAACCTGCAAACGCTCGAGTACTCGGGCAGTTACATCAGACGAGTAGCAATCGCATGGATGAATTGCTCGGTGGTCAGCTTGGTGGGATGCGGATGCGTCGTGATGCGCACAAGATCCCCTGTCATCTGCCCATCGGCAATGGTCTCAAGGGTGCTTTTCTCAAGGCGACCAGCAAAATCTATGAGCTCTGGGAGGTCATCGAGCTCCCCACGTTTGCGGAGCGCCCCCGTCCATGCAAAAATTGTGGCTACAGAATTGGTCGATGTTGGCTCTCCGCGCAGAAACTTGTAATAGTGCTTCTGCACTGTCCCGTGGGCAGCCTCATATTCCCAACACTTCTTTGGGGAGACAAGCACTGAGGTCATCATCGCGAGAGAGCCAAACGCCGATGAGACCATGTCACTCATAACATCACCGTCATAATTCTTGCATGCCCAGATGAAGCCGCCTTCGCTTCTCATAACCCGCGCAACGGCATCGTCGATAAGCATATAAAAGTAGTGAATTTGGCTCTTTTCAAAGCGGCTTTTATATTCGGCATCAAAAATTTGTTGGAAGAGCGCCTTGAAGCGCTCGTCATAGGTCTTTGAGATCGTGTCCTTTGCCGCGAACCACACATCTTGGCGCGTCTCAAGGGCGTAGTCAAAACACATATGAGCAAAGTCGGAAATCGATGAGTCAGTGTTATGTATTCCCTGCACAATGCCTGGGGCATCGAAGTCATGGACGAGCTTGCTCACTTGCTTGCCGTCAGCAGCTGTATATACGAGCTCTACCTTGCCAGGTGCCGGTATTTGCATCTCAACGTTGCGATAGATATCACCATAGGCATGACGAGCCAAGGTGATGGGTTTCTTCCAGCATGAAACGATTGGTTTGATGCCAGAAACGAGGATCGGAGCACGAAAAACCGTCCCGTTGAGCATCGAGCGTATCGTCCCATTAGGACTTTTATACATGTGCTTGAGGTGATACTCACTCATGCGCGCCGTATTAGGCGTAATCGTCGCACACTTGACAGCCACCCCATAGCGCTCAGTGGCCTGTGTCGCCTCAACGGTCACCTGGTCGTCCGTCTCATCACGATGCTTCAGGCCCAGGTCATAATACTCACTCTTCAGATCGACAAAAGGGCAGATAAGCTCATCTTTAATCATGCGCCAAATTACGCGTGTCATCTCGTCTCCATCCATCTCGACAAGCGGTACGCGCATTTGAATCTTTGCCATGTTCCATCCCACTTTCATCTAAAGACCAGTCTGTACACTCTCACTGATTTCACTGCCAGCAACAAGTAAGCATAAGCTATGTTATCTCCTCCACCGTCTCCCCATTTTGAAGCTCACTCACAAGAACCGAAATGAAGACGGATGCAAAGCCTCCACACATAGCCAAACTCATGACCTCATGGTAAAGGAGCACTGAAAAGAGCGCCCCGAACACGCTCTCAAATGACATGAGGAGCGCAGCGCGGGAGGGACTCACATGCTTTTGTGCAAAATTCTGTGCAATGATCGCAAATACCGTGCACGCCAGCACGAGATAGGCAAGTTGAAGCCAAAAATCAACCGTGAAGGCGGAGCTCGGCGGAAGCTCCTGTGTCAGAAGTCCTGCCGCGGAACAGACAATTGCAAACACATAGAGTTGCACGACTGTAAGCGTACCCATGTCGTGTGCAGGCGCAAAGACGGCAATAAGCACGATATTGACCGCAAAAAGAAAAGCTGAAACAAGGGTCAGCATATCTCCTATGTTCAGCGATCCCCAGCCGCCAGCAACGCCACTGCTTTCCTGTCCTCCGACAGATATGAGCATGACGCCCACGACGCAAAACAATGACGCCACTATGTCACGAACCGTCGGCTGGCGGCGCCCGATCGCCCAATACAAAAACGGGACCATAACACAGTAGGTAGCCGTGAGGAAAGCGTTCTTGCTCGGTGTCGTCGTTTCAAGCCCAATGTTTTGTACGAGATAAGCAGCACCGCCGGAAAGCCCGATCAGCGTGCCTGCAAGCAGATGAGAGCCATCGAGGTTGTTACGCAAGCGTCGCCGAAAAAGAAACGTGCATATAAGAGCTGCTAGGCCAAAACGCATTGCAAGCAGCCATGGGGCGGCAACGGCATCCAGCGCCTTCTTCAAGACGACAAACGAGCTGCCCCAGATGACCGTTGTAAGCAACAACGCAAATTCGTAGAACCAAGCTGGAATGTCATGTTTAATAATCATAGACAGAAGTATAATCACGCGTCTTGGTATCAGGCACGCCATGCTGTATCAAGATACACAATGGAGATGAGAGGGGCTGTAGGACATGGATCAGACCTTCGAACAAGAGCAGCGCCATTTGAGCGAAACATATGCGGCTCTCGTTGGCCTCCGCAACGAGCTCATCGATGAGATAGAGACAAACCATCATGGTGCACGCCAAGACTTGATCGACCTTTCAGAAGAAGTGCGCCTCAATTTCGGAAGCGACGACGAAACAATGGAAACTCTCGCCGCTATCGAAACGCTTAATTCCGTCATTGACACCTACAACGAATATCATGATGCTAGCGTAAAGAAGCTTGGGCGCGTATCACTGCTGCTCGAGCAGCCATACTTTGCCAAGGTTACCTTGAAGATGAGGCCAAGCCGACCAGCGCAAGACGTCTACATCGGCACGCAGGGCATGACTGATAAAGACATGAGCCCTCTCGTGGTCGACTGGAGAAGCCCAATTGCAGAGACTTACTACAGCCAAAAGATGGGGGCAGTCTCCTATGAGGTCAACGGTCACACACGCACGGTCGAGCTGAGGGTTCGGCGGCAATTTGACATTGTGCGTGATGAGCTACGCTCGTACTTTGACACGACGGTTGCCATCGAAGACTCGCTGCTGCTCGAAGCCCTGCGTCGCCGTCACAGCGAGAAGCTGCGCGCCATCACCGCAACAATACAAAGGGAGCAAAACAACATCATCCGTCACGAGGATGTGCCGGTCCTGCTCGTCAGCGGCATCGCCGGCTCTGGCAAGACCTCCGTCATGCTACAACGCATCGCCTATGTGCTCTACCGACAGCGCAAGACGCTTGATGCGCAGCAAATATGCCTTTTTACACCAAACGCGATATTCTCCCACTACATAAACGCAGTCCTTCCCCAACTCGGGGAGTCAAATCCCTACATCTATACGTGGCAGGGCTTTCTTGCGCATCTTGGGCTCAGCGAACGAAACAGCGGCGAAGAGGGCGACCTTGCGCGCCTTGCGCTTTTGAGCGAAGCGATGGATGATCTCACGCTTGAGCCAGAGGATTTCCGTGCCATTGCCTTTGACGGCACAACCTTGCTCAAGCCCAGCCAAATAGAGGCGGCCTTCAACAAATACCAGCAGTTCCCTATAGGCGCCAGACGCTGTGCCCTCACCGCGGAGAAGCTCCACAAATCCTTCGAGCGCAAGATTTCGCGCATGGCGCACGAGGACTTCTGGCAAGAGGAGATGCTTTCTCTCGATGTAGACGAGCAGGTGAGCATCTTTGGGCAGCTCGTTGACCCTCAAGACGAAGCAGAGACGGTCGAGCTCACCAAAGACTATCTCTCCCATCATTTCAAGGACACCTACGAGCAGATAGAGTCGCTAAGTTGGTTGCGCATTGATCGCATAGGCATGCGCATGCTTCATGCCCCGGCACTTTCGGCTGCCGAGCATCTCTGGCTGAAGATGCTGATTTCAGGCCATGGCGCAAAGGGCGTTCGCTATGTCGTCATCGACGAAATACAGGACTACACCCCCGTCCAGATCAACGTGCTTGCCCGCTATTTCCATGGGGCACATTTCCTTTTGCTAGGAGATCCAAACCAAGCCATACATAAGGAAAGCGCTAGTTGGCGTGAAATTCGCCAGACCTTCTCGGCGGCCGGACAGCTTGACGAGTGCCGCCTTCTCACCAGCTACCGCTCGTCCCCTGAAATCACCTCACTGTTCGCAAGCTTGCTGACAAGGCAGGAACGCTTAAGCCTGACGTCTGTGCAGCAACCAGGCATTGCTCCAGACATTCATGAGTGCGGAAGCGACTATTTGGAAACGCTCGGCAAAATCGTATCTGAGGCTAAGGGGGGCGGAGGTCTCATTGCCATAATCGTTGCAGACAGAGCACGAGTCCACTGGCTTGGCAGGCAGCTGCCTGATGACGTTAAAGTGCTGAGCGCCGATGACTCACTTCCTAGGCAAGGGATTGTGCTTCTTGACCTCGCTCTTGCAAAGGGCCTTGAATTTGACCACGTAATTGTCGCTGACGCGCAAGAAGAGGTGTATCCCAACACGGAACTCTGCCGGCGCCGTCTCTATACGGCCATTTCACGAGCAACCCATCGTGTGACCATCATCTCTCAGGGCAGGCTCACGCCGCTGCTGAGAAAATGAGAAATCGCCTACGTGAATGACACGTAGGCGCAGCGAGCGCCGCTAGGTCTGACGTGACGCCCATCCGCCGGCTTAATGTGTGCCTGTCACAAAGAAGAGGTTCCGCACTGCCACGGCAATGCGGAACCTCAATAGGGCAGGGCATGCTGACCTAGTGAAAACTACTTCTTCATTGCCTCTTCAACAGCCACGGCGCAGGCGACGGTAGCACCGACCATGGGGTTGTTGCCCATGCCAATAAGGCCCATCATATCTACATGCGCAGGCACTGACGAAGAGCCGGCAAACTGAGCATCAGAGTGCATACGGCCCATGGTGTCGGTCATGCCATAGGAAGCAGGGCCTGCTGCCATGTTGTCTGGGTGCAGAGTGCGTCCGGTACCGCCACCAGAAGCAACTGAGAAGTACTTCTTGCCCGCGGCCAAACGCTCCTTCTTGTACGTGCCGGCAACAGGATGCTGGAAGCGCGTGGGGTTAGTCGAGTTGCCCGTGATGGAGATGTCCACGTTCTCATGCCACATGATGGCAACGCCCTCGCGAACGTCGTCGGCGCCATAGCAACGGATAGAAGCACGTGGGCCATTGGAGTATGGAATGGTCTCAGTCACGTTGAGCTTACCCGTATAGTAGTCAAACTGCGTCTTTACATAGGTAAATCCGTTGATGCGCGAAATGATCTGGGCAGCGTCTTTGCCAAGTCCGTTCAAGATGACGCGTAGGGGCTTCTTGCGAGCTTTATTTGCGTTATTGGCTATGCCGATGGCTCCCTCTGCGGCAGCAAAGGACTCGTGACCTGCCAAGAAACAGAAGCACTCGGTGTCCTCCCCGAGAAGCATTGCGCCAAGGTTGCCGTGGCCAAGGCCGACCTTGCGCTCATCAGCAACCGAGCCAGGAACACAAAATGCCTGTAGGCCCTCTCCTATGGCACTTGCAGCCTCAGGGGCAGTCTTAACGCCCTTCTTGATGGCGATGGCGCAGCCTACTGTGTAAGCCCAGCCAGCGTTTTCGAAAGCAATTGACTGGACGCTCATTACGATCTGACGGGGATTGATCCCTTTGTCAAGGCAGATCTTCTCGGCGTCTTCAAGGCCATTGATGCCATAGCTATCGAGCACCTTGTTGATCTTGTCAATACGGCGCTCGTAACCTTCAAACGTAACTGCCATGTATGCTCAGCCTCCCTCTTTCTACTCAGCCGCAGGGAACGTGGACACGGAGCTATGCGTTTCCTTGTCCGTGCGTGGATCGATGTACTTAACGGCAGCGTCCCACTGGCCAAAGTGGCCCATGGCCTTCTCGACTGCCTCTTTGGGGTCCGTGCCATCTTTCAAAGCGTCCGTGAGTTTGCCAAGGTTCAAGAATTCGAAGCCGATGATCTCGTCTTTGTCATTGAGGGCCATACGTGTCACATAGCCTTGGGTGAGCTCTAGATAGCGCGCGCCCTTGGCGGCGGTGCCATACATAGTGCCGACCATGGAGCGCATGCCCTTGCCAAGGTCGTCAAGGCCGGTGCCGATGGGCAGCCCGTTTTCTGAGAAAGCAGTTTGGCTGCGTCCGTAGACAATCTGCAAGAACAGCTCGCGCATTGCGACGTTGATGGCATCGCAGACGAGGTCAGTGTTCAATGCCTCGAGGATCGTCTTCTTCGGAAGGATCTCAGCTGCCATAGCCGCAGAGTGCGTCATACCTGAGCAGCCTATGGTCTCAATCAGGCATTCCTCGATTACGCCATTTTTGATATTGAGGCTGAGCTTGCAGGCGCCCTGTTGCGGCGCACACCAACCAACGCCGTGCGTGTAGCCGGAGATATCAGAGATCTCCTTTGCCTGCACCCATTTACCCTCTTCGGGAATGGGGGCAGGGCCATGGTATGCGCCCTTGGCGACAGTGCACATGTCCTGCACTTCTTTCGAATATTGCATGTACTGCTCCTCTCCACCACTAAGCGTCGGAAACCTTTTCGCGCCGACGCAAAAAAGCCGTCTTCTTCGAGGAAAGCCCTCTCAGTAGTAACGCTGGCAACGCAATTGACACCTCTTGTCAATCTCTCTTAGTTTATACCAGTAGCGCACTTGATGCTGATCGGATGCAAACAAGCGCCTGCGATGACTACCTTGATCGCAACAACAGAAGCGCTAAGATGCCGAAACTGTGCCGACGCTCTTGTTTTGTGCCAACCAAGTCGCGAGCCAAGTCGAAACCTTCGTCGCACCTGCGACGTTCAGGTGATCACCTCCGTCACGCGTGTCACTTGCCCAGTCGATGCCTGCGTCGCACTCAGCCGTGTTGAAGTCCAGATAGGTAAGGCCGTTCTCCTGTGCATAATCCGCTATGACATCATGCCTCGCGTCGTTCCACTCCTTGGCGTTAGGCGAGCTTATGAGAATGAGCGTTGCCCCATGCTCTGCGCACACCCGTTGCATCCATTTGAGATAAACCCTCGCCCAGAAGGAAAGAAAGGCACCGGAGGTGGTCTTGGACATGTAGTCCCCACCTGTATAGGGCACAACATCGGTCTTTGGGTGAAAGCCTAGATCGCTTGTCAGCGCGTTGCCACCCGTTTCCACCGTGCCTGCGAGGATTCTCTTCCAGTTGTCATGGTAGCGGAGCACGGGCACGACCTGCTGGGCGATTGTCTCGACTGCCGTGGTGGCACTCGTATCCCGGAAGATGTTGTTCACGTCATAGATGACGACCTTTGGATTTTGGTAGGAAAACATCTCCGTGGTGACCTCCGCCGACACAGCAGCAGTCTGCAAAGGACTGGAGGAGTTATAAGAGCTTATGCCAGAGACGCTTTGCATGACCTGCGGCGCGACTGTACACTGCGCGCTTGAGTCACCGATGATGAACACATCGAGAGAATCCTCAGACATTAGCCTATACCCATAGATGTATGGAGCGTACAGGCCATTTGTCGTTGTCGGAAGAAGTGGATAAGTGATGGCCGAAAGCGCCGCGAGAACTGCGACGACCAGCCCGGCGAAGGCAAACCCGCGCAAGATCCGATGCCTTCCGTGACTTGGAACTTTGCTCCCTTGCGCCATGGCACTGCCTTTTCTTTCTTGTTGCGTACCCCTGCTTCTCATTGCATTCCCCGCCTAAAAGCCTGCATAGATTGATGGGACGACCGTATAGCCTGCGCCGTACGCGCCAAACACGATGGTTGCAGACAGCAGGCAGAGCCCCACAGTCCACTCGAAAGCAACGCCATGGCCAAAAACCAGCTGACGAAAAGAGACGCCCCGCTCATGCGCAAGGTCGACGGCAAATATTAGCGCTGTCGCAATACAAACGATCAGCATGTCAAACTTGTCAGTTCCATGTGTCAGCCACGAGCCGTCTGTGAGCGGCGAGATACCGACTCCACTAAAAAGAGAGCCCATCATAGCCACAAAGTCGCTCAAGTCGTTTGCACGAAACATGACCATGCCAATGCATACGAGCACAAAGGTGCGGGCAACCGCAAGCCGACGGGCGACCGCACCATCACGGCGCAAGCCTATCTTTTTATAAAACGCCTGGAACATCGGCTCAAAGATTAAGCCGAGCATCACGATCGTAAAATAGTAAAGGCCATAGGCAAGATATTTCACCGCAGCCCCATGCCATATCCCCGTCGCCGACCATACGGCAAGCAACGCCAACGTCGCAGGTACCAGCTTCATTGCTTGACCTGACAGATGTTTGCGCGCCCAAAAGGTAAGCTTACGAGTAGGAGATGAGAGTGAGACGGGATAGAAAACATAGTCACGCAACCAACTGCCAAGCGTCATATGCCACCTACGCCAAAACTCATTCACATCATGAGAAAAGAAGGGCTGGCGAAAGTTCGGCGAAAGCGTTATGCCAAAAAGCTCTGCGCTGCCTCGAGCGATATCGATCACGCCAGAGAAATCTGCATAGAGCTGCAACGTGTACAACAGCCCCGCCAGCACGACCATCACGCCTTGATAATTAGCATGATTGGAAAACAACTCCCCCACCAAAGGATTGAGACGATCAGCGACAACCAGCTTCTTGAACAGCCCCCAACACGCAAGCTGCGCCCCATATGCTCGGCGGCTTCCGCGCGCAACCTCCCCTGACCGCAACTGCTTCGACAGGAGGTCGAAGCGGCCGATAGGCCCCTCTTCCATTTGGGGAAAGAACGCCAAGAACAGCGCCACGGTGCCGAGGCTTCTGCATGCCTCGTACTTGCCACGGTAGACATCTGTGAGATAGCTGAGTGCCTGCAGCGTATAAAACGAAATCCCTAGGGGCAGCGCGACAGTAGCTGTCGACACGGCAAAAAGCGCAGGAAGCCCGAGAAGGTTCCTCAGCGCATCGAGGCCTTCCAGGATGAGGCCGCCGTACTTTAGCACAACGAGCGTGCCCATATCGGCTACCGCACCAAGGGCCAAAAGGGCGCGCATGCGCTTCTTTGTGTGCGCATTGCAGCTCTTGCGCTCCTCACGGCTTTTGCAGGCCGAGGCGCGCAGCTTGCCCTTGTGGCGGACTTGACCAATCCCAAGGGCGCATGCCCATGTCACAAATGTTGCTGCTAACAGGTACGCGATGAGCTCCCCGCTACAAAGCCACAGGAAGACGTAGCTCATTCCCAGCAAAAAGGCCCACCGTGAACGCCGAGGGACAAGCATATAGAGCAGATATGTCACCGGGAGGAAGACAAGCAGGAACTTCCATGACGACAGAGTCACGACTTAAACTCCCCTAATCTTGTTCCAGTCGATCCACCAGCGCTGCTATCGTCGTAGCTGAGGCAAAATTCTCAGGTGTCATATCCAACGGGGAGATGGAGATACCGAACTCGTCTTCGAGCTCACCTACAAGCATAATCGCCGACATTGAATCTATCTCGCCTGAGGTGACGAGGTTGTCTTCGGAGCTGAGGTCTTTATCGGGAAATGTCTTAGCCAAGATCTCTCGTACATTGTCTTCAGTAGTGCTCATTGTCAGAACCTCCACGTTTTCTTTTTTGCAAATAGCCGCAGCTTCAAAACCCTGTTTTTTGCTATGCCTTCACACTGCAGACTGCAAGCAGGGCGCGACGGTCTGTCTTGCCGTTGCGGTTGACGGGCAACGAGCGCAGCGTCTCAATGCGGTCAGGCATCATATATTTCGGCAGGCGCGCACGAAGCGCTGAAGTCAGAGCCTCCGAGTCAAACCCACGCCCTGTACAAAAAAGCACGATCTGGTTCTTCGTCGCCTCAAAGACGGCTGCGCATGACGCCACGCCCGCACAGGCAGTAGCTGCCGCCTCGACTTCACCGAGCTCGATGCGATAGCCGCTGCGCTTGATCTGCGTATCTTTTCGGCTGACATACCTCATTTCATGATCCTCGCCAAGGCGCACGATGTCGCCAGTACGATAGACCGGGCGGGGATCTGAGGCATCAAAGGGATCTTGTACGAAAGAGGCTCGCGTGCGCGCGGCGTCATTCAGATAGCCGGCTGCCACGAAAGGACCCGCCACATAAAGCTCTCCTTCTTCGCCCGGCGCAGCGAGGCTTCCATCTTCGCGCACAATGGCAGTGCGACAGCCTTCGCAGGCATGACCGATTGGCAGTGGCTCCCCATCGGCAAGACGGTGCGTCACTTTGTAATATGCGCAGATGTCTGTCGTCTCGGTTGGGCCGAAGAGATTCGCAAAGTGCGCAGCAGGCAGATGGTCCATCCAATAGTTGAGCGTTGGCGTCGGCATGACTTCGCCAGCAAACATGACATTCGCGATGCTCTTGAGTGGGGCGACGGACAGCACATCCCACCGTGAGATGATGCCTAAAGCTGTCGGTACCCAATACAACGTGTTGACCTTGCGCTCATTGAGCCAGGAGATGAGGCGAACGGGGAATGCGAACAACATGCGAGGGATCAGGAAAAGCGTTGCGCCACAGCAGATCGTAGAAAAGACGTCTGAAACCGACATGCTGAAATACAAAGGGGTCTGGCTGCCGAAGACAGTGTCAGGACCGATGGCGAAGCAGGTGGAAAACCAGCCCACATAGGCCAGGACGTTGGCATGCGTCACCATTACGCCCTTGGGCGTGCCTGTCGAGCCAGAGGTGAATAAGACATACAAAAGGTCACTCGGTTTGGCTGCGAGATGAATATCCGCGAGGAGGGAGTCATTCGGCGCTTCGTTGCATGCGTCTTTGAGACGTATGCAACGACCAGGCAAGAGCGTCTCGCCCATCTCCGCGGTACGATCGCACGTGATGAGCACAGCAGGCTTGAATGTCTTTATGATCGACACGAGGCGGTCGGCAGGCGAGCCATCATCGAGCACCACATAGCAGCCACCAGCGCAGGCAACCCCCATCATCGAGATGACTTGGCCCACACTGCGAGGCAACAAAATCGCTACGTGCTCCCGCACAGCACCTTCTCGAGCCAAACGGGTAGCAACAGCACAGGACTGCTTGTAGAGCTGCGCAAACGTTACAGACCTTGTACCATCATCGAAAGCGACCTTGTCCGGATACAGGTTTGCAGATCGCTGCAGCCAATCGACTACGTTGGACGCTTTCGATTTCATTTCCCGCATGTCATAGTCTCCCTCCATTATGCGCACCACACTTTTATGCTCTGCGTGGAAATTTCAAGCGCGTAGTGTACGTGCTATTTGACTCCTGATAGGAAAACATGCCTCCAAGCTCCCCCATCAAGCGCTTGATATTGCCAATTCCAATGCCTGTGCTCTCTGAAGAGCGAGGTGTGCGGGCAATGGCATTAGAAATCGTGATCATGCACTGGGTATCGCCCTTCACTGCAGTAATTTGTATCGGCGTGGCAGCGTCAGCATATTTGAGCGCATTAGAGAGCAGGTTGTCGATGACGCGGGAGAGCTTTTCCACATCGACGGGAAAACCCTCACCGTTAAGCGTTCCTGCTACATCAGCGGTGAACCCAGCGGCCTCAAGAGATGCAACGAAGCCAGATAGCAAATCTTCCATAACTGTCCCTAAAGGGCCCTCTTCATGCTCCTGTTCCTCTTTGACATTGTCTCCTACCAAGAAATGACGAAAAAGTGAGTCAGAAAGGGATTTGATCTGCATCGACCTGTCATAAATCTTGTCAAGATAACCTTGCATTTGCTGCTCACCGCTAAACCTACCGTCCTTCAATATTTGTACATAGAGCAAAAGAGATGTAAGCGGCGTCCTAAGATCGTGAGACATCGTCGTCACTAAGTCGCGGTTGGCCTGTGTGGCACGCTGCTCCGTCGCCATCTGTTCAGCAAACGACACGCGCATTTCATCCATCTCGTGCGCGAGGCTGCCAAGCTCATCATCACCGACGACAGTTACCGCTTGGTCGAGGTCACCGCTGCCCATTGCGACCACGTCAGCCTCGAGTTCCCTGATATAAGAGATACGCCGATGAATACCCAGTACAAACAGCACGAAGAATCCAACAACCGCAATGGCTATCGCACTATTGTTCAGAAGTATGAAGAAAACATGATCGTAGTCGGCATAGATATAGATGTTAGCCTTCTCCCCATCAGAAAGTGTGAGCTCAGTACGATAGAAGTCGTCATACTCCTCTTGGTCTTCAGTCTCGTCGTCATTCTCATCAAGCGTGTAAATCGTGTTGGCATCGTCTGCGGAGCTTGCCGTCAAGCTCGTAGGATAGATAACCCTGCCGTCAACGGAAACAGCAAGCAATACGTTGCCGTTAGATTTGTCCCAGTCATTGATAGCCTTTACGTCATTAACAAGGCCTGTCTGTTCATCGACATATTTCTGCAGGCTATCTGCATCGCTTACAAGCCGACTTTGCACGAAGGAAGACTTCAGCTCAGAAGTCTCAACGATATTCACGAAAAACATCGAAAGCACAGCGTACAACAACAGCGCAGCGGCACCGCAGACAAGAACCCATTTGACCAGACGCTGCTCAAGCTTGCCACCAAAGAGCAGGCGTGAAATCTTACTTCTCACGTCACTCAAAACGGTACCCCCTCCCCCACACAGTGCGAACAAGCTGGGGGTTTTTCGGATCGCGCTCAATTTTGTTACGCAGGCGGCTGATATGAACCATCAAGGTCCCGTTCACTGAGTGATCGTAGGGCTCCCCCCAGACGCGCTCGTAGATCTGCCGTGCAGAGTGCACTGTTCCCGGATACTCAGCAAGCAGGCGGAGAATACCGTATTCTGTATCAGTGAGATCGACTCGATGACCAGCGACGGTCACCGTTCCGGCAGTGAGGTCCAGCTTAAAGTCTCCACGCACAACGCAGTTATTCTCCGAGGTGAAGTCATCACCGCCTCGGCCCTGATACTGTCGATAGCGTCGCAAAAGCGCCTTTACGCGAGCAGTCAGCTCCCCATAGGAAAAAGGCTTCGCAAGATAGTCATCTCCACCTGAGAGCAGGCCGAGCGTCTTGTCAGCCTCTTGTGACTTGGCAGAAAGGAAGAGAATCGGTACGACCGAATGGCGCCGACGAATCTCCCGACAAGTGTCAATACCCGATATGCCCGGCATCATCACGTCAAGAATTACCAGATCACAGCTATCATCAAGTAAGGTAAGCCCCTGACGTCCATCAGCCGCCTCTAAAACGTCATAGTCCTCGCTCTCAAGCAGGACCTTGACACCTTCCCGTATATCTTCGTCATCCTCAATTATGAGAATACGCGCTTTTGACATGAGTTACCTCCGCGTCGAAGCAAGTGTTTTTCCATCCATGCTCGAAATTTCCGTCCCGCTTCTCCGGCGTCTTTTTTTATGGTACGAGACGGACCTTAGCAATTCCTTGCGGTAAATCTTAATAATCCTTACGACAGCTCGCTCTCACATTGTTCCCTAGGGTCATCTACTATCACATGCGCAGGACATCCTGCCAAAGGAAACATGGTACGAACACGTCAGGAGACAGATCATGAAAGCAGTTATCCTAGAGGGCAGAGCGGCTAACCCTGGCGACATCAGCTGGGATCCTGTTATCTCGCTTGCCGACACAACCATCTATGACACAACAACTGAAGAACAGCTGGTAGACCGTATCGCACAGACAGATGCAATTCTCGTCAACAAGCTAGCAGTCACTGAAAGTGTCTTCGAACAGTTCCCGCAGATTCGCTATGTGGGAGAATGCGCAGCCGGCTATAACAACATAGATCTCAAGGCTGCAAGGTCTCATCACGTTACGGTCACCAATGTCCCCGCCTATGGCACAGCTTCTGTCGTGCAGCACACTTTTGCCTTGCTGCTCGATCTAACGAATAAGGTGAGTCTGCATAATGCCAGCGTGAAGGCAGGGGACTGGACGCGCAGCGAAAACTTCTGCTACTGGAAGGCGCCCATTGTTGAGCTTGATGGCAAGACGATGGGCATCATGGGGTTCGGCCACATCGGTCAAGGCGTCGCACGCATCGCCGCGGCCTTCGGCATGCGGCGCCTCATCTATACGGCCCATCCCGACAAATATCGCGCCTATGAAGATAAAACACTCTCATTCGTTAGTTTAGACCAGCTTTTGCGGAACTCTGATGTGATCACGCTCCACTGCCCGCTCACCGACGAAAACCGTGGGCTCATATGTGCTGACACGATCGCACGCATGCGTGACGGAGCGTTTCTTCTCAACCTCTCCCGGGGCCCACTCGTAGTGGAACAAGACCTGGCTGCAGCTCTCACCTCAGGAAAGATAGCAGCCGCAGGCGTCGATGTCATAGAGAAGGAGCCCATGAGGGCTGACAATCCCTTGCTCACAGCTCCCCACATCGTCATCACGCCTCACATAGCCTGGGCTAGCATCGAAGCGCGCAAGCGCCTCGTGTCAACAGCCGCTGCAAACCTCGCGGCGTGGATGGATGGCAAGCCACAAAATGTCGTCTCTTAAGGCAAATTGCACATAGCTCATTGCCAGGCCGCACCTTGCAAGGGATAAACTTGCTACGGAGTCTCATTTAGCGGCAAATTCAAAGGAGTCCTGCTCATGAGTGACAAAAAAGTCAACGAAAAAGATAAGAAGAAGCACGAGGAAAAGAAGAGGGGCAAGAAAGAAAAGCATAGCAAGAAAGCCGACAAGAAGGCCAAAAAAGCTGCAAAGAAAGCCAAGGAGAAGGCAACAGAGCCGTTTGAGGCCGATATGAAGGCCATGCTGAAAGGCAAACACTGCGACGGCTGCCACAATCACTGCAAGCTCAGCAAGCCGAAGTGCGCTAAGGGAAGAAAGGCACGCGACAAGATCCTCGCGTCGCTGTAGGGCATTGATGCAAAGAAGAGACGAGGCAGCTCAGGATGGGTAAACGGGACGCGAACGGGGTGTGCGTCATCTGCGTTGTAACTGTTTTCCTCTCTTTTTTTCTGCTGATACAATTCAGATGGGAGTTCCCGAAGCTGCAAGATCTTCCGAGCGCAGAGTTTCGGCAGCTTTTCGGCCAGTCTTCATCTTCTGACGCTATTCGCCGCAGCGCGCAGGAAGACAATACGTCCACCACACAAACGCGCATCTTCTACAACTATAACGAGAAGGAGCTCCTTGCTCGCTATCAGCTGTCAAGCACGCTTGACCTCGACAGTTTGGCGGTCATTCCTGGCCTAGCAAGCACGCTGAGCTTCAACTCATGGGGCGGTACGCCAACGGTTAGCCATGCAATGGTGTCTCAGGGAATTGCTGTATCCGATGCATGGATCTTCATCTCAGCCTACGACGGCAACTATGTCGCCAACTCTGTTATCTACATGATCAGCCGCAGCGATGGCAAGCTACAAAAGACCATCATCCTACAAGGACAGCCGCATGTCGGCGGCCTTGCTTACGACAACAGGAATGACCGACTCTGGATCGCTACAAGGAAGGATAAGAAAGCTCAGCTTGTTGGCATAAGTTTGCGCAAGCTGAAAAGTTATCCGAATGGTTCGACAAACCCAATCACCTATGATTTCGAGGTAAGCTTGCCAAAGCTCAAACGCGCATCATTTATTGAATATTATGGAGGAAGCCTCTATGTTGGCTTTTTCGACACCGCATCGAATGGCGTCATGTACCGTTTCAAGCTGACCTCCCTTGGGCGACTCACAGAGCAAGAGGCTCAGCACCCAACGTCCAGATATGTCATCTTGCCACAAGTGCAAGGTGTTGCCATC
>Ga0214929_100115_pt1 | contig 35704 bp, 28 predicted proteins | sample Stichaenrichm17X_FD_168613 | JGI IMG/M metagenome (GOLD analysis project Ga0214929, IMG submission 168613) | Xylose enriched microbial communities from anaerobic bioreactor in Madison, Wisconsin, United States - 17X | ecosystem: Engineered > Bioreactor > Anaerobic > Unclassified | place: USA... | reverse complement strand
CCTGCGCGAAGGCGCCGTCTCGCTCGACGACATCAAGGCACTCTGGTAACGCGCGCGGGGCAGCCGTCGTGTCGCCCCGCGCTCAACGCGCGCGGCCCCAAGCGGGCGCGCCCTTCTATGGAAAGGATTCCCATGAAGATCTCGATCGGAAGCGACCACGCCGGCTTCGCCCAGAAGGAGCAGCTCAAGGCCTACCTGCAGGGCAAGGGCCACGACGTCGTCGACCGCGGCTGCTACAGCGACGAGCGCGTCGACTACCCCGACTTCGCCAAGCCCGTGGCCCTCGACGTGGCCGCCGGCCGGGCCGAGCGCGGCGTGCTCGTGTGCGGCACGGGCATCGGCATGGCCATGGCCGCCGACAAGGTACCGGGCGTGCGCGCGGCCAACGTGGTCACCCCGCAGTTCGCCGACCTCTGCCGCGAGCACAACGACGCCAACGTGATCACCCTTTCGGGCCGCTTCGTCGAGCTGCAGACCAACGAGGAGATCCTCGACGTCTTCCTGTCCACGGCCTTCGGCGGCGGCCGCCACACGGGCCGCGTCGCCAAGATCATGGAGATCGACGAGCTCTAGGCGTCTGCTTTCCGCCCGCCCGTTTCGAGCATATTGCACACCGTTGACCTGGGGTTGGCGGTGTGTCGTTGTGCTACCATGAACCCCGAAACAAGCGCAATCGCGCATCGCGAGAAAGGTTCACTATGGCCCTTACCTACGTCCAGCAAACCGACCCCGAAGTCGCCGACGCCATCGGTGCCGAGCTCGACCGCCAGCGTCACACGATCGAGCTCATCGCGTCCGAAAACATTGTGTCGCCTGCCGTCATGCAGGCCATGGGCACGGTGCTTACCAACAAGTACGCCGAAGGCTATCCGGGACACCGCTACTACGGCGGTTGCGAGAAAGTCGACATCGTCGAAGATCTCGCCCGCGAACGCGCCAAGAAGCTGTTCGACTGCGCCTATGCCAACGTGCAGCCGCATTCGGGCGCCCAGGCCAACTACGCCGCCTACGCGGCCATCATCAAGCCGGGCGACACGATTCTGGGCATGAGCCTCGACGCGGGCGGCCACCTCACCCACGGCTCGAAGGTCAACTTCTCGGGCAAGCTCTACAACGTCGTGCCCTACGGCTTGAACGACGACGAGCGCATCGACTACGACGACGTGGAAAAGAAGGCCAAGGAGTACCAGCCCAAGGTCATCGTCGCCGGCGCGTCGGCTTACCCCCGCGTCATCGACTTCGAGCGCCTGGGCAAGATCGCCCATGACAACGGCGCCTACTTCATGGTCGACATGGCCCATATCGCCGGCCTTGTGGCCACGGGCGCGCACCCGAGCCCCCTGCCCTACGCCGACATCGTCACCACGACTACGCACAAGACTCTGCGCGGCCCGCGCGGCGGCATGATCCTCTCCAACAACGAGGACCTCTTCAAGAAGCTCAACAGCGCCGTCTTCCCCGGCACTCAGGGCGGCCCGCTCATGCACGTGATCGCCGGCAAGGCCGTGGCCTTCAAGGAAGCCTTGCAGCCCGCGTTCAAGACCTACATCGACAACGTGGTGAAGAACAACGCCGCCATGGGCCGCGGCATGACCGAAGGCGGCCTGCGCCTGGTCACGGGCGGCACCGACAACCATCTCTGCCTGGTCGACCTGCGCCCCGCGCACGCCACCGGCGCCGAAACCGAAGACCTGCTCGAAGCGGTGGGCATCACGGTCAACAAGAACGCCATCCCGCACGACCCCGAAAAGCCGGCCGTGACCTCGGGCATCCGCGTGGGCTCCGCCGCCGGCACCACCCGCGGCCTCACCGAAGACGAGTTCTACACGGTGGGCAAATCGATCGCCGGCGTGGTGTTCAACAAGAACGACGAGGCCAAGCTGGCCGAAATCAAGGAGACCATCTCCCAGATCATCGCCGCGCATCCTCTCTATCCGGAATTCAACTAACTGAAGGGAACCGCCATGCCCTACGCGAACCCGCGCGTCACGCTTGTCGATCATCCGTTGGTACAGCACAAGATGGGAATCCTCCGTCAAAGCGCCACGCCGACGTCTCAGTTCCGTACGCTCGTGCGCGAGCTCGCGCATATCGAGGCGATTTTCGCCACCGCCGATCTTGAAACCGAAAGCTACGAGATCGAAACGCCGATCTGCCGTACGCACGCCAAGCGCATCGCCGGTCCCAAGCTGGCCATCGTGCCCATCCTGCGCGCCGGCATGGGCATGGTCGACGGCGTGCTCGACCTGGTGCCGAGCGCCCGCGTGGGCGTGCTGGGCATGCAGCGCAACGAAGAGACCCACGAACCCGAGCCCTACTACGAAAAGGTCCCGGTCGACGTGGCTAGCCGCGATTGCCTGGTGGTCGACCCCATGCTCGCCACGGGCGGTTCGGCCATCGCCGCCGTCAAGCTTCTGCGCGAGCGCGGCGTCGACAACATCAAGGTCATGGTGCTCGTGGCGGCGCCTGTTGGGCTCGATGCCCTGCTCGCCGCCGACGACCAGGTGCACATCTACACCTGCGCGATCGACGAGGGCTTGAACGACGTGGCCTACATCGTGCCCGGCCTGGGCGACGCGGGTGACCGCATCTTCGGCACGGTGGCCTAACGAACGGGGCAGCGCGCCTCGTATATCTGCGCCTTACGGAAAGAGGGCGGCCGCATGAGCGGTCGCCCTCTTTTTCATGCGGGGGAGCAGTGAAGGCATGGAGGGGAGCGATGAAGGGGAGATGGGCGCGGCAAGGCGCCGCGCAGCCGTCGGTGCGGTCACGCGGGCTCGCCTGTCGCGCCGGCTGCGCTTACTCTCTGCCCGCGAGGTCCTTCCAGAAGGGCGTGTCCTTTAGCGAGCCCATGTCGAGCGGCTTGCTGAAGTAGTAGCCCTGGGCGATGTCGCCGCCGCATTGGCGCACAAAGTCGAGCTGTTCCTTGGTTTCCACGCCTTCGACCACCACGTCGACGCCGATCGTGTGGCAGAGCTGGATAAGGGCGCGCACGATCGTGCGGGACTTGCCGTCGTCGCCGTCGAACTCGCTCAGGAAGGCCTGGTCGAGCTTTGCGCCGTCGATATCGTAGTTCTTCAGCACGTTGAGCGACGATTCGCCCGACCCGAAGTCGTCGAGCCAGATCTGGTAGCCGCGTGCGCGCAGGTCGGAAAGGGCGCGGCGAATCTCGCTCGAGTCGCTTAGGGCCGATTCGGTGATTTCCACGCGGATGCAGCTTGCCGGAATCCCGTGCGACCGCACGATGCGATCGACGTCGGCCGGCACGTCCTCGATTGCGAAGTCGTTGCGCGACACGTTGAAGGAGATGTACGTGTCGGCCAGGGCCGCGGGCGGCAGGGTCGCAAGCAGGCTGCAGGCCCGATCGAGCATGAGCGAATCGAGTTGGTAGGTGTCGTAGGACCGCTCGAGCACGGGCACGAACATGGCGGGCGGAAGGGTGCCGCGCTCGCCGTCGTTCCAGCGGGCGAGCACTTCGAAGCCGTGGCAGCGGTTGTCGGCGAGCGCCACGACCGGCTGGAAGTAGGGCACGATGCTGCCGTCTTGCAGGGCCTCGTCGAAGTGGCCGAGCACGAAGGCCTCGCGCTCGCGTTCGAGGGCCAGGCGCTCGTCGTAGAAGCGGTAGAGGACCGCGTGCTGGCGGCGCAGGGTGTCGCTGGCATATTTGGCCTTGTCGACCGCCTTGGTGAGGTCGGCCATCGTTTGGCTCGCGGGCAGGCTGTAGATGCCGATGCGCAGGAAGATGTAGAAGTGGGGCAGATAGTGGGCGATGGCCGTCTGCACGGCCTGCGCTTCGGGCAGGGGCGCGCTGTCGCGGGTGTAGACCACGAAATGGTCGGTGTCGTAGCGGCAGGCCGTGCTGTCCTCGAAATTCCGCTCGATGCAGGTCGCGATCGCGCGCAGCACGTCGTCGCCCGCCCGATAGCCGAACGCCTTGTTGAGGTCCTGGAACCGGTCGATGTCGAGGAAGACGATGCTGCCGGGGTAGGGGCTGCCGCTTTGGGCAATCGCCCGCGCGAAGCCCTCGTAGTTATACAGGTTGGTGAGCGGGTCGATGAGGTGACGGCTGTCGTCGTCATGGTCGGCCTCGGAAGCGCCGGGATGGAAGACCTGGCCGATCACGCGGTTCTTGCCGCCGGATTTGGCGGCATAGAGGTTGTCGTCGGCGACGCGCAGGAAGCTGCGCAGGTTGCGCTCGTTTTCCACGGCGCCGTAGCAGTAGCCCACGCTGATGCTTTCCGAATCGCCGGGCTGGGCGCCTTGGGTGTGCAGCCGCACGATCTCGTCGAGCTTGGCGACGAAGTCCTCTTCGCTCACGTCTCTGGCCACCACGAGGAACTCGTCGCCGCCGTAGCGGTAGCAGCGTTCGTTGGGCGCGTCGAACTGGAGGGCAAGCGTGTGGCCCAGGCTCTCCAAGACCATGTCGCCGCGCTCGTGGCCGAAGCGGTCGTTCACGGTTTTGAAGTCGTCCATGTCGAGCATGGCCACAGCCGTGCGCGGGCCGGTGATCTGCGGAAAGTCCTCGCGCAGGGCCGAACGGTTGAGCAGGCCGGTGAGCTCGTCGGTACGGCTGCGCGTGACGAGCTGGCGGTTGGCGTCCGAAAGCTGATGGGAGAGCAGCTGGGTGCTGTCGAACCACCAGCGCCGCATGACCAGGCCCACCCAGCACAGGCCGTAGAACATAATGAGGTCGTAGACGTCCTGCCAGGCGATCTCGCGGTCGACCAGGCTCGTGAAGGCCATGAGCGCCGCCACGCTGATCACGGTGATGAGCACCTCGTGCCCGCTGCGGATGTAGGGCAGCATGAAGACGCCGATCGAGATGATCACGAATTCCAAGAAGAAGCTGCTGCCAATCTGGGTGTCGAGCACCGTCATGCCGGCGAGCACCGCGTTCAGGCAGAGGTTGGCGAGCTCGATGTTCAGCAGGAACTCGGGCTTCTTGCGCAGGACCTGCCATCCTGCGAGCAGGGCGATGTGGGGCAGGTTGATGGCGAGAATAAAGATGTAGACGAGCAGGTTGGGGAAGTCGGGGCAGACGGTGTTGCCCGGCGGGATGATGCTGTTGCCCACCAGGCCCGCGATGCCCACCAGGCTCACCACGGCCGACGTGGCGATGCCGGCGGACAGGTTGTACCGGGCGAGCGCCCGCTTGAACTCGGCGGTCGTGAAGAATTCCCTGTTCTCTCCCGTCAGCTTCAGCAGGTTGATTAAGCTGACGAGGACATCGGATCGGCCCATGGCGTCGCGCCTTCCCTGTCCACTAACCGAAGACGCGCCCGATGAGGCGGTATACGAATCGAATGCGGTCATGACCTACCGTGCACCCAGGTCGAACGCGAGCGTCGAGAAAAGGAGAGGGGCCGGTTTCGACCCCCCCCCTAATTCAAGGGCATGGGCGCGTGAGGTGCCGAGCAGCTCTTCTGCCATGAACGCTCCTTTATTCGGGCTGTGCCCCGCATTGGCGAGGCGAGAACCGCAAGAGTACCGAAAAGCGTCCTGCGGACTGGGGTTTCTTTCATGCATATTGTAGCGAAGCGTCGAAGGCAAACGATGGTCAAACGGTGCCGTTTATTCCTTGTGCGCTGCCACTGACCCTGTTTTACAGGTAAGCGGCCGAAAGTTATACTAATGGCTCTCAACACTACATATTCGGCAAACCCGTCGAAAGGCGGCGACGCAAAGCTAGAGGGCCTTCCCATTCGATGGCAGCCAGTTGCATCCGTCCGTCAGGCGGCTACGCTAAGGTCCTTCGAGCTGTTGCAGAAGGGGCTGTAGAGCGTGGCTTTCCACAGCGTTGTGCTCCAACTGGATATTCTCTGTCTGTGCATCATGGGCTACGTGCTTCTGCGCGTGGTGCGCCGCGGCGATCTGCAGGCGCGCCAGATCAGGCTGCGCAACATGCTCGCTTGGCACATCGCGGCCGTGATCTCGCTTGTGCCCAGCAACCTGGACATCTCGTCCGAACTGTCCTCGCCGGGCGAAGCGACGCTCGCGATGGCGGTCAGCCTGGCGTCCGTCGCGCTCATCGTCATGGCGGCGCGGTCCTGGTTCGTCCTGCTCGCCTATTACCTCGATATCGCCGACGAGGTGCGCGCCCGGGCGGTGTTCGTGGCGAACGCGGTCGCTGCGTTGCTCGTCGTCTTCGCGGCCGCTTCTCCCGTCACGCATCTCTTCTTTTATATTGAGGGCTCGCATCTGGTCGTTCACGGCGCTCTCAACGTGTTCGTGCACGCGATTCTCGTCGTCGAGCTCGTCTTCGCCGTCGCTTCCGCCTTCTGGGCGCGCGCGAAGATGGCGCGCGTCGGCTGGCTGCGCGTGGGCCTGCTTTCCTTCTATCCGGTCGCCCTCATCGTCTTCGCCGTTCTGGGCGCCCCGCTGTCCGGCGTGTCCTACCTGGCTCCCGGCGCCACTTTCGCAGTGGTGGTCATCTACATGAGCTATCTCGACACCCTCATCTCCACCGATCCGCTCACGGGCGTCAACAACCGCTACCGCCTCTTCGATTACGTGAAGTCGCGCATGGAGGATGCCGAAGGCGATCTGTGCCTGTTCATGATCGATGTGAACGGCTTCAAGAGCATCAACGACACCTATGGCCACCTGGAAGGCGACCGTGCCCTGCGGGTGGTGGCCCAAGGCCTGAAACGCGCCCTCATGGACGCGGCTTTTCTCGCCCGTTACGGAGGCGACGAGTTCACGGTTGTGATACATATAGAGGAAAGCGCGGAAGATGAGTTTTCCGCTCGGGTGAGGGAATCGGTCGCGCGGGCGGCCCGCGAGGCGGGCGTCGCCTATCCGCTTTCGGTGTCGGTGGGCGTGGCGCGCATGCGGCCGGGCATCGATGAGCCCGCAGAGCTGTTCGCTGCGGCGGATGCGCAGCTCTACAAGGCGAAACGTGCAAGCAGGATGGGGCAAGCAGATGAAGAGGAGCACGGCAGCGACGAATAACAGCCTGCCCTTCGGGGCTCTTCGGGTGCCTAAGCCGGTTGCGGGGGAACCGTGCGACCTTGCGGAATGCATCGCGCGGCTCAATGCGGCCATCGTCGAAACCATGTGCGCCGAAGATCCCGACACGCGCGCCGGCATCTTCTTCCGACGGCTGGGGGAGGGCCTGTGCGCCGACAGGGCCTACCTGTTCGAGCTCAACGCCCGCGGCACTTACGACAACACCTACGAATGGTGCGCCCCGGGCGTCGCATCGTTTCGCGCACAGCTTCAGGACGTGTCGGAATCGGCCTATGAATCGGATTTGTGGGACGCCCTGCGCGCCAAGGAATGCTTCGCCGTGTCCGATATGGAAGCCTATCGCGAACACGATGCGCGCATGGCCGACCTCTTCGCTGAGAAGGACGTCCGGTTCTTCGTTGCGGCGCCGGTCATATCGAGCGGGGAGTTGATCGGGTATGTCGGGCTCGACAATCCGGTGCACCTTGAAATCGACGACGCCGTGGCCCTCATGCGGCAGATCGCCCTCTTCGTTGCCGCCGAGCTCGACCGTCGTAAGGAGTGGTCGAGCTCCTGTGCGGTGTCGCGCTTCGACCCCGTTACCGGCCTGCTCAATACGATGGGTTTGGCCTATGCGGTCGACGCGGCGATCCGCGCCGCCCGCGAAGGGTCGGCCGTGCGTCCGCTGGCGGTCGTCTTTTTCGACATCGCCTATTTCAAGGCCTTCAACCGCAGTTTCGGTTACGGAGCCGGCGACAAGCTGCTTGCGCACCTGGGCGGCCTGCTGAAGGAAGCGGTGGGGGAGGCCCGCGCCTGTCGCGCCGACGCCGACCATTTCTACGCTCTCGTCGACGATGCCCGGGCCGAAGGGCTCATCGACGCCGTGCACGCCAAGATGAAGGACGACCCCACCTACGCTACCAATGTGACGGGCGGCATCTACACGATCGACGGGACCGAAACGAGCACGGTTCAAGCGCTCGACCGGGCGAAAATCGCCGGTGGGGCGGTGCTCAAGGACTTCATGAACTGCTGGCGGCGCTATTCGTCCGACATGGAAGTCCGCCTCACGATCGAAAGCTACGTGTCGACCCATGTGGTGGAAGCGGTCGACGAAGGATGGATCAAGGTCTATTTCCAGCCCGTGCTGGGCACCTTTTCCGGCAAGGTGGAAGGCTTCGAGGCCCTGGCCCGCTGGGACGACCCCACCTACGGTATGCTCACCCCGGCGATTTTCATCGACGTGCTCGAGCGCACGCGCCAGGCCCATCTGGTCGACCTGTGTATCCTCGATGAGGTATGCGCGGTCATCGAGCGGAAGATGCGCGACCTGGCTCCCTTCGTGCCCGTGTCGGTGAACCTGTCGCGTTTCGACCTGGAGCTTCCCGACATCCACGACCGCATCGACGCGGTCCTCGAAGCCCATCGCGTGCCGCGCAGCGCCGTGCATTTCGAAATCACCGAATCGGCCCTGGTCGACAGAGAGCAGCTCATCGCCGACCATATCGCCGCATTTCACGAACGCGGCTACGAGGTGTGGCTCGACGATTTCGGCAGCGGCTACAGCTCCCTGAACACCCTGCAGCGCTTCGACTTCGACTGCGTCAAGCTCGACATGCTCTTCCTGCGGCAGGAGACCGAAAAGTCCCGCGTGCTCGTGGGCGATCTGATCGACATGGCCAAGCATCTGGGCCTGAAGACGTTGACGGAGGGCGTGGAAACCGAAGAGCAGTTCATCTTCCTGAAGGGGCTGGGCTGCTCGTTGATCCAGGGCTACTGGTGCGCCCGCCCCGAGCCCCTGCCCGCCGTCGAGGCGATCCTCTCCGAGCGCGGGCTGGCCTACCTGGGCGCGCCCGAGCGCCGTTTCTTCGACGATATCGGCCGCGTCGACGTGCGGGGCGGCCATGTCCCCCAGATTTTCGAAGGCGGTCCTTCCGACGTGCGCGACGAGGCGGTCGTCGTTCTCGCCGAGCACGAGGCCGACGTCTCGGTCGTGTACGCCAACCGCGCTTTCACATCGTATCTGGCTTCGTTCCATGTCGATTCGACGAGCGAGGTTGCGCGCCTCTGGAACGGCGACACCTCGCTGTCGTGGCGCTTGCGCAATTGCCTGCATGCCTTGAAAGACGTCGGCCAGGCGCGCAGCTTCGTGTTCTCAAAGGGGACCAACGAGGCGAGCGTGCGCCTGCAGCTTGTTTCCGATCGCAGCTGGGGCCGCGCCTACCTGGCGGAAGCGCGCCCCATCGCCCGCGAGAACGTGCCCAGCTTCGATAACCTCTTCAGCATGGTGAGCCCGCTCGTCGCTGAAATCAGCGTCGTCAATCCCGAGACCGATACGCTTACAATTTGGTACAGCGTGCACGGGGTTTCGCAGCGCGAGCGCGCCTCCGTGCGCTATCGCGAGGAGCTGCGGCGTCTCGTCGCCGACAGGGTCTACCCCATGGACGCCGACCGCTTCTTCTCCTTCGCCGATCCCTCCACGATGGCCGCCCGCGTCGACGCGGCTTCCAAGGGCATCCTCAACGGCTTCTTCCGATTTCGCGTGGCCGATTCGGCCTACGAGCTGCGCCGCGTCGTGCTCTCCCGCATGGCCTCTATCGCCTCTGCGGGTAGCTTTCTGTTCTGCATCATGTCCGATGCTTCGGGGCTCACCCAAAACCTGCTCGAGAAGATGCGGGTCGACGACGACGGGCTTTCGAAGGGCCTGTCGGCCGAAGAGCTGTGGAACGCGTCGCTCTCCTCGGCGGTTTCGGGCGTGTTCTGGAAGGACGCCGACCGCCGCTTCCTGGGCGCCAACAGCACCTTCCTGCACTATTACGGGCTCGAGATGTCCGATATCATCGGCAAAAACGACGAGGACATGGGTTGGCACCCCGACCCCGAGCCTTTCAAGCGCGACGAGCTGCGCGTGCTCAAACACGGGGCCGTCACTTCGGACGTGCTGGGCACCTGCTTGGTGCATGGGCACGTGCACTCTATCGTGGCGACCAAGATGCCCGTCTATCGCGGCGAGAGGATCGTGGGCCTTCTGGGCCGCTTCTTCGACGTGAGCAATATGATCGAGACTCTGAACGCAATCGATCTCGAAGCGCTCGAACCTTTGCGCGACCAGACCTACACCGACGCTATCACCGGCTTGCCCAACGCAGCGGGCCTTCATCGCTGCTGCCAGCGCTATGAGCGCGCGTATGCGCGCGCGGGGGAAGACTTCGGCTTCGTGACCGTTCAGCTGCTCGGGACCCGCAACTTCAGGCTCGACTTCGGTGCGACCGCGCTCGACGACCTTTTGCGTACCGTGGGCAAGGAGCTTGCGGCAGCAGTGCCGGGGGAGACGGTGGGCGTGGGATACCCGACCCGTTTCGGCATCGTCGTGCGCCCCTGCGACGCCGCACGGCTCGACGAGGTCCGAAAGGCTGCGGAAAAGGGGATCGCCCAGGTCATCGAGGTGGACGGAGAGCCTGTGACGGTGTACGCCAGGGTGGGGGCCGCCCTCTATTCCGATTCGGGCGATGTGGGCGAAATGGTCGCCGAAGCCGAATCGCGTTTCGCTCCGCCTGCGTCCGTGACGACGCCGGAGCCCGCGTCCGCGCCGGAGTCCGCGCCCGCCCTGCCCGCCGGCCCCGCCCGCGCGGCAAGCGAGGTCGACCTGCGCGCCCGCAACGAGCGCTTGCGCCGCGAGAACGAAACGCTTATGCGCGAGTCCCGCATCGACGCGCTCACCCATGCCCTCAACCGGCGCGGCTTCGACGAGATGGCGGCCCGCCTGCTCGCCCAGGGGGCTGAACGCGCCCAGGTGTGGGCGGTCGACGTCGACAACTTCAAGCTCTTCAACGATCGCTTCGGCCACGCTGTGGGCGACGCCCTTCTCGAATTGCTCGCCTCCGACCTGCAGAAGCTCTTCGGCAAGGAATACGTGTGCCGGTTCGGCGGCGACGAGTTCCAGGCGATTGTGCCCGAGCCCGACGATAACGCCTTCGCTGCGATTTCCTCCTTTTTTTCAGGCGAGCATTCATTCGAAGCGGAAGGGACGCGCTACACTTTCCGGTGCTGCGCGGGATTCGCGCGTCGCAGCGACAAGCGCGAGCCCTTCCCGGAACTGTGCCGCAAGGCCGACACGGCCCTCTACCACGCCAAGCTCGAACGGGGCGGCGTCTTCGAATACGACGCGCACATGGAACGCGACGTGCGCAGCCTGATCGGCTTCAGCTTGGCCGATATCGCCGACGGAATCCCGGCGGCGGTCTTCGCCTACAAGGACGATCCCACCGAAGAGATCGTGTTCGCCAACGGCCTGTGCGCCGACCTGTTCGGCTGCGCCACCGTCGAGGAGTTCCTCTCCTATACCGGCGGCAGCTTCCGCGGAGTGGTCGTCCCCAGCGAGCTCGAGCGGGTCGAGGCATCGATTCGCGCGCAGATCGAAGACGGGACGGGCGACCGCCGCGATTTCGTGGCCTACCACATCGTGCGCAAGGACGGCCGGCGCCTGCGCGTGCTCGACGCGGGCCGGCTCGTCAACAACGAGTACTACGGCAGCATGTTCTTCGTCCTGCTCATCAACGCCGAACTGGTAGAGGGATGGGAGGCCTAGGTTCCCGAAATGCGGCGATGAGGCGTAGGCCTAACGGGGTGATTTTCCCAAAAACGGCAATTTGTCCGCGCTTTTTTTCGCGGAGCTGTAAATAGCCCGTTGTTTATGCGTTAATATACCCATCGTTTACCTAAGGCAGGATAGGGAAGGACATATTCGGTTGGCTCTCGCCATTGCATGCGGAATTCTTGCGGGGCTCGTGGGGTTCGTCCCTCTCTTCTTCGCGTTGAAGCTTTCCCGGGCAAGCGAGTCCCTTACCATGGTGGCAACGGCCGGGCAGAGCCTGGCGGGCGTTTTCGTGTCGCTTGTGCTGCTCGTGGTTGCCATGCTTTTGTGCGCCTGGCTCGACCGTCCCTCGATTCTCCCGTTCGGTATCAGTGAAATTGCGGCGTTCATAGCGGTCACGTCGGTATACTTCATGTGGCGCAACCGTGTGTTTCGTCGGGAAAAGAAATTGGAAGACGATAGCAAAGGGGACTTGGATTAAATGGGCGAAGCCTTACAAGAGTTCGTGAAGCTGGCGCAGGGCATTGCGCCTACCTTCGACTCCCAAACCGTTTTCTCCATCGGCAGCTGGAACATCTCGCAGTACACGCTCTACATGTTCATCATCTTGGCCTTGGTGCTCATCATGGTGCTCGTGGGTGCGCGCAAGCTGCAGCTCGTGCCGCATAGCAAGGGCACGGCCATTCTCGAATACCTCTACGGCTTCATCGGCGAAAGCGTGGGCCGCGACGTTATCGGCGAAGGCTACAAGAAGCACATTCCCTTCCTCGCGACGCTGTTCTTCTTCATCCTCACGGCCAACGTCATCGGCCTGATCCCTGGCGCGAAAGCGGCTACCGGCACCATGTCGGTCACCTGGGCCCTTTCCCTGATCGCCTTCATCTACTTCATCTTCTACGGTTTCAAGACGCTCGGTCTCTTCGGCTACATCAAGAGCATCTGCCCCAGCGCCGTGCCCGGCCCCATGAAGCCGGTCATCTGGGTGCTCGAAACCTTCTCGTTGATCCTGCGTCTGCTCACGCTGGCCGTCCGACTCTACGGCAACATGCTCTCCGGCCACATGATCCTGGGCGTGTTCTCCATCGCCACCACCGTGTTCTTCCAGTACACCTTCCTGGCCATGGGCGGCTTCGCCACCGGCCTGGTGGGCGTCATCTGGTTCGCACTGCTTCTGTTCATGTACGCCCTCGAAACGCTCGTCGCGTTCTTGCAGGCCTACGTGTTCACGATCCTCACCTCTTCCTACATCGGCATGGCGGTTCATCCCCACTGATGCGGGAAGCCCGCGGCCCGCGCCGCGGTTTCACTTCGGTACTACAGCTGGTACGTAAACTTCAGCTGGGCAATATAGGAAGGAACCCACGAGAAAGGCTCTGGGTCCACCAAAGGAGGTAATTGTGGATATCACTATTGCGCTAGCCGCCCTGAAGGTCGTCGGCTACGGTCTCGCCGCCATCGGCCCTGGTATCGGTATCGGTATCGCCACCTACGGCCTGTGCGTCTCCGCTGCTCGCCAGCCTGAGATGAAGGGTCAGCTCATGGGCTACTTCTTCATCGGCGCTGCAATGTCCGAGGCTCTTGCACTGCTCGGCCTGGTTCTGTTCTTCATCGGTTAACCTGCATCCGGAACCATCTAGAAGCACGTACTGAAGAAGAAAGAAAAGGAGGCAAGCAGTTGAACATCAAGAACAGCAAGCGTACCTGCACCAGCGGCATCGCAGCTGCGGTCATGGCATCTGTTCTCTGCCCGGTCCCGGCCTTCGCGGCTAGTGGCATCGAAGCCATCATGCCCGTGATGGACGAGTTCATCCCGATGCTCATCGCCTTCATTCTTCTGTGGATCATCCTCGCGAAGTTCGGTTGGCCGCTGTTCGACAAAATGCTCGTCAAGCGCGAAACCACAATCAAGGACTCTCTCGAGAAATCCGAGGAAGCGCGTCAGGAAAGCGAACGCGTGCTTGCTGAATACAAGCGCGAACTCGCCGACGCGAAGACCACGGCTGCTCAGATCGTCGCCGACGCCAAGACGGCCGGCGAAGCCGCCAAGGCCGACATCACGGCCCAGGCTCAGAAGGAAGCCGCCGACATGATCGCTAAGGCCCAGCAGGCCATCGAAGCCGAAAAGAAGGCGGCGATCGAAGAGCTCCAGGGCTCTATCGCCGACACCTCCATCGCTGTGGCTTCGAAGCTCATCGGCTCCGATCTCTCTGACGACGAGCACCGTAAGCTCATTGAGCGCTACGTGAACGAGGCAGGTAGTTTCAATGCCAACTAATCGTCACGTTGAACAGGCGCAAGCTCTGGTATATGCGTCCACCCTGGTGGACGCGGCGCAAGCCGAAGGCGGTTTGGACGCCGTCATGGCTGTTCGCGCCCAGCTAGATCAGATCGTTTCGTACAACAGGTCCCACGTGGAACTGCACGACTTCCTCACCGACGTCGCCTACACGGGCGCGCAGCGCAGGGATGTCATCGCGAAGGTCTTTTCCGATTGCCGGCCCGAGCTGGTAAGCGTGTTGGGCGTTATGGCCGAACGTGGCGATTTCGACAAACTGCCGAAGGTGAGGGGTCTCTTCAACGACCTGCTCGCAGAAAAACTGAACGTGACGGTTGTCGACGTGACGACCCGCGTATCCCTCGACGATCATCTTCGCGAGGTTATCAAGAACAAGGCCGCAGCCGACTTGGGCACCGACATCCTTCTTAACGAGAAGATCGATAAGAACATGTTGGGCGGCATCATCATGAACGCAAACGGCAAGCGTATCGACGCCAGCATGGACACCATGCTCGCCAACGCTCGCAGTGTGCTGAAAGACACTGATGGAGGTGAATGCTAGTGACTGAAATCACCGCACAGTCTATCGACGACGCACTGCGCAAGCAGCTCGATTCGCTCGACACGAGCGTCGAATCCCGCGAAGTCGGCACGGTCATCCAGGTCGGCGACGGTATCGCCCGTATCGACGGCTTGAAGGACGCGATGGCTGGCGAGCTTCTCGAATTCACGAGTTCCAACGGCCAGACCGTCTACGGCATGGCCCAGAACCTCGAAGAAGACGAGGTAGGCGCCGTACTGCTTGGTGACGTCACCGCAATCAAGGAAAACGACCAGGTGAAGACCACCGGTCGTCTTGTTGAGATTCCCGTCGGCCCCGAAATGTGCGGCCGTGTCGTGAATGCTCTGGGCATGCCGATCGACGGCAAGGGCCCCATCCACACCGTGGCCACCCGCCCGGTGGAATTCAAGGCCCCTGGCGTTATTTCCCGTCAGCCCGTACATGAGCCCATGCAGACGGGCATCCTGGCCGTCGACTCGATGATTCCTATCGGTCGTGGCCAGCGCGAACTGATCATCGGCGACCGCCAGACCGGTAAGACGGCCATCGGCATCGACGCGATCATCAACCAGAAGAACGAGGATATGATCTGCATCTACGTGGCAATCGGCCAGAAGGCCTCCACTGTTGCGGGCATTTACGAAACGCTGCTCAAGCACGGCGCCATGGATTACACGATCATCGTGTCCGCCACGGCCGCCGACGCCGCACCGCTTCAGTTCCTCGCCCCGATGACGGGTGCTGCCATTGGCGAGTACTTCGTCTACAACGGCAAAGACGGCAAGCCTGCCAACGCGCAGAACCCCGGCCAGCACGTTCTGGCCATCTACGACGACTTGTCCAAGCAGGCCGTCGCCTACCGTCAAATGTCGCTGACCCTGCGTCGCCCGCCGGGACGCGAAGCCTACCCCGGCGACATCTTCTACCTGCATAGCCGCTTGCTCGAGCGTGCCGTGAAGATGTCCGACGAGTACGGTGCCGGCTCCCTCACCGCCCTGCCGATCATCGAAACGCAGGCCGGCGACGTGGGCGCCTACATCCCCACCAACGTCATTTCCATTACCGACGGTCAGATCTTCCTGCAGACCGACCTCTTCTTCCAGGGCCAGCGCCCGGCTATCAACGTGGGTATTTCGGTATCCCGCGTCGGCGGCTCCGCGCAGACCAAGGCCATGAAGCAGGTCGCCGGCACGCTGCGCCTCGACTTGGCCGCGTACCGCGAACTGCAGGCGTTCACCCAGTTCGGCAGCGATCTGGACAAGTCCACGATGCAGCAGCTGAACCGCGGCGCCCGCATGACCGAACTGCTGAAGCAGGGTCGCTACACCCCGATGCCCTTCTGGGAGCAGGCTCTCGCTATCTACACCGGCAACCAGGGCTATCTCGACGATGTGGCCGTGGAAGACGTGGTGCGCTTCCGCACCGAGCTGCTCGACTTCGTGCGCGCTTCTCACAAGAAGGTGTTCGAGGACCTGCGTTCGGTTGGCAAGTGGACCGACGAGATCAAGGCAGAGGCGAACGAGGCCATCGAGGCCTTCAAGAAGCAGTTCGCTCCTACCGCGTCGGCAGAGTAAGGCGGTTAGCCAATGCCAACCCTACACGACATCAAACGGCGCATTAACTCCGTCACTTCGACGAAGCAGATCACCCGCACCATGGAAATGGTGTCTGCTGCCAAGATCGGTGCCGCAACGGCCCGCGTGCAGGCTGCTTCGCCCTATGCGGAGTCGATGGCCGAAATGCTGGGCAATGTTGCCGACAGTGCAGGTGGCACGGAGAACCCTCTTCTGCGCGAGCACAGCGAAGTGAAGAACGTGTTGGTCATCGCCGTGGTCTCCGACCGCGGCCTGGCCGGCGCCTTCAACTCCGAAGTGCTTCGCAACGCCGAGAAGCTCATCCGCAGCAACGAGGCGCAGGGCATCTCGTCGACGGTCGTGGCTTGCGGCAAGAAGGCGATCAGCTACTTCTCCTTCCGTGGGATTACGCTCGACATGGTCTTCAAGGACCTTTCGGCCGACCCCACGTTCGAAGAAGCCCAGGCGATCGCCCTTAAGGCCATCAAAGGCTACGAAGAAGGAACGTTCGACCAGGTCATCCTGTTCTACAACCACGCGAAGAACGCCGCCGAGCAGGTGCTCCGCCAGGAAACCGTGCTCCCCATCGACGCGTCCAAGCTCGCCAAGGACGTCGACCCTGCCGTGACAGGCTCGTCGATTACCGAGGAGAAGGACCCCGAGGGCGACATCCCGGGCAGCATCATCTTCGAGCCGAGCGCCGAAGACGTGCTCGACAAGTTGCTCCCCGCGTACGTGAACACGATGATCTACCATGCACTGATCGACAGCGCGGCCGGTGAGCAGGGCGCTCGCCGCAACGCTATGAAATCTGCAACAGACAATGCAAGCGACATGATTGATACGCTTAATCGCTATTACAACCGTGTTCGTCAAGGTGCCGTTACGACCGAGATCAACGAGATCGTCGGCGGCGCCGCAGCTTTGGAGGACTAAATGGCTGAATACCAAATCAATGAGAAAGGAGCTGTGGGACACATCGTCCGTATCGTCGGCCCTGTTGTTGATGTTGAATTCCCCAAGGAATCCATGCCCAGCATCTACAACGCCCTGACGGTGGACGGCTCGACTCCCGCCGGCGACATCCATGTCGTCATGGAAGTCCAGATGCACCTCCCCGGCGACCTTGTGCGCGCCGTTGCCATGTCTTCCACCGACGGTATGGTCCGCGGTATGGAAGTTCAGGACACCGGCAACCCGATCATGATGCCCGTGGGCGAAGAGACCCTCGGCCGCATCTGGAACGTCATCGGCGAGCCCGTTGACGAAAAGCCGATGCCCGAAGTGAAGGCCTACATGCCCATTCACCATCCGGCACCTGCCTACGACACCCTGACCACCACGACCGAGATCTTCGAGACCGGCATCAAGGCCATCGACCTGATCGAGCCCTTCATCCGCGGCGGCAAGACGGGTCTGTTCGGCGGCGCCGGCGTCGGCAAGACGGTTATCATCCAGGAACTCATCAACAACCTGGCCCAGGAACATGGCGGTACGTCCGTGTTCACCGGCGTAGGCGAGCGCACCCGTGAGGGTACGGACCTCTACCTGGAAATGACCGATGCCGGCGTTATCAACAAGACCTGCTTGGTCTACGGTCAGATGAACGAACCGCCGGGAGCGCGTCTGCGCGTCGGTCTGGCCGGCCTTACGGAAGCCGAGTACTTCCGCGATCAGGGCCAGGACGTGCTGCTGTTCATCGACAACATCTTCCGCTTCACCCAGGCCGGTTCCGAAGTGTCCGCTCTGCTCGGCCGTATGCCGTCTGCCGTGGGCTACCAGCCTACGCTGGCTACCGAAATGGGCGACCTGCAGGAGCGCATTACCTCGACCAACGTCGGTTCGATCACCTCGGTGCAGGCCGTTTACGTGCCCGCCGACGACCTTACCGACCCGGCCCCGGCGACCACGTTCACCCACCTCGACGCCCGTACGGTTCTGAACCGTTCGATTGCCGAGCTGGGCATCTACCCGGCCGTCGACCCGCTGGAATCCACGTCTCGCGCGCTCGAGCCCTCTATCGTGGGCGAAGAGCACTACCGCGTGGCCACCGGCATCCAGGAGCTCCTGCAGAACTACCATGACCTGCAGGACATCATCGCCATTCTGGGTATGGACGAGCTTTCCGAAGAGCAGAAGCTCACGGTTGCCCGTGCCCGTAAGGCGCAGCAGTTCCTGGGCCAGAACTTCCACGTGGCCAAGCAGTTCACCGGCCAGGACGGCTCCTACGTCAAGATGGAGGACACCGTTCGCTCCTTTGCCCAGATTCTCGACGGCAAGTGCGACGATATCCCTGAGCAGTGCTTCCGCATGACCGGCGACATCGACGATGTCTACGCCGCCTACGAGAAGCTGCAGAAGGAAGAAGACTAAATGGCTACGTTGACCTGCGACATTGTCACTCCGGCGAAGAAGCTGTTTACCTCGGAATGCCATATGGTCGTCGTTCCCGGCATCGAAGGCGAGATGGGCTTTCTGGTGAATCACGCCCAGCTCATGTCGACTTTGGCCGACGGCACGGTCCGCGTGCTTTCCGACGCCAGCACCGTCGCCCATCGCTTTGCGCTGCAGGGCGGCTACGTGCAGGTGACAGGGGACAAGGTCATCATTTTGGCCGACCGGGCTCTTCCCGTCGAGGACATCGATCTCGACGACGTCCGTGCGAAGATTTCGGCTGCCGAAGAAGAGATTTCCAAGGCAGACGACTCCGCCGACAAGAACCTCGCCGAGGTCAACCTGGCGTGGTACCGCATTCTGGAGCATGCCGCTTCCGCTAACTAGCGCATACGGTTCCGCATCGCATGTAAAGGGCGCCCTTCGGGGCGCCCTTTTCGTATGCGTTGAACAGGGCAGTGCGCGTGCGGGGCGTGTGCGATGGCCTTCCGGCGACGTCGACGTGCGGCTACGCGCAACGCCCGCGGATTTTGGGTCGGTCGCTGCATCTGTTAACGCGCCTTTCTCGACCGATTCCCGCCCGTCAGGCATTTCTCGACGCGAAAGGCGTGTTAATTGGTCTGGGGAGGCCGGCACAGGTGGCCCGCTGCAGCGGATAACGCGCCTTTCTCGACCGATTCCAGCCCGATCCGGCGAATTTCGCGCGAAGGGCGTGTTAATCGGACCAGGGGAGGGGCGGGCGCTTAGCGCACCCGGCAAACTCCATGGTTGCCCCACCACGAACAAGTGTGCGGCTGGTATAGTGAGGGCCTGAAAGATTCCGGCACGTATCTAAGGCGATTCCCATGGCGTTCGTTCACTTGCACAATCATACGGAATACTCGCTGCTCGACGGCGCGACGCATGTGAAGGACATGGTCAAACGCGCCGCCGACCTGGGGATGCCCGCGGTCGCCATCACCGACCACGGCGTCATGAGCGGCGTGCCCGAATTGGAAGACGCCTGCACGGCGCTCGAAAAGGAAACGGGCCAGAAGGTCAAGCCCATCTTCGGCTGCGAGATCTACTTCACCACCGACGACGAGCTCAAGCGCGAGGGCAAGCCCCGCCTCTACCACATGGTTCTGCTCGCCAAGAACAACGACGGCTACCACAACCTCATCAAGCTGGTGAGCGAGTCCCATGTCGACAACTTCTACTACAAGCCCCGCACCACCTTTGCCATGCTGCAGAAGTACGGCAAGGGCATCATCGGCACCACGGCCTGCATCGCCGGCATCGTGCCGCGCCTGCTCGACAATATGCAGTACGACGACGCGGTGGCCTGGACCAAGAAGCTCGCCAGCTGCTTCGAGCCGGGCGACTTCTACATCGAGCTGCAGAACCAGGGCGTGGTGACCGACGCGGGCCACACCCAGCAGGAGCTCAACGTCCAGCTCGCGCAAATCGCTCGCGAATGCGGCCTGAAGACCATCGCGACCAATGACTTCCACTACCTTACGCACGAAGACGCCAAGGCCCAGGACATCATGCTCTGCATCGGTACGGGCAGCCAGGTCGACGACGTCAACCGCATGCGCTTTTCAACCGATCAGTTCTACATGAAGACCGAAGAGGAGATGCGCGAGGCCCTTAAGGACTTCCCCGAAGCCTGCGACAACACCCTCGAAGTCGCCGAAAAGTGCAACGTTGTGCTCGAGCGCGACTCCATTCTGCCCAAATTCCCCGTGCCCGATGGCGAGACCGAAGTCAGCTGGTTCCGCAAGGAATGCGAGAAGGGCCTGGTCAAGCGCTACGGCGAGGGCAAGTGCGCCAACATGGAAGAGCTCGGCGAGCTGCGCCCCGACGTCATCGAGCGCTACGAGCACGAGGCCCACATCATCATCAAGCAGGGCTTCCCGGCCTACTTCCTCATCGTGCAGGAATACATCATGTGGGCCAAGAACAACGGCATCGGCGTAGGCCCGGGCCGTGGTTCGGCCGCCGGCTCCATCGTCACCTATGCGATGGGCATTACCGACCTCGACCCGCTTCCGTACGGCCTCCTGTTCGAACGCTTCCTTTCGGAAGAGCGCGTCGAGATGCCCGATATCGACGTCGACTTCGACGACCAGCACCGCCAGGACGTGATCGAGCACGTCCGCGAGTTCTACGGCGAAGACCATATCTCGGGCGTGATCACCTTCGGCAAGCTGCAGGCCAAAAACGCCGTGCGCGACGCCGCGCGCGTGTTGGGCTACCCCTACAATGTGGGCGACAAGATCTGCAAGCTGATCGGCGGCGAGCTGGGCATCACGATCCAGCAGGCCCTCGATACCAATCCCGACCTGAAGACCGCCTACGAAACCGAGCCCGACACCAAGGCCGTGATCGACGCCGCCAAGTCGATCGAAGGCCAGGTGCGCGGCGAGGGCGTGCACGCCTGCGCCACGATTATCTGCCGCGACCCGCTCTCCGACCACGTGCCCGTCAAGCGCGACACCAAGGGCGGCGGCATCATCACCCAGTACGACGGCCACTACACGCCCGAACTGGGCCTGTTGAAGATGGACTTCCTGGGCCTGCGTACCCTGGGCGTGATCAGCCGCGCCTGCGACAACGTGCGCGAGCGCTTCGGCGTCGACATCAACCCTTCCGACATCCCGCTCGACGACCCCGAATCCTACAAGCTCATGTGCGGCGGCAACATGGACGGCCTCTTCCAGGTGGAAGGCAACCTCTACGTCACCCTGTTCGCCCGCATGAAGCCGCGCCAGTTCTCCGACGTCGTCGCATCGATCGCCCTGAACCGCCCGGGCCCTCTGGAATCGGGCATGGTCGACGACTACGTGAACCGCGCGAGTGGCAAGACGCCCGTCGTCTACTACGACGACCGCCTGCGCCCCATCTTGGAAGAAACGTACGGCACGATCGTCTACCAAGAGCAGTTGATGCAGATCTCGATGCGCATGTCGGGCTTTTCGGCCGGCAAGGCAGACAAGCTGCGCAAGGCCATGGGCAAGAAGAAGCTCGAGGTCATGAAGGCGCTCGAGGAAGACTGGAACAACGGCGCCGTGGAAAACGGTTACTCGCTCGAGGTCTCGAAGAAGATCTGGTCCGACGCCGAAAAGTTCGCCCAGTACGCCTTCAACAAGTCGCATTCGGCCTGCTACGCCGTGCTCGTTATGCGCACGGCCTACCTGAAGGCCCACTATCCGACCGAGTTCATGGCGGCGGTGCTTTCCAGCTACCTGACCAACAACGACAAGCTCATCCACTACATCGCGAGCTGCCAGGCCATCAACCTGCCCGTGCTGCCGCCCGACATCAACTCGTCCAAGCTCGAGTTCACCCCGACCGACGAAGGCATTCGCTTCGGCCTTGCCGGCGTGCGCGGCGTGGGCGCGGCGGTGGTCGAGCAGATCATCGCCGAACGCGAGGAGAACGGCCCCTTCACGAGCCTGCACGACTTCGTGAACCGTCTGGACTCGAAGTGCTACAACCGCAAGACGCTCGAGGCTCTCATCAAGGCCGGCGCCTTCGATTCGACGGGCTACACGCGCAAGCAGTGCATGTACTTCATCGACGAGACCCCGCTTCTGGAAAGCGCCGCCAAGCGCCAGAAGGACCGCGACCGCGGCCAGATCAGCATGTTCGACATGTTTTCCGACGAAGAGGATTCGGGTTTCGCCGAAGAGGTGCCCGCGCCCGACGGCGTGGAATGGGACAAGCGCACCCTGCTCGCCTACGAAAAGGAGATCCTGAAGATTTACGTGTCCGACCATCCGCTGCGGCCTTACGGCGACCTGCTGCGCAAGCTGTCGAAGTTCCGCCTGGGCGATTTGGCCGAACGCGAGCGCGACATCAAGAACGCCACCTTCGTGGGTATGGTGTCCAACGTGGTCACCAAGCTCACCAAGAAGGGCAAGCGCATGGCCACGTTCACGCTGGAAGACACCACGGGCCACGTGGACTGCGTCTGCTTCAAGTTCGAAGAGTGCGGCGATGCGATTCAGGAAGACGCGATCGTCAAGGTCAAGGGCAAGTACGAAGCGGGCGACCGCAACCAGCTCATGGCCTTCGAAGTCGAGCGGATCGAACTGCCCGACGCGCCCGGCGAGCAGAAGCCGCGCACGGTGGAGCTGTCGGTACAGCAGCACGACCTGTCGCAGAGCAACCTGCAGTTCCTCACGCAGATTTTGAAGAAGTACCCTGGCCAGGACGGCGCCGTGCTCTACGTGCGCCAGCAGGACGGGCGCAAATTCCGCGCAGAGCTGCCCCTTACCGTCGACTCGCACAACCGCAACTTCTATCAGGAGCTCCATCAGCTCTTCGGCCGCAAGATCTGGGGCGCTGCGTCCTAATGCCCACGGTCGCCCTGCTCGTTTCCTATAACGGCGCCCCCTTCCACGGGTTCGCCCGCCAGCCCGGCGCCATCGCCACCGTGCAGGATACGCTGGAAGAGGCGCTCTCGACCGTGTACCGCCGGCCGGTAGACACGGTGTGCGCGGGCCGCACCGACACGGGCGTGCACGCCCTGGGCCAGGTGGTGTCGTTCGAGCTTTCCGAAGACGAGTTCGCGGCCCGGCCCCTGCGCACACTGGTGCGCTCGCTTAACGCGCTCACTCACGAAGCGGTGGGCGTGCGCGATGCCGTGCAGGCGCCCGAGGGCTTTTCGGCCCGGTTCGACGCGCGCAGCCGCACCTACCGCTACTTCGTGAGCGACGCCCCCGTGGCGCCGCTCATCATGCGCGAGTTCTGCTGGCACGTGCGCTCGGGCGCGCTCGACGTGGACGCCATGAACGAAGCCGCCGCCTACTTGATCGGCGAGCACGATTTCAAGAGCTTCTGCGTGGCGGCCTCCGCCGTCGACAAGCCCACGCACCGCTACGTGGGCGCCCTTTCGGTGCGGCGCGTCGAGATGGGCGGGGAAGGGCTCGTGTCGATCGACATCACGGGCAACGCCTTCCTTCATTCGATGGTGCGCACGATCGCCGGCACCCTGGTGGCCGTGGGCCGCGGCTTGCGGCAACCCGTCTGGGTGGACGAGGTGCTCTGCGCGCGCGACCGCGAGGCGGCTGGCGAGAAGGCCCCGGCGGCTGGGCTCGTGTTCTGGAACGTGGCCTACGACAACCTGGAATGGAAGGCCCGATGAGCGCGGCGGGCGAGCGCGAGCAGGATGCGCGCGAAGCCGAGGTGCGCAACGGGGCGGGCGCACCGGCGGCGCAGGCCGAGCGCCGCGCCGTTGCGACCTTCCGCTCGATCTACACCTCCCGCGACGGGCGCCTTGCCGTCTTCGAGGACGAGCGCGGCCACCTCACTTCGGTCCGCACCGCCCGTTTCGCCTAAGCCGGCGCCGTGCCGTCCCTCTCTGGGCGGCTTTGGGCACCTGATGCCCCTTGCCGCAACCGGTGCGGGGCGGGACGCGAGCGCATCGCCCCGCGAGCCGCCGCCTCTGGGGTCGTATGCGGGGTCGGCGCAGGGTTGTATGCGGGGCCGGCGCGTGGGTAGGGCGTGGGGATGCCGCCCCGCGCGACACCGTTCGATGTCGACGTAGACCTTGCCTGAAACGAAAATCGTGGCTCTATGGCACGCCAATCAAGTTTTCGAGGCGATTTGCTTCTGAATGGCGTTCAAAAAGGCTTAACACTGAACAAAATAAGAAAGAACGTTGAATATCTATTCGCCATACGTAGTCGAAAGGCGTCGAATTTGTCGAAAACTTGATCGGCAGACCATGCGGAGGATCTCAGCGTGTTAGGGCAGGCATGCAATTCTGGGTGGACATGTGATTGGACTGCATTGCGGGCGCATTGGGCCTGCGTCATGAGCGCATCGGCAAGCCCATGAGCGCTAGTTCCGCGGTCGCATTGGCTCGTCCCATGAGCGCGCTAGCCTCAGGGGCGTATCGGCCGGCCCCTCAGGGCAACCTCGCTTCGCTCGAGATGTCGACGGCTGTTGCGGCCGCCGCCCGCGCCGGGGGCGCGCAACCCCAGAGATACGCCATCTCGACGATCGCGCTTCGCTACATGGGCACACGTCATGCCCTGGCCCATTGCGGCGCATGCGCGCGGGCGGCCGACGAGTGTCCGCCTTTCCCCTGGCGCATGGCTCTTCCGCCTGCGATCGGGGCGCTCACGGGCATATCGGCGCGCTTTTCCCTCTCGGTGGAAATGATTGTTGCAAGATAGCGTATACTTAACGCGTTTTTTACAGAGCCCGCGGATAGTCACCCGCGCGGCCTCATCGGAAGGGAATCCTATGGCAGAAATCGCAGAGCGCGCTTCCTGGTCGGGCAAGTGGATGTTCATCCTGTCCGCCGCGGCGAGCGCAGTGGGCCTGGGGAACATGTGGCGCTTCCCCTACCTGGCGGCCAAATACGGCGGCGGCATGTTCATCCTCACCTACGTCGTGCTCGTGTTCACGTTCGGCATCAGCATGCTCTTGCTCGAAACGGCCCTGGGCCGCAAGACGGGCCAATCGGTGATCGGCGCCTTCAGCTCCTTCGGGAAGAAGTACTCCTTTATCGGCATCCTCGCCGCGATCGTGCCCTTCATCATCACGCCCTACTACTGCATCATCGGCGGCTGGGTGACCAAGTACATGGTCTCCTACGTCACCGACGCGCCGGCGGACGTGGCCAACGGCAGCTCGTTCTTCAGCACCTTCATCACGAGCCCTGAAGCGAGCTCGCTGTTCATGCTCGTTTTCATGGCGGCGGCCTTTCTGGTCGTGTCGTTGGGCGTGAAGGGCGGCATCGAGAAGGCCAACCTCGTCATGATGCCCCTGCTGCTCGTCGCAGCCGTGGCCATCGCGATCTACGTGGCCACCTTCCCGGGCGCGGCCGACGGCATCGCCTACTACCTCACGCCCGACTTCAGCAAGTTCAGCCCCGAACTGGTGGTGGGCGCCCTGGGCCAGATGTTCTACAGCCTGTCGCTGGCCATGGCCATCATGGTGACCTACGGCTCCTACCTGTCGAAGAAGGAAAAGCTCACCACGAGCGTCATGTGGATCGGCGGCGCCGACCTCACCGTGTCGATCCTCGCCGGCTTCATGATCGTGCCCGCGGCCTTCATCGCCATGGGTTCGGCCGAAGCCGTGGCGGCCAAATCGGGCCCCTCGCTCATGTTCATCACCCTGCCCGGCGTCTTCGAGCAGATGGGCGCGATGGCCCCGATCATCGGCTTTGCCTTCTTCCTGCTCGTGTTCTTCGCCGCGCTCACGAGCGCGATCTCGCTCATCGAAGCTTGCGTGTCGATCGTGGTCGACTCGGCCGCCTGGTCGCGCCGCAAGGCGCTCATCGGCGTGCTCATCTACACGGTGGCCATGGGCCTGTTCATCAACGCCGGCTACAACGGCCTGTCGTTCATCCAGCCGCTCGGCGAGGGCTCGACCCTGCTCGACTTCGCCGATTTCATCTCGAACTCGGTCATCATGCCGATCGTCGAGCTGCTCACCGTCATCTTCGTGGGCTGGATCATCAAGCCCAAGGTGCTCGTGGAAGAGATCAAGCAGTCGGCCGATTTCCGCGCCGAAAAGGCCTGGACGATCATGGTCAAGTACGTGGCGCCCATCCTGTTGATCGTGATCCTTGTCGCCTACGTGGGCGCGCAGTTCGGGATCTTCAGCTTCTAGCGGCGCGCGCAACATGCGATGCGGAAGGGCGCTTCGGGGAATCCCGAGGCGCCCTTCTTGTGTACGGGCGCGACGAATCCCGGGCGTCCTTCGCGTCGTTCCGGTGATGCCTGCGGGCAATTTCACCTACCTTTCAGCGGCTTTGCTATGATGTGATGGCTCGAGCGTCCCGCGTCGCCTGCGAGCGGCGCGGGGTTCGGGCGCAACTTTCGAAATTCAGGAGATAACCTATGTCGCTTTCCATCGGTATCGTCGGCCTGCCCAACGTCGGCAAATCGACCCTGTTCACCGCGCTTACCAAGAAGGGCGGGCTGGCCGCCAACTACCCCTTCGCCACGATCGAGCCCAACGTGGGCGTCGTGCCCGTGCCCGATGCGCGCCTGAACCGCCTGGCGGAAATCGACCATCCGGCTCGTATCGTGCCCGCGACCGTGGAATTCGTCGACATCGCCGGCTTGGTGGAGGGCGCCAGCCAGGGCGAGGGCCTGGGCAACCAGTTCTTGGCCAACATCCGCGAGACCGACGCGATCTGCGAGGTCGTGCGCTTCTTCAGCGACCCCGACGTGGTGCACGTGGCCGGCAAGGTGAACCCCGAAAGCGACGTGGAAACCATCAAGACCGAGCTCATCCTGGCCGACATGGCCACGCTCGAAAAGGCCCTGCCGCGCCTCGAGAAGGAATCCAAGCGCGACAAGTCCCGCAAACTCACCTTCGAAACGGCGCAGAAGGTCCTCGACGGACTCAACGAGGGCCATCGCGCGCTCACCCTTGGTCTTTCCGAAGACGAGACCGACGCGATCCGCGAGCTCTGCCTGCTCACGATGAAGCCCATGCTCTACATCGCCAACGTCGACGAGGACCAGCTCGACGCCGACCTGCCCGAAATCGACGGCACGACCCCGGTGCCCATCTGCGCCAAGATCGAAGCCGACCTGGCCGAACTCGACCCCGACGAGGCCAAGGAGTACCTGGAAGCCCTGGGCCTGGAAGAGAGCGGCCTCGCCCGCCTCATCCGCGAGGCCTACAAACTGCTGGGCCTGCAGAGCTTCTTCACGAGCGGCGAAAAGGAATCGCGCGCCTGGACCGTGCCGATCGGCGCCAAGGCCCCGCAAGCCGCCGGCGTGATTCACTCCGACTTCGAGCGCGGCTTCATCAAGGCCGAAACCTGCAGCTTCGAAGACTACGACGAGCTGGGCGGCGAAAAAGGCTGCCGCGATGCCGGCAAGCTGCGCATGGAAGGCAAAGACTACGTCGTGCAAGACGGCGACATCTTCAACTTCAAGTTCAACGTGTAAAGGAGCAGCGTCCTGGACTCACGCGCAAGCCTCCCGGTTCCGCCAGGAACCGGGAGGCTTTTATTTGGTGAAGTCCGAAGCCCGACATTGCCAACGCACGCCTTCCTTCGGGCGAAGCCCGAAGAAATAGTAAAAAGTTGCCCCTCGGGGGCGGGGGCGGCGCCTTTCGGGCGCAGCCCGAAACAGCCGCGCGACCCCGCCCCCGAGGGGCAACAACCACTTTCCCTCCCCGCACCGCACCTGCGATGTCGGTATCACTCCCGGGGTCGCTGCAGGCCCAACCCGCTAGCGGCAGCCCCGCCCAGCGCGGGCGCGGGGGAGCGCTGTGAGCGCCGGCCCCGAGCGCGCGCTAAAGAAAGCGCGTAAGTGAGAACCGTTGGTCGGGCGGCCGGGGCATGGGATGACGGGAGCCCAACCCATCACGCGCTTTCCCAGCGCGCTCGGGGCCGGAACGTCGCATCCCCTGAGGCGCAAGGCGCCTCAGGGGATGCGACCGCGAACCGCGCGACTCCGCGCCCGCGCCGGGCGGGGCGGACAGGTGGGGAAGGCCTACGCGTAGGCTTCCTCGATGGTGATCGGCATCGGGTGCCCCAACCAGAGCTCGTAGGACCGCGACGCCTGCCAGAAGAGCATCGACTTCCCGTTGAAGGCCTTGCAGCCCGCCAGGCGCGCCAGCCGCAGCAGCTCGGTCTCTTCCGGCGCGTAGATTGCATCCTGCACGACCATGCCGGGGTGGAAGTAGGTTACGTCGGGCACCGGCGACAGGCCGATTTGCGTGGCCATGCCGATCGGGGTCGTGTTGGCCAGGAAATCGGTCGTGGCCAGCTCGTGCTTCAACAGCTCGCGGTCATTCAAATCGCACAGGTGGATGGTCGCGCCCGTGGCCTCGCGGATCTTTTCGATCTCGACTTCGGCGGTCGCCCATGACCGGCCGTTGGCGCGGTTGAACACCACGAGCTCGCCCACGCCGTCCACGGCCGCCTGGGCCGCCACGGCGGTGCCGGCGCCGCCCATGCCGAGCAGGGCGAACTTGCGCCCGGCTACGGGGATTCCGGCCGATTCGAAGGTCTTCATGAATCCGTAGCCGTCGGTGGTGTAGCCGGTGAGCGTGCCGTGGTCGTTCACCACGGTGTTGCAGGCGCCCACGAGCTGAGCGACCGGGTCGACCTTGTCGACGTTGTCGAACACGGTGCGCTTGTCGGGCATGGTGACGTTGGTGCCCACGATGCCCATCGTGCGCATGGCATCCAGATAGGCGGGCACCTGGTCGGGCAGGATGTCGAAGGCCAGGTAGCGGTAGTCGAGCTCGTCCTTTTCAAGCGCGCGGTTGTGGATCTGCGGCGAAAGGCTGTGCTCGATCGGGTCTCCGATGACGGTGATGAGCTTGGTGCGTCCCGAAATTGGCTTCATGTGGCTCCTTCGATGGCGGGCGGGTTATTTCAGGTAGGGAACAAGGGCGTGCTTCCACTCTGTCACAAGCCGGTCCGTCCGCCAAGCGGCGTTGGCGGGGCTGGTGGAAGGAAGACACCGAATCGGCATGCCCGTTGCTGGTTCCACGTGGGCCCTATAGAGCTTTTCGGCGGCCCGCCCGTTGGCGAAGACGGCCTCGATGGGCGCGGCGGAAAGGATCCGCCCGATGTCATTGGCGCGCACGTTGCGGATGCTCGCGTCGGAGGATCCCTTGATGTCGCAGCTGGCCACCACGTCCCACAGGGCGATGCCGCCTTCGAGCAGGAGCGCCTTCTTGGCCGCGATCGACGCCTCGATGGGCTCGTTGGGCGGCACGGGCGCGCTGAGCACCGCCGCCACCACCGTCCAGAACCGGTTGCGGGGGTTTCCGTAGTAGAAGCGGTTCTCGCGCGAGAGCACCGACGGGAAGCTTCCCAGGACGAGAACCCTCGACCTTCCGTCGAATACCGGGTCGAACCCGTGGGGGATATGCCTATACTCGTTGGCCATTCGCGCCCTTTTCGTGAAGCTTGCGTTCAGGCGCTAGTATAGAGCGAACGTCAGAGGAGGGAAGCCGTGCCCACACGTTCGAAAACCTATACCGCCGTGAGCTGGGTGCTCGTCGCCTGCATGGCGGGCTTCATCTTCTTCATGTCGGCCCATACGTCAAACGAGCTGGGCGAAGGCTTCTTCGAAGAGGTCCGCGAGGCCCTGGCCGGCGTGCTCAACGCCCTTTTCGGCTATCACGAGGACCCCGTGTCGCCCTTCTGCCATTTCAACGAGTACCTGCTCTTCGGCGTGCTGCTTGCCAACGCCCTGCACAGCCACATGGGCTGGCCGGCCGCCTGCCTGCTGGCCCTGGCCATCGCGAGCGGCTACGGCGTCACCGACGAATTCCACCAGTCCTTCGTGCCCGGCCGCACCGTCGACGTGCTCGACTGGGCCACCGATACCTGCGGGGCGGCCCTGGGAGTTGCGATCGTGGCCGCGGTGCAGGCCGCGCGCGGCACGCTTTCCGCCGGGAAGCCGAAAGGAGGCGCGCGCGCATGATCGCCCACCAGATCCATACCAGCCCCGATGTCTTTCTCATTCGGGTGCCCTTCAAGAACTTCGCCACCAACGAAACCAACTGCTACGTCGTCCGCAGCGAAGGGGAGGCTCTCGTCATCGACGTGGGCGCCCCGAGCGACGACGGCTTCGAAATACTGAAGAACGGCCTGGCCGAACTCGCGCTCGACCCGGCGCGCACCTCGTTTTTCGTCACCCACACCCACCTCGACCACATCGGCCTGCTCGACCGCATCGCGCAGCCCTTCCAAAAGGTTTACCTCACGGCGCGCGAGCATCACGTGATGCGCCTGTCGCAGGTGAGCGACTGGCTCGACATGATCGGCGACCGCATGGTCGCGGAGGGCTGCCCGGACACCTACGGCGAAATCGCCCGCAGGGCCCACGAAGGCGATGTCTTCGACGAGAGCCGCCACGACGTCGCGCTCGTCTACCCGGGCGACGCCCTGCAGGTGGGCGAGCTCTCGCTGCGCGTGGTCGACACGGCGGGCCATACCCCGGGGCACGCGTCCCTCTACGAGCCCGAAAGCGGCCTGCTCTTCGGCGGCGACCACATCCTGTTCAAGCTGTCGCCCGGCATCGAGTTCTTGCCCGGCTACGACGACGCGCTCGCCCAGTACTTCTCGAGCCTGCAGCGCGTTCGCTCGATCCACCCTGTGGCCCTGCTCCATTCGCACGGCCCCCTGCGCAAGGGCGTGCGCGACCGCATCGACTACCTGTCCGCCCACCATCGCGAGCGCCTGCACGAGGCTCTGCGCAACATCACCGCGCACCCGGGCATGACCGGCGAGGAAACGGTGCGCTCGCTTACTTGGAACGTGCCCCACGACGCCTGGGAGGACATCGACATCCGCCAGCGCCGCTACATCTCGAGCGAGGGCATCGTCTACCTGTCCTACCTGCGCGCCTCCCACGCGGTAGCCCGCGAGATGAAAGACGGCGTCGCCCGCTACTATCCCAACCGCTAGCCGCGCCGGCCGGCCCCCTGGGCGCAGAGGACGTCGAGCGCCCGTGGGACCACCTCGAGCGCAAAGCGCGTCCCTTCGAGCCGCTCGCCGTCGACCTGGCAGGGCGGCGCCTCGCTGAAGGCGATCTCCACGCGCCGCGCCCGCAGGCTCGTGATGTGGTGGTTGCCCAGGTGGCGGCCGTTCTTCGCCCGCAGGAAGACGAAGAGGGCCTGGGCGGGCGTCGCCGGTCCCGCGGCCAGGCAGATGTCGAAGATCCCGTCGGCGGGGTCGGCGGCCGGGCAGATGTCGAAGCCGCCCCCGTAGGTGCGGCCGATTTGCACGGCGCCCAGGATGAGCGGGAACGAAAACGGCTTGCCGCCGTCGAGCGCGATCGTGGCCTCGCGTGTGACCAGGTGGTGGGCCAGCTGGTCGAAGCCCTCTTCCAAATACAGCCGGGTGCCCGTGACTCCCGTGCGCGCACGGCGCTCCTGCGTGCCCAGGGCGATCGCGGCGTCGAGCCCGAAGCTCGCGGTCTGCAGGACGTAGGCCTCGTTGCAGGCGCCCACGTCGAGCGGGCGGGCGATGGCCGCGTCGAGCGCGCGCCAGGCGGCTTCGATGTCGTTGGCGGGCATGCCGATCGTGCGCGCGTAGTCGTTTCCGTTGCCGAAGGGCAGAAGCCCGAACGTGGGCCGCTCGCCGCGGGGCCGAGCCATGAGCCCCTGGGCGATTTCGTGGGCGATGCCATCGCCGCCCAGGCCGACCACGACGTCGGCGGGCGTGGTGCGCGCGATGCGGCAGGCGTCGCCGGGCTGGGCGGTGTTGACGACGGTGATGCGAGCGGGCGCGTTGCCGAAGCGACCGGCGGGCACGGCGCGCTCGCGCAGCCAGGCGGCGGCCTGGGCGGCGCGACCGTTGTGGGCGGTCGGGTTGGCGACGATCTCTATGGTGCGGAAGGAATGTTCGTTCATAGCAAGTACCTCGCCTCCCATTCTCGCAGATGCGGGGCCGCTCGTCGCGTAGGATGCGCCGGGCCCGCACTGCGCCCGCCCGCCACAATGGTTTGCTATCATAGCGTGCGACCAAGCAGCCGGTTTCTCGGCACGAGCGAATCCACCCTCGCGCCCGCGAACAGCAAAGGATGTGCAATGACAGAGCATGTGACCGAAAAGGACGTGCGCGATATCGCGGAGTACTGCCGCATCGGGCTCGCCGACAGCGAGATTCCGCAGATGACGGCCGATTTGAACGCTATCATCGACGAGCTCGCCCCCATCACCGAATACGACCTTACCGGAGTGGAGCCCACCTTCCACCCGATCGGCGACCTGTCGAACGTGATGCGCGAGGACGTCGAGGGCCAAAGCTTCACGCAGGAAGAGGCCCTTTCCAACGCGCCCGCCCAGCAGGACGGCAGTTTCCTCATCCCCTCGATTCTGGGCGGAGGCGAAGCCTAATGGAATTCGGCACCATGGATATCGCAGCCATCCGGTCGGGGCTGGCCGCCAAGGAGTTCAGCGCCCGCGAGGTGGCCGAGCAGTCGCTTGCCCGCATCGACGCGGTCGACGGCACCGTGAACGCCTTCCTAGAAGTCACGCCCGAAGCGGCGCTGGCCAAGGCCGACGAGGTCGACGCCGCGATCGCGGCGGGCGCCTTCGACGAGCTGGGCCCGCTCGCCGGCGTGCCGGTGGCCTTCAAGGACAACATGAACCTCGCGGGCACCCACACCACCTGCGCCTCCCACATGCTGGAGAACTACGTGTCGCCCTACACGGCCACCTGCGTCCAGCGCGCGATCGACGCGGGCGCCCTGCCGCTCGGCAAGCTCAACATGGACGAGTTCGCCTTCGGTTCCACCACCGAATCGAGCGCCTTCGGCACCACCAAGAACCCCTGGGACACCTCTCGCGTGCCGGGCGGGTCGTCGGGCGGCTCGGCGGCGGCGGTCGCCGCGGGCATGGCCACGGTCACGCTGGGCTCCGACACGGGCGGCTCTATCCGCCAGCCGGGCAGCTTCTGCGGCGTGGTCGCCGTGAAACCCACCTACGGCGTGGTGTCCCGCTACGGCGTGGTGGCCTTCGGCAGCTCGCTCGACCAGGTGGGCCCCTTCGCCCGTAGCGTGCGCGACGCGGCCCTCGCGCTCAACGCCATTTCCGGCCGCGACGAGCGCGACTGCACGAGCCAGGATGTCACGATCGACTTCACGCGCGGGCTCGACGCCGGCGTGGCGGGCATGAAGATCGGCATCGTGCCCGAATTCATGGACGCCGCCGGCCTCACTTCCGAAGTGAAGTACGCGATCGAGGGCGCCGCCGAAAAGCTCCGCGAGATGGGCGCCGAAATCGTGGAGGTCGAGCTGCCCCACGTGCGCGCCGCCATCAGCGCCTACTACGTGATCGCCCCCTGCGAGGCCTTCAGCAACCTGTCCCGCTTCGACAGCGTGCGCTACGGCTTCTGCGATCCGAGCCACAAGAGCCTGGCCGGCCAGTACGAAGCCAGCCGCGCCAAGGGCTTCGGTCCCGAAGCGCGCCGCCGCATCATGTTGGGCAGCTACCTGCTCTCCGCCGGCGTCTACGACAAATACTATTACCCGGCCCAGCAGGTGCGCACCCTGATCACCCAGGACTACGAGCGCGCCTACGAAACGGTCGACTGCATCCTGGCGCCCGTGGCGCCGCAGACCGCGTTCGCCTTCGGCCAGATTTCCGACCCAGCCACGATGTACGCGACCGACCTGTACACCATTTCGATCAACATCGCCGGCAACGGCGGCATGAGCGTGCCGGTGGGCCTGGGCGAGGATTCCCAGATGCCCGTGGGCGCCCAGCTCATCGCTCCGGCGTTCCACGACATGAACATGCTGCGCGTGGCCGCAGCGCTCGAGGAGGCGTACGGCACCGCGCGCGTCGCGCCCGATTTCGCCGACGTGAAGGCAGGTGCCTAGATGAAGAAAATAGAAGAGGTCCTGAAGGACTGGGAGCCGGTCATCGGCCTGGAAGTGCACTGCGAGCTCACCAAGCTCGAGACCAAGATGTTCTGCGGCTGCAAGCTCGAGTTCGGCGCGGCGCCCAACACCCACACCTGCCCGGTGTGCCTGGGTCTGCCGGGCGCCCTGCCCGTGCCCAACAAGGCGGCCATCGAATCGATCGTGCTCGCCGGCCTGGCGACCAACTGCGACATCGAAAAGCACACGATGTTCTACCGCAAGGGCTACATGTACCCCGACATGGCCAAGAACTTCCAAACCACGCAGGGCCCCAAGGCCTTCTGCATGCGCGGGCATCTCGACTTGGACGTCGACGAGAAGAACATCAACGAGCGCTACGGCGTGGCCGAACTCGCGCCCGGCGAGACCTTCGAAAACGTCACGCGCACCGAAGACGGCTACACGGCCAAAGTGGGCATCACCCGCATCCATATGGAAGAGGATGCCGGCAAGATGATCCACGTGGGCGGCGCCGAAGGCCGCATCGAGGGCGCCACACATTCGCTGGTGGACTACAACCGCGCAGGTACGCCGCTGATCGAGCTCGTGACCGAACCCGACCTCCGCAGCCCCGAAGAGGCGCGCCTGTTCATGGAAAAGCTGCGCCAGATCTTCCTGGCCCTGAACATTTCCGACTGCTCGATGGAGGAAGGCTCGATCCGCGCCGACGGCAACATCAGCCTGCGCCGTCGCGGCACCGACCAGCTGGGCACCAAGACCGAGCTGAAGAACATCAACTCCTTCAAGAGCCTGCACGACGGCCTTCTCTACGAGATCTGCCGTCAGGCCGAAGTGCTCGAAGAGGGTGGCGTGATCTACCAGGAAACGCGCCACTGGGACGCGTCGAAGAAGCGCACGATCGTGATGCGCACCAAGGAAACGGCCGACGACTACCGCATGTTCCCCGACCCCGACCTGGCGCCCTACGACCTGTCCGACGAATTCATCGAGCGCGTGCGCGCCAAGCTTCCCGAACTGCCCGACCAGAAGGTCAAGCGCTTCCAGGAGACCTGGAGCCTTTCGGCCTACGATGCCCGCCACCTGGTGGAGCATCGCGTGACGGCCAACTTCTTCGAGGCCTGCATGGAAACGGCCGACGCGAAGCTCGCCAAGCCGCTCGCCAACCTGATCATCAACGACCTGGCCGCCATGGCCAACGACGGCCTCGACCTGTCCGCAAGCCCGCTCTCGCCGGCGCGCGCGGTCGAGCTCGTCGGCCTGCTCGCGAGCGACGCCATCTCGTCCAAACAGGGCAAGCAGGTGCTCGCGGCCGTGCTCGACGAGGACAAGGACCCCGCCCAGATCGTCGAGGAAAAGGGGATGAAGCAGGTCTCCGACACCGGCGCGCTCGAGGCCGTGATCGACAAGGTGCTCGCCGACAATCCCGACAAGGTCGCCGCCTACAAGGGCGGCAAGACCGGTCTGCTCGGCTTCTTCGTGGGCCAGTGCATGAAGGCCACGCGCGGCCAGGGCAATCCCAAGCTCATCAACCAGATGCTCGCCCAGAAGCTCAACGGCTAGGGCCGGCAGCGCGGATATCCGCAGGTGCGAAGGCGCCCGCAGCTCGATCGAGCTGCGGGCGCCTTTTCGTACGAGGAGATAGGCTGCGTGGGCGGCGGGAGCGGGACCGGGCCCGCGACGGCGCGCGTTGGGACGCTCGAAGCGTAGGCGGCCGCGGCGCGGCTAGCGGCGCTCTTCGGGGCAGTCGGGCTCCAGGTGCACGACCACGTCGGCAACCTGCGGAAACTCCTTGCGAATGGCCGCTTCGACCCGGTCGCCCACCGCATGGGCGTCGCGGATGGTCATCTCGGGGTCGACGAGCACGTGCAGGTCCATGTGGACCTCGCCTTCGGTGCCGCGCGTGCGCACCTCGTGGCACTGGCGCACTTCGGGCACGCTTTCGGCGCAGGCGCGCACCTCGGCTTCGGGCAGGCGGGCCATGTCGGAGAGCGTTTCGTTGGCCTGCTGGAAGACCTCCCAGGCCGAATGGAGGAT
>Ga0214929_100112_pt1 | contig 36762 bp, 29 predicted proteins | sample Stichaenrichm17X_FD_168613 | JGI IMG/M metagenome (GOLD analysis project Ga0214929, IMG submission 168613) | Xylose enriched microbial communities from anaerobic bioreactor in Madison, Wisconsin, United States - 17X | ecosystem: Engineered > Bioreactor > Anaerobic > Unclassified | place: USA... | reverse complement strand
GGTTTGTGTTTTCCAGGTTTTATGGTACTATTCTCTTTTCTATGACCTGCTGTCGCTTCAAGCGACAACTTCTTTATTTTACCAGCTCTCTTCGTTCTTGTCAAGAACTTTTTTGAAGTTTTTTAAAAAACTTTCACAACCGAGCTGATAATTACTCTCTCTCGATGAGAGCGTAATTAATTATACGCGGACTTTACATTCTTGTCAAGAACTTTTTCAAATTTTTTTGATTTTTTTACAAAAAAACAGAACAATGCCTTTACACTGTTCTGCCGAATCGAATTTCGCCACAAGAGCTGATGCGTCAACTGATTCATTTTTTACGTATATAATAGAAAACTTTTTCTCATGCTTAAGCTTTTACATTCTGCTGCCGCTTAATGGCAGAGATGGAGGTGTCCACGTGATGCGGGACCGGCGTCCAATTGACCTGTTTAAACAAAGCGGCGATGGCGATGGGCCCGTAGGTAAACATAAAGATCGAGAAGGTCAGACAGCACCAGATCTTTTTTCTAATGGGCATATAGATTTGTTTGTGTTCTGAAATCATCGTGTAGACGCCAAGCGCAAAGATGACAATCGTGGACTTAAAGGCAAACAGGCCAATGGACGTGAGGGCTTCTGAGATATTCCCGGCTGCCGCGATGTTAAGCGCCATCATCCCCACCCCCATGGCCATCGCCGCGAGCATCACAAAGAAGGCCGGCAGGTAGCTCATCAGCATGTCGAAGGCGGCAAATCCACCTGACTTGCCAAGACGGCCAATGAGTGGTTCCCCGTAAATTTTGAAGACCTGAAAATAGCCCTTGATCCAGCGCAGCCGCTGGTGAACCGAATCCATGAAATGGGTGGGCTGTTCGTCGTAAAACACGGCCCGTTCGGCGTACCCGATTTTTTCACCTCTCACGATACATTCCGCGGTGAGCTGAATATCCTCGGTTAAAAGGAAAAAATGCCAGCCACCCAGGCGTTCGAGCAGGTCCTGGCTGATCAAGTAGCCGGTTCCAGAGACCATGCAGCTGGTCCGGGAGTGCATCCGGCCGCGGTTGAGCAGCTGGGATTCGTGGAGAAACCACAGGGCGTACCCCGACGAAATCCAGTTATCTCCGAAATTTTTCGAATTGCGATAGCCGGTCACAATGGGGTAGCCCGCGTTGTGCACCTTGTGCATTTCCAGTACAAAGTTTTCGTCCAAAAGATTGTCCGCATCGAAAATAAAATAACCGTCGTAGCTTCTGTGATCGCTTTCCAATTGTCTAAACAGCCACCCCAGGGCGTAGCCCTTGCCGACCAGCTGCCTATTGGAGCGTTCGTACACGACGGCCCCTGCTTCTCTCGCAATGTCCGCCGTGTCGTCGGTGCAGTTGTCGGCCACCACGATGACGTCCAGATGGGAGGCGGGATAGCTTTGATGCTTCACGCTTTGGATCAGCGCCGCAATGACAGCCGCTTCGTTGCGCGCGGCAATGAGCACAGCGTAATCCCTAAGGGGTCCAGCGTCGTGGACTTTCCTGCTTTTCCAATGGGACGCGATGAAATACCGGAGCTGATAAGCGTAGCAAATTAAAACCGCAATGGCGAGACTCCGCCGCGCAATGTGTCCAAATAGCGTCAACATCTTTGAATTGTTCTCCTCTTTATTGATCCCTTAAAAGATCATTGATTAAAAAACAGTATAGACAACGCCTTTAAATAAATCGTAATCAAAATATAAACATTGTATAAATTTCTCGGGTATGTAAAATGAAATTTGCTTATTCGCTCAGAAAATCATATAATAATGGTAAACATTCTAACACTTGCGAAGTGATCGCAGAGAAAGGTGATCAGATGAAAATATCAACAAAGGGACGGTACGCCCTGCGCATGCTGACCGACCTCGCGGAACACAGCGGCGAGGGCTACATCGCGCTGAAGGACATCGCCGCCCGTCAAAACATTTCGAAAAAATACCTTGAACAAATTGTCATCCTGCTCCACGGTTCGGGCCTGCTGAAGGCCAGCCGCGGTCCCAACGGCGGCTACCAGCTGGCCAAGGCCCCAAGCGAATGCACCGTCGCGGATATTTTAAAGCAGACCGAGGGCTCCCTCGCGCCCATTGCCTGCCTCGAATACGACCCGCCTGGATGCGAACGCGCCGCCGAATGCCAAACCCTGCCAGTCTGGAAGGGCCTCTACAAACAAATCACCGATTACCTCGAGGGCATCACCCTTCAGGATATTCTGGACCACACGGCCCAGAACGCGCCACTGAATTTCGTCATCTGATTGTTTTGTCCGCGCCAACAAAAAAAGATCCGTTGATCGTCGTCAACGGGTCTTATTTTTTTGCCGATGCTGCGCCGCGATCTGAGACTTTTTCCGAGTCTCGAAGGTGCGCTCGCGCTCCTCCATTTGGCGCTTCTGCCGCTGCTCCCGTTCGTCGCGGGCGCGCTGGGCGCGGATCCTTTCGGCGCGTTTGGCCATATCGCGATACACCCGCTGCTGCCGGGTCATATTTTTGCTGGCCTGTTCTTCTCCAAATGCGGCGTTTTGACTTTTTTCTTCTGCTGCGTCCGACGCTTCGGCGGCGTCCTGTGCGGGCTGCGGCGCTTGAGGGGCCGCAGGGTCAGGCTTTTGAGCCGCTTGACGCTGCTTTTGAATTCGGTTTAAACTTTGAAAATGCTTGAGGTTGAGTTTGGTCATAGACCATCTGTCCTTTCTGGCTTTTAATGCATTTAATTTTACCAAAACTTTCTTTAAAAAAATAAAAGCAAAATTTGTTAGTTTTTTTAATTTTCTGCTCATACTTCTTGACAAATCGATGGGATGCTTGTATTATTGATATATGAACATATATTCATATATTATTACGTTGTAGTTTATTTTAAGGAGAACCATTATGGCCTTTAAAGAAAATTCACCAGCTGAACATGGCGCATCCTGCTGCCACGATCACCATGCACATCATCACGATCATGACCACTGCGGCCACGAACACGATCACCACGATGAACACTGTTGCTGCGATCACGATCATCACCACGATCACGAAGCGGCTGAGCTGAATCCTTCCGACTTAACAGCTCACCACATCACCTGCTCGAAATGCAGTCAGCCGATGGACCGCTGCACCTGCCCGCCTCAGGAGGCGACGACCAAGCTCTACAGCATTCAGGGGCTCGACTGCGCGGACTGCGCGGCCAAGGTCGAACGCGGCGTGCGCCAGATCGAAGGGCTCGAAGCCGTGTCGATCTCTTTCACCGCTGGCGTCGTCCAGGTCAGAGCGAAGGACCCGGACCGTTTCCTCGGCATCCTCAACACGGTGGCCGACCGTCTCGAACCCGGCTGCACCATCGCCGAACGCCACGCCCATCACGCGCAGGAAGAAGAATCGAAAGCTGTTGGACTTTCCGAATGGTTCTTCGGCGAAGGCTATTCGAAAATTCAGCTGATCCTCGGCGCGATTCTCTTCGCCTGCGGCGAAGTGTTCGAGCACACGGGCTTTTCCTCCTCGCTCTGGATCGGCTTTTACCTCGGCGCCTACGCCGTGATCGGCCTGCCGATTGTCGCCGTCGCGATCCGAATGCTCATCAAGGGGCAGTTCTTCGACGAACACTTTTTAATGGCGGTCGCGACCCTCGGGGCCTTCGCGATCCACCAATGGCCTGAGGCCGTCGGCGTCATGCTGTTCTACCGCATCGGAGAATTTTTCGAAGACAAAGCCACGGAACGCAGCCGCTCCCAAATCATGGAAGCTGCGGATTTAAGACCTGAAGTGGTGCATCTGGTCACAGAAGACGGCAAGACCGAAGTCATCCCTTCTGAAGACGCCAAAGTCGGCGATCTGGTCCTCGTCCACGCCGGAGACCGCATCCCGCTGGACGGCACCGTCGTCGAAGGCCATTCCCAAATTGACACCTCGCCGGTTACCGGCGAACCGGTGCCGGTTGCCGTCAAGGCCGGGGACGAAGTCGTCTCGGGCTGTGTCAACACCGCCGGCACGCTGACCCTGCGGGTCGACAAGCCTTTGAGCGATTCGATGGTCACCCGGATTCTCGACGCCGTCGAAAACGCGGCGGCCTCCAAACCGAAGATGGACCGGTTCATCAGCCGCTTCTCGAAATACTACACGCCTTTCGTCGTGTTCGTCGCCATCGGCACCGCTGTGCTGCCGCCGTTACTCGGCGGGGCGAGCTGGAGCAAATGGATTTACACCGCGCTGTCCTTCCTCGTCATCTCCTGCCCCTGCGCGCTGGTGCTCTCGGTGCCCCTCGCCTATTTCTCCGGCATCGGCGCCGGGTCGAAGCTCGGCATCCTTTTTAAGGGCGGGCTCGCGCTGGAATCTATGGACACAGTGAAAAACGTCGTCTTCGACAAAACCGGCACGATCACCGAAGGCAATTTCGTAGTGCAGTCCGTCACGCCGGCAAACGGCATGAGCGAAAGTGAACTCCTCGCGCTGACCGCCGCGGCTGAAGCCCACTCCAACCACCCGATCGGCATGAGCATCGTCCAGCGCGCGAAGCACGACGATCTGGACATCGCCTCGGCCGCCGGCGTCGTCGAAACGGCAGGGCAGGGCCTCACCGCCGACATCGACGGGCAGACCGTCCTCGTCGGCAACGCAAAGCTGATGGCCGCAAACGGCATTCCAAATGTGCCGGCGGACACCGCCTACGGCACCCCGGTTTACGTCGCGGTGGACGGCACCTTTGCCGGAACGATCGTCATCGCCGACACCATCAAGCGCGAAGCGGCCGACGCCATCGGCCGAATCAAGCAGGCCGGCCTCACCACCGTGATGCTCACCGGCGACACGGAAGCCAACGCCAAGGCCGTGGCTGAAAAGACCGGCATCGACACCGTGTACGCCAAGCTGCTGCCGGAAGACAAGCTCGCAGCCCTCAAACAGATCCGCGAACAAAAGGGCAGCGCGATGTTCGTCGGCGACGGTATCAACGACGCGCCGGTACTCGCCGGGGCTGACGTCGGTGCGGCCATGGGCAGCGGCGCGGACGCCGCCATCGAAGCGGCCGACGTCGTCTTTATGAATTCGGACCTCGACGCGATCCCGACCGCTCTCGACATCGCCGCCCAGACCAAACGGGTCTCTTGGGCCAACATCATTTTCGCGCTGTCAGTCAAGGCCGCCGTCATGATCCTCGGGCTCCTCGGCTTCGCCAATATGTGGTTCGCGGTTTTCGCCGACACCGGCGTCGCCATGCTCTGCGTGCTCAACTCGATTCGGATTCTCTACAAAAAGCGCCGCCTCGAAACGAAGACGCAGGCCAGTCCTGCTTAATTCCCCTCTCAGCGTATCAAAAAAACCAGACAAGTTTCGATTTGTCTGGTCTTTATTTTTTTACTTGAGTAACCCCTCCCGATTGAGGAAATCCCGTGCTACCTCGGCAGGGTCTCTTCCCTTGACGTCCACCTCGTAATTCATCTGGCGCATCCGCTTTTCGGTGAGGTGAGGCGCCAGCGCGTTAATCGCCTTTTTGAGTTCCGGATATTTCTGAAGGGTTGTCGTCTTCACGCAGGGCACCGCGTAATAGGGCGGGAAGACGTGGTCCGTGTCCTTCATCACCGTCAAATGGTATTTCTTCAGCATCCCGTCAGTGGCAAAGGCGTCGGTCACGTCGATCTCGTGGTTTTGAATCGCCGTGTACCGCGGCGAGCTGTCGATGCCGGACTGCTTAGCGAAATGAATCCCCGGATACTGCCGCTCGAGGGCCTTTAGGCAATCGTTGCGGTTTAAAAATTCCAGTGTCGTGCCGAGGCGCAGCTGCCCAGATTTGGCCGCCACGTCCCCAATGGTGTGCAGGTTGTATTTCTGAGCCGTCTCCGGCAGCACCGACAGGGTGTAGGTGTTGTTGAACGCGCATTGGTGCATCAGCGTAATGCTCTGGGGCTTCAGATTCTTTTTACAGATCTGGTAGACCCGATCCATATCGGTCTCGCCGCTTTTCTTTAAAATGTCGCCGTACAGCGTCCCGGTATAATCGACGTACATGTCGATCTTTCCGCTTTTCAGCGCTTCGTAGCAGACCTGGGTGCCGCCGAGGTTTTCCTTGGGCACGCATTTCAGATTTGTATGTGCCTCAATATAATCCGAATAAATATGACAGAGCACCAGCTGCTCCGTGTAATCCTTGCTGCCGATCACGATTTGGCCCTTCGACGCTGCCCGCGAGCTCACCGCGCTGCCGACGATCGCCGTGCCGATTAAACAGGCCGCGGTGATTAAAATGATTTTCTGATGTTTCCGCTTCCGGCGCAGTACTTTCCGGTCCGTGCCGAAATCCTTCTGGAGGCTGATGGGCGTCACGAGCTTTTCCACCAGCCCCATCAGCCAGTCGACGATCAGCGCCAGCACACAGGCGGGAATGGCGCCGGCGAGAATCTGATAATTGTTGACCGTCCGGATCCCTGAAAAGATCATGTAGCCGAGGCCGCTCGCCCCGATAAAGGCGCCCATCGTCATCAGGCCGACGGCGGTGACCGCGGAAATCCGCACCCCGGCCATGATCACCGGCAGGGCCAGCGGCAGCTGCACCTTTCTTAAAATCTGGCCCCGGCTCATGCCGATGCCCTTCGCCGACTCGATGGTCTGCGGATCGATGTCCGCGATACCGATGTAGGTATTTTTGATGATCGGCAGCAGCGAATAAATGATGACCATCACGATCGCCGGCTTCTGGCCGATGCCCAAAAGGGGAATCATCAGCCCAAGGAGGGCCATGCTCGGGATCGCCTGCACCACGTTCGCCGCGCCGATAATGGGCTTGTCCAGCTTTTTGACGTAACTGATCAGAATGCCCAGGGGCACGCCGATTAAAATCGCGATGCCGACGGCGATGGCCGTCATCTCGATGTGTTCCACTGTCAGCCGACCGATTTCCTGGCCGTGGTCAACCATGTACATCCACAATTTAATCATCAGCTGTCACCCGCCCTTCTTCATCGGCCTCTGTGTCGGCGAGCCAGGGCCGAATGAATTTCGACACGATATTGTTGTTGGTGACGAGGCCGACGAGCCGGTTCTCGCTGTCCACGACTGGGATGTCGTTGATCCGCCCGACGTCCTCCGGCGGGATCGCTTTGACGATGTCGATCAGCTGATCCTCGGGGTGCACGCTGAAGCGCACCGGCCGCATCACCGCGTCTGCCTGTGCGTCCGGCTTCGGCCGCTTGATGAGCACGCTCTTGTCGACGACGCCGATCAAACGCCCGGCCTTGTCCACCACCATCAGCGAGCTGACCCGATATTCCTGGAGGCGGATGATACAGCCCTCTACCGTTAAATCGCCCCGGCATTTGACCGGGTGATCGATCATGATATCCTGGGCGCGGATAAATTCCGGTGCGCTCCAGATCCGCCCGCTTCCGACGAATTCCGAGACGAAGGCGTTGGCCGGATGGCGCAGGATGTTCTCCGACGTGTCCAGCTGGACGATCTCGCCGTCTTTCATCAGGCAGATGCGGTCTGCGATTTTGATCGCCTCGTCCATGTCGTGGGTCACGAAGATCATCGTCTTGTTCAGCTTCTCGTGGAGGCTGACCACCTCGTCCTGAAGGGCCATCCGCGTCGGCGGGTCGAGGGCTGAAAAGGGCTCGTCGAACAGCACGTATTCGGGGTCGGTCGCCAGCGCCCGGGCCACCCCGACGCGCTGCTGCTGGCCGCCGGACAATTCCGCCGGGTAGCGGTCCAAATACTCCTCGGGGTCCAGGCCGATCATGGCCATCAGCGACCGTGTCCGTTCCGTCATTTCGTCCTTCGGCCGCTTTTCCAGCTTTTCGATGATTTCGATGTTCTGCCGCACCGTCATGTGGGGAAACAATCCGCCCTGCTGAATCACGTAGCCCATGTTGCGCCTGAGCTTCACCGGGTCCAAGGCGGCGATGTCCTCGCCGTCGACGTAAATGTGCCCGCCGGAAAGGGGCAGCAGCCGGTTCATCATTTTCAGCGTCGTGGTTTTGCCGCATCCGCTCGGGCCGATCAGCACCAAAAGCTCTCCGTCGTGCACCTCTAAGGACAAGTCCTTGATGACCACCTTGTCCTTAAACCGTTTCTGAACGTGTTCCAATCGAAGCACCGCTCTCTCATTCCCTTCTATAGTTTATTTTTACTAACAGATTAGCAAAATATACTTTATAATATTAACACAACTAAACTATTAATTCAAATGCCTTAAATGACACAGGCAAAAGCCCCCCGATCCGGAAGGACCGAGGGGCTTTGCCTTTTTTGATCTTGTCATGTGTTGTTTATTTATGAAGAGAAAAATTGAGCTTACATTACAGGTGTACTGGGATGTTTAGATGTCGAGAATTTCTGCGAAGTTGTCCTTCAGCTGCGGGTACAGCTTGTCGAAGGCGGCGTAGGTCTTGTCGTAGACTTCGCGGGTTGCCGGATCCGGTGTGAAGGATTCGTCGCGCATCTTGATGATCTTGTCGCAGGCTTCTTCGACAGTGTCGTACATGCCGGCGCCGACCATCGCCAAAATTGCGCCGCCGAGGGCCGTCGAGTTGGCCGAGTTCATATCCGGCAGTACCACCGGCAGGTTGTAAATGTCGGCACAGAGCTGACGCCAGAACGGGCTCTTAGAACCGCCGCCGCAAAGGCGCATCACATCCGGATGGACGCCCGATTCGCGAATGGCTTCGAGCACGTCGCGCATCGCGTAGGTGATCCCTTCCATGACGGCGCGGGTCACATCGCAGATGGTGTGGGTCGCGGACAAGCCGACAAAGCCAGCGCGGCATTTCAAATCGAAATGGGGTGACTGTTCGCCGGTCAGATAAGGCATGTAGATCAAATTGTTGGCGCCCGGCGCGGATTTGAGGGCGTCCTTGTTGATCTGTTCGTATTCCTTATCGGACGGATAGAAGGTGTTGCGGTACCATTTCAGGGAGTTGCCCGCCGAGTTGACCGAGCCCATGAAGTGCCAGGCGCCCGGCACCGCCATACAGAAGGTGTACACTCTGGCCTTTTCGTCCATCATCGGTTCGTCGCAGTAAGCGAAAACCGTGCCCGAGGTGCCGATGGTCGTCATCGCGCGGCCCTGGGCGACAACGCCCGTGCCGACGGCGCCGGCCGCGTTATCCCCAGCCCCGCCGACGACAATGGTCTTTTCCGGCAGGCCGAGGAGCCCGGCGACGTCCTTGGTCAGCTGACCGGTCACGTCGGTGGATTCGTACATCTTACCCAGCTGAGATTCCTTGATTTCCATCGCGGCGAGGAGTTCAGGCGACCAACAGCGGTTGCGCACGTCGAGCAGCTGCATCGCGGAGGCATCGGACACTTCTGTTGCGTATTCGCCGGTCAGGCGGTAGCGCAGGTAGTCCTTCGGCAACAGAATGTGCGCCGTCTTGGCCCAGATGTCCGGTTCGTTTTCTTTGACCCACTGGATCTTCGCCGCGGTCAGGCCCGGGCGCACCGGGTTGCAGTTGATGCGCATCATCGTGTCGTCGCCGATGAGCTTTCTAACCGATTCCGCCGCTTCCGACGTTCTCGCGTCGTTCCAGAGAATGGCCCGGCGCAGCGGCTGGCCCTTGCTGTCCAGAAGGACCGCGCCCATCATCTGCCCGGCGATGCCGATGGCGACGACGTCTTCGCCGGCCACCCCCGAAATGTCGAGGCAGTAGCGGATCGTCGTGACCCCCGCTTCGTACCAGTCGTCCGGATCCTGTTCGGACCAGCCGTTGTGCGGCTGATACACCGGATATTCCACGCTGCGCTGCGCCACTTCTTTGCCATTTTGGTCAAACAGCACCGTTTTGATGCTGCTCGTCCCCAAATCCAGTCCCAATACGTATTTCATCTGTGTATCTCCTTATTCGTTTGGGAGGACTCCGCCTGTCTGGGTAAACGGCTCCCCCTTCCGTTTACCCGGCATGTTTTTTATTAAATTTTATGCAATTCTGCTCACTATTATTTGAGCGCGTCGCGGGTGATGGTCTGGAAATCCTTCCACGGGATATCGACCTTTGCGCCGTGGTTCAGGCATTGATCCACGTGCATCAAAAGCGGGAAATCCGATTCCTTGACCTTGCCGGCCTTGGCCATCGCCTTGACCGCGCGGGCTGTTCTCGTCGCGATGACCACCGCTTCGAGGGTCTGCCCCGCCAGTTTTTCTTCGATTTCCGGCATCGAGTAGCCTTCGCCGAGGTACTGCCCGACCTTGCGGCTGCGTCCGCCGGCCACGGTGACGTCTAAGTCGCCGGCCGCGTACATGATCATTTTCTGATTGCCGCCGACGATGTCCAACAGCTGGTACATTTCCCAGACGGACTGCTGGAACAGCGCGGACTTCGAGTTGACGTGGGCGATGCCGTCGTCGCCGAGGCGGTTTTTCAGCCCGATGGCCATCGCGGTGCCAAGGGCGTAGCCGTTCTTCAACGCGACCGCCGCTTCGAGGCCGACGACGTCGTCCGTCAGCGCGATGTGGTAATAATCCGTTTCAAAGTGGCTACGAATCCATTCCAGTTTTTCGAGATCCTTGCCGCAGTAGGCGACGAAGGAGTGATCGTGATCAGACAAATCGCGGGCGGTACACGGGCCGCCGATCGCGAAGAGTTCCACGTTGACCCCTTCCGGCATGTGTTCCTGCCAGTATTCCGGGAAGACCTGGAGCGTGCCGTCCGGCAGGTCGATCATCCCTTTGGTGACGGAAATCACCGGCACCCCTTCCGGAATCAATTTGAACATATTGTTCAAGAACCAATCGACGCCGAAGCTCGACACCCCGCAGACGACCAATTCCGCGCCGTCCAGCGCTTCTTCGACCTGATCGACGGTGTAATATTTGATCCCTTCGTGCAGGGTCCGGTCCAGATTGATGTGATAGTTGTCTTCGCGCAGTCTGGCGATCACATCGCCGTCCAGCGGTGTCCCGACCAGGCGGACTTCATTCCCATTTTCAAACAGCGGAAACGTCAGCGCGGAAGCCATCTGGCCAGCGCCGATTAGTGTAACAATACCCATAGCTTTCTCCTTTAATCGTTTTATTTGAATAAGCCCATTGTAAACGGTTTTTGGGAAATTGTCAATATTATTTGGGAATTTTTGCACGTTTTAACCTTCTTTAAAGTTTTTATCGATTTGGCCGCATTTTCGGCTATAATGAAAACAAACAGACAACGCGCAAAATCAAGAAAAAGGAGAAAAGAAATGGAAAAAGACGCCTACCGCATCAACCAAATCATCCGCATTTCTAAGCTCTACTACGAATGCAATATGGGACAGGTTCAAATCGCAGAGAAAGAGGGCGTCAGCAAGTCGACGGTCAGCCGGCTGCTCAAAATGGGCAAGGATCTGGGCCTCATCGAGGTCCGCATCAAAGAGCCGGCCCTGATGTACACTGACCTGGAAGACGAGCTGACCTCGCGCTTTCCGGTGAAGCGCGTGACCATCGTGCCGGTGATGGTCGACAACCCGCAGATCACCCTCAACGACGTCTGCTCCGCGCTGATCGCCGACCTGCCCCGGTATATCGACGACCACACCACGCTGGGCATCGCCTGGGGCACCACGCTGGAAACGCTGTCCCGCATGCTGCCGAAGCTCCACCGCCGGGGCGTTTCGGTGCTGCAGCTGACCGGCGGCTACTCCCGCCTGGCCCACGAAACCAGTGCCCTGTCCATCCTTCAGAAATTCGCGGCCAGCGTCGACGGCGACGCTTACGTGATCCCGGCCCCCGCCATCGTCGACACCGCCGACATCGCCCAGGCGATCAAAAAGGATTCTCAGATTCAAAACATCATGCAGATGGCCCAGAGCTGCCAGACCGCGATTTACTCCGCCGGCGCCTTCGGCCGGCCCTCCGTCATCTTTGAAATGGGCATCATCGACGACGTGCAGTACGCGAAAATGGCCGCCGATGGCTGCGTCGGCGACTGCTGCGGCCATTTTCTTAACGCCGACGGCGGCCTGTTTGACGAGGACCTCGACCGCCGCGTCGTCGGCGTCGCCCTCGACACCATCCGCCAAATCCCCAACCGGCTCCTCATCGCCAGCGACCCCCGAAAGGGCAAGGTGCTGCGCGCAGCCTTAAAGGGCGGCCTGGCCAGCCATTTGTACGCCGACGTCAAAACTGCAGAAGCGATCCTGAAATAGGACCGCTTTTTTTATTTCTGCCCGGATGCCATCCGCATGACCTCCGCTGCCGCCGGCTGGTCGATGTACAGCTTATCGACCATACCGCCCCTGAGGGCCGCCAGAATCGCCGGGGCCTTGTCGACGCCCACCGCAGCCACCATTTTATTGGGAACCGCTACAATCTTCGACAGCGGCGTCGCGACGACCCGGGCGTCTAACAGCGGATCGGCGATGCGCCCCTGGGCGTCGACGAAATGGGAACAGACGTCGCCCACCGATTTCTTTTCAATGGCCTGATAGGCTTCGTCCGAAAAATACCCCATTTGATACAGCGCGGTGCCGTGGCCGATGGTCCCCACCGAATAGATCGCCGTCCGGCAGTGCTCGGCCATTTGGATGATCCGGCTGACCGACGAATCCCGCTCGATGCTCACCGCAATGTCCGGCGTGTCCACGAGGGCCGGTGCCGGCAGCAGGTAGCCCTCGCCCTCAAAGCAGTTCACCAGGGCCCGGACGATTTGATCCGCCCCGGCGTCGTACAGCGCCTTCGAGAGCCCGCCGTTGAGCTGGATGATCCGGATGCCCTTTTTGCCGATGCGCTTCGGCAGCACGCTCGCCAGCACCGACATCGTGTGCCCCCAGGCCACGCCGACGATGTCTCCGTCCTGGACGTCGCGGCTCAAATCGTCGGCCAGCGCCGCGCACACGTCCTTCCGCAGCACGTCCCGGTTGCCCACTACGTCGGGCAGAATGGTCACCCGGTTCAGGCCAAAGGCCTCGGCCATCGCGTTTTCCAGCTCGACAAAGGCGTGCTTCGGCTCGACGATCGAGATTTTCACCATGCCCATCTCCTGAGCCTGGGCGATGAGCCGGCTCACCGTCGATTTCGACAAATGCTCCTGGCGGGCGATGTCGATCTGGCTCATGCCCAGCTCGTAGCGCAGCTTTGCCACCCGGAGAATCAAATTGATTTTGTAGGGATCCTTGTCTTTCATTTTGCGTCCTCTTTTCGGCTTTTTGCTCTTATTTTAGCACAGATCCGCTCATCAAGTTTCACCGTTTTGGGATTTCTCCCAATATAAGAAATTTATCCAAAATCTATTGACGCGCCGATTTGGTGCCGATATAATAAAGCCACAGTTAACAAAGACACGACCACAAACGACACGGTTTCGGAAAATCTTTTGGAAAAATCATAAAGTAATTTTGGAGGTAATTTTATGGCAACTTTAACCTTTATCGGCGCTGGACAGATGGCTTCTGCACTGACATTCCCGACCTTTGAAAACGGACATGAAGTCCGCCTCGTCGGCACCCCCCTCGACCGCGACGTCATCGACGGACTCCGCGAAAACAATTATCACATCAACCTGAAGCGCACCCTTCACGATGGGATCAAATACTATCAGATCGAAGAAATGGAAGAAGCGATCAAAGGCGCTGACGTCATCCTCGGCGGCGTTTCCAGCTTTGGCGTCGATTGGTTCGCTGAAGAAGTCCTGCCGAAGCTGAACAAGGACGTGCCGGTCATCACCGTCACCAAGGGCATGATCGACCGCGAAGACGGCTCGATGATGACTTACCCGGATTTCTGGAAATCCACGGAAGCCGGCAAAGACCTGAACTTAAACGCCATCGGCGGCCCGTGCACGAGCTACGAATTGGCCGACAAGGACGACTCGGCGGTGGCCTTCTGCGGCACCGACATCGACACGCTGCGCTACCTCAAATCCTTGTTTGAAACAGACTACTACCACGTCAGCCTGTCCACCGACGTGACCGGCGTCGAATGCGCCGTCGCGCTGAAAAACGCCTACGCCCTCGGCGTCTCCCTGGCGGTCGGCCTCGCTGAAAAACGCGAAGGCATCGGCGCCATCCACTACAATTCCCAGGCAGCGCTGTTCGGACAGAGCGTCCGCGAAATGCGCAAGCTCCTCGCACTAGCTGGCGGACAGGACGACAACATCGTCTACGGGGCCGGCGACCTCTACGTCACCATTTACGGCGGCCGCACCCGCAAAATCGGCACCCTGCTCGGCCGCGGCATGAGCTTTGACGACGCGATGCAGGAACTGGCCGGGGTCACCCTCGAATCTATCGTCATCGCCACCCGCACCGCCCGCGCTGTCAAGGCCCTCGCGAAAAACGGCAAGGCCGACACCAAGGACTTCCCGCTGTTGATGCACGTCGACGAAATCATCAACCAGGGCAAACCGGTCAACATTCCTTGGACCGCTTTCGAAACCGAAACAATTCTCTAAATCCGCTCCAAACCAAAAACAGCAGATGGCATCATACCATCTGCTGTTTTTTTACGCTAGGCCGCCGTCTATTTTCGCCCGCATCCGTTCGAACGTGCGGCTCACCGCCGGAATACACAGAACGATCACCGTCATCACCCCTTCGGCCGCGATATAGGTGAGATTGTACCACAAAGACCAGGTCCAGGCGTTGAAATTCTTCGGCACGTAAGCCCTGAAGAAAATCACCCCTGAGGCCACAGCGCAAACGTAGCGTCCAAAGATTCCGAGAAGGTAGCCTTTGAGCAGACCTTTTTTCTGATTCCGAAACACCCCGCCGATGCCCAGAGCTCCAAAGGCCAGAATATAGTCGATGAGCAGTTGGGCCGGATGAATGACGTAGGGGTCAAACATCAGGTTCATGAGGCCGAGGCAGATGCCAGCCAACACCCCCCGTTTCACACCGAAGAGGTAGGCGCACAACGCGATGGGCAGCATGGAAAAGGCCGTGACCGACCCGCCCTGGGGCAGTTTGAAGAGCCGAATCTGGGCCAGCACAAAGGACAGCGCGATGCACAGCGCCGAAATCACCAAGGCTCGGGTGTCAAACCGCTGGGCCTGAGGCGATTGCGCCTGATTTGTACGCTTTTTCCCCGCGAACGCCACCGCAATGAGCAGCGCCGCCGCCACCGCCACGATCAGCCCTTTTCCGCCGGCGGATTCAAAAAAATGTTGTAAAGACATAAAAAAACCTCCTTGTTTTCCAGGAGGCGCTTCAGCGATACCACTCCCTGCGCCGGCATTGTCCGGATCAGGTCATGAGGGTCAGGCATCGGCCTTTCTCAGCAAAAGCTCCCCTGTGTTTATCTCCAGCTTAACGATTTATCCATTCTTTGTCAAATTTTCTGATTTGATTTTACCTTTTAATTAATGGCAATTTTTTTCGATCCAACCAGCAAGATCTTCAAAAACCTGCTCCCGGCCGATCTCCTGCAAAAGCTCGTGGCGAAGACCCGGGTACAGTTTCATGTCCACATGCTGAAGGCATAAATCTTCTTTATAGACCTTAAAGATGCGCCGCACCGCCTCGCCGTAATCCCCGACGGGATCTTCGGCACCACTGATGAGCAGAATCGGCAGATCCTTTGGGATTTTCGCCATCTGCTTCATGTCCTGGGTGCGCTCTACGAGATTCCCGATCGTAAAAAAGCCGTTGAGGGTGAAGGTGTAATTGCACTTCGGGTCGGCGATGTAGCGCCGGTTTTCCGCCGTATTGTGAGACAGCCAATCCTTTTCCGTAATCGGATTTTCGATGCGGTCCAGATAGTGGCCAAAGGCGATGTGGTTCATCAGCGGCGAGCGGTAGCGCGGCCCTTTGAAAAACTTAAGGATGCGGCCGATCACCCGGGCCATGTTCACCGTAGACATCGCCTGCATGCCGCAGCCGGACAAAATGACCCCGGCCGACGTATTCCTGCATACCGTGGACAATCTGTACCACCCCCACCGGCGATTTTGGCACCCAAGCCGTACATTGAAGCGTCGTTTTACCGTCTGAGGATTTCACCTCGAATCTTTTTTTATTAATCTGTTGATCCATCATATCCCCCTCACACTGCGTATACTATGAGTATAAAGGAAAGATATACAGACTGCAAACGATATCTTCATCAATCTAAAAAATCTGTGCGCCGGGATGGATATGTTTTTTGTCCCTACCGAATGCCCGCTTCGCGCAGCGCCGTCATGATTTCTTCAAAGGTGTCGGTGTGCCAAGCGGCTCTGCCGATGAACAGCCCGTTGACGTCTTGGCATTTGGCGTAGGCGACGGCGTTTTTGATGTTGACCGACCCGCCGAAAAGCAGCGGCACGTCTTTGCCCCGTTCGCCGTAGAGATCGACGAGCACGCCGCGCATCATTGTGTGCAGGCTGTCGACCACTTCCGGTTCCGCCGGGATCCCCTGCACGCCGATGGCCCAATAGGGTTCGTAGGCGATCCAGACGCGGTCGAGATCCTTTTCGTCCACGCCGTGAAGGGCGATCTTGATTTGCTTCGCGAGCACTTCCGCCGACACGCCGAATTCCTTTTCCTGCATGTAGTCCCCGACGCAGATCAGCGTCGTGAACCCGTGCTTCAGGCCAGCCAGCACCTTTTTGTTCACCGTGTAGTCCGTTTCGTTGTAGTACTGGCGGCGTTCGCTGTGGCCGATTTCCAGCAGGTCGAGGCCGATTTCCTTGAGCATGACCGGCGAGATTTCTCCGGTGAACTGTCCGCAGTCTTCGTAGTGCACGTTCTGGGCGCCGAGCATCAGCGTCGATTTTTTTGAATCGATCAGCTCGCGCTGCTTCCAGAGCTGCACGTAGGGCGAACAAATGAAGAACTGATATTCCGGAAATTTTGGAATGATGTCGGTCAAGCCGTCGGTGTAGGCGAGGCCTTCCGCCGTCGTCTTGTTCATCTTCCAATTGGTTCCCAATAAAAATTTACCCATATTTCCCTCCTAAAATTTTATTTTTGATTATTTCGTTTTGTCTTATTTTATTATACCGAATTTACCGCGTTCCGCCCATTTGATTTTATTTTTAACATAATTTCAGACGTTAAAATTTACTTAAATATCTGGTATCCCCGATTCAATTCTGGTATGATAAGGTTAAGCATAATTATAGGTTTATACCCCTATAATCATGCTAAATTGATGCCAATTGTGCAAATAATTAGACACTAAGGAGTTTAACATGGCAAAGACAGGTATGGTTATTGTTTCACACAGTGAAGAAATCGCCAATGGCGTCGTGAAGCTGGCCGCAGAAATGGCTAACGACAATGTTGAATTCAAAGCAGCCGGCGGTACCGGCGACGGTCGTCTGGGCACTTCCGCGATGACCGTTTTAAGTGCGATCGAATCCTTATCCGATTGCAAGAGCATCTTGATCTACTGCGATCTCGGCAGCTCGGTCTTGAGCTCTGAAACCGCGATCGACATGATCGACAACACCTTATTGAGAGCGAAATGCCACATTGTCGACGCACCGTTAGTGGAAGGGGCCTTTTTCGGCGCAGTCGAAGCGGCGGCATCGGACGACGTTCAGAAAATCATTACCGAATCGGACAACGCGAGAAATCTTCACAAAAATTAATGATTTTCAGCTGATCAGATGACGTGGCTGTCATCTTCATCATAAATTTAATTTTACGCCAGGAGGGTAGTAATTATGGCAAAACTTAAACGTTTATTCAATGATCCCTACGACATCGTAGACGAAATGATCGAAGGCTACGCCAAGGCGCACAAACAGTACGTCCACATGGATGAAAGCGAAGAAGCGCAGGGCCGCGTCCTCGTTTCCAACGAAGTCGGCAAGAAGGATAAAGTCGGCATCGTCGTCGGCGGCGGCACCGGTCACGAACCGATGTTCCTCGGCTACGTCGGCAAGGATTTCGCCGACGCGGTCGTCATGGGCAACATCAACACCTCACCGTCACCGGACCCGTGCTACGCGGCTGCGAGAGCCGTCGACACCGGCAAGGGCGTCGTCTATCTCTACGGCAACTACGCCGGCGATGTCATGAACTTTGACATGGGCGCTGAAGAAGCGGAAGACGAAGACGATATCGTCGTCAAATCCGTCACCGTCAAGGATGACGTCGTCTCCGCGCCGAAGGATAAAATTGAAGACCGCCGCGGCGTCGCCGGGGACTTCATCGTCTTCAAGGCTGCCGGCGCTGCCGCTGCAATGGGCAAGGATATCGACGAAGTCGTCCGCATCGCGGAAAAGGCCAACTCGGTGACCCGTTCGATGGGCGTCGCGATGTCCTCCTCCACCATCCCGGCAAAGGGCGGCACCATCTTCGAAATGGAAGACGGCGATATGGAAATCGGCATGGGCATCCACGGCGAACCGGGCGTGCGCCGCGGTAAGATCGATACCGCTGACAACGTCGTCGACGAAATCATGGAACCGATCTTAGCGGACCTGCCTTTCGAAAAGGGCGACGAAGTTTACGTCCTCGTCAACAGCTTGGGCGCCACGCCGCTTATGGACCTGCACGTCTGCTTCAGACGCGTCCAGCAGATCCTCGACGAAAAGGGCATCACCGTCTACAAGACTCTGGTCGGCCCGTTTGCCACCTCAATGGATATGGCCGGCATGTCCATCACCTTGGCGAAGCTCGACGATGAACTGAAGGAAATGCTCGACTATCCGTGCGATACGCCGTACTTCACCCAAGTCTAATAGAATCGAGGCCATGCATTTATGTCAGAAGAACTGAGCAAGGAATATTTTGTCAAAGTCATTGAAGATCTGATCCCGTGGATCGAAGACCGGAAGGAATACTTCACCGATCTCGACTCCGCCATCGGCGACGGCGACCACGGCATCAACCTGTCCATCGGCTTCCGCGAAGTGGCCAGCCACCTGGACGAATGGAAAGGTGAAAATGTCGCGGCGCTGTACAAAAACGTCGGCAAGGCGCTGCTCGACAAGGTCGGCGGCTCCGCCGGTCCGCTCTACGGCAGCTTCTTCATGAAGTTCGGCGTTCCGGTCAAGAAAAAGGGACCAGACGAAGGGGTTACCGCTGACGAATTCGTCGCGATGATGGACAAGGCTATCGCGATCATTCAGAAGCGCGGCAAATCGACCACCGGCGAAAAGACGATGAACGACACGCTGATGCCGGCCCTCGACGCGCTGAAGGCAGCCCACGCCGCGGGCGACGACATCAAGACCGCGATGGGCAAGGCTGTCGAAGCCGGCAAGGCTGGTCTCGAATCGACCCGCAACATGGTCGCCACCAAGGGCCGGGCCATGCGCCTCGGCGAACGGGCTGTCGGCCATTTGGATCCCGGCGCTGCCTCAACCGCTGAAATGCTTGAAATTTTCTACAAGGATATGCCGGACGCTTAAGCTCGGCGCCAAGCCTGCGGATTTTCCGCAGGCTTTTTTGCTACCCTTTATTTTTACACTCCCGCCTGTTCTGTTTGTGATTCGGTCGTTTTCATGCTAAAATATAACAAAACTATTAGGAGGTCATGTTATGCTCATCCCTATTATTATCGTCGCGGTTGTCGTCATCATCCTGATTTGGCTAGTCGCCACCCGCAACAGCCTGGTCGGCCTCAGCAACCAGGTGGACGAAGCCTTCTCCACGATGGACGTCTACCTGAAAAAACGCTACGACCTGATTCCCAATCTCGTCGAAACCGTCAAAGGCTACGCCAGCCACGAAAAGGAAACCCTGCAGCGGGTCGTCGCCGCGCGCAACAACGCCGCCGCGACGCCGTCTACTGATCTCAGCGCAAAGATCAAAAGCGAAAATCAAATCGATCAGGCGCTGACCCATTTGTTCGCGATCTCTGAAGCTTACCCGGATCTCAAGGCCAACACCAATTTCATCGACCTGCAGAACCAGCTCAAGCTCGTCGAAGACGACATCGCCAACGCCCGGAAGTACTACAACGGCACCGTCCGCAACTTCAACAACCGGGTCCAGATGTTCCCGTCGAACCTGATCGCCGGCATGTTCCACTACACCACCAAGCCCTTCTACGAAGTGGCGAATGCCGCCGAACGGGAAAACGTCCACGTTCAGTTCTAACCATTTTTTCTACAGAGAGGGGAACCATGAAACGCAAATCCCTGCTTTGGCTCATTTCCATCGCGGCGGCCCTGATCCTCGTCGCAGTCCCGGGGCGGGTTTCGGCCAATGCCGGCGGCTACACCACCAGCGCCTACAACGTCGACGTGAAGGTCAACACCGACCATTCCTACGACGTGACCGAGACGATCGACGTCAATTTCACTGAACCCCGCCACGGCATTTACCGCTACATCCCCTACCAAGGGGACTTTTACCGGCAGATCGACGGCGCGAAAAGCGAAAAACCCTACGTCGCGAAGGTCTCTAACATCTCGGTCACCGGCGGCGATGTCGACGTCAGCCGGGAAGACGGCAGCGTCGTCCTGCAGATCGGCGACGAAGACACCACCGTCACCGGCAATCACCAGTACGTGATTCACTACACCTGGGACCCGGGCGACGACGGCATTTCCGATTTCGACGACGTGTATTTCAACGTCCTGCCCAAACAGTGGCCGACTGCCATCGGCTCGAGCACCATCACGGTGACCATGCCAAAGGCCTTCGACAAAAGCAAAGTCCATCTATACTCTGGCACCTACGGCGCAACCGACAATGCGTATTTTAACGTCAGCGTCAGCGGCAAAACCATCACGGCGCAGAGCACCAAAGCGCTGCCCGCCAATTCCGGCGCGACCTTAAACGTGCGGCTGCCCGAGGGCTATTTTGTCGGGGCGCGTACCAACCGCCCGATTCTGATCGCCTTTTTCCTCATTTCGGCTGCTCTGATCGCTGCCGCGTTCTGGTTTTACCTGCGCGCTGACCACATCACGCCCATTCCGGAGGTCATCTCCTTCCACCCGCCGAAAGGGTTCTCCCCGGCGACAGTCGGCTACGTCGCGAGCGGCTGCACGATCAAAGACAAATACATCACGGCCTGCATCATGACCCTCGCCGAAAAGGGCTACATCACCATCGAGGAGACCGGCAAAAGACAATTCACTTTCCACAAAGTGAAAGACATCGGCGAAAGCGAGCCGACGCCGCTCAAGACAGTCTTCAATGCCGTAACGAAAAACGGTGAATCGACGACGTCTGACTTCCTCAAGGACTCGTTCTACGAGGATGTCAAGACAGCGCAGACGGAGGTTCAGATGTTTTTCGACAAACCGGAAAACGAGCTGATCTCGCAATCCGCCCACAAATCCCGCTTGGCACTGACGATCTTCGGCCTTGCGCAGGCCGTGGCTGCCGGGTTTATCACCTCTTATATTGTAGAGTCCTCTGTCATCGTCTTTAATGCGCTAGTGATCGCTGTTATTTACGGGATTGACTACTTGCTGTGCCAGTCTCTCGCCGGTCACATCGCTGAGGGGCACCGCAATCCAGCCGGCCGCAAAATTGGCCTCAGCATTCTCGACATTCTGATTGTGCTCATCCTCTTCGGCTTTATAACCTTCGTCGCATGGAATGGCGACCAGCGGATCCCCGTTATCGTGTCGCAGCTCGTCTTTATCGTCATCGCCGTCCTGCGCAGCCAAATCGAAAACATCAGCGAAACCGGCCGGAAATGGACCGGCGAAATTCTCGGCTTCCGCCGGTTTATTAAAACGGCTGAGCTCGACCGGCTGAAAGCCCTCGTCGAGGACAACCCGTCCTATTTTTACGACATCTTGCCCTACGCCTACATCTTCGGCCTGACCGATAAATGGGCGAAAAACTTCGAAGGCCTGGCGGTTGAACCGCCGACTTGGTACACCGGCTACGACCCGTACACCACGTTTAACGTGATTTACTTCTCATCGATGCTCGATCGCAGCTTCAACGCGATGAACAGCAGCATGATTCACGTCCCGTCCGATTCCGGCTCCGGCGGCTTTGGCGGCGGCTTCGGCGGAGGCGGCGGCTTCTCCGGCGGTGGCGGCGGAGGCGGCGGCGGTGGCTCGTGGTAAGATTCGCCAATCGCCCCTACAGCCGCAAATCGCAAAAAAAGCAAGGTTTTCGCCTTGCTTTTTTTATTTTAAAGAGATGATTCACCCTCTAAGTATTTCTTTTCTTTTTCTGATCCCAATTTAAAGCTGTCCAAATCTTCTTCTGACAAATGATCGTAAATGTAGCCAGTGAAATTCAGCGCGCGCCCGTCCTCTTTTAAAATCACAATCGGCGCATCGGGCCCGCCATCACACATTTCGTCTTTTGAGCACGAGAAAACATAGGCGTCTTTCCGAACCGTGCAGTAATCGTACTCCGCTCTCGCGTCCAGCGCCCTTTTCTTCGCTTCTGCGTAGCTGATCATCTTATTCTTTCAGTCCTTTCAAATAATCCGCCCGAGCCTGCACAACCTGCCGGATGTGATCGGCGACGGTGGTGCAGCAGCCGCCGACCGCGGCCGCACCGGCCTGGTAGTACGACAACGCGTGATCGTAGAAGGTCAGGTCGGATTCGACGCCGTGCCAGGTTTTCGTGACCGCGTCGTATTCTTCACCGCTGTTCGGGTAAACGGCGATTGGCAGATCGCAGGCCGTCTTAATTTCGCCGATCAGCCCGGTGATGTACTGGGGCTTGGTGCAGTTGACGCCGATCATCTGCAGGTGAGGATGACCTTCTGCAAAGGCAGCCGCCGCGTCGCGGATCGGGTCGCCCTCGCAGATGTGCGCGTCGTCCTTACACGAAAAGCTGACCCAATAATCCAAGCCCATGTCTTCGGCGATTTCCGCCTCGACCAGCGCCTCGGTCAGCGACGGCACCGTTTCAAACAGGATCAAATCAGGGTCTTCCGCGGCGAGCAGTTCGACGCGGCGGCGGTGGAAATCCCGCAGCGCGTCTTTCGTAAGGCCGTAATGCCCCTTGTACTCGCTGCCGTCGGCGAGGTAGGCGCCGTAAGGGCCGACCGACGCGAGGCACAGCGGGTAGGCCCGGCCAGCCGCCTCGCCTTCCGCCTGCCACCAGGCGTCCCGGGCGTCATTGAAGATGCGCACCGCCTTGGCGATCAGCCCTTCGGCCTCCGCTTCGGTGTAGCCGGCGGCCGTCAGCCCCGGAATCGTCGCCTGGTAGCTCGCGGTGATGCCGCAGTCCGCGCCGGCTTTAAAATAATTTTCGTGTACCTTCGCGATCAGCTCCGGCTGCTTCGTCAAGACGCTCGCGGTCCAGAGGGCGTTGGTCAGGTCGGCGCCGAGGTCTTCAAGGGCCGTGCCCATCGACCCGTCGATGACCATCCGTTTTTCCTGTTTCAAAATGTTTTCGAGTTTTGCGTTCATGGGTTCTCCTTTATCACATTACGACAGCTGTTCGGCTTCGGCCTTGGCGTCGATCGTCCCGTAAACGACCGGTTCGGGATTTTCGCCCCGTTCCTTCGCCGGGATGAACCGGAACCAGAAATCCTTGAACAGCCGGATGATTTCCTTGTGCTTGGAATAAATGAAGATCATCGTGATGATGACGTACACCGCCGAGAGAATGTCGGTCATGGCCCAGAGGGAATCGGCCTTGATGTTGTACAGCACGACGCAGGGGATCATGTAGTAGACCATGTAGATCCGCACCGCGCGGCGGTTGGCCTTCGTGTCGCCGAAAGCGTAGTTGACCGACTTTTCACAGCTGTAGTACATGCCGATGATCGTCGTCCACGCGAAGACCGTGATCGCGATCGCCATGAACCAGCCCCCGGCCCTGCCGTAGGCGGCCTTGAAGGCGACGGTGGTCAGGCTCGCGCTGCTGACCCTTGGGAAGTCGATGTAAGCGTCGGTCAGGATGATCGACAGCGCCGTCACGCTACAGACGACGATGGTGTCGAGGAAGACTTCCCCGAAGCCCCAGCTGGCCTGGCGCACCGGGTGATCGGTCTTGGCCGAGGCGTGGGCGATGATCCCGTAGCCCGTCCCGGCGTCGTTGGAGTACAGCCCCCGGGCGATGCCGTAACGGAGCGCATCGCGGACGGTCGCGCCGGCGAAACCGCCGACCCCGGCCATCGGCGTAAAGGCGGATTTCACGATCAGCGCGAAGGCCGCCGGCAGCGCGGTGATGTGGGTGATCAAAATGCCGAGGCCGCCGAGGATGTAGATCAGCGCCATAAGGGGCACGACCTTTTCCATGATGCTCGAAATGCGCTTCAGGCCGCCGAAAATCGTCACGAAGGAGGTGACCCCGAGGACGATGACGGAGATGAGCGCCGGGGTGCCGAAGCCCTGCTTCAGCGCGCCGACCACCGATTCGGTCTGGACGCTGCACGTCCACGGCCCGAGCACGAAGCAGCACACGGCGAGGATCATCGCGCCCTTCTTCCAGCCCAGGGCGTTCTTCATCACAAAGGACCGGTCGCACATGTACTCATCCATCGATTCGCTGTATTTCACGCGGTAGCGCTGGCCGAGGATGATTTCGCAGGCCTTGGTCGACATGCCGAACAGGCCGGAGACCCACATCCAGAACACGGCCCCGGGCCCGCCGGAGACGATCGCCGTCGCGACGCCACCGATGTTGCCGACGCCGATGGTGTTGGCCATCGCCGTGCAGGCCGCGGCGAACCCCGAAACCGAGCCGGCGCCGTCTCCCTTTTGAAACATTCGGCCGAAGGTATTCTTCAAATTAAAACCGATTTTCCGGAAGTTGTACCGGAAGCCGAAGCGGATCGACAGGTAAATCCCGGTGCCGAGCAGCACGACGATCATCGGCGTCCCCCAAAGGAAGTCCGAAATCTGTGTCAACACATTTAAAAACATGGCAGCTCCTTATCTCTTATAATTACTATATGATAAGTATATATTAGATTGAGATAACGCGCCACTGTTTTTTATAAATTTTTAGAACACGAGCTGCACCAGCAGCATGTAGCACACTGTCCCGCCGAGCATCGGCAGCACCATGCCCCGCTTCCAGGCGTAGAGCGCGATGACGACGCCGATTGAAATCAGCTCGGGGATGCCGTGGGATCCGGTGAACACGCTGACGTGGCGCAGGCAGTACACGACGAGGAGGCCGAAGACCGCCGGCGCGAGGACTTTCCCGAGGTAGGTCACAAATTTCGGAATGGCCCGCCCCTCCGGAAACAGCACGTAGGGCAGAAACCGGGTGAGCACGGTCCCAGCGATTACGACCGCGATGGTGATGCATTGTTGTGTGGCTGTCATGCGTTATCCTCCTTAACCTGGGGCGTCTTTTGCTTGTGCTGATTCTGTTGAAATTCCGGATCGAGCACAGGGCGCAGCAGCGTCAGCGCCACGAAAATCACGATCATCGCCGGAATGATGAAATGATCCGGACCGAAGACGATCAGGCAGAGCAGTGAGCCGAAAATGCCGACGAGCTCGCTGATGTGATCCTTCAGCATCGTCTTCAGCGCGGTGCCGTCCTCGACCCACTGGCTCAGCAGGATCACGACGAACATCGCCGTCATCACAAAGTCGAGGCCGGTGGTGTCAAAGGTGATCAGCCCGCCGAAGAGGGTGCCGATCAGCGCCCCGGCGACCCAATACATCTGATCGAGAAAAGAAATGGCGAGATAGGCCTTGTCCTTGTCGATCCCGTCGGGAATCGGCGTCGTGTAGACGATGGAGAAGGTCTCGTCGCTGGTCGTGTAGATCAGGTAAAACTTCTTCGGCCCCATGTCCCGGTAGGTGCCGAGGAGCGAGATCCCGTAGAACAGGTGGCGCGCCCCGACCATGATCGCCGTCGCGAAGGCCGCCGCCGGGTTAAAGGCCGAGGCGAGAATCCCCACCAGGAGAAACTCCATCGAGCCGGTGTAGATGATCAGCGCCGTCACCACCGGCAGCCACGCCGGATAGCCCGAGGTGCGCATCAAAATGCCGTAGGTGATGCCGAGGAACACGTAGCCGGCCAGCACCGGGATCGTGTACCGAAAGACGGCTTTAAAGGCCGCCGCGTATCCGTGTTTTTGTTCCATGCCCTCTATTATTCTTCCTTTCCGCTGTCGTTGTCATTGTATTCGATAACTATGTATTATATAGGAAAATACAACGGCGTGCCAATTTATTTGATTTTCAGGAGGAGCATGTGTGATCAGTGGTGGATTTGATAGCAGCAAAAATAAAAACGAAAAAGCCGTGGATAAATCTGAAAAATCGATCGAATCGCCGGCATTTTCATAAATAAAAACGGATTTGCCGTTTATAGTTTGGATAAAGCGGTGAAATTGTCGTGGATTTCACAATTATAAACGGATTTTTCGTTTATAGTTTGGAAAAAGTGGTGAAATTGTCGTGGATTTCATAATTATAAACGGATTTTTCGTTTATAATCTTGAAATATACGTTAAAAGAAAAATCAGCGCGGCCTTTTGGACTGCGCTGATAGTTATGATTTCTTAGCTTCAATACATCAAATTGCATTCATCAAACTGAGCAAATTCTGATAAGAGTCTACTTGATCATAGACTACATCGTCTGTCGAAATATCATTGAAGAGCTTTTTGGCACACTTAATTTTCGCTTGCTCAATCGGGCGCAAATCCATACTCTTCATGCTGCCTTTTGTCTCAGCGATAAAGTAAATATGCTTTACTGTTCCCTTCTGGAAGGCAATCGCCCAGTCAGGTGCGTAGTTTCCTACCGGAGTAGGAATCTGAAAGCCACGCGGCAGCTTGGCATACACGACGACTTTATCGTCCAGATCCATATCTTCAGCGAATTTCCATTCTATCGACTTTTCAGCGGTGCCATCCGCAAATACGTAGTCCTGCACATTCTTCTTAGCAAGGTATGCCTTTGAAAAATCCTTATTCTTTTCTGCCGTAAAGATCGAAGAATCATAAGTTCCATCCGTTTTATTATATGTAATGTCGTCCACGATCATTGTAGCTTTTTCTTCATTGATGAGTTTAATCACCTTAGAAATAAATTCTTCCGGATTATTTTGATACATCGCAAATTTAAATGGAGAAATCCCCTTCAAAATCGCTACAACAGTCTTGCGGGTAAGGTGCGTCCCTGTACCAATCTTTCCGATCAAGTCATATTTCACCTGAGACGTTTCTCCGCGCTCAAGCCGATACGTGTGTCCCTTATCCGCAACAAAGCCTTCACCGGACTTTACTGTATCTGCGTTCCAGTCTTCTCCTTGCGTTCCTGCCGTCACCGTGTACTGCAACTGCGATACAAAGAGCTTTTCGTCGATATGTTTGATCGCTTTTTTAATCAGTTCATCGCTGTCAAAATGTACGGAATAGGTCCACTTGTGATTGATGTAATTCCAAAGCGTCTGGAATTCTTTTTTATAAAAATTATCATTGAGCGCATTTTCCTGAATCTTTGTCGTGTGCCCGTCTTCAATCATGCCGTCGAGCGCGTGTTCATCAAAGATGCCGTTCACAAGCGCATAAACACCTTCCGCAATATCCTTCACTTTATCCGGTAATGGCGCAAACGACTTGTTCTCTTCATCCATGTGATATTTTTCTGTCACATGCCCATCTTCGTCAATATAGTCATTTTTTACCAGATAAAAATAGATACTATATGCCTGATCGCTCGTAACTGTGACGACATCATCACCGATTTTGAGCCGTTTGCCTTCAAAGTATTCCGGCGTCGCCTTCGTTGGACGTTCATACAAATCTTCCCCAATTTCTTTCTGAAGCGACGAAACAAAGTCTTTGTAGCCATCACTGGCTATAACTGTCAGCTTGTTGACATCCTGCACTTCATCGCCGAGAACGTGCTCATCCATCCGGTCACCGGATTGATTAACACAAATTCGAAGACCTCGGCCGACTTCCTGTCGTTTATTTGTCGTCGAATCACCGCCATGCTTTAACGTACAGATCTGGAACACGTTCGGATTGTCCCAGCCCTCGCGCAGCGCCGAGTGCGAAAAAATAAAACGTACCGGATTGTCGAGTGAAAGCAGCCTTTCCTTATCTTTTAGAATAAGTTCATAGGCAGATTCGTCATCGCTGCTGTCCTGCCCGCGTTTAATTTTACTGTCAATGGCCCGGCCTTTCTTGTCAATGCTGAAATAACCGGTGTGCGTTTTGTGAACATCGATGTCTCGTAAATATTGTTCATATGGCGTATTAAACAACGTCAAATATTCATTCAAAATAGACGTATACTCTTCTTCAAACATCCGACCATATTCAGATTGGATTTCGTTGCCATCTTCATCGTATTTCCGGTAATGTTCAACCTTGTCGATGAAGAACAGCGATAAGGTTTTGATTCCTCTATTAAAAAGTTCTTTCTCTTTGCTGAAATGAGATTTAATGGTTTCTCTAATCTGAACCCGCCGTATATCTTTTTCGCTGACATCGCCTAATACTTCCCCAGTGTGGATCTCAACACCATTTGTAAATGTCAAAACCCCTTTAATCGGGTCTATATCGTTAATATGGTACCCTCGGTACTGTTCCATTCCTTTAGAAAGCGCATAGAGATCATCATCCACGCCCACAACACGCGTTTCTCGATTAATTGACTTGTCATAACCAATTTCAAATTCCAGGCGTGCCATCGGCGGTTTTTTCTGAGAAATGAGGATTTCCTCTAAAAAGAGATAACCATCCGTGCCGCGGAGATTCTTGATATCGAATCCCTTGACCTCTATTTTCTTTACAAGCTTCATCCGGTATGCGTCAAGCGCATCCAGAACATAAACGAGATCATGGTGTTCTTTATGGGTTGCAGAATAATTGAGTGTAAACAACGGGTTGAATTCTAACAGTGATTTCTGCGTTTTCTTTCCGCCCATTTTCTGCGGTTCATCCATGATCACAATCGGACGATTAGCCGCGATCACGTCGATCGGTTTTCTGCTGCCGAACTCGTCCAGCTCCATTCGGATTCTTCTAGCGTTCTTGCCCCGTGCGTTAAAAGCCTGCACGTTGATAATCATCACAGAAAGGTCTGCGCTGGAACTAAAGTTATCAATGTCTGTCAGATTTTTGGAATTGTAGACAAAGAACCGCGCTTTTTTGCCATACTGTTCCATGAAATGATCTTGCATCATCTGAAAGCTCTTCTGAACGCCTTCACGGATTGCAATCGACGGAACCACGACGATAAACTTGCTCCAGCCATATTGCTTATTGAGTTCAAACATGGTTTTGATGTAGACATAGGTTTTCCCAGTTCCGGTTTCCATCTCTACATCAAGAGAACAAGCGCCCATGTGTTTTGCCAGAGCAGGCGATTCCTTGATATTATTATCATTCTGTACGTCTTGAATGTTTTTTAACAACTGATGCGCATTCAGTACTACCGGCGCATTGGCAAACCCCATATAGAGTTCCTCATCCGATAAATCTAAATTGAGTAGCGTTCTTTCAAAAGTTTGTGTGCCAGTGTCCCGTCGGTAGCTAATCTTATCTTGAAACGGCTGACCAGCAAATACCTTCACCACGCTGTTTACGGCCTCAGTTTGATAATTCTGAATCGTAAATTTGAATTTCATGTCGGCCATATTTACAGCACCTTTCTTACTGTTTCCGGGCTATATGTCTTAAATATTTGCTCAAAGTTCGCTGCAACACTGTCATTCGCCATAGAGCTGTCTCGAAATACAGCATAGTACGGATGCTGCTTAGCGATTGCTGTCACGACCTCATCCGTCACATCTTGATCAAAGCAGGCAATCAAATAGCCATCGTCAACTGAAAAAACTTTCTTTCCAGCAATTTCAGTTCTTTCAATTTTAGAGGAAAGCAGAACACCGAGGTCCAGCATGACTTGAATCAGTAAATCCTCCGGCGTGCGATCTTCCTTAATGTTATCAGTGAAGATATCAATTTGTTCCTGTTTTACGTCTGCAGGCCTATAATAGACATCCTTCATATTGGAAGAATCGACCTTGAAACAGCGGAACCCATAATCAATATCTGCACCCGTTTCTTCTTTTATTTTTTTACCAGCACGGCGAATACGTTCTTCTCCAATTTCACAGATATTTTTATATCCTGCTTTGTGTGCTTCACTTTTTTCATCTGTTTCTTCTGGAATTTGCACCATAATATATTTGCGATTTCCGCCATCCTCAGCATTTAGCTGCATAACGGCTTGAGCAGTTGTGGCAGAACCAGAAAAGAAATCTAAAACGATACCGTTTTCGCAATGCGCCATAGAAATGCATTGTTCTATCATAAATAATGACTTGGGAGATTGAAAAAACTTATCTTTTGTATTAAACAGTCTATTTAATTCAGCTTGGCCTTTTTCTGTAAAGAAAGATTTTTCTATCCAAATAGACTTAACTTGTTTTAAGGGTGCTTCATCATCATAATAGGCATATGATTTCCTGTAAATTTTATACTTTTTTCCAATTTTCTTTGCCTTCAGAAGATGAAGTTCTTTTTTTGACTTTTCTTTTCCCCAGGTCCAACATCCTTCAAATCCATCATCCCATACTGGAAAAATTTCCACAGTATCTGTTCCTTTTTCTAAAGAGACATTCCCATTTAAATCTACATAAAATGGATACCATAACTTTGGCCGATTAAATCTACCAAAATCTCTGTGTGTATTCCTTAATTCTAACTCACGATATGGATTTCCTTGTTCATCAAATAAAGAATAATTTTTGCTAATCTCTTCTTTCGTTTTTAGAATAGATACACTTCCTTTTTTCAAAACAGAATGTGAGTAAATAAGTATATACTCATGACAATTAGCAATATATTTATCCTGAGATCTGCCCTTTGGATTACATAGCAATGTTATCTGTGCAACAAAACATTGCTCCCCAAATACTTCATTACATATCTTTCTTAAATTTGTAATCTCATTGTCGTCTATACTAATAAAAATAAGCCCATCTTGAGTTAGTAAATCTTTTGATATCTTTAATCGAGAATACATCATGTTCAGCCAGTCTGTATGAAAACGCCCATTGCTTTCATTATTCTGAACAAGTCGATTTCCTTCTTCATCAGTCTGTCCACTATTATCTGCATAATCATCTGCTTTCTGCGAAAAATCATCTTCATAAATAAAATCATTTCCTGTGTTATAAGGCGGATCAATATAAATCATCTTCACTTTACCAAGATACGTCTCCTGAAGAAGCTTCAATGCTTCAAGATTATCCCCCTCGATATAGATATTCTCCGAATCTGCTCCTTCCGGTGTTCCATCTCTGCCCACAGACTTTTCTTGTTCGAATCGCAGTGTCTTCTCGATTTGCTGGTTTGCAAGAACTATAGCTTTTCTCTTATCCGGCCACGTAAACTGATAGCGTTCCTGTTTGTCATCAACAACCTGCGTATTGATTTCCTGCATCAGAACATCTTTATCAATCGCTCGAACAGTATGACCATCTTCATCTATAGTTTCAGTGACTGCATTTGGGAACAACGCAGCCAGCTTATTATAATTTTGCTCTGCACGATCCGGCGTGTACATTTTCAATTTCTCCATAATTTCACTCCAAATTACATCCTTTTAAAAATTATTGTCATCTTATCAATTGATGTATTAATTTGTCTCGTGAATTTTATGTCCAATTGAAAATAAAAAAGAAGAGCTTTCACTCTTCTTCGATCAAAATTGTTAATTCGCTTTTATTTGTGCCAGCTCGCTTTTCAAACGCTTTAATTCTTGATAAATTTCAAATTTTTTCTTCGGCTGCTGTTCTTTCCACGCAGCAGCTTCAGTTTTTTTAATCAATTTATTCAGTCGGTTGATTTCATCTTGTATTTCCAACTGCTCTTCAAGTGATTGATCTTGTCTTTCAAGCAAAGATTCTGATGTGATCACAATCTGGCGCACAAGATCATCCCATATTTCGTCGAGTGTATCGCCATGCAGCTCAAGTGAAAGTTCCTCTTTTTTCATCCATTGCGTGCGGTAAAGTTTATTTCGATAAACCGCAAATTGGTATTTATCTTCAAAAGTCAAAAGAAAAACAAGTTGATGTGGATTCTGTTTTGCGATAGCCTCTACAATTTTGCTATCGAAATTCTGCTTTTTCAAGCTGATTGAGAGAAGCATAATTTCATTTATTTCAGAATCCTTTGCTAAATTCAAATTACTTTTGGTTAAACTGTTCTCCACCAAAATTCGGTCAATATCGGATATAAATTTAGCTTTGAGTGCCGCAGATAGAGACAAATGCTGATAAAAAGCTTCTTTCGGTAAGCGCTGGTGCACGATTGTACTTTTAGGAAAATCGATCATTTATTTCACCACAAATAATAATTTTATTGTTCTTCTGTCTTACTTAATTTATTAATGTTAGAGTTAATTTCTTCCAAATCCTTGTGAATATTTTCTAAAGATTTTACTTTCTTCTTTTCTAGCTCATTTAACTCGTTATGATAAATCGTTACATAATTTTTAATATCAATTTCAAAGTCATCTTCAAAACTTTTTAAAATTAATGCTTCACTTTGATTTTTTTCTCTATGAATACTATCTTTCCATTCGTAATAAATGTGCATTTTTAATGGCAATAAACCAGGATCTCTTTTATTTTCCACCTTTCCGATAAAAATATCATATTTCTGTCCTACTCCAATTTGAAATGACTTAGCATTATATTCTTTTAAAATATCTTGATATATAGTTTGTTTTATACTTTCAATAAAATCTTGATCAATTGAAAGTTTGACATTTATTGCTGTACGATTTCCATGATTTGTCAATCGTACCCCAAAATAAAGATTTTCTTGAAAATATTCCATTTCAATAAAAGCTCTGTTTATTTTTTGAAATTCTATTTTCGATTCCTTCAATTGTTTTTTTGCAATAGATACACTATTTGCTGCAGCAACTGCACTTATAACAGCAGCTAATGCTGTAAAAAAATTAATATTAATCATTATTCATCACCACCATAAAACAAATCAACTCGAAATCTTCAAGCCCCGAGAAACCGCCAGATTGGAAGGTGGTCTCGCCCGCAGAGAAGAAACTATCGATATCTTCTTCATCCTTGTCATCAATAATCGAGCCAATCGTATCTTCGAGAAGACGTGAAATTTTTTCCATTTTGCGACCGTCTTTTGTTTTCTTATTAAAACGCCGACAAAGTTTCATATTCGGCTGCGCTTTTCCTCTGGCAATATGCCGCATTTCATCCAGCGTCTCTTTCGGCTGTAGATGATTGGTGATAATTTCACCATCCATGCCGACATAAACCATATAAAATGGATGCAGGCGATTTTGATTCTTGATATTTATTTTTGAATTGACGTTTTTCAGCACAAAAATCACACCGGGCTTTTCTCCGTGTGCGACCGCGTGAATGCCAAAGGGAATATGATCGATATCCTTATGATCGTTCATATACGCAAGCAAATCCATCCGAAAATCATTCAACCCCAAATCCGTAATGGCGACACCACTTGTCATATCTTCGAGATCGACGACTTCCTCCTGCAACTTCTTAAGCTGTTCCTTACGGTACGCGAGATCTCCCTTTTCATCGGGATTGATCAAATCATCGTCACCGGTTGAAGTCATAACAGAGATCCGCATTCTGGTTTCTACTCTGGCTTTCAGATTGATATATTCATCTAAAGTCAAATCCGGCCAGAAATTCACAAGCTGGATTACCTTGTTTTTGCTACCGATACGGTCAATTCTTCCAAAACGCTGGATGATCCGCACCGGATTCCAGTGAATATCGTAGTTGATACAATAATCACAGTCCTGAAGGTTCTGTCCTTCGGAAATACAGTCCGTCCCAATTAAAATATCAATATTATTATGCTTGTCCTGTGGATAGAGCACATCCCGATCTTTAGAAATAGGAGAAAAACAGGTCAACACGTGATTCATTTCCGCCTTAAAATTCGGAATCGTCGTCCTGCCTTCCACGCTACCAGTCACAAGCGCCGTATGAAGTCCCAGCTTTTTAGCTTTTGGCGCAATATTTTCATACAAATATTCAGCAGTATCCGCAAACGCTGTGAAGATTAACACCTTTTTATTTCCCGGATTGATCGGTTTTTCTTCTTTCTTCTGTATCACCTTGAGCAGCTGATTCAGCTTGTAGTCATACTCCGGCGTGATGTCTTCCACCATGCTGATCAGAATCGAGAGCGTATCTATATCTTCTTCTATATCCCTCTGCCAGGAGATATAATCCATATCGCGAAGATCAATTTGAACCTTTTTTCCGACAGAGAAAAAGTCTGTGTTTTGATCATCGTCATCAAATTCTGCCGCTTCACTTGACAAGTCCGTCATCTCATTCAAGTTGCCTTTTCCGCTCTGGATAAAGTTTTTGATGGTCTGATCTGTGTCACTCAAATATTGATAAACACGCTGAACTGTCAACAGGAACGAATGAACGGAACTTTCCATTCGCTTCAGAAGATTAATACTCATCAGCCGTTGAATACCCGTTTCCCGGCCTTTACGAAAATTTTCCGTTTCCTCTTCAGACAAATATTTGGAAAGTTTACTCGGAAGAATAAATTGCGTCGGCGTATAAATAGTCAATTTTAGGCTGGTCAGACAATCGAAAATTTCTCTGTAGTTGATAGCGCCCTTTTTATCGGTTAGTTTAGGATAAAGAGAAATCGGTTTATTTCTTCTTGGGAAAGTTCCAATATCCTTTGTATCGTAATAAGTTTGAATATGGCGACGAGATCTGGCAATCGTAACCGCATCGAGCACTTCAAAAAAATCAAAATCCAACTGTGAAAGCAAATTCTCAGTGGTTCTCTGATCTTCCGGCAGCTTGCACCACGCGTTGTAAACCCTTTGTGCCTGACGAAAAATCGTGTCGATATCAGATTTCGTATTTAATTTTTCATTGATCTCTTCTGGATTGCCTTCGTAAGCTAATGCCAACTGATTTCTGAGATCATAAAATCGATTGTTAACCGGCGTCGCGGAAAGCATCAATACTTTCGTACGGACACCTGGTTTGATTACCCGATTCATCAAACGCATATACCGATTTTCTTTCTCACCGCCATGTGAATTCGTACCAATTCCGTTACGAAAGTTATGACTTTCATCGATGACGACAAGATCATAATTACTCCAGTTGATGCGATCGATGGGAAGACCTATACCTGTCATGCCACTGCTTCGAGATAGATCCGTGTGATACAGAACGTCATATCGAAAGCGATCGGCCGCCAATGGATTGTTAACCAAATTACCGCGATACGTCATCCAGTTTTCAGAGAGCTTTTTCGGGCAAAGGACAAGCACATTTTTATTACGCCCTTCATAATATTTAATGACCGCCAAAGCAGTGAATGTTTTCCCCAGCCCAACACTATCTGCTAAAATACAGCCATTATACTGTTCCAATTTATTAATGATGCCAAATGCCGCATCTCTCTGAAAATTGTATAGTTTATTCCAGATGACACTGTTTTTGAAACCAGTGGCTTCATTCGGCAGGACATCTTCAGAAATATCATCAAGGAACTCATTAAAGATATTGTAGAGCGTCATAAAATAAATAAGCTCTGGTGCATTTTCCTGATAAACGGTACTGATCATCTCGATCACATCGTTCGTCACGTCTGTAAGCATGTCTTGATTATTCCAAATTTTATCAAAGAGCTGCAAATATTCAGAACTGGCTGGATTTTCGAATCGCGTTACCATATTACTGATATTGTTTCCGCGCTCACAGCCCAAATCTACCGCCGTAAAAGAATTCATTGGCATGTATGTATAAGCGTCCTCTGAATTTTCAACAACGAGGAAATTATTCATTGCTTCTCTCGTGGTATTGGTCCGAAATGACGCCTTGCGACGCATCCAGTCCGCACACTCTCGAGCAACAGCCTTTTGTTTTAACTCATTCCGAAGACGAACTTCAAACTCCGTACCGTAAAGACTCTTCTCACGATTCAAACGCGGAATATAAAATTTCCTTCTCTCTTTTTTTGTTTTTTCCGCAACAAAAGTCGGTGAAGTAAAAATAAATCGAAATTCGTCACAACTTTCAAGCTCATCTTTTAATGCTTGATACGCGTAAATAGAAAAGCAAGCGGCCGCAATAGATAATTTGCTGCCATTCTTTATTTTTTTCTCAAGATCATCCTTCACAACTTTCGTTGTATTGTTAAATATTTCCATTAAATTTGCTCCGTTCTTTGACAGCTACGGATATTTCTACTGTTTCCTCCACAGCTTCATCTGAAATGATTTCAAAAATGCTTCCATTTTTTAATCATTTATTTTTATTTTACCATATTTTTGAGTTAATTATTATTCAAACAAAAAAGCTCACCCTCTCCCGCAAATACACTTCTCGCTATCAAAATTATTTTACAAACAACATCTCATTTTAGATTTTGTAGCCATTGGCTACATTTTCTAAAATGGTCACCCGCTAATATTCAATCTAAACCAAAAAAAAGCGCATCTGCTCCCACAGATACGCTTCCCGCTATTGAAATGATTTCGTAAATAACATCTCATTTTAGATTTTGTGGCCATTGGCCACCTTTTCTAAAATGGTCACTTGCTGATATTCAATCTGAAATCATAACCACCGGCTCAGCCGGTGGTTTGTGTTAGCCCTATAAGGGCCTGTTACCGACCAACATCTTAAGATGTTCGAAATAGTTCGCTTTCCACTCCACTTCTTTCTTCTGTAACTCTTTTCCGACTAACCCTAAAGGGTTACTTTATTTTCTTCCCACTAAATGGATCTATATATTCTTTTATATTTATTTGATCCTCTGCTATATCCTCTTCCAATTGTGTCCGTATATACTCTGCTATTTTCTTTGTATTCTTTCCAACTGTATCCACATAGTATCCGCGACACCAGAAATGCCTATTTCCATATTTATATTTCAGATTCACATATTTATCAAAGATCATCAACGCACTTTTCCCTTTTAAATATCCGACTATCTGCGATACTGAATATTTTGGTGGTATGTGAACTAACATATGGATGTGATCTGGACAACATTCTGCTTCTATTAT
>Ga0214929_100108_pt1 | contig 38344 bp, 29 predicted proteins | sample Stichaenrichm17X_FD_168613 | JGI IMG/M metagenome (GOLD analysis project Ga0214929, IMG submission 168613) | Xylose enriched microbial communities from anaerobic bioreactor in Madison, Wisconsin, United States - 17X | ecosystem: Engineered > Bioreactor > Anaerobic > Unclassified | place: USA... | reverse complement strand
GAAAGGAATGGTGCCGATATGGCAATCGAAACCCAGAAGCCCTCGTTCGGTGTTCTCGACGACGTAAAGGTCGTCTATGCGGCTGTCGAAGAAGCGGCTCCTCGCGCGTGCGGCCTTATGGCCGACTGGGGCGCCGATGTGACCTGGCTTGAGAACACCGGCGCTGGTGACACCGTGCGCGATACCGCCTATCTGAAGCAGCAGGAACGCCGTAACGTTCGTTCCGTCGCGCTGAACTACTTCAGCGACGAAGGCCGCGAAGTTCTGCTCGACATGCTGAAGGACGCGGACATTTTCGTCGAGGCATCCAAGGGCGGCACCTACGCCCGCCATGGCCTGAGCGATGAGGTGCTCTTCGAAGCCAACCCCAAGCTCGTCATCGTCCACGTGTCGGGCTTCGGCCAGACGGGTGCGCCCGAGATGGTCAAGCGCGCCGCGTACGACCTGACGGTGATGGCCTATTCCGGCTATATGAGCCAGAACGGCACTCCCGAACAGCCGATGAACCCCGGCCCCTATACGGGCGACTACATGAACTCTCTGATGATCTTGTCGTCTGCGCTTGCGGCTCTGCACAAAGTGGAGCGCACGGGCAAGGGCGAAAGCATTGACCTTGCCATGTACGAGACGCTGCTCACTATGGGCCAGTACTACCTGGTCGATTACACCAACGCTGGCATTCTCTGGCCTCGTCCCGGCGCGCGCAATCAGAACCTCTGCGGCATTGGCGAGTACAAGTGCAACGACGGTTTCATTGGCCTGTGCCTGTACGGTGTGAGCCAGAACAAGTACCTGCTCGAGACCATTGGTCTGGGTGACCTGTGGGGCACGCCCGATATTCCCGAGGATTGCAGCGCTCTGTGGCTTTCCAACCCGCATGCTAAGGAAATCGAAGAACATCTCGAAGCCTATCTGGCGGCGCATTCCAAGTTCGATGTGGAAAAGGACTTCTCCGAGCATCGCATTGCCGCCCAGGTGGTCAAAGAATTCCCCGACCTGGTGAAGGAAGAGCATCTGAAGCTGCGCGACAACTGGATGGATTGGCAAACCGAAGACGGTGATACCTTCCATGGTCTCGGTGTGTTCCCCAAGTTCCAGCAGACGCCGGGCTCTGTGTGGCGCCCGATGCCCAAGCATGGCGGCGATACACGCGATGTCCTGCAGAAGCTGGGCTACAGCGAAGAGACGATTGACAAGCTCATTGTCGATGGCGTTGTGAAGGCCGAATAAGCCAATGATGCGAGGCGGGGCGCTGACGAGGCGCCCCGCGTTTTTCGAGGGGAGGGAACAATGGCTGACGCGATGACCGGGCAGAATGTGCGCACGTTCTGGGACAGGGCGGCGCAATCGTTTGCGGAACGCGAATTTCTCGTGTTCGTGGATCCCACGGGTCGCGAAGCGCGCTACACCTACCGGGCATTCAACGGGCTCATCAACCAGTGCGCCAACATGTTTGCGTCGATGGGCGTTGCCAAGGGGGATATTGTCTGCGTGCATCTGTGCAGCAGCGTTGACTTCATGGTCTGCCTGTTCGGAATCGCAAAAATCGGCGCGATCATGGTTCCCGTGAACGAACAGAGCGTGCACGATGAGGCTCTGTACGTTTTGGATAAATGTCGACCGCGCGTCGTGGTGACCGAGCCCTCGTTCTTTGATCTGTACCGCGGCATTCAAAGCGAAAACCCCGAGTTGGTTCCGCAACTCTTGCTTGCGCGCTGCGATGCGAGCGATGGGGGCGCGCGCAACCTGCGCGACGATATCGCCTTGCAGCCCGATGAGCTCGCAACGGTAGTGCCGCTTTCAAGCGACGATGTGTGCGAAGTCATGTACACGTCGGGTACGACCTCGGCTCCCAAGGGCGTAGAATTCACCCACGCTAACATGCTCTATGCGGCATATTACACGCAGTGGCAGGTGAGCCTGCGCGGCGACGATCGCCTGCTCACCACGATGCCTGCCTGCCACTCCAATTTCCAACTGGCTGCGATGATGCCGGTCATAGCCGCAGGGGCTACGCTCGTGCTGGTTGAGAAATACAGCGCCCATCGCTTTTGGGGCCAGGTGCGTCGCTACCATGCCACCGTCTTCCAGGCGGTGTCGATGATTGTGCGCACGCTGTTGCTGCAGCCCCCTTCGGAACGCGATCGCGACAACGATGTGCGCGAAGTCATGTACTTCCTCCCGCTCGATACCGAGAGCAAGGACGAATTCGAATCACGCTTCAACGTGCGGCTCCTGAACTCCTACGGATCAACCGAGTCGCTGACCTGGGTGCTGACTGACTATCCGACCGGCGAGCGTCGCTGGCCTTCGGTGGGCCGCGTAGGCTTGGGCTATGAGGTGCGTATCGCCGACGAAAACGACCTGCCGTTGCCTCCCGGTGAAGTAGGCGAAGTTCAGATCAGGGGCGTTCGTGGCCGCACGATCATGAAAGGCTACTTTCGCGATGAAGCTGCTACGAATGCGGCTTTTACGGAAGACGGCTGGTTCAAGAGCGGCGACAAGGCCTATTGCGATGCGGACGGCTATTTCTATTTTGCCGATCGCAAGTCGAACATGATCAAGCGCGCAGGCGAAAACATCTCCGCGACGGAGATCGAAAACGTCTTGCTCACGGACGATCGCATTGCGGAAGCGGCGGTGGTCGGTCGCGACGACCCTATTCGCGACCAGATGGTGGTTGCGTACGTAGTGCCTGCGCGGGGCGCGGCTCTGGCAGAGGATGACGTGCTCGCTTTCTGCCGCGCCCACCTCGCGGCGTTCAAAGTACCAAGTGAAGTGCACATTCGTACGGAATTGCCCCACACGGTGAGCATGAAAGTCGAGAAAAAACGGCTCAGGTAACGGGCCATGCATCGTTTCAAGGGAGAGAGCGATGGCGATCAGCACTGAAATCGTCGGGCGGACCTTCGGGCCGTTCGTGCGTTCGTATACCTTCAAAGATCTTGAGATTTGCGCGCTCGGTTGCGGGTGCGGGTGGGACGGCAAAGTTGATTTGGGCTACGTGAACGAAGGCGACGCACACGATCCCCATCTTCTCGTTTTGCCCATTTTCGGCGTGCCGTTTACGGTGAACGAAGAGGTCACCAGAACGCTTGATTACGGTTATGACTATTCCGGATCCCTGCATTATGGCATCGACGTGACCTATCAAGCGCCATTTCGCATGGAAGACCGCGTTTCCACCTACGTGACGCAGGGGGCGATTTGGGATCGCGGCCCAGGTCGCGGATCCTTGTCGAAGCAGGTGGGATTCTCGTATTCCGCTGACGACACGCTGCTCTGCACGGTTGCTACCTACGATTGCTGCATCTATGACGGTGGGTTCGGCGGGGAGGAACCGCCTCGTCTGTCGATTCCCGTGCCCGATCGCCTTCCGGACAAGGTGTGCGAAGAAGTTTACGGGCTCAATTGGCCGCTGGTTTATCGCCTTATGGGCGATTGGCATCAGCAGCATATCGATTGGTCCTACACCGAGCAGACGGACCTTGCGCGCCCTATCGCTCACGGCGTGTCGAGCGCCGGCATGGCGATGAGGCACGTCATCGCCACGTGGTTCCCTAGCCAGCCGGAACGTTTGAAGCGGTTCGCTTGCCGATTCACGGCGCCCGTATTGCCGGGCGCACGGTTGCGCACGCAGATGTGGCACACGGGAGACGGTGAGGTGCGTTTCAACGTGGTCAATGCGCAAGACCCCAGCGCAAAGCCCTACATCAAAGACGCGATTGCCGTTTGGGAATGACACGGAACGCATGCGAAGGGCGATCGCCCGATCGTCCTTCTTCGTTGACACGATCAGGGAGAGATTATGAACGAAGTAAAGAAGAGCACGGGCGTTGTAAGCCCGCCCGAAGAACTGAAATCCATTGACGAAGCGCCGATGACGCGGTTTTTATTCAAGGTATCGATCTTCTCAAGCGGTGGATCGTTCCTCGACGGCTATGTGCTCTCGCTCATTGGGGTAGCACTTACCCAGGTTACGCCGATGATGCAGCTCTCCACCATGGAAAGCGGCGCTATCGGCGCTTCGGTAATGGTAGGCATTCTGTTCGGCACGATTTTCGGCGGGTATCTTACCGACCTGATCGGTCGCAAGAAGATGTTCACGATCGATGTTATCGCCATTGCCGTGTTTTCGATTTTAAGCATGTTTACCCAAGGCGTGTGGCAGCTGGTGTTCTATCGCTTCTGTATTGGCCTGTTCGTTGGCGCCGACTACCCGATCGCTACCTCTCTCATCGCCGAGTTCACTCCGAAGGCCCACCGCGCGACGTCGATGGGTGCCGTTTCGGCAGCGTGGTATCTCGGCGCGACAGTGGCTGCATTTGTTGGCTATGCTCTTTTCCCTGTTGACGGCGGGTGGCGCTGGATGTTCGGCAGCGCTGTTATTCCGTGCGCCATTTTGCTTGTGGGCCGAGCTGGCATTCCCGAATCTCCCCTATGGCTTGCCCAAAAGGGGCGTCGTGAGGAAGCCCAAGCTATCGTCGACGGCATTTACGGACCGGGGTACTACATTCCCCATGAAGAAGAGACGACGAAAATTCCCTTGCATACCTTGTTGAAGTCGGGGTATTTCAAACGCATTGCGTTTATTGCAGTATTCATCATGTGCCAGGTGGTGCCGATGTACGCGATTTACACCTTCGGCCCCGACATCATGACCGCGTTCGGTCTTGGCGAGGGCCGTGAGTCGATTTTGGGTGAAAGTTTGGTGAGCCTGTTCTTCCTGGTGGGATCTTTCCCCGCGATGCATTGGCTCAATTCTTTGGGGCGGCGCAAGCTCGTCTTGATCAGCCTTTCGATGATGTTCCTGGGGCTCGTCGTACTTGGCGTGTGGCCGACCGCTCCCATCGTCGTGGTGGTCGTGGCTTTCGGCCTCTATGCGTTCTTCAGCGGCGGTCCGGGAATCCTTCAATGGCTCTATCCCAACGAGCTCTTTCCTACATCGGTGAGGGCAAGCGCTGTGGGGATTGCGATTTCGTTCTCGCGCATTTTCACCATTATTGCGACATACGCAACGCCGATCGTTCTGGCGAATTGCGGCATTGGCGTAACTATGCTGATTGCCGCTGGGCTTGTTGGCGCGGGCCTCGTGCTGTCGTGGCTCTATGCGCCGGAAACCAATGGTCTTTCGCTCATTGAGGCGAGCAGCCTTTCGGGCAAAGAGGCGAAGGGCAAGTAGCGTAAACTACGGCGGTGATTCCCGGGGACTGCGCGGCCAACTCGCCCTGCGGCTCGCCACGCGCCGCTCGCGTCCGCAGCGCCCGCCCCGCATCCCCCTCGCTTCTCCCGCCAAACGGCCAGCTTGGCTAGCGCTTGCGCCCGTGCTTCGGTATAGTGCGAACGATGAAAGACATTCTCGTTAACAACTGCAAGATGGACCGGCTCGACTGGGTACTCGACGTGCTCATCGCCGTGGCCGCTTTCATGTTCGCGCTCATCCAGATTACGCTGAGCTCGTCGCCGCTCGTCTTCCGCGACTCGCTCTTTCGCAGTATGATGGGCGTGATCTCGCGCAACCCCGACCCGTCGATCTACATCCTGCTCGCCCTCACCACGCTGCCGCTCGTCGTGCGTCGCCGCCTGCCCTGGGAGGTCTTCATCTTCACTTTCCTGGTCTTCGTGACCTCGCAAGGCGACGCGCCCAGCTACTCGTTTTCGGCCATCGGTCCTATGATCGCCCTGCTCACGCTTGCGTCCGAACGCACGCTCTACGAAACGGGCGTCGCCGCGGCCATCGTGGTCATCCTCCTGTTCTGGATGCCGCCCCCGGGCGAGAACGCGGCCATCCGCCTAGCGGTGGTCGTGCAGAACCTCACCCTGTTCGCGGTAGCCGCCGGCGTGGGCCTGGCCCTCTACGCCTTCAACAACTACAAGGAAGAATCGAAGGCGCGCGCCGAGGAAACCCAGCGCCGCATCGAAGAGGAATCGGCCCGCCGCGTCGAAGAGGAGCGCGTGCGCATCGCCCGCGAAATCCACGACATCACGGCCCATTCGCTTTCGGCGGTGAGCATCCAGGCTGCCGCGGCCGAGCGCCTCATCGACCGCAACCCGGCCATGGCCAAGGAAGCGGTGGCGCAGATTCGCCTCACGTCGAAATCGGCCTTGGAAGAGATCCGCTCGATGATCAGCGTCCTGCGCAACGAAGACGCCGAAGCCGAAACCAAGCCCACCAACGGCACCGACCGCATGTCCGACCTGTGCGAGTACGCACGCGAGGCCGGGCTCGAGGTCACCTACGACGACGCCGGCTACGACGCCGCCCAGGTGCCCGCCTACGTCGACGTGGCCCTGTTCGGTATCGCGCGCGAGGCGATTACCAACACGGTGCGCCACGCCCACGCCCACAAGCTGAAGGTGCGGCTTGCGAACACCGACGACACCGCCGTCCTTTCGGTGGAAGACGACGGCTGCGGCATGCCCGAAGGCGGCGCCGCTTCCGACGGCCTTTCGGAATCGAGCGGGCACGGCGTGCAGGGTATGGCCGAACGCGTTACAGTTTTGAAAGGGACGTTTTCGGCCGGGAATCGTCCGCAGGGCGGCTTCGCGGTGCGCGTGGAACTGCCGCTGGGCAAGCGGGAATAGCAACGAAGGAAACGGAGGCCGGTGTGGCGGAAGAGCTTATCGGCGGATCGCAGCTGTACGACGAAGACTACCGCAAGGCGCAGGAGCGCCTGCGCAAGCAGAGCGAAGAAGCGGTGCGCGAAGCCGACGAGGCGCGGCTGGGCGATGACGTGTCGGTGCTCATCGCCGACGACCAGGACCTGGTGCGCAGCGGCTTCCGCCTCATCCTTTCGTCCTACGACCACATCAACGTCGTGGGCGAGGCCGGCAACGGCGCCGCCGCCTACGACCGCGCGCTCGAGCTGCACCCCGACGTGGTGCTCATGGACATCCGCATGCCGGTGGAAGACGGCATTTCGGCCACCCGCCGCATCGCCGAAGACGAGCGCCTGGTGGGCACCCATGTGCTCGTGCTCACCACTTTCGACATCGACGAATACGTCTACGACGCGCTCGCGGCGGGCGCGAGCGGCTTCATGCTGAAGGACGCCGAGCCCGACGACATCGTGCGCGCGGTGCGCACGGTGGCCCAAGGCGACGCCCTCATCCAGCCGTCGGTCACGCGCCGCCTCATCGAAACCTTCGTCGATTCGCGCGTGCGCGAGGTGCGCGCCGAACGAGAGCTGTCGGGCCTCACCGACCGCGAGAGCGAGATCCTGAAGCTCGTCGCGCACGGCCTGACCAACGAGCAGATCGCCGAACAGCTTGTCATCTCGCCCGCCACCGTGAAGACACATCTGGCTCGCGTGATGAACAAGCTCGATGCCCACGACCGCGCCCAGCTCGTGGTGATCGCCTACGAAACGGGTCTGGTGACCCCGGGCCAGCGGTAGACAGGCGCCTTTTCGAGCCCTCGTTGGAAGAACAGCAGATACTTTGGGCGCGTTGTAACCGCCCGTCAAAATCGAAATACTGTGTATATTCTGCCGCGGAATTTCATCGCTCCGATATATACGGGTTCCCGTATACAGGTTATCGTAAATTCTGAAGCATAGGATCTGACCTGCGAAAACGCCGCGTTCGGCTCCAAGCGGCCGCGTTTGCGCCCTGCGGCGCCTTCTGGAATCATCCCTTTCCAAGCAATACGAGGAAAGGACATTCCATGCAGACCTACACCGAACGTCATCGCCGCAAACTGCGTTTCGCCCTCGCCGGCGCGGCCCTTGCCGCCGTTGCCGCCTTCTCGCTGGCCGGCTGCGGTGCCACCCAGCAGGCTTCCGGGGAATCCGCGTCGGGCGACGACAAGACGATCACCGTGGCCGCCGTGCCCACGCCCCAGGGCGAGATCCTGGAAAACGCCGTGGCGTCCCTGCTCGAAGCCGACGGCTACACGCTCGAAGTGAAGGAATTCACCGACTACGTGCAGCCCAACACCGTCACCGAAGAGGGCGACGTCGACGCCAATTACTACCAGCACATTCCGTATCTCGATAACTTCAATGAAGAGCAGGGCACCCACCTGGTTGCCGTCGAAGCCGTGCACTTCGAGCCCATGGGCATCTACGCCGGCAAGTCCGCTTCCCTCGACGCCCTGCCCGACGGCGCCACCGTGGCCGTCCCCAACGACGCCACCAACGAAGCCCGCGCCTTGCTGCTGCTCGCCAAGGCCGGCCTCATCGAGGTTAAGGACCCCACCGACGTGAACACCACCGTCAACGACATCACGAGCAATTCCAAGAACCTGAAGTTCAACGAACTCGAGGCCGCCAACGTGCCCAACGTCCTGCAGGACGTCGACATCGCCGTCATCAACGGCAACTACGCCCTTGCCGCCGGCCTGAGCGTGAACAAGGACTCGCTCGCCGTGGAAACCGCCGATTCCGCCGCTGCCCAGACCTACGCCAACTACCTGGTCGTGAAAGAGGGCAACGAAGACACCGACAAGACCAAGGAACTGGAAAAGGCCCTCAACTCCGACGAGGTGCGCGACTACATCAACAGCACCTTCGACGGCGCCGTGGTGCCCGTCTTTTAACCGACCCGCACACCGAGCGAAGCCCTCTGCACGCAGCAGCGGGCTTTGCTGCGTGCATATGCCGAACCGATAACGCGCCGTGACCATGCGGCGGATACAAGGGAAAGGGAACATCGAATGGCAGACATCGAAGCATTGAGGAAGGCCCCCATCGCCGTATTGGGCGGCGGCGCCGTGGGAAAGACCTGCGCGGCCGACTGCGCCCTGGCCGGTCAGGAGGTGCGCATCTGCGACCTGCAGCCCTTCTTCCAGACGACGCTGGCCACGGTTGAGCGCACGGGCATCACCGTGCAGGCCAAGCCGCCCGCGACGCAGTCGAAGTACGGCTTCGAGCGCTTCGGCAAGGCCACGTTCAGCTTGGTCACCGATAGCGTCGCCGAAGCGGTGAAGGGCGCCAAGCTCATCATCGTGGGCGTGCCGTCCATCGCGCACGAGCCCTTCTTCAAAGAGCTCATTCCGCATTTGGAAGACGGCCAGATCATCCACATCATCCCCGACAACTACGGCAGCCTGAAGCTGCGCAAGCTCATGCGCGAAGCCGGCTGCGACAAGGACGTCGTCATCGGCGGTTGGTCGAGCGCTCCCTACGGCACGCGCGTCGACACCGAAGGCGGCGTGATGAACGCGCACGTGTCGCTCGTCTACCGCGCGATCACCCTGCGCGGCGCGGCCCTGCCCATGACCGACCAGGACGAATTCCTGGAAAGCACCAAGGCGCTCGGTTGCTTCGACGCCATCACCGAAGGCGACGGCGTGGTGAGCGGCGGCACCGTGCTCGATACGGGCTTTTCCAACGTGAACCCCGTGATCCACGTGCCGGGCACCGTGCTCGGCGTGTCGACGATGGAAAACTTCGGCACCGTGCTGCGCGGCAACATCCACGACTACTCGATTTACAGCCACTCCTTCTGCCCCTCGATTTCCGAAGTGCAGTACGAGTTCTACAACGAGGAAATCGCCCTGGCCAAGGCCATCGGCGTGGGCATTCAGGAGTTCAAGAAGGACGTCTTCTTCCAGCGCACGAGCGTGTTGGGCGAAGAGTACATGGGCGAAGGCTGCACGGTGCCCTTCGAAGAGGAATGGGAGGTGGGCTATGCCACGGGCCCGTTCTCGATCTACAACCGCTACGTCACCGAAGACGTGCCGGTGGGCTGCCATGTCTACCACGAGCTGGGCAAGAAGTTCGGCGTGAGCACGCCGATCATCGATTCGATGATCGCCATCGCCGGCGTTATGACCCACAAGAACTACTTCGAAATGGGCCTCACGCTCGAAGAGCTGGGCATCGCCCACCTGTCGAAGGACGAGTTGCTCGACTACCTGAACAACGGCGTCTACGTCGAGGCCTAGCGGCCGCTCCGCCCGATGCTGCGGCCCGGTGCCTGCGCGGTGCGCGCGGGTGCCGGGCCCCCTGCGTGAAAGGACCGTCATGACCTGGCAGAAAACCTTGCAAGCCCCCGGCGACCTCGACGCCGCCTTCTCCGTGCCCGCGCATTTCGCGTCGGGGTTCGCGATCGGCGTGATCGCGGTCGATCTGCGCTATCCCAAGCTTCCGGGGAACGTGGCCAACGCGACGACCTTCGCCTTCCCCGTCCTCTACGAGCGGGTCGATTTTCCCATCGAGCAGCTCTTCGCCGGCGACCCGGCGATCAAGGACCAGGTGGTCGGCGCGGCCCGGCGGCTCGAAGCGCAGGGGGTGCGGGCGATTGTGGGCGCTTGCGGGTTCTTCGCGCATTTCCAGGACGACGTGGCCGAAGCCGTGCAGGTGCCCGTCTTCCTTTCGAGCATGCTGCAACTGCCGCTAGTTGAGCGCAGCCTGCCGGCGAGCCGCCGCGTGCTCGTGCTCACGGCCGATGCGGCCAGCGTCGACGGCGCCTTTATCTCCCATATGGGCGGCACGCCCGAGCGCTGCCTTGTGTGCAACGTGGGCGATCGGGAAAGCTTCGCCGCGATTCGCTGGGGCGATACGACCTTGGACAACGGCCGCCTGACGGCCGATTTACGGGACCTTGCGGCGCGCGTTTGCGATGATAATCCCGATGTGGGCGCTATCCTGCTGGAGTGCAGCGACCTGCCCCCGTATGCGGCCGTGATCCAGGCGGCCACGGGCCGGCCGGTGTTCGACTTCATCACCCTTATCAACTGGGTGCATGCGGCCGTGGTGCAGACCCCCTACTACGGGTACTTCTAGACAAGGCTTGCGTTGCCTCTTCAACGCAGCGGTTGGAAGAGCAACCGAGTGCGCGGCCGCGACAGCCTACACTAGGGCGGATAATCGAATCCGCCCTTCGTGGGCTTCTGCGCGAAAGGATCGCGATGACGCACGCTTCCGCTGCAGCCGTTTGCCCCGGCTGCCACTTCCACTGCCGGCTTGACCACTTCATGTGCGGGCTGGGCGCCTACCGGTGGGAGCAGGCGCAGAAGGAGCGCGCGGAAGGGTCGGCTGCGGTTGCGGCCGAACCCGCGGTCAAACCCGCGGCGAAGCCCGCCGCCAAGCATCATGCGAGCGCTCCTGCCGACGTGCGCATCGAGCACCTGCTCACCGTGCTGCCGCACAAGCTGCGCGCTGCGGCCGGCGAGCGCGTGGAGGACAAGCTGCTCTGCGCCGTCATGCGCCGCCGCGGTCTGGCGGCCCCCTCGATCATGGCCAAGCTGCTCTACACGAACACGGCCGGCTTGCTGCCTTCGATCGAGTCGCTCGAGGCCGCCGGCTATCTGAAGATGGTTGAAGTCGACGGCCGCCCGGGCTTCATGCAGCTCACCGACGAGGGCATGGCCGAAGGCAAGCGCCGCGCCGCCCGTCATACGACGTCGTATCGCGAGCTCATGGCCTGCCTGTCCGACGAAGAGCAGGCCCAGCTCGTGGCCCTGCTCTCGAAAATGCTGGCGGCGACGAAGACGGCCTAGCGGTTGCGCATCGCTCGCAGGCGGGAAAGCGCCCTGCCGTTGCCCAGCCGCCCGCGGCGTCTCGCCGCCCAGCGGCCCCGTCCCGGCTTTGCTGCCCAGCGGCCTCCGTCCCGTCCCCGCCGCCTCGCCTCCCAGCAACCTCACCCCTCCCGGCCCTGTCCGCCCTGCCTCTCGGCAGGTCTGTCCCGTTCCGCTCTCTAACATCTTCGCGGCGGTGGCTGGAATCACGAGATATGCGGTCGATTTTGTCGTCCGTTGGTTGAAATCCCGCGTTATGCGGTCTGCGATGTCGGGCTCCTCTGGGGCGGACCTTGCGGGCGACTTCTTGACCTGGGGTTTTGTAAATCGCGGCATCACCAACGGGCTCGATTCCCGTGATCCGGCTCAATCGAAGACCGCATTTCTGCCTATCTCAGCCAGCGACAATCGAAATCGACCGCATGTCTGCCTATTTCGGCCAGTCCTCATGCGCGTTGTCCCAGGGCACGACGCCGCATCCGATCGCGGCGTCTCGCCGCCCAACAGACACGACGTCGCATCCGGCAGCGGTACCTCGCCACTTGGCAGGTGCGTTCAGCCCGGTCGCGGCACTCCGTCACTCGGCGAGCTCGCTTTTCCTGCACGTGCTATCTCCAGATGAGCGATTCCTGCGCGCAGGTGGCAGAGAATCCGCGTTGTGCAGTAGATTTTGCCGCCCGATGGCAGAGATCGCGCGTTGTGCAGTATGCGATGGCCGGCGCCCTTCGGACGGGATTTGCGCGCGAGCCCCTGACCTGGAGTTTTGCGAAAGGGTTCGTCGCCGGCGGAACCGATTCGCGCGATTCGGCCCGATTCGATGCTGCATTTCGGCACATCTCTGCCATCGACCCGAGAAATCCACTGCACAGCGGCACATCTGTGCCAGCCCCGCGCGCTCGAGCGGCGGTCGCGCCATGCGGCAAGCGCGTTACGCGGCCGCTGCCCTGCCCGACGTGCGCCGCCGTCCCGTGACCTGGCGCCCGATTTGCCGCTGCGCTCCGGCTTGCCTTGCGCGCAAGGTGCATCGTGGTCCCCACGAGCCATCGTGCGGTGCGGGGATGCGCGCGGGCGTAATTCAGCTCCGACCTGCATCGACGAAGGTCTATTGGGCACGCGTTTGGCCCCTCATCCTAAAAGCGCCCTGTCTCCCGGTTCGGGAGGCAGGGCGCTTTCAGCGCTATGAGCGGGGACGCGAGAGGCGGCGCATTTACGGGCGCTTGGTGCCGCAGCTCACGCAGAAGTTGCCGTCGTTTTCGGTGCCGCACGCAGGGCAGTGCCAGGTGCGCTTGGGCGTGAACGCGGGCGGCACGGGCGGAGCCGGGGCCTGCTGCTGTGCAGTAGCCGCAGGTGCTTCGGGTGCAGGTGCCGGCGTCTGAGGTTCAGCGGGGGCCGGCACCTGCGCGGGCGCAGCCGTCGGAGGTTCGGGAGCCGAGGGGGCCGGCGCAGGCGCTGCTGCGCCGACCGCCGCAGCAGCCGGGGAAGCTGGCTTGTCAGCGGGTGTCGCGGGCGCGACGGCAGCGGGCGAACGATACGCGCTCGCGGGCGCGAACGGCGCCGCAGGCGCAGGCGGCTCGTCCATGGTGCGCGGGCCGGCCACCGTGTTGCGTATGGCCTGCGTGTCGGTCACCAGGCGCACAAAGAGCAGGGCACCTTCGAAGATGATACGGTTCACGAACTGACCCACGAAGAACACAAGGGCGCCCAGTAAAATGCCCGGCAGGATGAGCAGGGGCGATCCGAACGACGAAAGCGCCAGCCAGCAGGCGAACACGGCAATGCCCACCGCGGCGATGAGGTTGAGGACCTGCAGGACCTTCTCGATATAGAAATGGTCGAAGTTGAAGAAGCGGCCGAGCGCACTCGTGCGATGCGAGGCGTTCTTGCCCAGCAGCATGATGTAGCCGGCCACGCAGAGGGCGATGAAGGCGAGAACGGCGACGACGCTCAGCACGCCAGCGAGCACTCCGGTGCCGAGCAAGGACGAGTTCGATTCCAACGAGCTCAGGGGATCGGAATAGTACATGTGAGTCCTTTCTGTCTGGATGGTTCCAGTGTACCCTGAGCTTCGATGGCTGCGCTCACAATGGGCCGCCGACGCGAAAGGAAGGGCGCCATGCAGAACGAAAAGGTCTTCGCGATGGATTTTGGCCGCGTCTACTCGTGCCTGGTCGCGAAAGCCGAGCGGAAAGGTCACACGCGCAAAGAGGTCGACGCAGCCACCTCTTGGCTCACCGGCTATACGCCGCAGGAAATCGCGGCGGCCGCGGCGGATGGCACGACCTACGGCGACTTCTTCAGGCGGGCGCCGGCGCCCAACCCGCATCGCGACAAAGTGACGGGCACGGTGTGCGGCGTGCGCGTCGAGGCGGTGGAAGATTCCACGATGCGCGAGATCCGCCGACTCGACAAGATGGTCGACGAGCTCGCCAAAGGCAAGTCGCTCGAAAAGGTGCTGCGGAAGTAGGGCGGGGCAACGCGCGCAGCATGCGCGCAGGAATCGCCCCACTCGGGATGGCGCATGCGCGGGAGAGGCGCGCCCATCGAAAGGCGGGCGCCGCGGTCGGCTTCGCTCAGTCCCCCATACGGGCAAGCGCCCCGACCCCGCGCATGCGGGAATCGGGGCGCTCGTGCGAATCAAGCGTGTCTGCGGATTGCGGGCCTTACACCTCGTAGTCGACGTCCTTGCTCTCCTTGATGAAGTAGAGAGCCACGAGCGCGATCACGGCCATGATGCCCAGGTACCAACCGAGCGCCTGGATGCCGAAGGAGGTAACGAGCGCGGTGGCGATCGTCGGGGCGAACGCGCCGCCGGTCACGGCAGCCAGGTTGTAGGCCAGGCCCGATCCGGAGTAGCGCACCTTCGCGGGGAAGAGTTCCGGCAGGTAGGCGCCGCAGGGGCCGAAGAGGGCGCCCATGATGCTGAAGCCCACGCAGAGGAAGGCGAGCACGCCGGCGAAGTTCTGCGTGCCGGTGAGCAACTGCGGGCAGACCAGGCTGAACACGAGCATCGCAGCGGTCGCGGTGTAGAGGGTGCGCTTGCGGCCGAAGCGGTCGGCGGACAGGCAGCCCACTACGATGAAGGCGGCGAAGAAGAGGACGGCGAAGAGCTCCATCGACAGGTACTGCGACTGGGTGAAGCCCAGGCTCTTCACGCCGTAGGCCAGCGACCAGGTGCCGAGCGAGTAGAACAGGGTGTAGGTCACCGAGATGGCGCACATGCCCAGCACAACCTGCTTCCAGTAGTGGCGAAGGTCGCGCAGCGGGGTGCGGGTGGTGCGGTTCTCTTCAACGGCCTTCTTGAAGACGGGCGTTTCGCTCATGCGCAGGCGGATGACGAGGCCCACGATGACGAGCACGGCGGAAAGCAGGAAGGGGATGCGCCAGCCCCAGGCAACCATGACGTCGCTCGAGAGGTTGGTGTCGAGCAGGAGGTTGATGCCGTAGGCCAGGAAGAATCCGATCGGAGCGCCCATGTTGGGGAAGGCGCCGAAGATCGCGCGCTTGCCGGCCGGGGCGTTTTCGGTCGCGACGAGCGCGGCGCCCGACCATTCGCCGGCAAGGCCGATGCCCTGGCAGGCGCGGCAGACGCAGAGCAGGACGACGGCGAGGGTGCCGAGCTGCTCGTAGCCGGGCAAAAGGCCCACGGTGAAGGTGGCGATGCCCATCATCATGAGGGCGACGACGAGGGTCTTCTTGCGGCCGAGTTTATCGCCGAAGTGGCCGAAGAGCAGCGATCCGAAGGGGCGCGCGATGAAGGACACGGCAAAGGTCACGAAGGCCATGATGGTGGCCAGCAGGGGGTCGGATTTAGCCACGTCGGTGAAGAAGATCGTGCCGAAATAGCTGGCCGCGGCGATCGAGTAGCAGTAGTTGTCGTAGAACTCGATGGCGGTGCCCACCATCGAGGCGCCCATCACCTTCGCGACCGAGTCGCGCTCCTTCGCGGGCGTGCTCATCGCCATCGAGCGCGTTGCTGTTGCCGTACTTGACATGTGTGTGCTCCTTCCGAAATTGAACCGTATCGTCCGGGGTCCTCGGCGGAGCGCTGCTGCAAACGTAAAAAAGCCAGCGGCTGCACTGATTGCAGTCGCTGGCTTTTCAGCTCATCGACCGCCCGTCAAGGAAGCACGGGCGGCGCAAACCGGCTACCCGTGCTAACTAATCACGCTCGTAATCGAAATCAGGGTAACCAGCAGGTTCATGTTTCATCCTTTCGTTCGTCGAGCCCTTTGCTCGACGGCCCTTAGACTAGGACAAGTTCTGAGTGTGTCAATGGGAATAGCGAAAGGCTGCCTGTGGTCAGTGGGCGCAACGGTTAGGGAAGCCAACCTAAAGCGATTGCAAAAGCCCAGGTCAAAGCCTCTAAATACGGAAGGGTCCCCTAACCGGGGACCCTTCCGTAAAATTTGGAGCTGTGGGAATTCGAACACAGACCCTTCATATTTCGCATGCTGACAATGGGGGCGCGTGATGTTGTCACACCGCGGTGTGACAACATCACGCGCCCCCATTGTCAGCATGCGGCCCCCCCCGGCAGGGGCCGCATGTGACACGCGCGTCGGCAGACCTACTTCAGCAACCCGGCAACGTAGGCGGTGATGTCCGACCGGTTGATCACGCCGACCATCTTGCCTTCGCTCATGACGGGTGCCTTTTTCAGGTTGCGGTCGGTAAGGGTCTGGCAGACGTCGGCCATGCGGTCGCGCACGTCAACGGTGATGACGTTCTTGGTAGCGAGCGTCGTCACCGGCAGGTCGAGCAGGGCGCGCACCTTGCTCGAAATCGATTCGTTGTTGCGCTCGATCACGATCGACCAGATGCTCGTGAGCCGCGGCTCCTGGGTAGCCAGCGTGCGCATGATGTCCCCCTCGGAAAGGAAGCCCACCAGGTCGCCGGTTTCGTTGAGCACGGGTGCGCCCGAAATGCCCTTTTCGGTGAAGAGTTGAAGGGCATCGGAAGCCGTCTGCGCCGCATGCAGGGCGTACACGTCGCGGTGCATGAGGTCGGACACGGTGGCCGTGGCGTCGGCGGGCGCGCTCTCGTTCGGCGCGGCCGCTGCAGCTCCCAGGTCGGCCGCCTTCAGGCGCGACCCGAAGAAGAAGCCCACGATGCCGAGGACGACCGCGAACACGAAGACCTCGCGCGAACCGGCCGTGAAGGCGAGCGCGTTGGCGTCGGGATTCTGGGCCAGATAGGCGGCGCTGCCCGAGGTGAGCAGGCTCGTGGAAACAGCGGTGGCGATGGCGCCCAGGACCTGCTGACCGGTGTTCATGATCGTCGAGCCGTCGGTGTTCAGACGCGGCGGCAGCGAGGCGAGCGCATGCGTCTGCATGGGCGACATGGCAAGCGGCACGCCGATCATGCACAGGATGTTGAAGACCACCACGAGCCAGACGGGCGTGGCAGGCGAGCAGGTGGCGAGCAGCAAGCCGCTTGCAATCGACAGGACGAAGCCGGTGATGGCCGGAACGCGGGCGCCCACGCGGTCGAAGATGCGGCCGGCTGCGACGCTTGCGAGCATATTGGCGATGCCGCCCGGGAGCAGCAAAAGGCCGGCCACGTCGACGGGTAGGCCCATGGCGTTTTGGTAGAACTGCGGCAGAACGTACATGACGGAGAGCGTGATGCCGAAGTTGGCCATGACGGCGATTGAGCCGTTGGCGAAGCCTCGCGTGGCGAAAGCACGCAGGTTGAGGATGGGGGCGTCGCTGGCAAGCTGACGGCGGATGTAGACCGCAAGCGAGACGATGCCCACGATGAGGGAGACGATCACCGGTGCCGAAAGCCAGCCCAGATCGGAGGCGATGCCGCTGCCCAACACGACGCCGCCGAAGCCCAGGCAGGACAGGACGGCGGAAGCCACATCGACCTTGGGCTTCGTGAGCTCATAGGGGTTCACCATGAATTTGGCGGTGAAGACCATGCCGATCGCCAGGAAGAACACGAAGCTGAAGAAGACCCAGCGCCAGCCGAGCGCGGCGATAAGGATGCCCGAAAGCGTGGGCCCTACGACCGGCGCGACCATGATGACGAGGGCGGTAGTGCCCATCGCGGCGCCGATTTTGTGTGGCGGGACGACCTCCATGACCATCGCGAACATGATCGGCAGCACGATGCCCGTGCCGATGCCTTGGATGCAGCGGCCCACGAGGGCGCCTGCGAAGGTGGACGAGAAGCCGCTGATCAGCGCGCCCACGGCGAAGGCGCCCAAAGCGAACAGGGTGAGCTTGCGCGCGGGGAACCATTTGGTGAGCAGGCTCGAAAAGGGCAGGACCAGGCCGATGACGAGCATGTAACCCACCACGAGCCACTGCACGATCGAGATATCGACGCCGAAGGCCGCCGAAAGGTGGGGCAGGGCGATGTTGAGCGAGGTCTCGCTGTACATGCCGGTGAAGCCGCCCAGGTAGAGGCCCATGAGGGCCAGATACGGGTTCTTCACCTGCACGTGGGCCTTGGGCATTTCGGGTTGCTGGTTCATAGGGTGGGAAAACCGCCTTTCATCATAGAGGCCGTCCATACGGCCGACTTCGCGGGGCGCGCGGCAAAACAAAGCGGCGCACCCTGCCGGAGGGTGCGCCGCTTACGAAACCGACGGTGCTTGGGGCCCTGCGGGCCCGGGGAAAAGCATGTCCTTGCCATGATGATGGCGATGGCGTGCGAGCCATCGTTCGAGAAACGCGTGCGCCGAATGCGCTAACGAGTATCGATAGTAGGGGAGAGTGCCTGCGCCGCGTAAGCGTTCGTTTTCGGCTGCACAAGGTCACCACATTCGGCCGCGTCGCCGTGCGCGAGGGCGCCGCGGGCAGGAAGGGCGCCCGCCTTACGCTACTTTGGTGTCGTCGATCAGGCGCATGAGCTCCTGCTGGCTGTGCACGCCCGTCTTTCCGTAGATGTGGCGGATGTGGGTCTTGGCCGTGCCTTCCGAAATGAAGAGCTTTTCCTGCAGGTAGGCGGCATTGAAGCCTTTGCCCAGGTAGAAGAGGACTTCGCTCTCGCGGTTCGACAGCAGGTAGGTGTCGGCCACCGATTCGCATTTCTTGCGGTAGACGCCGCCCTGGTGGTGTTCGGGCTCGTCGCCCGTGCCGGCGGGCGACTGCGCGGGCCCCGTTTCCGTCTCCGTTTCGGCCGCGCCCTTGGGCGCCGCGGCGACGGTCGGCTCGCTTTCGGGCAGGTTGGCGTTGACGCGCTCGAGAACGGCGGCAGCGGCTTCGGGCGTGAGCGAGAAGTTCGACACGGCTTTGCGCACGTCGTGCACGTGGGGCAGCATGACCACGGCGAAGATGAGGCAGACAAGCATGATGCCCGCGAACATGCCGGTGTCGATCGTGGTGTTGTAGAGGTAGCGGCTCAGGCGCAGGCCGAAGAAGGTGCCCACGCCCAGGGCGCCCCGCCCGATGCCGAAGACCACCAGCGGCGACACGCGGTAGTGCTGGGCGAAGCTCGCGAGCATGATCCACATAAGGGCTTCGAAAACGAAGTAAGCCACGATGACCGTCCAGCTGGCCGCGTTGAAGGGCAGGGTCGTCGTGACGGGCACGACGAGGACGCCGATGGCCACCAACGGCACGATAGGGCGAATGAGGTCGTCGATGCGGTCGGATGCCATGACGTTCAGGGCGATGACGAGCACGAGCGAGGCGATGAGGGCGCTGATGATGATGGCCGGCACCTGCTCCTGCCAGGGTGCCACGCCGATCAGGCGAAACGACGCAGTCTGTCGCAGATAGCCCAAGGCAAGGCCGAAGAAGACCATGGGGACGCCCATGAGCATGAAGTAGGCGCCCGTGCGAATCGAGAGGTTCGAAAAGATCGGCACCTCGCGCCGTTGGGTGTAGGGCAGGGGCGTGTGCTGCCATACCAGGGCGGCTTCGGCCAAGGGGATGAGGGCGCAGAGCAGGCCCGATACAGGGGCGGGAATCACGAGCAGCAGAGCGTAGGCCACCGCGGACACGAGCACCGCAAGGGCCGTGTTCATGATGATCGAGGTGAGGTCGAGTCGGGCGAAGGCGGTGCCCCAGAACAAGAGGAGTACGGCCGACCCGAACCCGCTTAGCACGCCGGCGGTCACGTCGATGGCAAGCTGCAGCGATGAGGCGGGGTTGTAGACCAGGATGAGCAGGGTGCCCGCGCAGCAGATGCCGGCGGCAGCGAAGGCGATGCGGCGGTCGACGACGAACCGGATCAAGCGTTGGCCCGCGATGCCGCACGCGAGCAGGGTTGCAAGGTTGACGACGAGCGAGATGGGCATGATGTCCGAGGGGGCGTTCGAGCTCGCCGGCGCGATGCCGAAAACGATTTGTGCGCCGAAGATCGCCGTGAGGATCCAGGCCTGATGCAGGCCGTAGCCGATCGAAATGGACGTGACCTCGCCCATGCTCTCGCTGTCGGCGGACTCTGCATGCACGCTCAAGCGCGGTACGGCGATTCCCATCGCTGCCTCCCCCTTGTTCAGCGCATGCGCGTTCGCGATGCGCGCCCTCTCTCTGCTTGGGAATATACGTCATGGTCCCGCAAGCCGAATCATCCCGCTGGGATGATTCGCGTTTTCCCCGATGGGAGGGGGAGGACCTGACAAACCGTCAGACTATTTGTCAGGTTTCCTGACAAATAGTCTGACGGTTTGTCAGGTCAGGTCGCGGCGGCCGGTTGGTGAGGAGGGAAGGGACCGGCCGCCGCCAAGGGAGGGGCGAGCGCGCCGGGCGGCTGGTCGGAACCGCCCGGCGCCGGGTGGGCTAGCCCAGCGTTACGACCACCTGGTCGTAACGGTCCAGCGTGGTCGACGAAGGGTTGGACACCTCTTCGCCGGCGCTGTCCTGCGTGGTCTGGGTGCCGGGCTTCTGGTCGGAAGCCTTGTACACCTTCACGGTCGCGTTTTTACCGGCGATGAGATCGTCCACCGACGTGTAGTCGTAGTTGTGGATCGCATCGACGCCGTTCTGCGACTCGCTCGAGTTGATCGCCTGTTCCAGCGCGGCCTGCACGGTCGGCGCGTTCGCAGGGATCATCGCCGGGGTCGTCCACACGGGCTGCCCGACGGCGGAACCGTCGACGGTTACGGTCACCGGATAGGCGCCGTTCTCGTCTTGGCTCACACCGTAATCGTTGCCGTGCACGTAGAACATGGCGTAGGCGGGCATGGCGATGAGCAACGCGCCCATGCATGCCGCCACGATGAATGCAAGAAGCCGTTTCTTGCTCATGGCTACGTTCACCATGGGAGCTCCTTTCTGTTAAGGGAAGCTGAAACCCGCTCTGCGGCAACGGAGCCATTGTAGGGCGCGGGCGGCGCGTGCGCGTCGGGCGCTGGGGATGAAATCATCCGTTGCGCGTTCCACCTGCGGTTTCACTTTCATACGCGCAGGATGATTGGGCCGAAGCGGGCGCGCCTACACTCGATGTATGCAAGATAAGCGCGAGCTAAGGAGGGGCTTTATGCCAGAAGAGGAGCTTCGCAGCGTCTTCGACGAGGACGACGATTTCGACCCCTTGGCGGTCGACGATTCCGTCATCGATCAGGAAGACATGGACGACGACAACCCATACGATACCGTGGACTATCCCACGATGCGCGAGATGCCCGAGCACATGCAGCGCGCGGCTGTGTTCACGCCCGCTACGCAGGGGTCGGCCGAAGCGGCCATCCGCAAGATGTTCGACTACAACCCGCAGCGCCGCCCGGTGCTCACCGCGATCGTCGAGCTCTGTCGCGACGGGGCGCCCACGAGCGCCGTGGTCGCCAAAGTCGACGAACTGCAGAAGGACAACTATTCGGTCTACGCGCCCGTTACCCTGTGCCGCATGCTCGAGCGCGCCGGCGCGCTCACCTTGGAAGAGCCCGCACTGGCGCAGGTCCACGAAGACGTGGCCGAAGGCGTGGAATACCTCACGATCGACGAAGCGCCCGACCCGGTGTGGACGGCCACGGCCGCCGGCCTGGCCGTGTGCGCCGACTACGCGGACGGGGCGACCTTCAAGCGCTTGGTGCTCGGCGCCGACGCGGCATACAGCGCGGTCTATGCGGCCGTGCTCGACCTTTTGGCCACGGGCCCGAAGACCAAGGACGACATCGCCGACGTCGTCGATTCCTTCCCCATCGTGAAGAACCCGCGCCGTTTCGGCGGCCATTTCATCGACGTGCTCGAGCGCGCCGACGCAATCGCCTGGCACGACCATGCCTGGTGTATCACCGATTTGGGGCATGCGATGCGCCCCGCCCTCGACGTGAAGGAGGCCTAGATGAGCCAGGAAGCAACGGCGACCGTCGCCGTGGAAGACAACGAAGAGCTTGCCCAGATTGCCGACCTGATGAATATGCGCGCACGGACCTACGGGATGCTCGCGCGCCTGTTCCGCGTGGAAGTCGACAAGGAAACGCTCGACGAGATGCGGGGGATGCGCTTCCCCACGGCGACCGGCAGCGACCTGGTCGACGCGGGTTACCGCCAGCTCTACACCTACCTGCGCGGGGCCTGGGAAGACAGCATCCGCGAGCTCGCCGTCGACTACGTGAAGTGCTTCATCGGCCACGGCGTGAACGGGTATTCGGCCGCCTACCCCTATGAGAGCGTCTACACGAGCGAGCGCCGCCTGATGATGCAGGAGGCGCGCGCCGAGGTCCTGCAGGTGATGCGCGACAACGAGCTCAAGCGCGACCGTTGGAACGAAGGCGAGGACCACATCGCCCTCGAGCTGGAGTTCATGCAGCGCATGGCCCTGCGCACCGAAGAGGACCTGCGCGCCGGCGACGAGGACGCGGCAGCCGAAAAGCTCGAGACCCAGCGCGCCTTCGTGAACGACCACCTGCTCAACTGGCTGCCCATGCTCGTGGGCGACATGCAGCAGTTCGCGCAAACCGATTTCTACAAGGGCCTGGGCAACCTGACCCTGGGCTTCGCCCAGCAGGACGCCGAAACCTTAGATGAGCTGCTCGCGTGAGTCAAAGGGGTCAGGTCCCTTTGACTCATATATGAAAAAGGCGCCCCGCGGGGCGCCTTTTTCATGACGACGGGGGCGCGTGATGTTGTCACACCATGGTGTGACAACATCACGCGCCCCCGTCGTCACTCGCCCGCATGCGGCCCCGGTAGGGGCCGCATGCGGGCGTTGGCTAGGCCAGTTGGTAGGCCGAAAGCAGGGCCTGGCCGCTCTGGGTTTCGGGGCGCAGGGCGGCGGCGTCGTCGAGGAAGCGGCTGGGCTCCACGAGCGCCACGCGCTCGCCGTCCTCGCCGCTGCGCACGCGGGCGACCTTCATCTTGGTGCGCTCGGCCAGTTCCAGGTCGGCCGTGCCGAAGTGCGACAGGACCAACAGGTCGTCCGCCTTGGCCACGCCGGCGTAGAAGGCGCGGCGGCCGTTGACCGTCTCGCGGGCGCGGGCGTCGTCGGTGCTCACGACCTCGAAGGCGTCGCGGGCGGGGAAGAAGCCGTTCACGGCGCCCAGCACGACCATGCGGCTCGCATCGAGCCCGCAAAGGCGGTCGATCGTCGTCACGCGGACGTCGACGTCTTCGGCGGGGTAGACCGGGTCGTCGACCGCGTCGCTCATCATCGCGTAGAGCTCTTCGGCCGTTTCGTCGCCGGCCATGCGGCAGGAGAGGGCCTCGAACTCGAAGAGCTTGTCGGCGCCGATCGCGCGCAGCAGGGCGAAGCCGCGGCGCTCGCGGTTTGCGGCGATGAAGGCGAGCCCGTCGGCGTGGCGGGCGGCGAGCTTGTCGCGCAGGGGGAAGTTGGGCGCCGTGCCTTCGGCTACGCGGGTCAGGGCGGCCGCCAGGTCGATGCCCTCGGCGGCGGCGAACTTTTCCAGCTCGAGCCAGGCGGCCGAACCCATCAGGTAGTCGCCGTAGCCGTGCCAGCAGCGCCAGGCCTGCAGGTCGTCGGGGCGGGCGAGCAGGTTGAGCTTCGTGTAGGCGCGCATGGCTGGGCAGCGCTCGATCGTGCGCGGGTCGCCGCCGATACCGGCGGCCGCCCCTGCGGCGCTCACGCGGAAGCCGCGCCCGCGCAGGATGCGATCGACCGATTTGGCCCACTTGCGGTTGGGCACGACCACGTAGGTGCGGCAGGGCCCCTCTTCGGGGCGGGCGTCGCACACGGCGCGCAGGTACTTGGTCGCGCCGTTGAGCTCGTCTTCGGGGCCGGCCCACTTCACGCTCACGATGCCCCTGTCGGCCGCGTGCGCGTCGCTGGCGGCGGCAGACTCGTCGAAGCTGCGGGCGACGGCCGCGGCATCCATCCCCTCGGCGCCCACCAGGGCGTTCGCGAAGGCCTGCACAGCCGGGTCGCCGAAGGCGTGGTCGAGTGCGGCCACGGCGACCCCATGGCGCACCTCTTCGAAATCGGCGAAGCCTTCGGGGTAGGGCCAATCGGTCGCCACCGCCACCGTTTCGTTGGCGTTGCCCGCCACCACGAGCTGGGTGCGGGTCATCTGGCAGCAGGCCGTCTGCTGGGCGTGGCTCAGGTTCTGGAAATCGTCGATGAGCACGTGGGCGAAGGCCCCGCGCGCTTCAGGGGTCTCGGTGAGGTAGCGGGCCGCGAAGTAGGCGGCCTCTTCGGGCAACATCGATCCCATGCGGGCCAGCTTGCCGGTGAGCAGGTCGAGCACCTCGGCCATCTCGCCGCGCTCGATCCAGGCCTCCTGGGGCTCGCCGTCTTCCCATTTGCGGCAGAAGAAGCGGAACATGCTGCGCAGGGTGCGCGCCTTCAGGCCGCAGGTGATCAGGTCCTCCATGAGGAACTTGCGCTCGGGGCTGGTCACAAGCCGCGGCACGCGTCCGCAAAAGGCCTGGGCTTCGGGCGCGGCGAGCACGTGCGCGCACACCTGCAGGGGCGTGGCCACGACGATGCGGCCGGCTGCGTCGTGGCCTGCCGCGGCGGCCAGGCGGCTGCGCAGGGCGGCGACCGCCATCTGCGTCGACGCGACGATCAAGATGCTCTCGGGCGCGCAGCCGCCGTCGACCAGGCGGGCCGCATGGTCTGCGAGCACCTGGGTCTTGCCCGTGCGCGCGGCGCCCGCGATCTTCACGATCGGCTGTGCAAGCAGGGCGGAAAGATCTTCCATCGGTCCTCCTTTAAGCGACGAAGGCGCCCTGGGCGCTGTCGAAATCGCGCGTGGAGCTGTCGGCGTAGACCACGGTCCACTGCGTGTAGTCGATCGCGAAATCGGCTTCGGGCAGGGCGAACTTCTCTTCCACCTGGGCGCGCATGCGCTCCGTTTCGTCGTCTTCCTCTTCCACGAGGTCGGCGGCTTCGGTGAAGTTGTTGGCGGGCTCGGCTTCAGCGGCGGCTTCAGCGGCGGCTCGCTCGGCCTCTTGAGCGGCCTGGGCGGCGGCGCGCTCGGCTTCGGCTGCCTCGCGAGCGGACTTCTCTTCGGCGGCGGAGGCGGCCTGGGCGGCGAACGACGCTTCGCTCGGCATCGCCACGGCCACTACCGCGTCCCCCAGGGCCCCTTCGTTGTAGGCGGCGCGCAGGCGGGTGATCGTGCGGGAAAGCTCGGGCGGCACGGTTCCGTTGGAATCGAGGCGGGTGCGCACGGTGAGCGCCCCGTTTTCCAGGTTCACGTTCATATAGGTGAAGTCGAGCTCGGGGTTGCCGATCTCGCGCTGGCGGCGGTTGAAGATCTCGATCTGGTTGCCCACCGTGTAGAACTGGTTGTAGAGCCAGCGCTCGATGACGTCGTCCCACAGCTGGTCGGCGCCCGCATCGGACGAGCGCAGGTAGCGGCGGTTGCCCAGCCTCACCAGAAAATCGATCGTGTTCACGTAGGGTTTGCCGTCTTCGGGCGCATGCGCGCGCAGCACGGTCGACCCCACGTAGCCGAAGCTTCGATCCACCTCCAATCGCATGTCCTTGGTGGCGACGGATTCATCGACGTTCAGCACGAGCGTCAAAGACGGACGCGGTTCTGCCATGTTTCGGCTCCTCTCTTCTCTTGGGGCGCGATATCCCGCTTCGGGGCGCACCCTTCCCTGAAATCGAGTATAGAAAGGCCTCTGACCTGCAAATAATCCTGTGCGGATGATATGGCTCGGCACAATCATCCCCGCATTCGTATTTGTCTTCCGCCCGCTTTTCTAGTCTGAAATAGCCGGTTCGGGGCGGAGCAGACCGCCGCCGAACAGCAGAGAACATTTGGAGGAGAGAAGGAAGGAGGGACGTATGGCACATCTTTCACTGACACGCCGTAGCTTCGTGAAGGCGGCAGCCGTCGCCGGCGCCGCTGCATCGTTGGGATTCGCGGCACAGCCGTCCAACGCGCTTGCAGAGGGCAAAGACGAGACGGCAGGTGAAGTTAAGCGCATCCGTTCCTGCTGCCGTGCTTGCGGCAAAGTCGAGTGCGGCGTTTGGGTCACCGTCCAAGACAACAAGGTGATCAAGGTCGAGGGCGACGAATCGAGCGCCCACAGCCGTGGTCACTGCTGCGCCAAGTCGCAGTCGTCCATGCTGGCCCTGTACCATCCCGATCGTCTGCGCTATTGCATGAAGCGCACCAACCCCAAGGGCGAAGACGACCCGGGCTGGGTGCGCATCAGCTTCGGCGAGGCGTTCGACGAGGCCGGCGCCAAGCTGCGCGAGATCACCGACAAGTACGGCGGCGAAGCCTGCTTCGCCATGGGCGGCACCTCGCGCGTGTGGGCGCAGCCTCCCTACGGCACGCTCAAGTCGATCTTCCCCACGCCGAACGCGCATCTGGCCTACGAGATCTGCAAGGGCCCGCGCCACTTCGCCGGCATCCTGACCGACGAAATCGGCTCGCCGTGGATGGAAGTCGAACAGGGCCCGCTGGTCTACGTGCAGTGGGGCACCGCTGCCGAATATTCCAACTACGACTCGACCAACCGCACCGTGGTCGACTGCAGCCAGCGCGCCTACAAGCACATCCTCGTCGACCCCCGCATGACCCCGCTGGGAAAGGAAGCCGACGTGTGGCTGCCGCTGCGCGTGGGCACCGACCTGGCCATGTCCCTGGGCTGGCTGAAGTGGATCATTGACAACGAGGCCTACGACGACCTCTTCGTGCGCCGTTGGACCAACGCGCCGTTCCTGTACAACCCCGAAAAGGACGGCAAGACCCACAAGGGCTGGTTCCAGGAAATGAACGGCGGCATCGACATGACGAGCCGCCTGCTCACCGAAGCCGACTGCGACCCGGCCTGGATCAACCAGTATTGGACCTACGAAGGTCGCTATCAGCGCTTCATCTGCTGGGACGAAAACAACCAGAAGCCTACGTACTGGGATGCGGAAGCCTGCCAGTGGGAAGGCGAGAAGCACAAGATCCCGACCACCGGCGTGTGGATCGAGCACCCCTACAAGCCGCTCGTGGCCGACGCCTGGCTGCCCGACCCGAGCCACTTCGCCGACCCCAACGACCCGCAGTACGACGCGTACTGGGACGAGGGCAACGCCGGCGGCGGCAAGTCGAACCCCCTGGGCCTGCCCAAGAACCCCGCCCTGTTCCCCGGCGGCGTGGAAATCCGCTTGGCCAACGGCCAGACGATCACGGCCGGCACCGTGTGGGAGTCCTTCACCGACAGCCTGTCCGACTACACGCTCGACAAGGTCTCCGAAATCACCGAAGTGCCCGCCGACAAGATCGAGGAGGCCGTGCGCATCTACACGACGCGCCTGAACCCCCTGCACGGCAACGGCGGCATCCACTACCAGCTGGCCCCCGACCAGACCGGCCACGCGGTGCAGAACTCGCGTTCGCTGCAGATCATCGCCTGCATCACCGGCAACTCCGACGAGCCGGCCGGCAACCGCGGCTCTTCCAAGGCCCAGGTCGACGGCTGCTGCGGTCGCGCCAACATGCTCGTGACCGACTACAGCGACCCCAACAACTCGATGCACGACTACTGGCTTACGTCCGCTGAAAAGGACTGGGGCAAGGTCGGCACGATGGAGCTGGGCAACACCCCGCGCGACCTTTCGATCGAGCAGCAGGTGCCGCTCATCCAGAACTTCGTGCAGTACCTCATCGACAACGGTTCGCCCCTGGCCGAACGCTACGGCAACCATGTGCCCAGCCATGACGAGGCCGTGCTCATCGCCAAGCGCAAGGGCGGCGACTACCTGCCGAGCACCGCTTGGCCCAACCCCAAGACGGTCTTCGAGCGCAACGAAAAGCAGATTTCCGCCCAGCGCTTCCCGCTGCTGCGCTACTGGAGCCGCTGGGCCGACTCGGCGAGCATCTGGGACTCGATCCGCGAGATCGACTCCCCCTACCAGATCCACGGCGGGGTGTGCATGTCGGGCGACTTCATGAACGAATCGAACCTGCTCGAAGCCTGGGAAGCCCTCACGCGCCTCGATTTCTGGCTCGACTTCAACCTGTGGTCCTGCCCCAACAACGGCTGCGCCGACATCGTGATTCCCTGCCTGCACTGGATGGAATGCAACACCGGCCGCGTCTCCCAGGGCGCCGGCGGACTCTTCGGCGCCGGTCAGCGCTGCGTCGAGCCCATGGGCGACTGCACCTACGACCCCGTTTCGGTCATCTGCCTCTACCGCGCCATGGACCGCACCTGGAACGACCGCGACGCCGAATACGACCGCTGGAACGACCTCGACTACCATGATTTCGTGCAGAACGGCGGCACGGTTTCCTACGAAGAGCAGGAATACCGCGTGCTGCAGGACGCAACCGACTGGTGGAAAATCGAAGAGTTCGACGACATCGACGACATCGACCCCAAGGCCGACATCGAGCGCCTGGGCCAGGAAGGCTGGCTCTACAACGCCGACAAGTGGGCGGCCGTGCCCGAAATTTACAAGAAGGGCAAGAACGGTGGCCCCGACTGGCCGCGCTACGCCGCCAAGTTCCAGAAGGAAGGCTGGTTCGACTGCCGTAAGTGGCATCCGGAACGCTGGGGCACCTACCGTCGCTGGGAGATGGGCTACCGTCGCCAGCAGGGCGGCTACAACCTCTATGCGGCTGTCGACGAAAAGTGCGGCTTCATGACCCCCACCGCCAAGGTAGAAATCTGGTCCACGATCGCCGAAACCTACATCGGCGACGATGCTCCTAGCTTCGCCGAGGTTTGCAGCCCCGAACGCGCGGCCTACGACGGTGACATCCCCGACATCGACAAGTTCCCGCACTGGTTCGAGCCGAAGAACTCCAAGGTTCAGGCCCCGCAGTACTTCGACGCCTCCCGCACCGACGAGATCAAGGTCTCCGACGCCTACACCTTCGGCGGCGGCGTGTTCGACGAGATCCACGACTACGACGCCAACTACCATGACATGGCCGAGCAGTACAAGGAAAACCTCAAGAAGTACCCGAACAACGCCTTCATTGCCACCACCGGCGCCCGCCAGCCCGTCTACTTCCACACCGAGCACCGCCAGCTGCCCTGGTGCCGCGAGCTCTGGCCGAGCCCCCGCGTGGAAATCAACCCGGCCGACGCCGCCCGCATGGGCGTCGAGCAAGGCGACTGGGTCTGGCTGCGCAGCCCCTGGGGCGCGATCCGCGAGGTCGTCGACCTCTACTACGGCATCAAGGAAGGCACGATCAACGTCAACCACGGCTGGTGGTATCCCGAAATCGACACCGCCTCGCACGGGTTCGAGCTGGTCAACGTCAACTGCTGCATGGACAAGTACGCCCAGTGCTGGGTGTGCGGCGCCTCGCAGCTGCGCGGCCTGCCGATGCTGGTCTACAAGGCGACCGAAGAGAACTCGCCCTTCGGCAACCCGGTGCCCTGCGCGCCCGACGGCACGCCGGTCATCACCAACGCCGACGACCCGCGCCTGAAGGAATGGCTGGCCAACGACCCGCGCCTGGCAGACGTCACGGTCGACCTTTCGTTTGCCAACCTTGCCGCCACCGGCTTGCAGCCGAGCATCCAGGACCCCTCTTACTACAAGAACGGCAAACTGCCGCAAGGCTCGCTGGGCAACGACGCCCTGGGCCAGTACGTACGGAACTAAGGAAGGAGGCACTCTACTATGGCGAATTACGCAATCATTACCGATCTTAACCGCTGCACCGGCTGCCTGGCCTGCACCGTGGCCTGCAAGGCGATCAACGGCGTGGACGTCGGATCCTTCTGGATCAAGACCCTGCGCATCGGTCCCAACCCCATCGAGGGCGGCTCAGGCCAGTACCCCGATGTCGAGATGTACTTCCTTCCCGTTCAGTGCCAGCACTGCGAACACCCCGAATGCGTGAAGGTGTGCCCCACCGAGGCCTCCCATATTCGCGAGGACGGCACGATTCAGATCGACAAGTCGAAGTGCATCGGTTGCCAGTTCTGCGTCATGGCCTGCCCCTACGGCGTGCGCTACCTCAACCCCGAAGAGCGCGTCGTCGAAAAGTGCACCCTTTGCGAACAGCGCATCAGCCAGGGCGACCTGCCCCAGTGCGTGCAGCAGTGCGGCGCCCGCGCCCGCTTCTTCGGCGACCTTGACAAGGGCGTCGACAACTTCGAAGCGCCGGCGCATCCCGACGATCCGGGTACGCAGTACGACGAGATGATCAAGACGCGCGTCAAGCTGAAGGATTACGTGGAGCCCTACAAGCCCACCGACATCCATCACCTGAAGAACGCAGGCAACGACCCCAAGCTCATGTACCTGCTGCGCGAAGGCCGGAAGTGGAGGGAATAGAACATGGAACTGCAATGGCCTCTTATCCTCTTCACCTTCTTCATGTGCCTTTCGTCGGGCATCCTGTTCGCCCAGAGCGTGCTCGCGCTTAAGGGCGAGGGGCGCGCGTTCCAGAACACGAGCCTGGTCGCGTCTTTCGTGGCCATGGTCGTCGGCGGCATCGCGGTGTTTCTGCACCTGCAGCACTGGGAGCGCATCTTCAACGGCTTCGGCCACATCACTTCGGGCATCACCCAGGAGCTCATCGGCGTCGTCCTTCTGTTCCTGGCCCTGCTCGTCTTCTTCCTGATGGCGCGCCGTTCCGAAGACGGCTCGGTGCCCGCATGGGTGGCGTGGGTCGGCATCATCGTGCCGGTCATCATGGTCGCCGTGATGGGGCATAGCTACCTCATGGAGGGCCGCCCGTCGTGGAACACCCCGATGCTGATCGTCTACTACCTGATCAACGCCGCGCTCATGGGTTCGCTCACCGTGCTCATCATCGCCGCGGCCAAGAAGCAGGACGGCGACTTCGAGCTGCTGAAGAAGATCGTGTTCATCTCGGCGATCCTGCAGCTCGTGGCCCTGGCGGTCTACGCGATGGTCCTGGGCGCGAGCGTGGGCACCTACGCCGACCACGGCACCTACTTCGACCCGACCTTGCCCGACATCCCCAAGGTCGAGCCCGCGGCCGTTATCGGCTCGCTGTTCACCGGGTCGTGCGCCCTGGCCTTCTGGGGCGGCGCGATCGTCGTGGGCGGCATCCTGCCGATCTGCCTTTCGTTCTTGCTCAACAAGGCCAAGGACGCCGGCAAGACCATGACCTACGCCTGCGCGTCGCTCGTGTGCACGGCGATCGGCGGCTTGGTCTGGCGCGGACTGCTCTACGTGGTCGCGCTCACGATCTTCGCGATCTTCCTGCACTAGGCAGGTGCGGGGCGGCGCCCGGGGTCCGACGGTCCCGGGGCGCACGTCCCGCCGGGGCGCCGGCGCCGCGCGGTGCGGCCGCCCCTTTGTCAACGGACGCCTTGCTGTTTTGGTCGGCGGCAGGGCGCAGTGGCTGAAAACCCATATAGGCGGGGCTCGCTATCTCTAGAGCCCGCTCGGCAACCGAGCCCCGCTCGTTATGCGCTTTCGACCGAGAGGCTTCCATAGAGACGTAAGAGAGGAGCTCGCATGGAAGAAGAGAAGGAGAAGCAGCCCGAGGCCCCCCAGGGCAAGAAGCGCGCGAACAGCGTGTCGCGCCGCACCTTCGTGCTGGGGGTGGGAGGCACCGCCGTGCTCATGGGGCTGGGAGCGCTGCGCTACGTGGGCCACAACCCGATTTGCCGCCCGCCGGGAGGCCAGGACGAGATCCATCTGGTCGACGCCTGCATCCGCTGCCAGCGCTGCTACGAGGCCTGCCCCCGCGACGTCATCGTGCCGGCCCACATCGAGGACGGCTTTCTGGGCATGCGTTCGCCCACGCTCGATTTCAACAACAGCTACTGCGACTATTGCGCCGAAGAGAACGAAGGCCGCCCCAAGTGCGTGGAAGTGTGCCCCACGGGCGCGCTGGTGCTGCCGGCGGGCGCCACGGCGCAGAGCACGATTATCGGCCGTGCGGTCATCGACGAGCACACCTGCCTGGCCTTCCGCGACACGGGTTGCCGCTACTGCTATGACGCCTGCCCCTACGAGGCCGTGGTGCTCGACGACTACACGCCGTACCCGCGCCCGCATATCGTCAACGACAAATGCAACGGCTGCGGCGCCTGCGAAGCCGCCTGCGTGAGCCTGAAGGCCGGCTCGATCGCCGAAGGCGCCACCGAGCGTGCGGTCGTCGTGCGCTGCCTGGACGCGCTGTAGGCAGGGGAGGAACGGAACATGGATTCGAAAAAGATTCGCACCATCGTCGTCGTCGCCGTCTTCGCGATCATGGCGATCGGCCTTATCGCCGGCATTCAGTTCGGCACGTTGTCGGGTTTCGGCTGGGACACGTTTTCGGCCATCTGCCCGATCGGCGCCTTCACCACGATGCTCGCCACGCGCACCCTGCTGCCGCGCGGCGTGATTTCGCTCATCATCATGATCGCGCTCATCCTGATCGTGGGCCGCGCTTTCTGCTCGTGGGTGTGCCCCGTGCCCGTGATGCAGCGCATCGGCAACTTCTTCAAGAGGAAGAGCGTGAAGAAGGCCGAGGACGACGCGCGCGCCAAGGAACTGCGCGACATCGCGACCTACGAGCTGTCCTGCGGCAAGAAGTGCGCAACGTGCGGCGGCTGCAAGCAGGAGCACCCCAAGCTCGACTCGCGCCATGCGATTCTGGGCGGCGCTCTGGCCTCCACGCTGATCTTCGGCTTCCCGGTCTTCTGCCTGGTGTGCCCGATCGGCCTTTCGTTCGCCACGATCATCTTGGTCTGGCGCCTCTTCGGCGCGGGCGACATCACCTGGTCGGTGATCCTGGTACCCGCCCTGCTCATCTTCGAGCTCGTGTTCTTCCGCAAGTGGTGCGGGCGCATCTGCCCCATCGGCGCCTTCCAGAATCTGTTCGGCCGCTTCGCGCGCCCCTTCCGCCCGCAAATCGATGACAAGAAGTGCATCGAGACCACCACGGGCAAGGCGTGCAGCAAGTGCGCCATCGTCTGCGACGCCGACATCAACCTGCGTCATCCCGCTTTCGGCGAGCATACGCTCGACGACTGCACCCGCTGCCGCGCCTGCGTCGACGTGTGCCCCACGCACGCGATCAGCATGCCCTTCATTGCCAAGAAGGGCGCATCGGGCGCACCGGTCATGCAGGTGGCCGACCCTCTGTCTGGCGTGAAGGAAGGAAAGTAGCATGAGCGGCCGGCACAACCCCCAAGGCGTGCTGCGCGGCATCGATTCGTTCGCCCTGACCGTGCGGCCCGAACGCTGCGTGCAGGTGCGCAACCGCAACGCCGACTGCATGCGTTGCGCCGAGGTGTGCACATCGGGCTGCATCACCGTCGACGAGGGCGCGCTGGCGGTCGACCCCGAGCGCTGCGTGGGGTGCGGCACCTGCGCGACCGTGTGCCCCACCTGCGCGCTCGAGGCCCGCAACCCCAACGACGCCCAGCTGCTCGTCGCCGCCAAGACGGCCGTGCGCGAGGGGTCCGTGTGCGTGGCCTGCCAGCCGGTGCGCGCGGCCCTTGGCGGTCTGGTCGACGAGGACGCCGTGGCGCCGGTCGTGTGCTTGGGACGCGTGGAGGAAACGCTCGTGGCGGGGCTCGCGGCGGCGGGCGTGACGCGCGTCGACCTGCTCGCGGGCGACTGCGCCCACTGCGCGCAGCGGGCCGGGCGCGACTGCGCCCGCATGGTGGCCCAGAGCGCCAACGGCCTGCTCGCGGCCTGGGAGCATCCCTGCCGGGCCGAGCTGGCGGCGCGCGTGCCCGCCTATGCGCTGGCGGCAGGTGCGAGTGCCGATGACGCCCAGGCGGCGATCGAGGCGTACTTCCGGGAAGAGCGCGCCTGCGTGCCCGTGCGGGCGCAGGTGACGGTGGCCGAAGGCGACGAGCCCGCGAGCGCCGGCGAGAGCGCGCCCGAGGCGCCGGCGGCCTTCGCGTCGAGCGCCGTGGCCGAAGATTCCGTCGAGCCCGCGTCTCGTTTCGCCCGCGTCATGGCCGACGGAACCCTTCCGCATTTCTTGCCCGACCGGCGCGAGCGCCTGCTGAACGCGCTCTACGCTCTCGGCGAGCCCAAGGCGCCTTTCGTATCGACCCGCCTGTGGGGCATGGTCGTGATCGACGGCACCAAATGCTCGAGCTGCCGCATGTGCGCGACCTTCTGTCCCACCGGATCGCTGCGGCGCTTCGGCGAGGACGAAGGCGAGGGCAGCGAATTCGGCGTAGAGCATTTCCCCGGGGACTGCGTGAAGTGCGGAACCTGTCGGGCGATCTGCCCCGAAGGCGCGATCCTGCTGCTCGACGACGTGAAGCCGTCCTACCTCTTCGACGGCGACGTGCACCGCTATCGCATGCGGTCGCGCGCGGTGAAGATGAACGACCCGCACCAGATTTTGAACACGATGAAGTCGCAGATCGAAGGCGACGTATTCGAACGATAACGATTCCGAAGGCCTGTTGCCTTCGTCCGTGGCTCGCCCCGGGACTCTGCGGTGGGCGTGTTGGCTCCCTCTCTCTTCTTGTGCCGGCACGCCGCCGCCTTTTTGTTGTCTGTGGCGCCATGAAACCTGACAAATTGTCAGAGTATTTGTCAGGTTTGCCACGCTGGGTGCGGGCGCCTACTCCTGCGACGGCTGCTCGGGCGTGTGCCAGTTGCAGGGGTTGGGGGCGACCTGCGCCTTCACGCCCGCGATGATGATGTCGATGCCTTCGTGGAAGGCTTCCTTGGTGAAGCGCTCGTCGGCCAGGCGCTCCCAGGGCTCTGTTGCCGGTTCGGGGGCTTCCGCGCTGTTCTGGTGCGTGATGATGTCCCAGCAGGCGGGATCGATGAAGCCCGACAGGTAAGAGGATATCGCGCGGAAGAGCTTCGCGTGCACCTCTTCAGGCATGCCCTGCGCAAGGAAGAGCCGATAGTAGTCCTCGTTGTACGCTTGGGGCCAGCGTCCGCTGATGCGGTAGCGCATGAGGCGGATGTGGGGGTGGGCTAAGCTCGCCGTACGCATGGTCTCGCAAATGCGATGGGTTGTGGCCTCCCAGTGCTCGCCGGGGATGGAGCTCGTGTCGAGTTCGTCTTGCGCCCTGCGCAGTACGGCGCGCAGCAGGTCGTCCTTCGACCTGAAGTAGGAGTACACGCCCATTGCGCTCATGCCGAGCTCGTCGCCGAGCGTGCGCATGGAAAACCCGTCGTAGCCCAGCTTGTCTACGAGTTTGAAGGCTATGTCTATGATCTCCTCGCGCGAATGCGAGGGCTGTCGCGTTGAGGCCATGTGTTCTCCCTTTCTCTCCGTGCAAATAATAGCGAGTAGTGTGCCAATTTAATGGGAAAACCCACGAATTGTTAAACCTGCGAAAGAACATGCAGCGATTGTGCACATACGGCGGCCTTTATGCCGTAGAACGGCGTGGCGCGCGTCCGTCGCCACACGGCGAGGCGCGGTATCATGGCCCCATACCGCACCGTCTAGGGGAGGACCGCCCATGGATTCCGAACGCCTCGCTCGCGCCGTGCATCTGCGCCACGAGCTCCACGCCCATCCCGAGCTCTCGCTGCATGAAGTGGAAACCAAGCACCGCCTGCTCGTCTTCCTGCAGCAGAACACGCGCAACTTGGACATCGTCGATCCGGGCGAGCGCTTCTTCTACGTGCGCTATACGCCTGCAGACCCCGAAGACGCTGCCAAGCCCGCCATCGCCTTCCGTGCCGATTACGATGCCCTGCCCATCTGCGAGGACCTCGACGTCGCGTGGAATTCCGCTAACCGGGGCGTGTCGCACAAGTGCGGCCACGACGGCCACGCCGCCACGCTCGCCGGGTTCGCGCTCGAGCTCGACGCGCGCGGCGCCCACCAGCCGGTCGTGCTCATCTTCCAAGGCGCCGAAGAGATCGGCGAGGGCGCCAAGGTCGCCTGCAAGATTCTCGAGCCCCAAGGCGTGGGCGAAATCTACGCGATCCACAACTGGTCGAAGATGGAGCGCGGGACGGTCAACCTGGTCGACGGGGCCACGATGCCCGCATCCGAAGGCCTGTCGATCTTCTTCACGGGCAAGACCTCGCACGCAGCCGAGCCCGAAAACGGCATCAATCCCGCGCAGGCCATCGCCGCGCTCGTGGCCGCTCTGCCCGGTTTCGAGCGCGAGGCGGCGCGCGGGGGCTACGCGATGATCACCGTCGTGCAGCTTTCGGTGGGGTCGCCCAACTTCGGCGTGAACCCGGGCGAGGGCGTCGTGCGCCTCACCCTGCGCGCCCAACAGGACGCTGACCTGCGCGCGCTCGAGATGAGCGTGCGCAACCGCGCCGTGCAGCTGGCCAACGACGCCGGCCTTTCGGTGCGCGCCGAACTTTCCGATGTGTTCCCCGCCACGGTGAACGCGAAGGCCTGCGCCGACAAGGTGCGTGCGGCGGCCGAAGCGGCGGGGCTTGCCTGGCATACCCTGCCCGACCCATCGCCCGTGCGCGCCTCCGAAGATTTCGGCTACTACGAGCAGATCGTGCCCGGGTGCCTGTTCTATATGGGCAACGGCTTCGACTATCCCGACGTGCACACCCAGGCCTTCGACTACGTGGACGACAACATCCCCCGCGCGGTCGACGTCTTCGCCCAGCTCGCCCACCTAAAATGAGTCAACGGGGTCACATCTCCTTGACTCATACAGGATCCGTTGACTCACGCTAGGCGCCCCAGAAGTCGCGGATGAGGTCGCCGCGGTTGGTCTGGGCGGTCTTCTTCAGAATGTTGTGCACGTGCACCTTCACGGTGGAAGGCGCCAAGGTGAGCTCGCTTGCGATGTTCTGGTTGTCCTTGCCCAGCACAATGAGCCTGAGCACCTCGCTCTCGCGCTTCGACAGCTCGTGCATCTCCACGTAGCGCGGCAGCACGCGGTCGATCGATTCCTCGACCATCTCGTCCTCGCGCGCCGGCGGCTTCTCGTAGCGCAGGTGCAGCTCGTTGGAGCACGCGCGCATCACGAACAGGGCGAGCACCACGAACAGCAGGTTCTCGCTGAAGCTGCGCTCGGCGAAGAAGCGGAAGGCCTGGTCGGCCGTGTTGGGGTCGAACATGAGCTGCATGTAGACGTTTTCCAGGGTGATGAGCACCACGATGGCCAGACACGCCAGAAAGCCCTTGTGGTGCTTCCGCATCATGTTGTAGAGGGCGGTTTCCCTGCCGATGGTGCGGTAGCGCACCTCGATGAGCGCGGCCATGAGGAACATCGCCGCCTCGCGCCCGGAAAAGAACATGAACTCGCGCACGCGCGGCGCGTCGAACACGGCGAGCGAACCAATCGACCAGGCAAGATAGACCACCGTCGGCGCCCATTTGACCGCCGTGCGCTTCTCGCTTAAGAACTGGCAGACGGTCAGCCACAGGAAGGCGAGCAGGAGGCCGCCCGTCACGGTGAGGGCCACGGGATTGCTGATGTCCCAGAAGGTGTCGCTGGTGAGCTCGATGTTGGGAGCCACGAAATCGTGCTGGAAGACGAGCGCGACGTCGAAGAAGTAGGAGAGCATCGTGGCGGCGGAATAGACGAAGGTCTTGCGGCGCGACACGAAGTAGGCCGAAACGCTCGTGGATGCGGCGATCGCGACGATCAACATGATCGTGAGCGTGTAATAGAACAGCACATCGTGCATGCGCGGCATCTCCCTTGCGACGCGACCCGACAGCGCGCAAACCCGCGAGCGGCACACAGGCGCGCCCAAACGGAGCGCACAGCGCGTCGAATGGGTGCGCCGCGCGCCGCGAGCATGAGCGAACTGTCGAAATAAACACGCCTGTGACCTGCGGTTTAACGCGGGTGTAGGCGTTCCCTCTAACCGAATACACATGAATTATAGCCAAGTGGCGGGGCGGTTTACACCTTCCCTTCGCCTGGGGCCCTACGCGACACTGCGGGACGTGGAGCGCGGCCGCATCGAGAAGCGACCGCTCGAAGGGCGCCGCTCAGGGAGAAGCGGCGCGAACCCGCGGCGGCCAACCGCGGGCAGAACGGAAAAGGAGGAAGCCCCATGGCAGAGGCAACAGCAGCGGCAATAGAAACGCCGCCGAAAGTCGACGAGGGCAAGAAGAAAAAGAAGAAGAAGTTCTCGTTCCCGTCGGCTTTCACCATTCTTTTCGCGGTCACGCTGATCGCTGCGGTGTGCACCTGGTTCGTGCCTGCCGGCCAGTATTCGAGCCTGATGTACAACGCCGAATCGGGAACGCTGGAAATGACGTCTCCCGAAGGCGACGTGCAGGAGCTCGACGCCACGCAGGAAACGCTTGACAACCTGGGCGTGTCGATCGACATCAACCAGTTCACGAGCGGCGCCATCACCAAGGCCGTTTCGATTCCCGGCACTTATGAGAGCCTCGACCAGAAGCCCTACAGCTTGGCCGATGTGCCCTACGCGATGGTCTACGGCGTGGTCGATTCAATCGACGTCATGGTCTTCATCCTGTGCCTGGGCGGTTTGATCGGCGTCGTGAAAGCGACCGGCGCGTTCGAATCGGGCCTGGCGCAGCTGACTAAAAAGACCAAGGGTCGCGAGTTCCTGCTCGTCTTCGGCGTGTCGGTCTTCATGATCTTCGGCGGCACGATGTGCGGCCTCGAAGAGGAAGCGGTGGCCTTCTACCCGATTCTCGCGCCTGTCTTCCTGGCGCTCGGCTACGACTCGATCGTGGTCGTGGGC
>Ga0214929_100100_pt1 | contig 41054 bp, 32 predicted proteins | sample Stichaenrichm17X_FD_168613 | JGI IMG/M metagenome (GOLD analysis project Ga0214929, IMG submission 168613) | Xylose enriched microbial communities from anaerobic bioreactor in Madison, Wisconsin, United States - 17X | ecosystem: Engineered > Bioreactor > Anaerobic > Unclassified | place: USA... | reverse complement strand
GAGGACCCCATGGTCCCGAGGCAGAGCCCAGCGAAGCGCGAACCGGGCGGGCGCACAAGCGCCGCAAGGCCCGGAGCTGGCGGAGGCAACCCCGCCATGCAAGCTGGAACAAACTAGTTTGCAACGGCGTATGCCAAGCTCCCTGAAATGACGTCCGGCGATGCGTGCCTGGGCATGGCCGCGTTCGGTCAGAGGCGAGTCGCACCAGCCCTGGTTCTTGTGGTGGACATTGAAGAGCGTCTCGCCGTGCCGCATGAGATAGAGCGCCTTCATGGTCTGTCTTTCTCCTGGAATGGGTCCTGGCCTGAGCATAGCAGGAGCCGGATGCTCTGTCTGAGCACACGGCTTTCAGGTGCGCTTCTGCCTGCGTTCAGCCTGGTTTTCATCTCTCTTCAAATGTCTCGAAGCATTGTGCGCTGTCTGCATTGTCGATGCCCACAAGCGTCCAGGCAGGCGTGACACGCGGTATATCTAGGCCAACAGCAATCGAGCTTTATGGAATGGAAGGGGTCCGTCATGAAGCGACCGAGCAGCCTCGAAGGCGTGTCTGTGCAGACAGGACGGAAGGCGTTCCGGAAAGATCTCGCACGAGTTGGTGCATTCGCGCTGACAGGCGTCCTCGTCTTCTCGTCTGCGCCTCTGTATGCCTTTGCAGAAGGGGCACCTGCCGCACCGAGCGGACAGTCCCAGCCGGGCGAGCCGCTGACAGGCGGCGCTGGCGGCATGGGCCAGGGTGCCGGAGCCGATACGATGGCCTACGACTACACAGGGACGCTTTCCGGCATCCTCGTCGCTGACGGCACGGAGAGCGACTCGACCAGCACGACCGTGAGCACGGCGAAGGATGTGAATGCTGCGCTTGTCCAGAATGGCGGCACGCTCACGCTTGATGCTGCGACGCTCCAGAAGTCGGGTGACGATACGGATGGAGACTCCTGCAACTTCTACGGCGTGAACTCGATCCTGCTTGCTGTGGGCGAAAGATCGACTGCCACGGTGCAGAGAAGCACGCTTTCGACTACCTCCGAGGGGTCGAACGGCATCTTTGCAACCGATGGTGCGACCGTCCTTGCCTATCAGGATGAGATCGCGACGACGGCAGGCAACTCGCGCGGTCTCGATGCTACCTATGGAGGTAAGATCCTGGCGTCGGAGCTCTCGATCTCGACCGAAGGCGACCATTGCGCCGCGCTTGCAACAGACCGCGGCGGCGGCACGGTCTCGGTCACGGCCTCAGATCTTTCGACGGCAGGCTCTGGCTCGCCTCTGCTCTATTCGACGGGCGATGTCGAAGTCTCGGGCGTCACGGGAACCGCCACCGGCTCGCAGATCGCCGGCATGGAAGGCCTCAACACGATCCTCATCGAGGACTCGGACCTCACGAGTACGATGACAGAAGCGACAGCGTCCGACCCCATGGCAGATGCCGTGATCATCTACCAGTCGACCTCAGGCGATGCGGAGAGCACGACAGGCGAGACAGCCAAGTTCCAGGCAGCGGACTCGACGCTCTCGAGCTCGATCCAGTCAGGCTCCTTCTTCTATCTGACGAACACGTCGGCCGATATCGTGCTTTCGAACACGACGCTCGATTTTGACTCCGACGCGGCGGCGCTGCTGACAGCAGAGGGCAACAGCTCGAACAATTGGGGCAGTGCCGGCTCGAATGGTGCGACGGTGCGCTTCACCGCTATCGGCGAGACGCTTTCCGGAAAGATCTCTGCAGACACGATCAGCTCGGCTGACGTCTATCTGACCGGCGGCACGACATGGACCGGTGCGGCGGACATCGAGCAGAGCTCTGCCGGCTCGACAACCGAGACGCCTCTTTCGGTTTCAGTCGATGGGACCTCTTCCTGGGCCGTGACAGCAGACTCGACGGTCTCGAACCTCACGCTTGCAGATGGTGCCACCGTTGTGGACAGCTCGGGAAACGACGTCCAGATCGTCGATGCTTCCGGCAAGGTGCTCAGATCCGGCACCTCTGATGTGATCGTGACGGTCGAAGGGAGCTATGGCACGGCCTACGATGCCTCCTCTGCTGGCACGCTTGCGACGAGCACGGCAGACCGCAGCGCCTTCGATGAGGCATTCGGTACCGATACATCCTTCACGATGGGCGAAGGCGTCACTCAGGCAAGCGATACCGAAGACACATCGGCTTCTTCCGAGGCGGCTTCTGATGCCGCATCCAGCACGGAGAGCACGCAGGCAAGCCCTTCGTGGTGGGACAGCATCGTGAACTTCTTCAAGAGCATCTTCGGATAGGAAAGACTGCACGGCCCTGAGGCTTCTCTCGGGGCCGTGCTGCTGTGCGAGGATGCCCGATCCAAGCACGCGCACGAGCGCCTCGGCATCCTCGTCTTTCGTGGCCCGGCTTGTCGCGAGACACACAATCGTGTGATGCTCGTCTGGCTTCTCCCGGAAGCTTGCAAGCGCCACTTCGCCGAGACGCTTTGCCTGGGAGTTGGAGAGGATGGGGAAGACCTGGTTCGTCTCGGTCGGATGGGCAAGCGCGATGCCGGCATCTTCGAAGGCATGAGAGATCTCGTGCGCGTGGGCGATGGCAGGCCTGCCGATGCGCTCATAGAGCCCATCCTCGAAGAAGGCCTCGAATTGGACGCCGAGCAGACGTCCCTTGGCAAGGCGGGCTCCTTGCTGCTTCACGAACGTGAAGAAGTGGGGGGACAAGCTCAGGCTTCGGGAAGACAAGCGCCTCGCCGAAGAGCGCACCGCACTTCGTGCCGCCGATAAAGAAGGCATCGGTGAGATGTGCGGGGTCTTCGAGCGTGTCATCGTTTTCCGGTGCAGCAAGGGCATAGGCAAGGCGTGCGCCGTCGCAGCAGATCTTGAGATGGCGGGCATCTGCGACCGAACGCAGCGCCTCGAGCCCTGCCTTCGTATAGATGAGGCCATACTCGTCTGGCTGGGAGATGCAGATGAGTGCCGGCTGGACCATGTGGCCACGGTTGCCATCCTTCTCCCAGAGCCTCATGAATTCGTCGACATCCCCTGCTGCAAGCTTGCCGTCGTGGCCGGGGATTGCGGGCACCTTGTGGTCGCCTGCTTCGATAGCGCCTGCCTCATGCACGGCGATGCGTCCCGAGGTGGCGCAGATGACGCCCTCCCAGGGAGCAGGCAGGGCACAGATCGCGACCTCGTTCGTCTGCGTGCCGCCGACGAGGAAGAAGACCTCGGCGGAGGGCGCCTTGCAGGCACTCTTTATGAGCTGCTGCGCATGGAGGCTGTGCTCGTCGAGCCCATAGCCTGCGCTCTTCTCGTGGTTCGTTGCCACGAGACGGTCCATGATGGCATCGGCACAGCCCTCGAGATAATCGGAAGAGAAATCGAGCTTCTCCTTTGCGGCCTGCGACGCTTCCTGCCCATGGGTGCGCTCTGCATAGATCGTGTGGCGGGCGGTCTGGAAGGCGGCAATACGGAGATGGGCCAGTGGCTCAACAGCCGTGCGGTCGATCTCTGCTTCTGCGCAAAGCTGGCACGGGGCACCTGCTGCGACTGGAAGGCGCTCTATAGGGATGAGATGGTCATGTGGCTGCCGAAGGACCATCCTCTGGCAGGGGCTGCGAGCTATCCGATCCGGAATCTCGAGCACGAGGCATTCATCCATGCGCTTGACGACCATGATACGGACCAGGTCTGCTTGATCCGCGAGGAGGGGCTCCATATCGAGGACCGCTATGAGACGACCGATGGCTTCATGACCTGCAACATGGTCGAGGCAGGACTCGGTATGAGCTTCGACCAGCGTTTCATCAGCAGGAAATGGACGGGAGCCGTGGCAGAGGTCCCCTTCGAGGAGCCGCACTATATCTCTCTCGGCATCGCTGTGCCATCTCTTGCTGAAGCCTCTCCTGCAGCACAGCGCTTCATTGCCTGCATCGAGGGCCTCATGCCGCGCCTGGCGGCCCTTGCCCAAGCTCCTGCCTGAGCTTTCTGCATAGCCAAGGACCCTTCTCTCCGTTCGCGGAGCCTTACAGAAAGCTGCACATGGATAAGCCGCTTTCCTGCGAGAATGGCAGGTGTCTCATGGTGGGGCATGCTGCATTGCGAATATGTGAGGCATGCCGTATCATTTGACAGATGCAGGCAGAGCGTCTGAGGGGGCCTCAGCCTGCATGCATAGCCAGGAAGGTATCTGGCCATCCATACGCAGGGAGCGATCCCTGCCACGAGAGAGGGGTTCTGCTGTGGGATATGTGCTCACGCGGGATGGGTTCGACGAGCTCATAGCGAAGCTCGGCGAAACCTATCGCATCTATGCTCCGGTGCTCAAGAAGGGGGAGGGACGCTTCACCGACGTCGATGTCGTGCGCTATGACTTCGTGGCGTCCGGCTCCGAGATGGAGCTCGAGAAGAAGTCTGACTATCCGGCGAAGGAGATCCTGAGCCCGCTGTCAGAGACGCTCTTCTACTTCACGGAGGATTCCGTCAAGGAAGCAGATATCGATCCGCGCGACGTGATCGTGTTCCTGCGTGCCTGCGACCTCCACGGCGTCCGTCGCCTCGACCAGATCTATCTCGGCAACGGTCCTTCGAAGGACTACTTCTACAAGCGCATCCGCGACCACGTGCACTTTGCCCTCATCGGCTGCACGAAAAGCTTCGCAAGCTGCTTCTGCGTCGATATGGGCACGAATGTGGCGCCCGTGGGCTGGATGTTCTCGGTCGAGAAAGCGGGGGACAAGGTCCTTTCCGCTGTGGCAGACAAGGACCTGGACCCCATCTTCGCTGCCTGCGCAGAGAAGGAAGAGGACGTCACGCCGGCTTCCGTCACGGAGAACGAGGTGCATGTGACACGCCCCGAGACGGTGCCGAATGCGATCTATCGCTCCGACATGTGGAACGAGTACACGGACCGCTGCATCGAGTGCGGCCGCTGCACGATCGCCTGCCCGACCTGCTCCTGCTACACGATGCAGGATGTGTTCTATACAGAGAACGGCCGTGTCGGCGAGAGGCGCCGTGTGCAGGCAAGCTGCATGATCGACGGCTACTCCGATGTCGCAGGCGGCGGCTCCTACAGAAAGACCGCTGGCGAGCGCATGCGCTTCAAGGTGCTTCACAAGGTCTATGACTTCAGGCGCCGCTTCGGCTATGACATGTGTGTCGGCTGCGGCCGCTGCGACGACATCTGCCCGGAATACATCAGCTTCGCTGCCTGCGTGAACAAGCTCAATGATGCCTGCGAAGCCTACGAGAAGGAAGAGGAGGCTGAGAAGAATGCCTAGCCAGACTGTGACATTCGACGCCGTGAACGACGCGGCCGTGAACCCCTACATTCCGTTCTCGTCCGAGATCCTCGATGTGATCAAGCATACGAAGAAGGAATACACGTTCCGCATGGCCTATGAGGGAGAGGTGCGTCCGGGACAGTTCTTCGAGGTCTCCGTCCCGAAGTTCGGCGAGGCACCGATCTCTGTCTCCGGCATCGTGCCCGGCAAGTCCATCGACCTCACGATCCGCCGCGTCGGCAGGGTCACGAACGAGGTCTTCGAGAACTATGTCGGCCAGAAGCTCTTCCTGCGCGGGCCCTTCGGCAATGGCTTCGATGTAAGCCTCTACCAGACAGGCGAAGTCGTCGTCGTGGCAGGCGGCACGGGCGTCTCTCCGGTCCGTGGTGTCATCGATTCCCTTGCTACGTCTCCCGACCCTGAGAACAAGTATGTGATCGTCGGCTTCAAGAGTCCGGACGACATGCTCTTCCGAGACGATCTTGCCCGCTGGGATAAGGCGCTGAACCTGACGCTCACCGTCGATGGCGCGCCTGAGGGCTATGAGGGCAATATCGGCCTCGTCACGAAGTACATCCCGGATCTTCCGCTCAAGGACCCGAAGATGGCGCAGGCGGTCGTCGTCGGACCGCCGCCGATGATGCGCTTCTCGATCAAGGGCCTTCTGGAGCTCGGCTTTGCCGAGGAGAACATCTGGGTCAGCCAGGAGAGGCGCATGTGCTGCGGCCTCGGCAAGTGCGGGCACTGCCGCATCGGCGAGCACTATGTCTGCCTCGATGGCCCGGTCTTCAACTACACCGTGTCCAAGGACATGCTGGATTAGGAGGGAACGCATGATTCAGGACGTGAATGTCAAGGCGCTCAAGAAGAATGCCTTCCGCTACAGCAAGGTCCGCGGCGAGACGGCAAGCCGTATCCGCATCCCGGGCGGCCTCGTCTCGTCAAAGAGCATGGCCAGGATCGTGGAGATTGCCGAGGAGTTCGGAGATGGCCAGATCTTCCTGACGAACAGGCAGGGCGTCGAGATTCCCGGCATCAGGCTCGAAGACATGCCGAAGGTCAACGAGAAGCTCCAGGCCATCATCGAGGATACGCACATCAACCAGGAAGATACGGCTGATGGCTACCTCGCTTCCGGCACGAGAAACATCGTTGCCTGCCCGGGCAAGAGGCTCTGCCCCTTCGGCTGCTATGACACGACAGCCTTCGCCCAGCGCATGGATCAGGCCATCTTCCCGAACAACCGCCACGTGAAGGTCGCGTTCACCGGCTGCTCGAACGACTGCGCCCATGTCGCCCTCAATGACTTCGGTATCATCGGCATGACCGAGCCGCAGTACGACCCCGCACGCTGCATCGGCTGCGGCCAGTGCGTCAAGTGGTGCCAGCGCCGTTCCGTGTCGGCACTGTCGATGGTGAACGGCAAGGTCGTCCGCAACGAGGACCGCTGCATCGGCTGCGGCGTCTGCGTCGTCTACTGCCCGACCCGCGCCTGGACGAGGAGCCCCGAGCACTACTTCCGCCTCAAGATCTTCGGCCGTACCGGCAAGCAGAATCCTCGGATGGCCGAGGACTGGCTGAGGTGGGTGGACGAGGATTCCATCGTGAAGATCGTCCAGAACACCTATGCCTATATCGAGGAATACATCAATCCCCATGCCCCTGAAGGCAAGGAGCACATTGGCTACATCGTGGACCGCACGGGCTTCGACGAGTTCGTGAAGTGGGCCCTGAAGGATGTGGAGCTCCCGGAGAAGTGCCAGCAGGCGCACCGCGTCTACTGGGGCGGCGAGCACTACGACCGCGACAACGAGCTCAAGTAGCATCGGCTCGACAGACGTGCACGAAAGGAGGCGCTCTCGGAGCGCCTCCTTTTTTCGTTGCTCTGCTACCCCCGCTTGCCTCCGTGGCCTGACGAGAGCGTCGAGTTCGGGTTCGTGAAGTCGAGGCCCGTTGCATCTGCCACAGCCTCGAGGATCGAGTTGGACGAGAATGTGGCTCCAGAGACGGTATCCACATCGAGGCTCTGCGCAGAGACGATCTCTTCTGCCATGCCTGAGAGTGCCTTCTGGAAGTAGGGAGCATCGTCTTCATAGGAGACGGCTGTGATGGAAGTGACCTTGCCGCCTTCGACCGTGACGCTCATGGTCGTCGTGCCGCGCAGTCCCGTGCCAGAACCTGTATAGGTGCCGTCTGCCACTTCTGCGAAGGCTCCTGCTGCGGATGTGCTCTCGGTGGCTATGGACGTGCTCTCGGTGGCTACGGATGTGCTCTCGGTGGTCGCAGGTGTGCTTTCCTGCGTGCCTTCTGCCGTCGTGCTGGCTGTATCGCTATCAGATACGATGGCACCGCTTTCGAGTGCATCCTGGACTGCTGCCATGATGCCTTCGCTCGAGAACGTGGCACCGGATACCGCATCGACTTCAGCGGTCTGCTGAGACAAGATCTCTGCAATGACGGTGGAAGAGGCCTTCTGGAAGAACTGCGCATCGTCTGCATAGGAGACGACCTCGACAGAGGAGATGGCACCGCCCTCGACCGTGACGCTTACCGATGTCGTGCCTTTGTAGCCCTGGCCGCTTCCGGTATAGGTGCCGTCCTGATAGAGGCCCTGCGAGGCTGTGGAGGCCGTGCTGGTGGATGCTGAAGCTGCTTCTGCTGCCGTCTCAGTCACAATATTCTCTGCTGCAATCGTGCCGATCCATACCATGCCGGCAAGGGCGAGAGGGGCTGCTGTGGCTGTAGCTGCCTCACGTGCCGGAGCCGTCAGATTGGCGCGCGGGCAGGCATCGGCGCAGCGGAAGCAGTCGATGCATTCGCTCGAGGTCACCATGCCAGAGCCGCTCGTGTCGATGCCCATGATGCAGGCATCGGTGCAGATATGGCAGCGGCCGCAATGCGTATCTGCCTTCTTGATATGGAAGAGGCGGATCTTCGAGATCAGCGCAAAGACAGCGCCGAGAGGGCAGAGATAGCGGCAGAAGGCGCGATCGATGAAGAGGGAAAGGACCGCTATCGCCAGCAGGAGCACGCCTCCTGCCGTGAAGAGGAAGGCAGGGTCAGTCCAGGCTGAAAGCGAGGCGGCACGGCCAAAGACGCTCCAGGGGTTCCAGGCGTCGGGAAGCGCAAAGCCAAGCGTCCAGATGAAGATGCAGATGAGGGCAAGAAGCACGTATTTTATGAGGCGGAGCGCCTGCTCCGTCTTACCTTTCGGTGCGATATGCGGCAGGTGGAGCGAACGTCCTATCCAGAGGAGGACATCTCCTGCTGTGCCGAAGGCGCAGAGATAGCCGCAGAAGAAGCGGCCCCAGAGTGCCGTGAGCGGAAGGACAGCCAGAAGCAGGGCTATCGAGGATGCCTGTCCGGCAAGGCTGAAGCTGCCCTGTGCGACGGCCATCCAGATGTCCTTGAGTGCGGCAAAGACCGAGACGAAGAGTCCCGGTGCCACAAGGAAAGCGGCAAGCTGGATCAGGTGACGGACGATTTGGACAGGCTTCAGGCGCTGTCTGGGCCGAGGCTTGGCAGCCTTCAGATGCTGGCCCTGTGCATGTTCTGCCATAAGGTGGCCTTTCACTCGGTGTGCTGCGGATTGTGGAGGAGCCTGAGCGACGGAGCAAGCGCTCTCGTGGCGAGGACCTGGCCTTCCTGCGTCATGAAGGCGGCATCGAGCCCTGCCTTCTCGACGAAGCGGCTGCCATGGTCTGTGCCCATCAGGAAGACGGCGGTCGCCAGGGCATCGAGCCGTGTCGCATCGGTGCCGGCAAGCGTCACGCTCACAAGATCCGATTGCGATGGCTGTGCGGTCCTGGGGTCTATCAGGTGGTGGCAATGCCTTCCTTGGACATCTGACGAGCGCTCATAGGAGCCTGATGTCACGAGCGCTATATCGCGCACCTTGATCCGGGCGCAAGGTGTGCCGGTCTGTGCGAACGGATCCTGGATGCCGACGGAGGATGTGCGGCCATAGGGGAGGACAGACCCGCCGAAATCGAGGAGCGCCCAGGAGACGTGATGGGCATCGAGCATCTTCCTTGCCTCATCGAGGGCATAGCCTTTCGCTATGCCGCCGAGGTCGAGTGCCATGCCTTCGCGCTCCAGCCAGACTGTCGAGCGCTTCCGGTCGAGTGAGACCTTCTCGTAGCCGACAAGCTCCTGTGCAGCCTCGAGGTCGCGCTGTCCCGGCAGTATGCCGGCACGCACGCTCTCCTGCCAGAGGTGGACGAGCGGGCGCATCGTGATATCGAAGAAGCCCTCGGTCTCCTCCGAGAGCGCAAGTGCGCGCGAGATGATATCGAACGTCACACTCGAGACCCGTGTCGGGCGCTTGCCGGCATCCCGTGCGATGTTTGCAATCTCGCTTGTTGCGCTGTAGGCATTGAAGCGCCAGGCAAGCTCTTCGAGCATGTCTTCGAGAGGCTTCAAGACGTCTGCATCATGTACTGCTACGGTGCAGGAAAGCGCAGTGTCCATTGCGAATGCTATGCGGGTGACGGCAGGCTCTGCCTGCATCTTGGTCTGGGCATCCATTCGGCTCCTTTCGTCTGGATGGAGCACATGATAGAAAACAGTGCTGAAAATCGATTTCGATAGCTTTCAGGAAAGCGCCGCAGAGCGCCGTATCCCGAAAGCGCCCATGAAGCTCAAGATTTCTGAAAAATTGGAAGCTGCATCTGCTCAAAAGAGGCGCATTTTAGTCATTTCCGCTTCTCGAACCATCAGATTGTGTCCGTACTGTCGGAGATTTCAGGCAACGGCGGCTGAGACGTAGCATGGATGGACGAAATCGCATGACGGGACGGAAGGAATGCAGCATGGGAGTGGATGAAGCAGCGCAGAGAAAGGCAGATCCTGCCTGGATGCATTTCAGGACGCAGCCATTCCAGCTTGTCCTCGAAGGTGGCGCCATGCGCGGGATGTTCACCTGCGGCGTGCTCGATTTCTTCCTCGATCATGGGCTTCTGGCAGAATCGGTCGTGGGGGTCTCGGTCGGCGCCTCCTGCGGCTTCAGCTATGCGGCAGGCATTGCTGGCCAGACGGCGAAGATGATCGTTTCCTACCGCAATGACTGACGGTTCATGTCGGTGAGGTCGAAGCTTGCAAGCGGGAACTATGTCGGAAGCGAGTTCATCTTCGACACGATTCCCTATGAGCTCGAGCAGCTTCCTATCTGGCTCTATTCGAAGTCGCCGATCGAGCTTGTCTCTGTCGCGACCGATATCGATTCCGGACTTCCCGACTACCATGTGCTTGCAAAGAACAAGGGCCACAAGATCGAGGCGCGGTATCTCATGGCAAGCGCAGCGCTGCCGTGCGCGAACAGGCCGGTCGCAGTCGATGGAAAGAGGCTCCTCGACGGCGGGGTCGCACGCCCTGTGCCCTATGTGTATGGGCGAGACAAATATGCAGGGCGTCAGGTCGTCGTGCTCACGCGCCCCCGTGGCTATGAGCCGGAGATGGACGATCCTGCGGTGCCGCTTGTGCGCATGCACTATCCGATGCATCCTGCACTCGGCGAGACGATGGCCCAGAGGTCGGAAGAGTATGCATGCGAGCTCGATGAGCTCGAGAGGCTCCATGAGGGAGGGGAGCTCTTCTGCATCTGGCCGGAGGAGACCATAGCGGCACGCATGGCAGAGCGCGACCCTGACAGGCTCCTTTCTGCCTATGAGCAGGGACTCAAGGCGGCGGCAGACGTGTGGCCTTCCCTTCTTGCCTTCCTGGGGCTTGCGTGAGCTTACTCTCCACTAGCCTTCTGCATGAACGAGCCGGCCACCCTCTGAGAGGATGGCCGGCTCTGTGCATGGATGGTGGATATGTTCCTTATTTCTGGGCGCCCGTCACCATGCGGTGGAAGCGCCTGAAGCCGAACGTGCCCATAAGGAGGATGGAAGCGATGAGACCGCCTATGAAGGACTCGATGATGCCGACGAACATCTTCGCGAAGGCGACGGTCGCAGAGGAGACCGGCGCCAACAGGCGGTCCTCGATCTCAGGGAGATTGTTGAAGTCCATCGTGAACGGGACGGCTGTGCCGTGGATGCCGGTAATGAGCATGGACATGCCGACCATGCCGGCAAACATCTGAGACGGGAAGCTTTCAGGCAGGACGCCGAGCGTCGGGAGCATGAAGCCATAGGTCAGGATCAGGATGAAGGGGAGCATTGCGACGCGGAATACGAACTCCCAGATATCGCGTGCCTGTATCAGAAGGTCTCGATCGACCATGGCCCAGAATGCCTGACGTTCCATCTTCCCTGTCCTCTCTTCTGCATCTTTTCTTTCTGCTGCCAGTCCATCACGCATCCTGGTTCATCCCCTTGCCGGTCAGATAGACGAAGACGTCGTCGAGCGTCGTCTCCTTCACGTTCATATCGAGGACCGATGTGCCGAGACTTTCGGTCCAGCGGAAGAGCTCGTCGAAGTCCGGCTGGCGCCTGTCGAGATAGGGGGCAAGCGTGCCATTCTGGAGACGTGCACGGGTGACATCTGGGAGCTCTTCTGCCTTCTGGACGAAGCCCTCCTCGGTATGGGCAAGCCTGAGCGTCACGATTGTCGAGGTGGGGACAAGCGCCTTGAGCTCGGATGAGGTGCCCTGAGCGACGATCTTGCCGTGGTTCACGATCGTCATGTGCTGTGCCAGCTTCTCGGGCTCTTCCATGCAGTGGGTCGTGAGGAAGATTGTCGTGCCGGACTCCCTGCTGAGGGTAAGCATCTCGCACCACAGGATCTCGCGGTAGTTCGGGTCGAGGCCTGTCGTCGGCTTGTCGAGGAAGAGGATCTTCGGCGTGTGCATCATGGCACGGGCGATCTTGAGCCTCTGTGCCATGCCGCCCGAGTAGCTGCGCACATAGTCGTTCTGGCGGTCGGCGAGGCCGAACTTCTCGAGGTATTCGTCTGCCTTCCTGTTCGCATTGCGGCGGGACATCCCGAAGTAGCGTGCATGGAAGATGAGGTTCTCCCGTGCTGTGAGGCCGCGGTCGAGATTGTTGTGCTGGGCGACGACGCCGATCTCTGCGCGGGCGCTGACCGGGTCTTCCGTGACGGAGCGACCGTCGAGCCAGATCTCTCCCGAGGTCGGCTCGAGCTCGGTCGTGAGCGTCGAGATCGTCGTAGACTTGCCGGCACCGTTCGGGCCGAGGAATCCATAGACCTCGCCTCTGGGGACAGCAAAGCTGATGCCGCGCACCGCCTCGGCGCTTCCGCCCTTCTTGTGGTACGTCTTTCTGAGGTCCTTCACTTCGAGGATGCTGTCTGGTATTGCTGTCTTCATCTCATATGCCCTCATGGGGTATCTTCTGCTGCCAAGCAATATGCCCCCATGGGGTAATAAATGATACGGGGACAGCAGAAGATGGAATGCCTCCATGCCTGCTCTATAAGGACAGCGAGAGATATGGAAAATCCTCTATCCATCTGCAGATGTTCTGCCAGCTCCCTCTCTTCTTCACGCTATGCTCTTGCTGTTGCGTTGGGAGAACCAGGCAGATGAGTGCCTCGAGAGGGGATTGCCGCATGCTCAACTTCAGGCTGCTCCGTGCTGTCATGAAAAACTCGGGCCTCTCGCGGGCGGTATGGATGTTCCTGGCAGCCTTTGCCGGCTGCTCGGCCCTGCTTGCTCTCGTGGAGCCTTCGGTCGGCGGCTTCGGCAATGCCCTATGGTGCTGCTTCGAGGCAGCGACAACGATCGGCTTCGGCGATGTGCCGGTTGAGGGAGTGGCGGGCCGCATCATCGTCTGCGTGCTCTCGGTCGTGAGCATCTTCTTCCTGGCCGTGCTCACGGCATCCGTTGTGAGCTATTGCTCCGAGCTCATGCTTGCCCGCAGGAACGAATCGCTTGCCCTCTTCATGGACCGCCTCGAGCATCTGGACGAGCTCTCGCCTGAAGAGCTCAAGGAGCTTTCCTCCAAGGTGCGTACGCTCAAGGGGAAGCGAGGCTGAAAGCTGCTTCTGCATGCAGGACATGCATAGCTTCTGCTTCATAGCTCAATATTGCGTATATCTGAGCCTGCATATGTGCGGATATGCTGAGAGCGCGGGTGCTGCCCGTTCGGAGAGACCTGCCATTGGTCTACGATTGCCTTCATCTGATGCTGAGACGGAAGGGAAGACCTTATGGCAGGAGGCAGGTTCCGCGCGTTCATACGCAGGCTCAAGGACCGCATCGCGCTGAACAGAAAGACGTTCATCCTCTATTCAATCCTGCGCATCCTCGTGCTTGTGACGCTCATCCGCTGCATCATGACGGCACGGTGGGAAGGCGTTGCAATCTCCGTCCTCGTGCTCGTGCTGTTCCTCATGCCGGCGCTGCTCGAGGACAAGGCACATGTAGACATCCCGCCGCTCTTCCAGACCATCATCTATATCTTCATCTTTGCGGCAGAGATCCTGGGCGAGATCGACCACTACTATGTCCTCATCCCTGGCTGGGACACGGTGCTCCATACCCTGAATGGGTTCCTCTGCGCTGCTGTCGGCTTCTCGCTCGTCGACATTCTGAACCGCTCGAGCGACAAGATCAACCTGTCTCCGATCTATGTGACGCTTGTCGCGTTCTGCTTCTCGATGACCATAGGCGTGCTGTGGGAGTTCGTCGAGTTCGGCTTCGACTCCTTCCTCGGCATGGACATGCAGAAGGACACGATCGTGACCTCGATCTCCTCGGTCGCGCTCGATCCTACGAATACCGGCACACGCATCCATGTGAACGATATCGTGGATACTGCCATCACGACCGCATCGGGCGATGTCACGCACGTCGCAGGATATCTCGATATCGGTCTCATCGATACGATGAAGGACCTGCTCGTGAACTTTGCAGGCGCGACCGTCTTCTCCGTGATCGGCTACAAGCATCTGAAGCGCGGCGAGGAAGGCAGCTGGGCAGAAGGGCTCAGGGTGACACCGGTCACGCCTCAGGAGGAGGAGAAGACCGATGTCCTCTTGGAGCATATGGCAGTGAAGCGCAACAAGCGCAGGCTCAAGCGGAAGTAGTGCATCTGCATTCCATTCCTGTCGCCTGCATCTCCTAGACTGTGCGCAGCATGGTTTTCGGGAGGGGAGCGCTATGGCAGAAGAAATGAAGGCTTCGTACCTATCACGCGGAACGGAGAGCACAGACCCTCGCATCCTCGAGGATCTTGGACAGGAATTTGCAGCGCTTGCGCAGGAGCATGAGGTGCATCTGCTCTATGCCTGCGAGTCAGGAAGCCGTGCCTGGGGCTTTGCCTCGCCTGACTCGGACTACGACGTGCGCTTCGTCTATGTGCATGAGCCAGAGTGGTATCTGCGACTCGAGAAGAAGCGTGACACGATCGAATGGAAGCTCGACGAGACGCTCGATATCTCGGGATGGGATATCGCCAAGTTTCTGCGCCTCATGCGCGCCTCGAACCCTTCTGTTATGGAATGGCTGGCGTCTCCTATCGTCTATAGAGAGCATCCTGCCTTTAGGCGCATGCAGGAGCTTGGACGCGCATCGTTTCAGCCCCGGGCGGGCATCTACCACTATCTGCATATGGCAAAGAGAGACTACGAGAAGTTCTGTCAGGCAGAGCTTGTGTGGCCGAAGAAGTACTTCTATGCGATACGTCCCATCCTGGCAGCACGCTGGATCCTGGAGAAGCATGCCGCTCCGCCAATGAGATTCGAGGAGCTTGCAGAAGCCGAGCTCGAGCCTGCACTCATGCCTCTTGTGGAGAGCCTGCTCGAAGAGAAGATGCAGGAAGGCGAGCACACGTCGCGTCCTCGCATCGATGAGCTCAGCTCCTGGATCTGACGCTCGATAGGAGATATCGAAGAGAAGGTCGAGGATGTTCCCAAGGAAGAGAAGCTTCCCTGGGAACGGTACGACGCGGAGTTCCTGCATGTTCTCAGAGAGATGGAAGGTCTCTCTTTGAGCTAGGCATCTTTCATGTCTTCATCCCTGAAACCTGCATAGCCGCGCTGGACGAACTGGGCGATCAGGGACTGCGCCTTCTCGAAGCGCGGTCCCTGCTCCCAGCCGAGCATCCTGTTGACGGCGAGATTGCCGTTTGCCGTGAAGGTGAAGAGCAGCTTCGCCTCGTCTTCTGGGAGGCCCGTTGCCTCCATGATCTTCGGCACCATCTCCTTGGCGCCATGCTCGACGACACGCTGCGCGACGCGGGAGAAGAGGTCTGGCTGCGTGTAGAGCAGCCGATAGTCGGCATTCACGGGAGCCCTCTGGCAGAGTGTCTCGGGCTTCTTGCCGCCGAGCGGCGGGTCTGCCTCGAGCGCCTCGTCGATGACCTCATCAAGCAGCTCATACTTGTCCACATCGTGCAGATGGAACGTACCAAGGAGGTTGTGCGTGAGGCTGACCTGGTGCTTGCAGATGCCAGCAATGGCTTTGATATGGCAGAAGGGCTCAATATCTTCCGTCCGGACCGCCACTTCATGGAGGCCTACGGCGACTTTGCACAGGAGCGGGGCATCTCCTCGGTCCTCGAAGGGCTGGCACGTCCCTGGGAGGACGAGCAGGAGCGCTGGGGATTCCTCGCACGCTTCGCGAAGACGGAATGGCTTGGCTATGAGCCGTCACGTGCGATGCAAAGCCTCCAGAAGATCATCGGCACGCGCCCGTACTTCATCCTGACCTGCAACATCGACGGACGCTTCGCACGCGCTGGGCTCGATGAGAAGCAGGCGCTCGAGACGGAAGGAACGATTCAAGAGCTTTCGTGCTCAGCTGGCTGCAGCGAGGAGCGCATAGATGCAGAGCCCGTCTTTGCGGGGATGGCAAAAGCTGGCGGCATGAAGGTGCCTGAGGAGCTTCTGTCCACGTGCAAGAGGTGCGGAGCGCCCCTTGTCCCTGCACTCGACGAGAGGAGGGTGCTTCATCCCGATCTGGCCTTCAAGGAGAGGACCGCGCGATTCAGCGAGCTGCTGCGCGAAGCTAAGGGAAAGAACGTGCTTGTGCTCTAGCTCGCCGATCGTGCGCTCACGATTACGTCAGATATCTCGAAGGTGGCATCTCTCGTCTCCTCGAAGCTCGGCATGTGATGCAGCTAGCGTTCCTCGAAGATGCCCCGCGTAATCCTTGCGCCGAGCTTCCCGAGCTCATCGGGGCTCAGGCTCTGGTCTTCGGACAGCCAGAGCCTGATTGCCCCATAGATGCCGTTCCAGAGGAATGCCTTCACGAGCGGCACCTCCTTGGGCTGGTATCCTTCAGGTCTCATGGACTCTTTGAAGCGTGCATTGAAGAGCCTGCTGGCGAAATCGGAATCCGGTCCATAGCAGGAGAAGACAAGCCGGGCTTCGGGGGAATGGCAGGAGATGCTGCGGCAGATGGCAGCTATCTGCTGAGCAAGCGGCATATCCTCCGGATCGCTTCCGAGAGCCTTCTCCATCTCGTCGATCACATCGTCGCCCATCTCGTGGAGCACATCATACTGGCTGCCATAGTGGGCATAGAACGTGGAACGGTTGATGCCTGCCTCCTTGCAGAGCTCGCTCACGGTGATCTTGCTGATGTCCTTGGCCTGGGCCAGTTCGACCAGAGCATTCTTGAGGAGCATCTTTGTCAGCCGGACGCGCTGGTTCTGCCGTCCTGTCTTCTTCTCTCCGGATGCATCTTCTTCCATGGCCACCAAATCCTCTCGTTGCGATGCAGAACCGACGTTGCGGCTTCTGCTGTCGCTTCTGCATCGTTCTGAATACAACTGTTTGTTGTGAAAACAACAACTGTCTATTACATTCGTCGATGGTACCGGACATCGGCGAGAGGTGCAAGACATGAACGAACATCTGCTTATGAGGGGAAACATCGGAGGGGTCGAGCTGAAGAACCGTATCTTCAAGCCGGCAGCCCAGGACTTTCCGACCTATGACGGGTTCGTGAACCAGGATCTCGTGGAGTTCTGTGCGGAGCAGGCGCGTGGTGGCACAGGCCTCATCTATATGGGCCTCTTCAACGTGAATCCGCATGAGAGCGAGATGCGCACGGGCCACCCCCGCATCAGCTCGGACAAGTATCTGTGCGGGCTCAGCAAGCTTGCGGAGGCCATCAAGGAGAATGGCGCCAAGGCAGCACTGCAGCTCGGGCACTATGGCTCCCACGGAGAGCCGGTCGACCCTGCTTATGGCTGGAGGTGCGTCTCGCTTGACGGCGTGAAGAACGAGCATTGGCTGCCAATCCTCTTTCCGCAGTTCTCTGAGGGCAATTATCCGCACAAGGAGTACACCGAGGATGAGATCCATGAGCTGGTCTCGTTCTACGGCGATGGAGCGCTGCGTGCAAAGCGCGCTGGCTTCGATATGGTCGAGGTGCACTGCGGCAACATGCATGGCCTGAATACCTGGATCACGCCCCTCATGAACCACAGGACCGATGGCTATGGTGGGTCGCGCGAGAAGCGCTGCCGCATCCTCTTCGAGATTGTGGACGACATCCATGCCAAGTGCGGCAATCGCTACCCCGTGACCGTGAGGATCAATGCGGCCGATATCAAGCCGGGCGGCAACACGGTCGAGGATACGGCCTGGATTGCCCATGAGCTTGAGGAGCGCGGCGTCTCTGCCATCAACCTGTCCTGCATGAAGAGCGGCATGCCCATGCAGGTGCCGATGGGCGAGATCCTCGAATACGCCGAACCGGTGAAGCATGCCATCTCGATTCCGCTCATGATTGCCGGCTCCATGAACAGGCCGGAGATGGGGGAGAAGGCCATCGCCGACGGCCTCTGCGACTATGTCGGCATGGCCCGCCAGCTCTATGCCGATCCTTATTGGCCGAAGAAGGTGGCAGAGCAGCGTCCAGAGGAGATCCGTCCCTGCCTGCGCTGCAATGAGTGCCTGAATGGTGCAAGGAATGCCTTCTGCGGAAATCTCCAATGCACAATGAATCCGCGCCTCGGCAAGGAAGATGCGCTTCCGCTCGTGCCGGTCAGGAATCCTAAGCGTGTGGCAGTCGTCGGCGCAGGTCCTGCTGGCATGGAGGCGGCGCTTGTGGCGAGCGAGCGCGGACACAAGGTGACGGTCTTCGAAGAGAGGAAGATTGGCGGCCGTGTCAACGAAGCGGCGGTGCCTGCCTTCAAGTCAGACCTGAAGCGTCTCCTTGCCTACTTCGATACGATGGCGGGAAAGGGCATCTTCGAGGTGAAGCATGAGAGAGCGACGGCAGCGAGCCTGGCGGAATATGATGCCGTAATCGTGGCGACAGGTGCCCAGAAGGCTGAGCTCCATGTTCCGGGCTGGGACGGCAAGAATGTGCAGAACGCAATCGACTGGCTCGATACGCAGAAGCTCCGGGGCGATTCTGTCGCGATCATCGGCGGCGGCAGCGTCGGCGTCGAATGTGCGCTCCATATTGCCCAGGGCGGACGCAAGGTCACGATCGTCGAGATGACTGATGCGCTCATGCGCGGCGAGTACATGGTCACGCGCCAGATCTATCTTGGCATGCTTGCACAGCTCGGCGTCACGGTGCTCACGGGCACGAGGCTCGAGTCCATTGCAGAGGATGGCATTACGGTCATGCATGACGGACAGGAAGAGAAGATTCCGGCAACCGACGTGCTCATGTCGGTCGGCCTCAAGCCAGATCTCACGCTGCGCGACGAGCTCGACGCGCTCCATGGACCGGCTGTGTACTATGCTGGCGACTGCGAGCGCACTGGTCTCATCTTCGATGCAATCCATGCTGGCTTCATTGCTGGCAGGGAAGTGTAGCCGTCATAGAACAGCGCCCTGCAGCTCGTTGGTGCTGGCAGAGTTCGAAGGGGCTGTGATCGAAGGACAGAGGGCCCGGTTTCCGGCATGCCGGAGGCCGGGCTCTCATGCTGTATTGAGGCGCTCTGCCTGCTGGATGCTGCTTTCTTCTTGGGCCATAATCAGGAGCGTCTGTCAGATTGAAGAAACATTGCTGGATGCTCTCATCTCGGCAAGGATGGGTCGATGCGATGCACGATACAGCTCTTCGTGTGACGTCCTACTTCAGGAACGTCCTTGGCACCTCGAACATGGTGATGGTGGACTTTGCCGGCAGCTCCGTCGAGCGTGCAGGCAAAGACAGGAATGCGCAGAATGGCTATGCTTCGGCAGATGATGCAGCAGGCATAGAGGCAGGCAGGCTCCGGGATGAGGTGCTTGAAAGCCTGCTTGGGCCGCTCGATGAAAGAACGAGAGAGAAGGCCGAGCGCGAAGGTACGCTGCCAGTCCTCCTTGTGCTCAGGTCCATGAGGATGAAGGGGCTGTCTTCCGGAAGCCAGCAGGCGCTTCTGGTCGCTCCTGCGAACATGTCGCTCGGCAGGAGCGACAAAGGCGCGCTCAGCTATCCCTGTGACTGGCGGGGCCGGAGCCCCTGGATACCGCGGCCGCTTCTCGAGGAGCCTGCCGCCTCTGGGAAGGAAGCAGGCACGAAGGAAGAGCTTGCTATCGGGAGCTATGAGGCCTATAGCGCCTTCGTCTCTGCCAATGCTGCCCGAAGGACACGCATTGATGCAGCAGAAGGGGCAGTGCAATGGCGGGAGTATCTTTCCTACTGCGAAGACCTCTTCGAAGCCGTGGCTCCCGATGCAGAGGCGCGGCTTGCAGAGGCAGATGCCGTGCTCGATGAAGATGGCTATGTGCTCGTCGATACACAGGTCAATGCTTCTGCTCCTATCGAAGATCTCTACCACAAGATTGCGGAGCGCCTCGAAACGGCACCGGACAATCCGGCACTTGCACTCTACCGGACGCTGACGTCGATTGGCAAACGCGAGCAGATGGTTGCAGGAGACAGCTCCTCCCTTCAGGAGATGCTCGATCACGCAGGAACGATGAGCAGGGAGTATCCGCTCGCCCGCTCCCAGAAGACAGCGGTGCATGCCTGTGCTGCGCTCGGGGAAGGAGAGGTCCTCGCTGTCAGCGGACCTCCTGGCACCGGCAAGACGACGCTTCTCGAATCCATCGTGGCAGATACGCTTGTGAGATATGCGCTCGAAGGCCGCGATGCTCCCGTCATCGTCGGCACCTCGACGAACAACCAGGCAGTGAAGAACATCATAGATGCATTCGGCAAGATCGAGCAGGCAGCCGGACACTCGGTCTTCAGAAGATGGCTTCCGGACATCTCCTATGCAGCGGAAGGGGATAGCGAAGACAGCTTCACGGTCGAATATACGAAAGAGAAGCCGCTCCACAGCCTTGGCGCCTATTCGCCGAGCTCATCGAAGGCGGCAGAGGCGAGGCAGGGCAACTACCTTGTCGCGGATGCAAGCCGCAACGGCGAGCGCCTCTATGGGCTTGCGCAGGACAGGCGCTTCCGGGAGCAGTCGGAAGACGTCTATGCAGAGGAGGCGGAAGCCTTCTTCGGCATGAGCTTCGACAATGCAGCGGCAATCTGCTCTGCGTGCCAGAACATGCTCGCTGAGGTCGACCGTTGCCGCCGCGACCTTATCGAGGCTGCAGCCAGAGGAGACACTGCCACAGCCGCGAGGCTCAGAGACTGGCTCGCTCTGCATGGCGGGCGCTCAGGACAGGGCAAGGGCATTGCAGACGAGGCACTCAAGAATGCGAAGAAGCTCGACGATGCCCTCGATACGAGTGTGCGTCCGCTCGAGTTCTGGCTCGCTGTGCACTACTTCGAGAGCAGGTGGATTACCTGCCGCAAGCAGCGTCCCGCCATGCCAGGCAGAAAGACGCCGCCACCTGAGTACGACCGCAAGAGCAAGGCACAGGCATCGCTCGAAATGTATCGCAGGCAGCTCGCCTGCCTCATGCCGCTGACCGTGATGACGCTGTACCGGCTGCCAGGCCAGCTCTCCTGCACCGATGATGCAGGGCAGGACACGTTCAGCCTCGGTGCCATCGACCTTCTGATCGTCGATGAGGCGGGACAGGTGGACACTTCGGTCGGTGCAGCCGCGCTTGCGCTTGCAAAGCGTGCCGTGATTGTCGGCGATACGGCTCAGCTGCCGCCGGTCTGGAATGTCGACCCTGCCGTCGACGAGCAGATTGCAGAAGGGCAGATGGGCCTTGCGCCCGATGAATTCGCGAAGATATGGAACGTGATGCGCGAGCAGGGGCTCACGGCCTCCGCGAGCTCGAGCCTCATGAAGGCCGCACAGGCAGTCTGCCCCTGGTGCCATGAGGTGGAAGAGGATGGAGAGCGCTGGGTGGATGGCGGGCTCTTCCTTTCCGAGCACCGGCGCTGCCTCGACGAGATCATCTCCTACTCCAACGAGCTCCTCTATGCAGGGCAGCTCCGTCCCATGAGGGGAGGAATCGACAAGAGGCCCTGCGTTCTCGATCTTCCTGCCATGGGGTTCTGTCCTGTGGAGGGAAAGGCGGTACGCAAAGGCACATCGAAGAAGAATCCCATCGAGGCCCGTGCCATAGCTTCCTGGATTGTAGAGCGGCTTCCCGGCATCTATGACCGGTATGCCGAGGCAGCACGCAGCAAGGGCAAGGAAGCACCCGATCCGGCATCTCTTGTGGGTGTCGTCACGCCGTTTGCTGCGCAGATGAGAGAAGTCCAGCAGGCACTGAAGAGGCTGAGGAAGCGCTTCTCTGCCGCCTTTGACGGAAAGAGGCGCCCGGAACTCGATCCAGAGAGCATCGTCGTCGGCACTGCACACCGTCTCCAGGGTGCCGAGTGTCCCATCATCCTGTTCTCGCTCGTCTACGATGCAGGGTCTTCTCCTTCGTTCGTCGAGAACAATCCCAACCTTATGAATGTTGCCGTCTCGCGTGCAAAGGATTCGTTCATCCTCTTCGGGAGCGAGCGTCTCGTCGCAAGCCAGCATGGAGACTCCGTGATGGGACTCCTCAATGCGTACTGCTTCGACCACAAGGTCGAGCCGGCAGAGGAGCAGGGGCGGGCAGGCGAGGCAAAGGCTGCAGCGGCAGAGCCTGCTTCAGCCGGGCGGACAGCGGCCATAAAAGAGCCGGAGCCATCGGGCACAGCAGGTGCGGCTGCGTGGCCACTGGCCCTTTCCTCTGCTATCAGATGGGCCAGAAGCGAGCACATCTGGCCCGATGCGCTGCCGTCCACAGCACGTGATGCCAACTCACTTCTCGTGCAGCAAAGCCTCATCGCTCACACAGAGACGGGCTATGTCCCGACGGAAAGAGGCAGGTCCCTGGGCATCTCGTCGAGCGGCAATGATGAGGGAAGGACCTGGTGCACCTACAGCGAGGACGCTATCAGAAAGATTGCGCAGCTGCTCACGGCACCCAGTGGGAAGGACAGTGCGCCCGCTGCACCCGCTGAAGGCGAGGAGCACCTGTCGCTCACGAAAGCCATGAATGCTGCCCAGAAAGCGCATGCCTGGCCTGATGCATTGCCGAAGAAGGCAAAGGATGTGAATGTCCTCCTGGTCAAGGCGGGCCTTCTCGGCGAAAACCGGCTTCCGACAGCTGCCGGCAGGCATCTCGGCATCTCCGTGCTTCAGGGAGATGGATGGACCGTTGCGGGATATACGCCTTCTGTCCTGGCCGAGGTGGCAAAGATCCTTCTTTCCTAGGGAAGGGATGCCGGAAGATAGGGGATCTGCTGAGCGAGGGCGGCCCAGGCAGAGGAAATCTGCACGGGCCGCCCTTCAAGATGCTTATGGAACGCTGTGTCCTGTTGCCATCTCCTAGGCCGTTAATGCGCTCCTCCTCATCGCGCAGTCCAGACACGCCTGCCCGCATCAATCGAGGCAGCATCCAGAGACACGGCGCCACCCTTCGCCTTGCGGCTTCTTGGAAGATGCAGGGGAGCGGAGCGGCGAGGCTGGATGGTGGCTGCTGGACCTGCACCCGCGCTAGAATGGGACGCCTGAAGAGAAAGGACCATGAGGTGGACGAATATCTCGATCTGGCAGAGCGCCTGTGTGCCTTCAGGGATGAACGCGACTGGAAGCAGTTCCACAATCCGAAGGACCTTGCGATCTCCATCAGCCTTGAGGCGGCAGAGCTCCTCGAGGCATTCCAATGGTCGGGAGCCGATACATCGTCAGAAGGACGGGAGGACAAGATCCGCGAGGAGCTGGCAGACGTCCTCATCTACTGCTTCTACATGGCAGACGCCTGCGGGCTCGACCCGCTCGATATCATGCGTGCCAAGCTTGAGAAGAACAGGCAGAAGTATCCGGTAGCGCTCAGCCGCGGCAGCTCGAAGAAATACACAGAGCTTGAAGAGGGACATGAGAAAAGCCCTGAATAGCCGAGGCTGCGCAATCGGATATCGGACCAAGAAGAGGGCCAGGAGACAGCCGCTCATAGCAGCGTCTCCTGGCTCTGGTCTGCATGATGCTGTCTGTTCCTGTCCGGTGCTCAGACCGAGTACATGGAAGAGCGGCGGGAATGGAGTGTCTGCTCCTGTCCGTCGGTGAAGTCGGCAATCACCTTGTCGAGCGCAGCCACGGCCTCTTCCTTGTCGCGCGGCAGCTCTGCCTTGATGTAGATGCTGCTTGCAGCAGTAGCAGAGTCGAGCGTGGTCTCGATTGTGAGGTCGCTGATGAGCTCGCGCATCTCCTGGAGACGCTCCTTCTCCGTTGCCTCGGCGAATTTGCCGGAGAGCTTCTGGTCGAAGAGCTTCGTGCCGGGGAGCACGGACTCATTCGTGCAGTACAGGTAGTAGGGGTGGGTCTGGTTCAGGACCTCGGTGCTCTTGTGGGCGCTCTCGACGAGCTTGCCGGCACCGAGAAGGCCGCCGAGATAGATCATACGGTACGTGAATCCTGCCTCGTCGAGCTTGCCGCATTCGCGCAGGATGCCCGCTGCCGTATAGCCCTTGTTCACGAAAGAGAGGACCTCGTCGTCTCCGGACTCGACACCGATGAGCACCTCGTCGATCCCATGGGCCTTGATCTTTCTGAGGTCTTCTGTACTCATCCTCTTGAAGTCGTCGATGCGGGCATACGTGCTGACCGTGGCCTCGGGGTAGTACTTCCTGAAGAGGTCGCCGATCTCGATCAGGCGTTGGGCGGAAAGAGAGAAGGGGTTGCCGCCGAATGCCCAGATCTTGGCAGTATGCGGCACGTGGCGCTTGGCCTGGCAGAGCTGCTCTTCGATGTCCTCGTTCGAGGCAACCCAGAACGGCGTGTCCTTGTAGAAGCTGCAGAACGTGCAGCTGTTATGCGTGCAGCCGGCCATGACCTCGATAAAGAGGCTGTCGGCATCGGTCGGTGGCCTGACGATGGGTCCATGCCATTTCATGGTGCAATCTCCTTTGCATCGTTTAGACGTTACGAATATCGTCGAAACGTTTAGGGGCAACAATACCGGCGCAGAGCCGCAAGTCAATGAACGATGCAGATTGTTTCGATATATCACGATATGAAGCTACGTTAGACACACAGCCGACATAGGAAGCGCTTTCGAAAGAGACTTTGCTGCCTGTCTGCCTTGCTGCCTGCGAAAGGCTATGCTCTGGCTGCTCTGGCATGGCGGTCGCAGGACGTGAGGCAGATGGTCATGACCGCAAGCAGCACGGCTGCCACCGGCACAAGGAAGAGCGGCGAGACGTGCTCGATCAGAAGGCCGAGGAGAGGCGGCATGGAAAGAGATCCCACGTAGGCGCACGCCATCTGGAGCCCCATGAGCGATTGTGCATGCTCCTCGCCAAAGCGGGAAGGCGTGAGCTGGATCATCTGCGGGTAGATCGGGGCACAGCCAAGCCCGAGCAGCACGGTGCCTGCAGCAAGAAGCGGCAGGAAGCCTCCCGGAGCAAGGATGAGGGCAAGCACGCCGGCACCGATGATGGCCTCGCCGAGATGCAGGAGCTGCTGTCCTGTCATGCGCAGGGTGAGGATGCCGGAGAAGAGCCGGCCCACCGTGATGCCGGCATAGAAGAGCGAGCCCAGAAGCGCTGCGGTACCTGCATCTATCCCATGGCCCATAACAAGGAAGGTTGGTGTCCAGAGGCCGCAGCAGGACTCGAGGGCGCAGTAGCAGAAGAAGCCCACGAGCGCCTGCCAGACGCCGGGGATGCGGAAAAGATCTCTGCGCGATGCAGCAGGATGCTCTGCCTTCTGCCCTTCCGCTCCTGAAGGCCGCTTTCCCCAGAGGCGGAGGCTCGAGACCAGGACGCAGACGAGCACGGTCTGGATGATGCCGACCGTAATATAGCCGCCCTGCCAGCCAGCTCCCCGAGCGATGGCTCCTGCCATGATGACAGGGCCGGCGGCAGCACCTATGCCCCAGCAGCAATGAAGCCAGTTCATATGGCGGGCCTCCGCATGGAGGGCGACATAGGCGTTGAGGGCAGCATCCACGGCTCCTGCGCCGAGGCCATACGGAATGGCCCAGAGGACAAGCTGCCAGAAGGACGTGACGGTCGAGAAGCCGAAGAGGGCAAGGGCCGTGAGCGCCACGGAGGCTGCCGTGAGGACGCCGGTACCGAGCCTGCGGACAAGCCGGTCGGTAAGCAGGCTCGAGACGATGGTGCCGAAGCAGATGATGCAGGAGATGATGCCTGCCGAGGATACGGCTGCGCCAAGGGTCCCATGCATCGTGGGCCAGGCAGCGCCCAGAAGGCCGTCAGGCAGGCCCAGACTCACGAAGGCGAGATAGATGATAGCAAGGAGCGCGAATGGCATGGATGACCTCTTCTGGCTTGGAAATGAACAGCACCAGCTAGGATAGCTGAAGAGGTCCCGTCTTGCCGCTGGCAGAAGATGTCGGGCTTCTTCATCAGGCGGCTCCTGTCCGCTGCCAGAATATGGTGCAGAAACCAAGGGAGAGGAGTGCGGGAGCATGGCAATAACGGTGAATCTCAGGTACACAGGAAAAGACGGCAGCGCAAAGAAGTTCGCCGAGGAGATGGAAGCGTCGGGTACGGTCGATGCCATCCGTGCTGAAGCGGGCAATCTCCGCTATGAGTACTGGGTCTCCTTCGACGACCCGGAGACCGTCCTTCTGATCGACTCCTGGGAGAACCAGGCGGCAATCGATGCCCACCATGCATCGCCGATGATGAAGACGATTGCAGAGCTGCGCGACAAGTACGACCTGCACATGACGTTCGAGCGCTATGTCTCGGATGAGGCGGGCATGCCTGAGAGCGACCAGAAGTTCATCAGAAAATAGCAGAGCATTCGCAATGTCTTGACCTGCGCCGTCCAGAGCTGCATCTGGGCGGCGCTTTCTGTTGGAGGCTATGGTGGGAAAGCTCCCAATGCGGCTCAACTCGACATGAAGGCAACCTTCCATAGTCTCATTCGTCCCATTTCGGCAATCTCGCCTTTGAGCTGCCTTTTCGGTGCAAGAATATGGTGCCGGAAAGAAGAGCCTTCCAGAGAAGACCAGCATCCCAGAGGAAGGGGAGGGAACATGAACGAGCATGATTCAGCTTGCACCATCAGCGTGCCGCAGGATATGAGCGAGAGCATCTCTATCAGAGTGGGCAGGACTGTAGCGGAGCTGCTTGTCCAGCATGAGCCCGTCTCCTTCTACTCTGTCGCAGAGCGATCGGCTGTATCGCGCAGCACGCTCTACCGCAGGGAAGACCTTCGCCGTCTTGTCTGCCGCGCCCGCGAAGGGAAGCTTGGCGCTGCAGGAAGCGATGATGCCGCTTCCGAGATAGCCCGGCTCGAGCTCGAGAATGCCGGGCTCCGCCGTGAGCTCGAAGAGGTCAGGCGCGAGAGGATGCTTCTCCAGCGGGGCTGGCAGGCGCGACGACAGCGCCAGGAGCATGCCCTGCGCAGGCTGCACAGGCATGCCTCAAGAGCGGCATAGCGAGGAATAAGAGCTCATCCGGAAAGCAAGAATAGGCTGCCGAATGACAGCCCGCCATGGAGCCATGCCGAGATGAGGCAGAGCTCCTGCCGGACAGCTCATTGCTGCTGCATATCGTGCTCCGTGCATCGAAGCAGCCTTTTCGGGGCGTGGCGGAACGGAAGACGCGCGGGCTTCAGGTGCCCGTGGCCATAGGGCCGTGTGGGTTCGAATCCCGCCGCCCCGACCAAGTGCATGAAAAAACGTATCAAGGCATCGGGCGTAGGCTGCGATGCTGCTGCCTGCTGCTTCGGCAGAGGCAGATGAACCATAGAGAGATTCAGCAGAAGGAGGAAAGGGACATGGCAGTGTATGCAAAGTACACGCATGTCGAGCGGCTCGGCACAGAGGAATGCGAGGGGCTTCTCGACAATGATTGCGTGTATGTCTCATCCAAGATAGATGGAACGAATACCTGCGTCTTCTGGGATGAGGAGACGGGCGCACTCGGCGCAGGATTGCGTACGCGCACGCTTTCTGCCGAGTCGGACAATGCCGGCTTCTTCGCGTGGGCTACAGGCGATGCTCAAGAGGCAAAGCTTCTGAGAGAATACTGCAGGGCACATCCAGCGCAGGTCGTCTACGGCGAGTGGATGGGCAAGGACAAGCTCATCGGCTCCTTCAAGGGCTACGACAAGAGGGCTCTGGGCACGCTGTTCATCTACGACGTGCTCGGCGAGGAGGCTGGAGGATATCTTCCCGAGCCCACGTGGAGGGAGAAGCTTGCCAAGGCGGGCCTCGAGCCCTATTTCGTGAAGCTTCTGGCTGTGTTCGACCATCCGACTGAGGTAGATGTTCTCGATCTTGCAAAGAGGAACGACTTCCATATCGAGGGGACTGGCAAGGTCGGCGAGGGCGTCGTCTGCAAGGTGCCTGGCTGGAAGAGCCAGTTCGGCCGCATGGCATACGGGAAGATCGTGCTCGACGAGTTCAAGCGGCAGGGAAGGAAGCCTGCCTTTCATGGACAGGTGGAGCCTGCCATCATCGAGGCATTCGTGACGGATGCCGAGATCGAGAAGACGATAGCGAAGGTATGCGTCGCGTGCGGCACCGACGAGTTCGACCCGGCGAGCCGCAAGATGATGGGGATGCTCATCTCCTTCAGCTGGAAGGACCTGCTTGGGGAGTGTCCGAACTGGGCCAGGAAGTTCAGGAATCCGAAGGTCGACCTCGGGACCTTGCAGGGTCTCTGCTCCAGACGTGTCGGCACATTTGCTGCAGGCAAGCATTAGGGCAGAGAGGAAAGCAGGGAAGAGCAGCCCGTATGGGACGGAAATGAACGTCCTGTACGGGCTGCCTGCTTTTATGGGAGAGGTTCAGGAATTCCTGCTTACCTCGAGATCGAACGAGTTGCTGCCTCCGCGGTAGGTGGCAATGGAGTACTCCACCGCTGTCCCGTCCTCATCGCGCGCGACGGAGTGGAAGACGATCAGGGGGTCTCCTGGCTCCACATCGAGAAGCGCTGCCGTGGCACCTTCTGCCTTGATGGCCTCGAGGTGGCGCCGTGCACGCATGACCTGCTTCCCGCATTCGCTCATGGCAGCATAGAGGCTTTTCATATCGAAGTCGTACTGGTCGAGCCCGGGATAGAGCGCATAGGGGATGTAGCTTTCCACGAAGACATTGGGCTCTCCGTCTGCATAGCGCAGGCGCACAAGCTTGTAGACCTCGTTTCCCGGGGAGAGCTCGAGCGCCTCCTGCACCGCCTCGCCTGCACGCTCGCGGCGGAACGTGAGCACCTTCGTGCTCGGCATGCGTCCTGCCAGACGCATCGCATCCTCGAAGCTTGCGAGCTCCATCGTGAATCCGCGCTGGCTTACTTTGGGATGCGTAACGACCGTGCCACGCTTGCGGCGCTTTTCCAGGAAGCCCTCGCTTGCAAGGATCTGGAGCGCCTGGCGAACAGTGGGCCGGCTCACGCCGTAGGCCTGCGCGAGCTCGATCTCCGTGGGGATGGTCGTGCCCTCGGGATAGGTCCCGTCCTTGATCTTCGCGAGAAGGTCGTCCTTTATCCTGTCGTAGAGCGTCTCTGCCACGTCTGGCCTTTCGTCTGTGTGGATGCCCCCATTGTAGGTGACTGGGAATGGCATGAAGTAAGGTATGACATAAAAAAGTCTGGGAAAGCGGCAAATTCTGGTCCAGGTACCTGCTGCTTGAAAGAATCTTCTGCAAAAGAGTCAGGAAATTGCGGCATGAAGGTCAGCTATAGGCGCTATTATGTCAGACATAAAGACCGACAGAGGCAGAACATGGTGCCTGCCTTCCGGAAAGGGAGCATGCATGAAGCGCTATACAATCTCAGAGCTTGCGTATATGGTCGACCATACGAATCTGCATCCCGATGCGACGCGCAAAGACATGGAGAAGCTCTGCCATGAGGCAGTGACGTATGGCTTCCATATGGTTGCCGTCAATTCGGTGCAGTCGAAGCTCTGCTCGACCCTGCTTGCTGGCACGAATGTCCATACGGGCGCTGCCATCTCCTTCCCGCTCGGCCAGACCTCGATTGCCACGAAGGTCTTCGAGACGAAGGATGCCCTTGCAAATGGCGCGAACGAGATCGACTATGTCGTGAACCTCACGGAAGTGAAGGCGGGCAACTGGGACTACATCGCATCGGAGATGTCGCAGATCGTGCGTGTCTGCCGCGAGGCAGGTGTGCCTTCCAAGGTGATCTTCGAGAACTGCCTGCTCACGCATGAGGAGAAGCTGAAGCTCTGCGAGGTGGCCTCGAAGGTGCTGCCGACCTTTGTGAAGACCTCTACCGGCTTCTCGACAGGTGGCGCTACGGTCGAGGATGTCCGCCTCATGAGGGAGCATGTCGATCCGCGCGTGAAGGTGAAGGCGGCAGGCGGCATCCGCACGGCCGATGCCTTCCTTGCAATGGTCGCGGCAGGCGCCGAGCGCATTGGCTGCAGTGCCGGCGTTCCCATCATGGAAGAGCTCAAGCAGCGTGCAGTTGAGTCCGGCACGGACATCTTCGAGCTGTAAGGACCTCTATGGGACCGATACTCTTGAGGCCAAACTACATCTCTCCCGTCTGGTCAGGTCCTCGAATCAATGAGGCGAGAGGCCTCGAGGCGGATGTCTGGTACGGCGAGTCGTTCGACGTCTCTGTACATGAGGGACTCGTGAACATGGTCGAGGGAGGCCCCTTCGACGGGATGCCGCTCGACCAGCTCATCGACGAGCATCGAGAAGAGATCATGGGGGAGTGTGCAGGCGATCCTGGCATCGTGCAGGTGCTCACGATGGATGCTGCCCAGAACCTCTCCGTGCAGGTACATCCCGATGAGGCGTATGCCCAAGCACATGAGCACGACCACGAGAAGACGGAGTCCTGGTACATCCTGGCGGCAGATCCGGGTGCGACCATCATCCTCGGAACGACGACAGACGATGTCGGGGCTCTGCGTGCGGCCGCAGCAGACGACACGATCGGCGAGCGCTATGGGCGCCGCGTCCCTGTAGAGGAAGGCGACTTCGTGCTTGTGCCGGCAGGGACGCTCCATGCACTCGGTGCAGGCGTCTTTGCGCTGGAGGTAGGATCCTTCGGCTTCAAGACCTACCGCATCTGCGACTGGGGCCGTGGCCGCGAGCTCCATGTGAAGCAGGGATTCGATGTGCTGAGGACTGAGAGCAGGCCTGAGCCAAGAAGGCTCGGCGCCTTGGATCCGAAGGCTCCTGCGGGCGTGCGCCGGGGCATCACGACCAGCATCTTCGTCTCTGATGTAGCTGATGTCAGAGGCAGCTGGACGCAGGATACCTATAGCCGCTATCACATCATCTCCTGTGTAGCCGGCACGGCAAAAGTGGAGACTGAGGACGGAACTGCAGCCCTTGCTCCCACACGTTCCCTTATCGTTCCGGCATCTGCCGGAAGCTACACCGTCGAGGGATGCTGCCGCGTGCTCAGGAGCTATGCAGCACACTCCTGCGAGTTCGAAGATGAAGGCAAATAGGAGGAGACATGGCAAGAGAGCGGGTCTTGATTACCGGTGCGCACGGATATCTTGCAAGTCTGGCGCAGCTCTACAACGCAGGCGCCTACGACTTCATCCGGGTATCGCATAGCGACGTGGACTTCGCTGATCCCAAGCGGGTAGCAGAGCGCTTCAGGAAGGCAGACTTCGATATCTGCCTCCATATGGCAGCAGATGCCACGACGGCACACTGCGAGAAGGACTCCGAAGGCACGCATCGCGTGAATACGGAGTCCGCTATCGAGATTGCCCGTGTCTGCCAGGAGCGGGGCAAGAGGCTTGTCTTCATCTCGACCGAGCAGTGCTTCAATGCCGCGCCGGGACAGGCGCCATACTGCGAGACGGATGAGATGGGGACGGTCAGCCGTTATGGCCAGCAGAAGGCAGAGGCCGATCTCTGGATTCAGGAGCACCTCGAGGACTATGTGATCCTCCGCTTCTCCTGGATGTTCGGCCTTGCGCTGCCGGGTGTGCATCCTTCCCCCAACATCCTCACGAACGTGATGCGGGCGCTCCGTACGGATACGCCGACAGGCTTCCGCGTGCATGAGCGGAGAAACATGACGTACGCACAGAGATTTGCAGGACAGCTGTCGAAGATCCTGGCACTGCCGTCTGGCGTCTACCATCTTGCGAGCCAGAATCCCTATACGACCTATGACGCAGCACGGGTGATTGCTGCACGTCTTGGCTGTGATTCCAGAATCACAAGTCGCATCATCCTGCCCGATGAGAAGACGTATGCAGAGGCTCCGCGCGATTTCCGTCTGGCATCCGACAAGATTCAAGCTGCTGGCATCGAGCTCGGGACGTTCGAGGAAGATCTCGATCTCTGTCTGCGTGATTTCGGGCTTGCATAGAGCGGCAGGCATTCTGTCTGAACCAGCCGGAGCAGGAGGGCTTCTCCCGCTCCGGCTTTTATGCCTTGGGGAGCTTGCGTCTGGTGGCAGCTTCGATGGGCGCTGCGCTTGCCGGGGTTGATTTTATCTGTCATCCGTACACTCCGGGGGCAGGTCAGGATTCCTGCAGCTAGCCGAACGGATGCGCTGCCTGTGCACGGCCTCCTTCCTGCCGGAACGGTGTGCAGATTCCGTGCCGCGGCGTTCGGATGGGTCCTGCAGGCGCATGATTCAAGGGCCCTCCGGGGTGCTTCCGGCACTCATCCGAACGGCTGCAGATGGCGGTATCTGCTGTTCTCCGGAGGGCTGCCTCAGTGCCGGCTTTCCCCTCCTTCCTGTGCAGGCCAGCCAGGCATGCAGGCTCGAGGACGATCCTGTCGGGGCCTATGAGCTCGATATGGAATGCATCGAGGAGCGCCACCGCATCGGGCCCGAAGGCCTCCAGAAGCCTGAGCGACGGGCATGGCCAGCCGCTCTTGCCCCGGATCTCGGAATTGACCTCTCCCATGAGCAGGGAGCAGTCCTCCTCGTCGAGCCTGTCGAACATGATGCCTTTCCCCTTGGGGAGGATCTTCCTGATCTCGGAGTGGTTCCTCTCGCATCCGCCCTTCTGCCAGGCGCTCATCGTGTCGCAGTAGTAGAGCCTCGTCTCTCCCGGCCGCTCTCCGAAGATGGCCGCCAGCGCGGCCTCGTCGGAGAACTCCTCGCCGTTGTCCGTGAGCACGGTGCCGAACACCCTGCGCATGCCTTCGGCGCCGCCGAGCGCGCGGCTGACGAGCCCGAGCCCCGCCTCTGCGCATGCAGGCGTCTTCTCGGCGAGCAGCGCAAGCTGGAAGCTCGTGGGGCGTCGCGGTCACGAAAGGTGCCCGTTAGCTTTATCCAACGAGCACCTTGTTTCCGTCCAGTTCATAAGAATGAGCTAGATCAACTATTTCCATACATTAGCTTAGCAAGTATATCTCTTGCTGCGCCTCGTGAGAGGGCGTCCTGTTCGCCCTGGTTGAAGTAGTTGCATAGGCATCCGTAGCAGCAGGAGTCCTCGCCGCAGTCACAGGTATCGACTATCTCATAGGCCCTTTCCAGCAGGGAGTCTATGCTGCGGCTGAGCTGGAGTGCCCTCCCCGCTCCGCCTGGGACGTCGTCGTAGATGAGGACCGACTCGTCGCCCGTGTCGAAGTTCGTGTAGGTTGTCGCCCCGATCTCTCCCTCGGGAATGTTCATGACGGAGACGGCCGCCTGTACCAAGGCCCACATGAGCGAGCGCCACTCTGATCGTTCGCGATTCGAGCGGTCGTCCAGGGCGAATGTGAGCTCGAGGACGTCGGTGGTGAAATCTGTGCCAAGACCTGCGTATTGCTGCGTCTCCTTGGCCACGCACCAACCCTCATGCTTGATGCTCTCTCCGGTCGGGGCTGCCGCTCCGCAGTACCCGCAGACCGAGAAGCCCCTCGATCCCGGCCCGCGGTTGATCGCGTAGAGGTGTCCGTTGCCCGCATGGCGCATGCCGAGCTTCCCGCCGGGCATGTCGCGCCACTCTATCTCACTGCCCTGCATCCAGTCCTGGGCGAACTTGACGTCGACGAAGCCGAAGCTCCTTGGTCTTTTGAAGGATGAGGAGACCTTGGCACGTTCGCGTCCCCTGAAGCCGTTCGAGGGGATGAGCATCCTGTTGGTCAGTCTTACCTTCTTGTGGCAGAGGGGACACTCTGTCTCGTCCTCGCCGGTGTCAATAGGAACGACAAAGGACCTGCAGTCTTCGTTTGGGCAGATGCCGAACCGCCTGGTCTCGTAGGGCCGCTGGCGAGGCTTGGTTATTCCGACGGATTCCCACACCCTCTTTCCTGCGACGATCTCTGCGCCAGGGGCGTACTCACGTATCGCCTGCCTCAAACCTCTGGAGAGGTCGAGTCTGTCCTCGGGGAGGGCGCTCTCCTGCTCGACGAGGGAGAGCTGCACGAGGTCGGTGGGGAAGCCGTACTTGGGGAGTACTCCCGACTCCGCGAGGACGCCTATGGTCTTCTTCTTCAGGAGCACGCCCTGCTGTCTGGTGTTGATTCCTGCTCTGTCGTACTTACCTTCGGCCTTGGCCGCGTTCGCCGACCTCTCGAGGCGGTCCCAGTCCTCGTGTATGAGTGAGTGCGCCCGCATGAGGCGCCCGTCCTCTCCGACGAGGCCATCGACCCATGTGCTCTTGGCGACCCCAGGAGCTTCGCTGACCCCTGCGGGCAGGATGTCACCGAGGATAGCTTCAAGCGAAGACCGATTGTCCGAGATGAACTGGGTGACCGACGCAAGGGAGCTTGGCTTGGACTCGGAGATGCGCATGAAGTCGTCGTAGTTGTTGGAGCAAGCCTCGCGCTCGGGGCTGCTTCTGAAGTACTCGGACAGGATGACGGCGTAGATGTGCCTGATCGCTATCGAGGGGTTCGAGAGGTAGCAGAATGGTGCCCGCGTCCTGCCCGCAATGATTTTCGAGGGGGAGCGGTAATACTCGATGTCGTGCGGCCTGAGCCGCGCGAACGTGACAGCAAGCCCAGGCTTCCCTGCCCGCCTTCCGACGCGTCCCGCGCGCTGCGCGTAGTTCGCCGGCGATGGCGGGACATTCCTCATGAAGGTGGCGCGCAGGTCTCCCACGTCCACGCCGAGTTCGAAGGTCGTTGTGCAGGACAGCACGTTGACCTTGCCATCTATGAAGTCGCGCTGGACTGCGGCAGCGCGCTTTGTCGAGAGCTGGGCGGTGTGCTCCTCGACGCGGATGGGAAGCGGGTCCTCCCGGTAGGTCTGCTTGTAGTAGCGGTCCTTGCCGAGCGCCTCCGAGGCGTCGACCCTCCTGGGATGACCGTCGCAGTTCCTCGTAAGGCAAATCCCTCCCGTGTCGTACTGAAGCATGCACCCGCATGTGTCGCATAGATAGAGAGGGAGAGCGCTTCCGGCTGGCCTCAGGGTCCAGAGATCGCCTGAAATCAAGAACCCTCCCGTCGTCCTGTCTTCGAATATGAGCTGCACGCCTTCGCGCTTTCCTATGGTCCTGAGGAGCCTCCTGAGGTCCCCGTAGAGGTTGGAGAGGAACTGATCCGCGTCATGTCGGGAGACGTCGAGCCCATGACGCTGGCGTGCGAGGTCAGTGACGAAGCGGCTCCGCTTGTTGCCGACGCTCCTCGGCGACGGAACGAAGCGGATGGTTCCTGCCGGGGCGTTGTCGTCTCCTCCAAGGACGACCGGACTCTGCCTCACCCGTATGGTCATGTGCTCCAAAGCGCCCTCGGGTCTCATCAGGGCGCCCTGCTCCCTGAGCGTCTCGAGGCACACTCGCAAGACGGTGATGTAGTCGTCTGCCGTCATCCAGGAGGGGCCGGATTTCCTCGCGAGCTTCTCGAATGCGGTTCCGTTCAACCTAGCGAGGTCGAGGAGCGGTTCGGGGGTTACCTCGACAACCCCGAGGCCCTCGAGACTGTTGCGGCTGTCCTCTGCCATCAGCTCGTCGTATACCCATGCGTTTCCGACGTCCCTCCTCGCGATGTCGGTGTCGGGTCCTCCATCGAGCCTGTACGTCGTCTTGAGCTCCCTGGCTATCCATCTGGCTACGTCGCTCGGTTTGCATCCGTCTCCGCTGCGTGAGAGTTGGTCGACTGCCTTGCGGATCATCTGCCTCTGGGTGACGCTGTTGTACGTCCTCAGCATAGCCGGCGCGAAGAACGCCGCGTCCTGTCTGCGGTCGGAGAAGCACACGACGCTTCCGCCCCTGACGGCCTCGACATCGTCCGAGCCGAAGAGACTATCGAAGTCGTCCTCATCCTTTTGCTGCTCGAAGGGCGGTACGTCCCGCACGAGGTCGTAGCAGACGATGCTGCCCGCCGCCTCGGGGGACACGCGCATGGGTTGGATGGCGTATCTGTTCTGGTAGCCGCAGTGCCCGCAGCGCGCGACGTCCTCATCCGCCTTGCCCTCTGCTATGGGGATCCTCATGCATGCCTCATGACGGCGGCGGTGCGGTCCACCCTCCGATTCGGTGTGGAGCGTCCCGCACTTCGGGCAGAGCCACATAAGCGTCTCGGCGTCGTCCACCTCCGCATCGTTGTGGAGGATTCTGAAGTAGGTCCTGGCAGCGTTATCGTCCGAGTCGATGTCGGGCCTCTTGGGGTCGAGCCATGCGTGGTCCTTCGTGTTGGACACGGTCCCCAGGATGTAGGCTTCCCCGCAGTGTCTGCAGACCGACACCTCGTACACCGGTACCGTGGCCCCGTCGCTTCCGGCGCGCTCGGTGGTCCTCTCCGGCGTGAGGCTCATGTCGTCGGGGCAGATGAACAGCCCCTCTGGCGCCCTGAAGAAGGTGTGGTAGCGGCTCGCCAGGATCGGCACGCCCTCGGAGAACTCCGCGTAGGAGAGCACCTCGACAATGGCAGAGAGGCGCGCCGCCCCGCGGGAGTCGCAGGTGAGCCCCTCGATGCCAAGCTCCTCCAGCCTCGAAAGGTCGGTCAGGTCGAGCGGGTCCTCGGTGGACGAAGAGACTCGGGCGACGATTCTCCTCGAGTTCTCGTCCCCGAGCAGCAGGCCGGAGAGCCAATCCCTTGGCTCGGAGGTCTCCAGACTACCCATCTCATCGGCCGGGACTGACCCGCCGAGGGCTCCAGCGAGGTCGTCGCATGAGGGATTCCCGCTGGCAACGGCGTCACGCAGGGCCTCCCATCTGTCGGGCGGGAGGGCTCCCCACATCTCGTCGCGGAAGTAGCTCATTGGGTCGTCCCTGTGGCTCCCGATGACGGCGGGGGAGTCACCGTGGTCGAACGGTTCGCCGAAGAGATCCTCGGCGAACTGTGCGATCTGCGGCCTGTCTGCGTCGGTTCCCATCGTGGCGCTCGTCGCGTAGCAGTGAAGGCTCATCCTCCTGCCCGTCGCCTGAGACACCCTCGTCTTGAGGCGCCTGAGCAGGTAGGCGATCTCGGTGCCCAGCGTGCCCGAGTAGACGTGCGCCTCGTCGATGGCTATGTGGCGCCAGTTCGAACCGAAGACCGACGAGAAGAAGGGTGCGTCCTTGGGCCTCAGGAGCAGGTACTCGAGCATGGAGTAGTTAGTGAGCAGGATGTTTGGCGGCGTCGAGCGCATCTCCTCGCGGGAGAGCAGCTCGTTCGGCAGCGAGCCTTCGCCGGGATGGTCGTTGTCCCATGCCTTGCGCGCCTCGCCCCTCGTCTCGGGGGTGTCCCCGACGTACCTGCCGAAGGTCACGTCGGTACCCTTGAGGAGCTGGCGGAGCCTCTTGAGCTGGTCGTTTGCGAGAGCGTTCATGGGGTAGAGGATCATCGCCCGCACGCCTGCGCTGGGACCGTCTGCCGCCTGCTCCCGGAGGATGTCGTCGAGGATGGGGAGGAGGAAGCACTCGGTCTTGCCCGACCCAGTCCCCGTGGTGACGATGTAGTTCTTCCCTGCGCGAGCCATCTCGATGGCCCTGACCTGGTGCTCGTATAGGAGGAGGTCGGGGTCGAAGAGCTCCCTCTCGCCTCCTCCGAGCCCCAGCATTCCCTCGCATAGCGTTCCCCGCTCCACGAGCTGTCTCGTGCTCAGTCCCTTCGTGTAGGGAGGGGTGGCCTCTAGGAAGGGTCCCTTGGAGAGGAACCCTGGCTTGTCGAGGATCCCCTCAAGCTGCTCCTGCAGTCTGGGGTCGCCGAACCTGATGGTGGTGGCGAGGTACTCGCTGTACGACCTGGAGATGTGGCGGGATGCCTCGACCGGGTCGAATCTCTTGTCGTCCATGTCACTGTCTCCTGATCTCGATGTGCTGCCCATCGGCGAAGTTGACATCTCCGAACAGATCCTCGACGGCGAACGTGGCCACTATGTGCCGACGCCCCGCGAGTGCCTCCAACGCCTCTCGGGGGAGTGGGATGCCCGTCTCTCCCGCAGGGAGTCTGATGACCTCGCCGAGGGGTGACTCCCTTCCCTCGACGACTTTGGTGAGCCTGACCGCAAGGTCGTAGTCAACGGGCCTGTCGAGCCTGAGCTCCCTGCCGGCAATCGTGGACACCAGGCGGCATCTGCCGAAGCCGTAGCCAAGTAGGAGCGACCCGAGGTCTAGGGTGCAGCTCGAACGTGACTCTTCGCTACGGAAGCCGCACTCGTAGCTGATGGCAAGCGCAAGCTCGGTCGGCGTTTCTCCGTCTTCGCTCCATGCGCTGGGGAGCGGGGAGAACGGTGTGATGCGGTAGCTCGACGCCACGGGCAGCTTCTTGTAGAACTTTGGCGTGGCGCCGAGCGAGAGGTACGCGCCTCTGCTATTCCTGCGTCCCTTGCACTCAATGGAGAGGATCCCATAGCTGTCGGGCATCTCGGCGAGGTCGTACCTGTCGGCCATGATGCCCTTGTCTCCGCGGGTCGCCTTGGGGCCGCTCACGCTGATTCCGGCGAGGAAGACGTGGGCTTCGACCGAAGGATCCTCCCCGTCACCGACGGGTGAGACCGTTGCGGAGAGCCATTCGTCGGAGAGTGGGGCGTCGACGTATCTGGGGACCGACCTGTGGACCCTGGAGGCGTCGGCGCCGCGCCTGATCTCGCAGGCCCTGTCAACGACGACGGCGTAGGTGGCCATGACGTCATCGTTTGAGGTGATGCGGGCCGATTCCAGCGCGATCCTTCTGACCGGGATGACCGAGAACCTGTAGCTGAGGATGGCGCTGCCGCTCTCCTTGTGGCGCACCCTCAGGTGCCCCTCGTTCACGAAGGCCCTCACCATGCTCTGGTCGAGCCTCAGGACGACGGACTTCGCTCGGTCCAACCCGGGTCTGTCGACCGTGGTTCGTTTGATGGAGACACGTCTCCCGTCGCAGGTGCACTCGATCTCCAGTTGTCGGTCGTTGAAGCCTTCCGTCAGGCCCTCGATCTCTATCGATGGGAGGGCGGCGTTGTAGGAGCCCCCGTCTGCGGTGCTGATGAATGGGTAGAGGTCCGAGCCGCCCTTTCCCTCACCGATTACCTGGCTCCTGTCTACGGTTGCCTTGAAGCCCTCGCACCAAGCGGAGGCCTGCTCGCCTCTTGGACCGAGGACCTCTCCGCACCCCATGACATCCATGTCGAAGGTCTGTATCGAGTAGCCGCCTGGGAGCGAGTCGGTGTTCACAAGGGTCATGCCGGCCTTCGGGACGACCCTGAAGCCCGGGGCGACGAGGCAGATCACGTCGCGCCTTCTCCTCAGTGGCCTCACCTTCTGGCGCACGGTTCCGTCCGACGTCCTCAGGAACTCGTATACTCCCGGGCGGTTCGCCCTGAATGATTGGGTGGCATATAGCCTTCCGAGCTGGGAGTCGTCGGCGGCGGAGAGCTCGACCTCGACGTCGTATGCCCTCTCAGGCTTGAGGCTGATGGAGACTTCTTCCAGGACGGCCGAGTCAACTCCAGAGAGCACCTCTGCCTCGAGGTATCTTTCGCCATTGATCCTGTACGTGACGGTCCTGCCTATGTACTCTTTGGGGAACCGCGTCCTATCCCAGTGAAGCACGATAGGGGATTCGCCATCGGAGGGCTCGAGCCTGAGCTGGGCAGGGGGGAAGTAGACGATCTGCGATGCCCTCTTGCCGGTCCTCGACCCCTCGGCCGACAGGACAGACCTCAGTGCTTCCATGGCGAGGCCGGGCAGCAGCTCGCTTGACATCATGACCTGGTCCCCGTCACCTGTGGAGTTGTCAAACAGAGTTGTCGCCACGGACAGCGCGCTGGTCAGGAGGCCTCCGACGATTTCAGGGGCCTTGGTGATTAGGTTCTGGGCAGACCTGTTGGCGAGATAGTACCCGCTGTACTTGTCGTTCGCGAGTTTGATGAGCTCGTCAGCTGTGGGGTAGGAGCCTCCGGGGAGCTTTCCCTTGCGCATGTCTTCAGCTAGGGGGAGCATGAGACGAGACCAGATTGACTCCCAGTCAGAGGCAGCGAGTCCCGCGTGGAGTAGTATGGTGTAGTAGTACTGAAGGGAGGTCTCGCTCTCTTCATATGTCCGAAAACCCCAGTAACTGATTCTTTTGTATAGGAGCCTCGGTATTACCTGTTCGGTCTGGAAGTCCTTGACTCCAAGTTCGGCGAGGGCGGGCTTCCAGGCTGAGTTGCCGGTGAAGTTCCTTTGGACTGAGTCGAGCATGTACAGGAGAAAGGAGTCGGGAACGTCGTCCATGAGTCCTCTGACTGCCTCGATCGACGAGCCTGTCGGGGATGACTTCTGGCTCATGGTGAAGATGCTCTTTATGCATAGCCTCAGTTCGATCATGTCGCCAGAGATTACTCCGAGTGCCTCCGCGATGAAGGCGTCCTCTGCATGGTCCGCAACGACGCTAATGGCTGCCCATGCCTTTCGTTCAAAGTTAATCAGCCATCTTGATTCGTTGCACGAGGGCAGTTGTCTCGCATATCGCGTACGTTCTGATTGATGTTTGCTCGCTCTCGACACGCTGGCTTTTCGCGCTGTCGACGCAATTATCGAGTCTGCGGGTTTGAGCGTTACCTTGAGGTTCGGCGTTCTCTTGCCTGCCACCCTTCTGGTGAAGCCCGTTGGGTTCCTCTCGTAGGACTCTGCAAGCAAGCGGATTTCGTCAGTTGCGTCTGGTCCTATGCGGTTGTCGAGTTCCCGGTCTGTTAGGTCGAACGCTTCGCCCAGAGTCCTGATGCCCGCGTTGATGAGTTTGCGACGCAATCGAACGTCGATGCTGGTCTCCTCAAGAGGGGTGTTCCAGAGAGTATTCTGTGCTGTTCCGCCGCTATCTTGCGCCATCAGGCCTCCCTAATTCGGAATCATTATAAACCGATGATGGAGACTCGACAGATTGGGTTCAGAAGGTGGTAGCTCATGAGGTGTGTACGGGTACGAGCCATCTTTGTTCCCGACTCCATAGAATCGTCCACTTTGGATGCTAATGGGTGGGCCGGACACGAATTCGGTTTGTCAATTCGCACTGTTGACCTACATGCGATCGCGTATAACCACCTGGTTTGCGAGCGATATGGCGAATGCGGACGCCTATGACTGGCGCGTCGACTCATATGTGGTTCTGGTACGAGTTCACAGCTCTCCATCCCGACAATAGAGAGCCGATGACCTTACGCCAAAGATTAAGCGGTACTCCTAGGGAAACGATGATTAAAGCATAGCTCACCAGGCCGAATCGCACCGCCCGGCCTTCCGCTGCCCGCCAGGTTGCCGCGCATCCGGTAGAAATGGCACTCTACCTGCACAAACGTTATAATAT
>Ga0214929_100090_pt1 | contig 49140 bp, 48 predicted proteins | sample Stichaenrichm17X_FD_168613 | JGI IMG/M metagenome (GOLD analysis project Ga0214929, IMG submission 168613) | Xylose enriched microbial communities from anaerobic bioreactor in Madison, Wisconsin, United States - 17X | ecosystem: Engineered > Bioreactor > Anaerobic > Unclassified | place: USA... | reverse complement strand
AAAAAACACCCGGGACCGAATCGTCCTATATTTCGATTTCAATTTATAAATCTACAAATTGCAGCTTGATATTAAATCAAATGAGGCTCTGAGTATTTTCTCAGAGCCTCGTTTGTCTACAGTCTGACGGCATCTCAAAACGAGATGCCGCGTTGGTGTGTGTCAGAGTTGATCGGTTTTCGCAATTTCAAAGGGAACCCTTTCCGATTCCGCCCGCTCGCGGTACTTTTCGGGGATCTTGTCATCGGTGATGATCAGATCCACCGCGTTAATCGGGCAAATGACGGCGAGGTAGCCGTTTTCGAATTTGCTGCTGTCCGCCAGCACGATGACGTGGTTGGAGGCCTGCAGAATGGCCTGCTTGATCTGCATCTGCGGGGTCGCGATCGACGTCAGGCCGACATCGAAGTTGATGCTGTGGACGCCGATGAAGGCCTTGTCGATTTTGAAGCCCCGGATGCTGTCCGCTGCCGTGTCGCCCATCGAGGCGGCGAGGAAGCCGTCGACGTATCCGCCGATCATGTACAATTCAACGTGGTCCGCGCTGGACAGCTCGTTGGCTGCCGGCAGTGAGTTGGTCACCGCCACGATGCGCTTTTCCGGATGATTTTTGATGTACACGGCCAAATAGAAGCTCGTGGTCGAATCGTCGAGCAGGACGACGTCCCGGTCCGCGATGTGCTGATAGGCTTGTATCGCGATGGCCTTTTTTTCGTCCACATTCTGATCCAGATGCTGACTGTTGTATTTGGTTTGAAAGCTGCTGCCGGTCGATTCGGATTTGAGAACGGCGCCGCCGCGGACCCGTTCCAGCTTGCCCTCGTCTGCCAGCTCCCGGATCTTCGTGCGAATTGTGACCTTGGAGCACCCCAACTGTTCGCTGAGGTCGTTGACACTGACGCGGCCCGCTTTTTCCAATTCCCGCATGATGCTTAATTTCTTGTCGTCCAAATCCACCTCTGCCGCTTGTTAAGCCTTCCTATCTCATTCTGACATTCTTGAGTCCCAATTGTTTGGTGATCATCATGAATGCCGGCACGAACTGGTCCCCAAAACTCGGCTTCGGAATGATGATGGCCTCATCGTTCTTTAGGTAAATGCCGATGGTCTTCGGGGTGACCACAGCCCGTTCCATTTCGTCCCACTGATATTGTTTTTCTTCTTCACCTTGTTTTTTTATCATACCACATTTTTCCGAAAGTGTCACCTGCGTTTCTGTTTGGTCCATCGCCTTCATGGCTTTTTTCGCGCGCAGTTTTAGGGTCAGCGGCGTGTAGCCGAGGAAGACGACGGCGGCCGCGACGTAAATCACGCAAGCGAGGGGGGAGATGCGGTGATTCGCGTACTGAAACAGGCCGGTGAAGCCCACGGCCAGGCCCAGCAGGTTCACTAAGAAGCCGCTGAGCTTGGAATAGGCATGGTACAGAAAGAAATCGAATAGATACTGTTCTTCCATCTTGACGGTAAAGGTCACGTCTTCGATGTGTTCGGGGATGGGAATCTGATCCGCGTTCTTTCCAGTGGGAGATGATTTCATGATTGGATGTTCCTTTTGTAAGTGAATTATTTAGCCAAATCCGCGAGGGTTTCGACACCTTTTTCGTAGGCCCAGCCTTCCGGACTGTAGATGCCCTTCTGGTGTTTCATCATGTAGCGGTCAAAGGCTGCGGTGATGAACGGGCAGATGAACAGGGTGATAATCGACGCGGTGGCGCACTGTGCGGTGGCCATGCCGGTGTATTTCTTCATGGTCGGGTCGGCTTCGGCGACGGCTGCCGGTGTCATCGCGGAGTTCAGCGCGGTGGTCCCGATGGCAGCACCCATGGCGTTTCTTTCCTTCTTCGGCAGAAGCAGGTTGATGACAAAGAAGAAGATGACGGCGGTTGCGGCGGAGACGAGACCGAGGACGATCCCGGAAGCGCCGGCGGTCAGAATGGTCTTCAGGTCGGTTTTGGCACCGATGGAGATCGTCATAAAGAAGGTGACGATTGGCTGTGCGGTCTTGCAGGCTGCTCTGAAGTGGCTGTCGAGGTTCCCCCAGACAAAGCCGATTAAGATTGGGATGATGACGGCGACTAAGGACATAAACGGAATGCTCGCCAGGCCGGTGGCGCCGAGGGCGACCAGCGTGAAGAACGGGCCGTCGTTTAAGGACAGGATGGAAATCGCGCCGGTATCGGTGGCGTTCCCAAACTGAGAGGACAATGAGATGTACAGTGAACCGTTGGAGTTGGTGATCGCAGCGATCCAGACGAACGGCGCGATGCCGAGGAAGCCGGCTGGGCCAGCGAGCTTGCCGACGAGCAGGCCGACGATGACGCCGAGTACAAATTTGACACCGGTCATCGCAACCCCTTTGTACAGCGGCATCCCGACTTGCTTAATGTCGATCATGGACCCGCAGACGATCAGGAAGAAGCCCATCATGCAGGCGTTGCCTTCGTAGAACAGCGCAGTGACGTAGCCGCCGATCTGGAAGAACTGCGGCACCAGCGTGGACAGCACCACAGCGATGACCAATGGGATGATGACGAGGCCCCCTGGCAGCTCGCTCATCTTCTGAAGGATTGGGAAATCCCTTCTTTTCGTTTCTGTTTCCGGCGACTGCTCGCCGTTTGCCGGTGTTTTCACTTCGTTTTCGTTCATTTTCTCCTACTCTCCTAAATAATGATTATATTTTAACAACATGTTTGTTAACCCGGTTGGATTACCGTTCCCGCGCGGCTTCGAGGCACAGGCGTTCGATAATTTTTTCGGCAATGTGATCGTCCCCGGTCAGGCCGCCCTTGCCGACGATGGGCAGACCCGCGTATTTGCCGGTGATGAAGCTTAAGTCTGTCTGCGGAATGACGTAATCGATCATTTCCAGGCAGCCGACGCCCAGGTGGTAGCAGACGTTGACCATCGTGTCGCCCCCTGTGGCGTAAAGTCCGGCGATCTTGTCCCGCCCGGCTTTTTCGATGACGGCGGCGACGATGGCGCCGAGACCGCCGTTGATACTTTCAGCGCTCATGCCCTTGGCGTAGCCGTGGCGTTTGTCTTCTTCGTCCAAATCGAGGAGATCGCCGTGGAGGGCGGTTTCCATCAGGATGGCTTTAGGCTGCGGCGTTTCGCCGAGCATGGCCACCGCCTGTTTGACGGTGCGGTCGATTTCCGCGTTGGCGGAATCGGCGCCGTGGATCAGGGCCAGCGGATCGACTTCGATGCGGCGGACCTGATCGTCTTCACACAGCACTTCCATCTGGCGCTTGGTCACTGGTGTGGCGCTGCCGGCCGCGATGAGCACGGTTTTGCCGGTCACCGGCTTGACGTCCGGGATGTTCGTCTGTTCGGTTTCGATTAAGCCGTGGCAGAAGGCCACCTTTGCGGTGAAGGGACCTGGGTCGACGGCGATCATCGTGCGGCCTAAGCTGATGGCCGCTTTGGCGATGAGCTCGACGTCGTCGATGGAAATCGCGTCGACGACGAGGATTTCGGCACCGCCGTCGATGGCCCTGCGCATCGCGCCGGCGATCTGGGCTTCCCCGTCCAGCACGTCTTCGAGCTCGATCAGCGCGACCTTGCGCTTGCTCTGAGACTGAATCAGTTTCGGGATGTAATTTTCCTTAACCGGTGTACGCACGTCCTGGGCCACCGGTGTGCGGATCAGCGCGACGTTGTCGATGACCGAATAGCCGCCGACCAAAATGCGGCGGGACTGGGGCATCGCCGGGACCATCACCGCGATGGCGTTGTCGCCGATGGTGTCAAGCATCGCGTCGATTTCGGTGCCGACGTTGCCGCGCAGGGTCGTGTCGATGCGCTTAGAAAAATACTGAACGCCGGCGCCCTTGAGCACCGAGGTCGCCTTGCTGACGCGCTGGTACGCGTCTTCCTTGGACAGCGGGCGCGAGTTGCTGCTGATCAAAACCGCGTCCAGATCCTTTAAGCCTTCGTACTGGGCCGCCGCGGTATCGTCGAAGAACACGGCCGTCTTGGCCTTGGATCTCGCGAGCAGCACGCCCGTGGTCGTCGCGCCGGTTAAATCGTCGGCGACTACTCCTATCTTTGCCATATTTCCCCCTTTATTCTCACGGATGCATTACTTGTTCATGTTGTGCTTGCGGATCGCGTATTCGGCGCAGACCTTGGTGGATTCGATCAGGCTGACGTCGTTCGCGATGCCCTTGCCCGCGATGTCGAAGGCGGTGCCGTGGTCGACCGAGCCGCGGATGAACGGCAGGCCCCAGGTGATGGTGACAGATTTTTCGAAGTCTAAGGTCTTGCAGGCGATGTGGCCCTGATCGTGGTATTCAGACAGGATGGCGTCGAATTTGCCGCTCTTGCCGATGTTGAAGATCGAGTCCGCTGGGATTGGGCCGACGGCATTGATGCCTTCTGCCTGAGCTGCCTTGACCGCCGGTTCGATTTCGTCGATTTCTTCTCTACCGAAGAGGCCGTTGTCGCCGTTGTGCGGGTTGATGCCGGCGACCGCGATCAGCGGATTGTCGATGCCGACGCCGCGGAGTTCCTTGTCGATGTTTTTGATGTAGTCGAGGACGACGTCCTTGGTCGCGTAGTGCACCGCGTCGATCAGTGACATGTGGCGGCTGACGAAGAAGACGCGCAGCTTGTGGCAGGAGAACATGGTCAGCGCGTAGGGCGAGTTGGTCGCGTGCTGATAGATTTCAGTGTGGCCCGGTTCCTTGACGCCGATGAGCTTGATGGCCTGTTTGTTGATTGGGGTGGTGGACACCGCGTCGACCTTGCCGGCCATACCCAGTTCGATGGATTTCATGATGAAATCGACGGCCATCTGGCCCGCCAGCTTCTGGACCTTGCCCCATTCGATGGAGTCGGTGTCGTAGTCGCCGGTTTCCATCACGTCGATGACGCCCTTTTCGAATTTCGCTTCAGCGGGGTCTGAAATCTTGTTGAATTTCACGTCTTGGTTCAAAACCTTCGCCGCCTTTTCGAGAATGGCTTCGCTGCCGATGACAAAGGGCTTGCAGCAGGCGTGAATTTCGTCTGCGAGCATCGTGCCGATGACGGTTTCCGGTCCGATCCCTGCCGGGTCGCCCATCGTGATGGCCATAACTGGTTTGAATTGTGCTTCCATAATGATAAATCCCTTTCGTTTATTTTCGTTTTGTTTTCTTTTGTTTGTATATAACTTGCTTTATGTGTCTATAGTAAAGCGTTTCATAACGTTTGTCAAGCTATTTTTATTTATTTTTTACTAATTTCTTTCTTATTCTTTCTTTTTTATTTTCTTTTTATCGCTTAAAAGAAAAACAAACGAAAGTTAGTTAAGGCGGCTTACGAAAGTGAAACAAAAAAATAAAGCCGATGCCCAGCATCAGCTTTATTGCTAAAAGATTTAGGTCAAAGTGAGATTAAAAAAATATATAAAAGAATAGATTATTTAAAGTAGTTCTTGATGGTCTTCACGAAGACCTCCGCCGACGCGCTGGGCACGTTGTCGATGCGCGCGATCAGCCCGATTTCCATGTCCTGGTTGGGGAATCCCGGCTCGGGCTTGAAGGGAATGCAGCGGTAGTCTTCCCCGTTGTAGGCCTCGTGGATGATGCCGGAGCACAGGGTGTAGCCGCCCAAGCCCACCATCAAATTGAGCATCGAGCCGCGGTCCCGGACGACGACGCGTCTCGGGTAAAGGCGGTCGCTTAAGATCTCTTCGGCCATGTAGGAGGTGTCGTCGCCGTCCTGCTCGAAGCACAGGCACGGGTAGTCCTCCAGATCGGCGAAGCGGATCGCGTCCTTGTCCGCCAGCGGGTGGCCCTTCCACAGGTAGACGTAGGCCTGGCTCTTGACGATGGGCGTGAATTTCAGGTTGTTGTCGACCAGGTGGCGGTCGATGACCCGCTCGTTGTAGGGCGAGCGGTAGAGAATGCCCAGCTCGCTCTTCCCCGACGCGACGTCCTCGATGACCCGGGCGGTGGTGGTTTCGCGGTAGGCGAAGTCGTAGTTCAGGGTGCCGAACTGGCGCACCATCTCGACGAAGGCCTTGGCCGCGAAAGAGTAGTGCTGGGTCGAGACGCCGAAGCGCTTGCGGCTCAAGCTGTCCGGATCGGCGTACTTGTCCATCAGCGCCTGGTACTGCTGGTACACCCGGCGGATATCGGCCACGAAGTCGTCCCCCCGCTTGGTCAGGGTGACGCCGCGGTTGTTGCGGATAAAAATCGTGAAGCCCAGCTCCTCCTCCGCCTCCTTGATGGCCTTGGTGAGGGTCGGCTGGGAGATGAAGAGCTGCTCCGCCGCCTTGTTCATCGAGCCGCTCTTGGCCACCTCGAGCAGGTAATGCATTTGCTGAAGCGTCATAAGCTTAGATCAAAATCGCGGGTTCGCGGTAGGCAGCGCTGGTGGACAGGTCGAGGTCGGATTTTTCCAGGATGAAGTCGGCGATGGCCCCGGCGGTGAGTTCGACTTCGTCTTCCCACCCGGCGACAAAGCCCGGGATTTCGGCGAAGGATTCGGTCGGGACGGTTTCGGCGTCGACGGCCAGGAGCACGACAATGCCGGCGCGGTTTAAGTGGCGCACGACGTTGGGCGCGTCTTCAAAGTTGGGCTTGTAGAGATAGGTGTGGCGTCCGGCGTGGTAGAGCCGCTTTTCCACATCCTGAATCAGGCCCTCGGTGATCCCGTCGCGGCGCAGCGGGAAGGCCACGGTGATGGCGTTCTGGCCCTTCTGCAGCCGTCTGAGTTCGGGGTTGATGGTCGTTTCCTTCCAGGCCTCCTGAGCGACGCTCTGGACGACGCCGCAGGCCGAGGTGGCGTTGGTGACCCGGTCGATCAGGATGAATTCGCCGAGGGTCTGGTGCCGGTCGAAGGTGTCGACGACGACGTTGTCGGCGAAGCGCAGTCTAGCCACGGCGATTTCGTTTTTCTTGAGGGTGTCGGCGCTCTGGTGTTCGCCGGTGTTGATGTCGATTTTGTAGTCGATGGCGCTGACTTCCCCGGGGATCAGCTTGGTGCCCAGCTTGACGAAGAAGCCGGTGCCCGGGGTCAGGGGCTGGTCGTCCATCCACAGCATTTCGGCGGTGACGCCGGAGGAGACCTTCAGGTCGGCCCCTTCCCCGACGAGGACGCAGCCGCGGGAGACGTCCACTTCTTTATTCAAACAGATGGTGACCGGCTGGCCGGTAACGGCGTGATCCACCTCTTTGTCGCCGACGAGAATGGTCTTGACTTCGGCCTTTTCCTTGGACGGCAGGGTCTCGACGGTGTCGCCGACGGCGATGTCCCCAGAAGCGATCTGCCCCTGGAAGCCGCGGAAGGCGTGATTCGGGCGGCAGACCCGCTGCACCGGCATCACGAAGCCCACTTCCTTGTCGGCGGCCACGTCCACGGTTTCCAGCTCGCCGAGAATGGTCGGGCCGGTGTACCACGGCATGTTGGCGCTTTGCTTCGTGACGTTGTCCCCTTCGGTGGCGGACACCGGGATGATGACGACGTGTTCCAGGCCGAGCTCGCCGGCGAGGGCCTGGATGTCCTGGGCGATGGCGTCAAACCGGGCCTGATCGTAATCCACCAAGTCCATCTTGTTGACGGCGAAGACGAAATATTTGATCCCCATCAGCGCGCAGATGCGGGCGTGGCGCTTGGTCTGGATCAAGACGCCCTGGGAGGCGTCGGTCAGGATCACGGCGAGATCGGCGAAGGAGGCGCCGACGGCCATGTTCCGGGTGTATTCCTCGTGGCCCGGGGTGTCGGCGACGATGAAGGAGCGGGCGTCGGTGGTGAAGTAGCGGTAGGCGACGTCGATGGTGATGCCCTGTTCCCGTTCTTCGGTGAGCCCGTCGAGGAGGAGCGAGTAGTCGATGGCGCCGCCCCGGGAGCCGACCTTGGAGTCCAGCTCCAGCGCCCGTTCCTGGTCGGCGTAGAGCAGCTTCGAGTCGTACAGGATATGGCCGATCAGCGTCGATTTGCCGTCGTCGACGCTGCCGCAGGTGATAAATTTGAGTAAATCGTTCATTTTAGAAATAGCCTTCTTTCTTCCGTCGTTCCATGCTGCCCGTTTCCTCGTGGTCGATGACCCGGCTGGTCCGTTCGCTTTCGACAGCGGCCAGGGTTTCGTCGATGATTTTGTCCAGGGTGTCGGCGTCGGATTCGATGCCGCCGGTCAGCGGGTAGCAGCCGAGGGTCCTGAATCGGATCTTCTTCATCTCCGGTTTTTCGCCGGGGTTGAGGCGCATCCGGTCGTCGTCCACCATGATGATGTTGCCGTCGCGGTAGACCACCGGACGTTCCTTGGCGAAGTAGAGATCGACGATCTCGATGTGTTCGCGGCGGATGTATTCCCAGATGTCCTTTTCGGTCCAGTTAGAGATCGGAAAGACGCGGATGGATTCGCCTTTGTGCAGGCGCGTGTTGTAGAGCTGCCACATTTCGGGGCGCTGATTTTTCGGATCCCAGGCCTGGGCCTCGTTTCTGAACGAGAAGATGCGTTCCTTGGCCCGGGATTTTTCTTCGTCCCGGCGCCCGCCGCCGAAGGCCGCGGTGAACCCGTATTTCTTCAAAGCCGCCTTCAGGGCCTGGGTCTTCATGATGTCGGTGTAGGCGCTGCCGTAGTCGAAGGGATTGACCCCCTTGCGCACGCCGTCCATGTTGGTGTAGGTGAGCATCGTGATGCCCTTTTCCTTGGCCATGCGGTCTCTGAATTCGATCATTTCGTGGAATTTCCACGTGGTGTCGATGTGCAGGAACGGGAAAGGCGGCTTTTCGGGATAGAAGGCTTTCAGGGCCAGGTGCAGCATCACCGAGCTGTCCTTTCCGATCGAATAAAGCATCACCGGGTTTTCGCATTCCGCGGCGACTTCCCGGATGATGTAAATGGCTTCCGCCTCGAGGGCGTCTAGATGTGATAATTTCGCCATAATGTTCTCCTTCTTTGTTGTTCTAGTAGCGGTTGGCGTCTTGCTTGTTCAGGGTGATGGCGCGCGTCGTGCCGTCGGGTTTATTGACCGTCCAGGTGACGATGGGCCCGTCCTCCCGATAGCTCAGGGTGGCGCCCCGGCCGCCGATGTCCGCGCCGAGGAAGAAATCCACGGCCCCGGCCGGGCAAGCCTTCAGGCAGGCGGTGCAGCCCCAGCAGTCCCGGGGGTGCATCTGGCGGGCGTGTCCCCCGCCGTCCATTTTGATCAAATTGCCCGGGCAGACCTCGACGCACCGGCCGCAGCCGACGCATTTGTTGGTGTTGATTGCAATGCTCATGATTTACCTCAGCTTCCGTTTGATGATTTGGGTCTCCCCGTTCTTTGTGACCGAGTTGATGTAACAGGCGTAGGCCGGGTCCTTGTCCGGGTAGTCGGCGTTCTCGGCGAAGCTGTGCCACCTGGTTTCCTTCCGGGCCTCGAGGTGGGCGATGAGCACCGGACAGACGGTGAGCCGGTCGGTGAGCTCGTAAATCCGAAGCAGGTCGTCCATCGACTTAGCCGACAGGGTGGCGCTTAAATCCGTGAGCTCGGCGATGCGGCGGCGGGCGGTTTCAAGGCGCGCTTCGTTGTACTGATACCCCTGGGAGATGCCCCCGGCGTACTCGTCCATCACCTTCTGCATCGCTTCCTCGAGCTGCTCGGTGTCCACGTGCTGGGGATCGCGTTTAAAATAAGCGCCGTAGTCGGGCCGGGCCCCTTCGTCTTCGTCGGCGTAATCTAAATCCGGCAAATCATCGCGTTTAAAATAAGCGCCGTAGTCGGGCCGGGCCCCTTCGTCTTCGTCGGCGTAATCTAAATCCGGCAAATCCTTGAGAATCGATTCCGCGGCGATCTGCCCTTCGGCCAACGCCCCGGTGACGTATTTCTGTGGGGCGCCCCCGGCGGCGTCGCCGCCGGCGTAGAGCCCTGGCAGGGTGGTGCGGCGGCCGGCGTCGATCCAATAGCCCGAAGCGGTGTGGCCGCCGACGATGTAGGGCTCGGTGCCCTCGATCTCGACGTCCTCGGCGTCAGGCCCCTGGCCGTTTTCCAGCCAGCGCAGGGTCTGGCTCGGCGCCATGTTCAGGTAGGCCTTGTAGAGATCCTGCTCGGCGGCTTCCCCGATGCCCCGGGTGGCGAGGACGCAGGGCCCCCGGCCGGCGCGGTTTTCCGAGACGGTGCCGTAGAGCCGCTCCGAGGTGGTGTGCCCGTACCGCCCTTCGTAGTCCTCTCCCCTGGCGTTGTGCTGGGGCGCGCCGACCCCCTGGGCGATGGTGCCCGTCGGAGCGATGGTGTCCTTACAGCGCAGGGCGATGAAGCGCATCTCGAAGGTGGTCATTTCGGCGCCGGCGCGGATGCCCATCGCGTAGCCGGCTCCGGTGTTAAAGGGCGGGTACCACATTTTGTGCCGGGAGAAGCCCGGGTTGTTGGGGCGGTAGAGCCCGGCGGCGCCGCCGGTGGCGACGAAGACGGCCCGGGCGCGGATCGCGTAGGCCACAGGCGCGCCAACCGAAAAGCCGTAGGCGCCGACCACCCGGCCGTCCTGGATCATCAAATCGGTGATGTTCACGTGATTGAGGACCGTCACGTTGGGCTGGGCTTCCGCCTGAGCGGCCAGCAGCGGCTTGATGTTTTCCCCGTTGATCTTGATATTCCGGGGGCCGCGGTTGACGATTTTGCCGTCTGCATCCCTGAGGATGACGAGGCCGACGTCCTCCAGGTCGGCGGTCACGGCGTTGAGGCGCTCGGCCATGGTGGCAAGCAGGTCGCGCCGGGCGATGCCGTCGGCGTCGCGCAGGCAGTAATCGACGTAAAATTCGGGGTCGTGGCCCTCGGTAATGTAGGCGTTGAGGGCGTTGACCCCGGCGGCGAGACAGCCGCTTCGGGTGATGTTGGCTTTTTCGGCGATCAGCACCGACACGTCGGGATTTGCGCCGAGGGTGGCGGCCGCGAAGCAGCCGGCGGTGCCCCCGCCGACGATCAGGACGTCGGTGGTCAGGGTCTGCCAGGTGATCGGGTTGTGTGCAGTCATCGGATTTCCTTTCTATTCAAACGCATAATCTATGCAGGTTTCTCATTCTTATAATAAGACCAGGGAGCCGGCGGTGAGGACGCTGGCTAAGGCCGAGAAGGCGATCATCGCGCCGGATTTGGCCCGGCGGCTGTAGAGCAGCACCAGGTTGACGGCGAGGATCGCGGCGGTGATGCCCGCGGCGGCGCCGGCGGAGATGCCCAAGGTGACGCCGGTGGTCAGGTTCTGGCTGATCAGGGACAGGCAGATGTTGAGCAGCAGCCCGGCGACGATGGGGCGGATCCACCGGGACAGGCAGGCGAAGGTGTCCAGACGTTCCAGCGCGTCGTAAATCAGGCGGACGGTGCCGAAGGTCATGCCGCTGCCGGCCACCGCGACGAGAAAGCCGGCGAGCCAGAGCAGCCCCGCGTCGACGAGCGAATGCCGCACGCCGTATCCGACGTAGTAGCCGGTGCCGGCGAGGACCTTGCAGAGGATCGACCCGGGCAGCAGGTTCGACACCGGGATCAGATTGCCGTAGAAATGGCCGGCGGAGATGGTCCCGCTCTGGACGAACATCCCTTCGGCCACCGACAGGTAGGCGTCGCCGCCGCCGAAAGAGATCAGCGACGAGAGCAGCCCCCGGAGCACGAAGAGGGGCGAGCGGCCGGTGACGGCGAAGGTCAGCGCCGCGGCCACGGCGAGCAGGCTGCCCCAGATGGCCATTTCCAGCGCCCATTTGCGGCCGAACTGGCCGGGCTTGGCGATCGCGCCTTGAGCCGAGCGGATATCGGAGACGAAGCCCCAGCCGCCGAGGACGACCATCGCGCCAATCGCCGCGAACCGCACCGCCCCTTTGCCAAATAAGAAGGCAGCGGCGACGCCGGCGACGGCCAATCCCTTCTTTAAATCGAATTTGCCCTTGGTGAAGAAGATCACGAAGAAGGCCAGCCCCAGGACCGACAGCGTGTCGAGGGACACGGCCGGGACGCCCTTGATCCCAAGAATTGTAAATAAGTTCTTGCCGCAGGTCAGCGCGAAGACCCCGGCGATGACCGCGGCGGTGCGGCGGTCCCCCCCGCCTTCCCGATAGGTCCGGACGACGTAGGCGATGAGTAATGTGAGGATGAAGGCGGTGATCCCGATGGACAGGCAGTCGGTCAGGGTCAGCACCGCTTTGTTGACGCCGGAGAGCACGGCCAGAATCACCAGCGTGAGCAGGCAGCCGGGCAGCGCCATCAGCAGCGCCGAGAGGAGCATCCCCCCGGGGCCGGCGACAGATTTGCCCAGGCCCGCCGCGATTTCCACCGGCAGGGCGCCCGGGGTGATCGCCGCGGCGACCACGTCCCGGTCGTAGTCCTCCTTGGAGACGAAGGGGTGTTCCCGGGTGACGGCGTCCTCGATCACCGGGATCAGCGCGGTCCCGCCGCCGAAGCCGATGATGCCGATCTTGAGCATACACATGAAAAAGGACCCTTTTCCCGCCTTGTCGGCGGTGTGCGGCTGTGCCGATGATGAATGGGTGCGTAATTTCATGGTGAACTCCTTTAAATACATAGTGTGTCTGTATGTTTAGTATGATTATGTGTTCATTGTAACCCAGCCCCCAAAACCTGTCAATTCCTATTTATAAAATAGGTTATATGGATTTGATAGAATCAGTTATGCCGAAAGCTTATAACCGCGCCCGATTTTTCTCAAATAAAAAAACCCGCGGCTTAGGCCGCAGGTTAATCAAATCGTAAAATCGTCAATTCGTTTACGCGTCGTCCTCCCGCCCGTCGGCGCGGTGCGCCTGGAACTTGGCCTGGGCGGCGCCGTAGAAATTCGGGTAGGTGGTGCGCAGGTAGAAGTTGTTGGCGACGCTGTTGGCGAGCATCAGCCTGAGCACCTGGGCGAAATCCGCCTCCAAGTGGGCGATGTCCGCGGGGCTCAGGTTTTCCCAGGCGCCCCGGAGCCGGTACTCGTCCATCAGGTGGAAGATCCCCCAGAGCATTTCGGCGAAGCGCTCGGCCTCGTTTAAATTGTGGGTCGAGCCGAGGATCAAGAGATCCAGCCGGTTGTGCTCCAGAATCTCGCGGATGCCGTCGTAGGCGGATTGGGTGAGGTTGACCCGCAGGTCGATGCCCTCGATCTTCGCCTGCCTCGCTTCGATTTCCCGCTGGACTCTCCGGCGCTGGCGGAGGGTGTCCATCGGCCCGTCGATGGCGGTGAGCTGGCCCAAATTTGTCCCGCATTTGGCGCAGTACTCGATCTGCATCAGCATCGGCGCGCCGACGCCGGTGAAGAACTGGCTGCGGAGCATCCGGGTCGAGGCCAGGGCCCGCTGGCGGTCGTGCTCGTCGAGGATGGCCCCGACGGCGACGGTGGCGATGGCGATGGACGCCGGCAGGAAGGCGAAGTCCTGGAAGATGTAGAAGGCGGTGGTGCGCGGGTCGCGGAAGATCAGGATCTGGGCCGCGTAGATCGCCGCGGACACCGCGAAAAGGGCGATGGCGATGCGGGTGAGGATTTTGTTGTGTTTCATGAATGTCCTTTCTATTATCATGATTTTTGCTATCATCAATTCGTTCATCTTACTTAAATTTGTCTCATTATAACGGAATTCACGCCGCAAATCAATCGGATTTCACCCCTTTATCCTCCCCGCTCTCGATCGCCTTCTGATTATTTCCCGGGGAATTAAGGGCGGCGTAATCGGGCGTCTCGTCGGCCTGGGCGGCGGTGAAGCGCGCGAAAAACTGGGCCTGGTAGTCACTAAAGAACCGCCCGGCGACGTCGCTGCCCGCCAGGGCCCGGAGGGTCGCGGGGCTTTTGACGTAGGCGCGCACCGGCGGCGAGAGCCGGTCAAATTCCCGCTCGGCGTTGGCCAGGGAATCCTTGAGCGCGTGGGCGATCTCAGCCCAGCCGTCGGCGGCGGAGAGGGTCGGCTGGGAAGCGCGGATCACCGCCTTGATCTGCCCCACCGTCGGCGCGAAGGCGTGGTCGCCGTCGATGTAGGCGCCCACGGCCTCGAGGACGGTGCGGAAATCCGTCTCTTTGAACCGCCACGCCCACAGCGTCGCGATGTCCTTGGCATTGCCGCTCTTGTCAAAATTCGGGTAGGCCGCCTTGATCATCTTCATGATGCGGCCGGTTTCGTTTAGATTCATAGGTCACCTCGCGCGAGTTTGTCGTAAAACGAGCCCGTCTGCTCGTCAACCTGGCCGTTGTCGTAGCGGCCTTCACAGATTTTCTGAAAATGATCGGCCGTCACCACCCAGTCGAAATCGACCAGCCATTTGCCCGACCGCCCGGTCAGAAAATCCGACGCCGACACCCGGTCGAAGCCGGCCAGCACGCCGGCCTCCCCTTCCCGGTGCACCAAATCCCGCACCCGCTTCTTCCGCTTGGCGCTCCAGCGCTCAGGGTCTCTGACCTTGGTGAGCTTCGTGCCCGCTGCGATGTGGTGATTCCAATAATCGGCGTAGAGTTGGTAATTGAACTGCGGCGCGTCAGCGCCTGAAATGCCGCGAAGCGGCACCACCCCGTTCTCTTCTCTCATCTCATCTTCTCTCATCTCCTCTTCTCTCTTCTCCTCTCCTATCTTATATGAATTTCCCGTCGGAAAAATGCATTTTCCCGTCGGAATATTCGATTTTCCCGTCGGAAAAATCGGTTTATCACATAATTCCCGATCTTCGCGAAACATTTTCAAGATTGGATTTGTCGGTTGAATCTGCTCCATCTCACTTTCACTTAACAACCAAATCTCCCATTTAATCTTCACGTTGATCCTGTCGACCACCGCGTTGTAATACGTCCGCTGAATCCGTCTGCTGGTCAGCACCCCGGCCTCAAAGCAGGCCCGGTCGAACAGCCCCCGATCCACCAGCGCGCGGATGATTTTCTGAATCTGATCCGCCTGGGCCAGGGCGTCCGGCGCCAGGGCCCCGCCGATCAAATCCGCCACGTCCAGGGCCACGTCCTCCCGGCCGTCGCCCGCGTACTCCAGATAATACCCTTTGTCGCGGTAAATCAGCGAGAGCAGCGCGATGTAGGTCAGCACCGCCGCGCTGCCGAACTGGGCCCGGGGCCGCCTGAGCTTGCGGTCGGTGAGCAAGGTCACGTCAAAGGGAAACCAGTCCAGCCCCATTTTCCGGGGCCTGCCGCGTTTATTTGCCAAAAAATGCCTCCTTATCATGTATATTTCCTATTATAGCTTGATAATTGTTCAAGCCGTCAGCCAAAAAAAATCGCCTGCGCCCCCTTTCAGCAAGTTCCACTTGCATCATATTCAACGTCTCAGACCAATACAGTTTAACATCGTTCATTATACGAGAATCAAATTCATGTGTCAAGGGTTTTCTTGAAGATTATTCGAAAAAATTTTAAAATTTGGCTTGAAAGGCGATCTGAAATAGTGTAAAATAAGTGCAACTCAAAAAATAAGAACCTAGAAAGTGAGTGGTGACCATGTCCACCTTATCCAAAAACATACGGTTTCTGCGCCGCGAATGCGGCCTGTCCCAGGACGATATCGCCGATATGCTCGGCTACCGCTCCTTCACGACGGTGCAAAAATGGGAATCCGGCGACTCGGAGCCCAACGTGCGCACCCTCGAGGGCCTGGCCGACATCTTCGGCGTCACGCTCAACGACCTGATCAGCCACGATTTCGCCGATCCGGAAAACAACGCACCCGACGACGACGTGTACTACATCGACCCGGGCACCCGGAAAATCGCCCAGCAGGTCTACGAGGACGACAACCTGCGGATGCTCTTTGACGCGAGCCGCGGCGCGGCCCCCGAGGACATTCAGATGGCGGCCGAGATGATCCGCCGGCTGACCGAACGCAACAAAAAGAAATAAAATCAAGTAGAATTTAAATCAAGTAAAACACGGGCCAAAGGATGTCCCACGATCCGCCCCCGCCCTTGAATATAGATCAATTTTTTTCACGAAAGGACATGAGATGCATGACGATTTGGGAAGAAGATATCCCGGTGCACGTGGTGGCCCTGCCGCCGCGGATTCACAGCTTGATTTCAAAGAACGACGAGGGCGATGTGGCGATTTTCATCAACGAGGCCCTGTCCCTCGAGATGAAGCGGGCGTGCCTGGAGCACGAGCTCGCGCACTTCAGGCGCGGGGATTTGGACTACGGGGCCGCGAGCTCCGCGGACCGAATCGAACGAAAGCGGCACGAGGCGGCGGTTTGACGCCGCCTTTTTTGCGTTTAACTAAACCAATAATGAAAGATGAGAAAGGCGATCACCCCGACGAGGATGATGCGGAAAACCTTTGAGCGGACGAACAAACGGGCCAAGAGGTAAAAGAGGAAGAGGATGAGAATCACCCCAGCGATGAGAAACAGCATGGCGGCTCCTTTGGTTTTTATTTATATTATGACATATTTTGGGGCGGTTGGGGATTATTTCTACAATGGAATATGAAGCTGGCTTTTGTTATGCTTAATTAATGATAAATACCCATTTGACAGGTACATGAAATCCGGGTATATTATCATTAAAAAAGGTGAAAATCATGAGACAAATGATACCAACGCCGACTGTCGGCGACATCCTAAAAGAAGAGTTTATGGACCCGCTGGGCCTCTCCGCCTACAAAGTGGCGCAGGACACCCACGTGCCGGTTTCCCGCATTCAGGACATTCTCCACGGCCGCCGCAAGGTGTCGGTGGACACCTCCCTGCGCCTCGCGAAGCTCTTCGGCGTGTCAGACCGCTATTTTCTCGATATTCAAAACGATATCGACATCCGCAACCTGAAGCAGAAAATGCAGCCTGAAATCGACGAAATTCAGACGATTTCCTACGCGTAAATCCAAAATAGCGAGCGACATTGACAATCAGCCGCACAGCGCGTATACTATTTCCAACAGGAGCCCCCACACCTCTCAAAGACGTGTCCAATGGGGGCACATTTTTTTAGAAATAATTTTCACGCAAAAAAAACCCGAAGCCTTATCGCTTTGGGTTTTGTCATCTTAGCTTTGCATTGCTTGTATTTCTTGTTCTGTAAATATGGTCTTATATACGTTTGTTACTGTAGTCTTATATTCCGATGATTTCTTGCTCAGGCGTTTAAAATGATATGTTTTTTTGCCAGTTTTGAATGTGAACGCCTTGTCGCTGAATTCAGTAAACTTACCCTTTTTAACCAACTCTGTACCTTCCACAAGGAACGATGATGAAATTTCATCCATCGTGTCCGTATCGTTATTTTTATCGCCGATATCGTAGCCCGCTTCCTCATACTTTAATAGCTGACCATCTTTCATAACGAGAATAGTAACAAGTTGTTTATAACTGCCGTCTTCGTTGCCTTTTTCTTTCGTGTCGTTAAAATCGGCATAAACCGTGTTGCCGTTGATCGTTGCCTTCCAGCACCCGGCCAGATCATCAGACTTGACACTTGGCGGAGCTGGGTCTACCGAATTGGAAATCATGCCAATAATGATCATCGCAACAAACACAATACCGACAATCAGAAGAACTTTTTTCTTCTTCCCTTTCTTGCCTTTCGTCTGCTCAACTGCTTGTTGCTGTCCATTACGTTTCATTTTCTGCCCCCCTACATTTTTATTTCTCTCTCTTTTATTTATATTTTACTACGATATATGGAATATGTTAATAATCTTCTAAAATTTTATTAAATCTATAATTATTTTTTGTAACAAAAAAACCCGAAGCATCGCTTCGGGCTTGAATCATCAATGGAGCTATTGACCGGATTTGAACCGGTGACCCCCACCTTACCGAGGTGGTGCTCTACCTACTGAGCTACAATAGCAGATGGTGGGGAAAGATGGATTCGAACCATCGTAGACTAAGTCAACGGATTTACAGTCCGCCCCCTTTAGCCACTCGGGCATTTCCCCTCGCTTGAGAACTTCTATAGTTTACCGAATATCGCTTATAAAGTCAAGGGAAATTTTTAAAAAAATCGAGCCGGCGGCTGGCCGGCCCGAATGCTGAAGCAAGATCAAAAGGCTATCCCTTACTTATCGCCGAAAACCGCGATGTAATCCCGCTGGAAATTCTTGATGCCGATATCGGTCAGCGGATGATGGGTCATCTGTTCGACGACCTTCATCGGGATCGTGCAGATGTCCGCGCCGGCCGCCGCGCAGTCGACCACGTGGATCGGGTTGCGGATCGACGCCGCGATGATTTCCGTCTCGATGCCCTGGACTTCGAAGACTTCCGCGATGGTCTGGACCAATTCGATCCCAGGGGTTGCGATGTCGTCGAGGCGGCCGAGGAACGGTGAGACGTAAGCCGCGCCGGCCAGCGCCGCGAGGATCGCCTGAGCCGGTGAGAAGATCAGGGTCACGTTGCACTTGATGCCTTCAGAAGAGAGCACCTTCGTCGCCTTCAGGCCTTCTTCGGTCATCGGGATTTTGACGACCATATTCGGGTGGATTTTGGCGATTTCGCGCCCTTCGGCGATCATGCCTTCGGCGTCGGTGGTCGTCGCCTTGACTTCGCCGGAAATCGGCCCGTCGACGATCGACGTGATTTCCTTGATGACTTCGTTGAAGTCGCGGCCTTCCTTCGCGATCAGCGACGGGTTGGTCGTGACGCCCTGAATCACGCCCATATCGTTGGCGCGGCGGATATCATCTACATTCGCGGTATCGAGAAAAAATTTCATAATATGACACTCCTCTTAAAAAATTTGCAAATTAAAGGCAGCCGCCTGTGTCAGGCAGCCGCCGAAAAACCATTTATTTGCGGGCAATCGCAGCCTTCGCGGCCGACACGATGTGATCCGCAGTCAAGCCGTAGGCTTCCAGCACTTCCGGCGCCTTGCCGGACTGGCCGAAGACGTCGTTCACGCCGACCTTTTCCACCGGGCACGGGGTCGTTTCCGCGAGGGTTTCGCAGACCGCGCCAGCCAGGCCGCCGATGATCGAGTGTTCTTCCGCGGTGACAATCGCGCCGGTTTCCTTGGCTGCCGCTTCGATGGCCGCCTTGTCAATCGGCTTGATCGAACCCATGTTGAGCACCCGGGCGTCGATGCCTTCCGCCTTCAGGGCTTCCGCCGCTTCCAGCGCCCGTTCGACCATCAGGCCGATGGCCATGATCGTCACGTCATTGCCGGATTTGAGTTCCACCGCCTTGCCCGGGACGAATTCGTAATCTTCAGGCAGGACGACGTTGGTCGCCAGACGGCACAGGCGGATGTAAACCGGCCCGTCGATGGTCAGCGCCGCGTCGAGCATGCGGCGGGTTTCCACCGCGTCCGCCGGCACAAATACGTGCATATTCGGGAGGACACGCATCAGCGCGATGTCTTCGATCGACTGGTGAGAGCCGCCGTCTTCCCCGACCGACAGCCCCGCGTGGGTGCAGCAGATATTCACGTTTAAATTCGAATAGCAGATGCTGTTGCGGATGATTTCAAAGGCGCGCCCTGCCCCGAAGATGGCGAAGGTGGACGCGAAGGGGATCAGGCCCGTCGTGGAAATCCCGGCGGCCATGCCCATCAAATCCGCTTCGGCGATCCCGGCGTTGAAATGGCGGTCCGGGAAAGCTTCTCTGAAATAAGACGTCTTCGTCGCGCCGGATAAGTCCCCGTCAAACACGACGATTTTCGGATTTTGCTTGCCCAGTTCGACAAGATATTTACCGTAAGCTTCTCTAGTGGCGATTTTTTCCATTCTATATACTCCTCAGTTGGAACCCGATTATGCCAAATCCTTCAGGGCCTCTTCGACCTGTTCCGGATTCGGTCCCTTGCCGTGCCAGCCCACTTCGTTTTCCATGAAGGAAACGCCTTTGCCCTTGACCGTCTTGCAGACGAGGACCGACGGCTTGTCGGTGCAGGCTTCGGCCTGAGCCAACGCGTCGCGCAGCTGATCGAAATCGTTGCCGTCGGCGACGTCAATCACGTTCCAGCCGAAGGCCGCGAATTTTTCGTCAATCGGGTACGGATTCATGACGTCCGAAATCTGGCCGTCGATCTGCAGGTTGTTGTTGTCGACGAAGGCCGTCAGATTGGACAGGCCGTAATTGGAAGCCGCCATCGCCGCTTCCCAGACGATGCCTTCTTCGATTTCGCCGTCCCCGAGGATCGTGTACACGTGGTAAGGCGCACCCTGGTGCTTTGCGCCGAGGGCCATGCCCACAGCCGTGGAAAATCCTTGGCCGAGGGAGCCGGTCGCCATATCGACGCCCGGGGTGTGCATCGAAGGATGCCCCTGGAGCATCGCGCCGACCTGACGCAGATGGTCGAGCTCTTCCTTCGGGAAAAAGCCGCGGTTCGCCAGCGTCGCGTAAAGCGCCGGTGCAGCGTGCCCCTTGGACAGGACGAAGCGGTCGCGGTCTGCCTTGGTCGGATTCTTCGGATCCACATTCATCTTTTCAAAATACAAGAGGGTCAACATTTCGACTGCGGACAGCGAGCCGCCTGGGTGGCCAGAAGCCGCTTTTCCAATGCTTTTGACGATATCACGGCGGATTTCCTTAGCAATGGCTTTCAGATCTTCCATAAAATTCTCCTTATTCAAATCATTTTTCGGTTCTTTTACATTATTTCAGCAATTAGAACCCTGTCAACTTTTACATGTATTATACACCGGTCAAATGCCCTTGTCTACGCCCCTTTAAAATTATTTCTCACTTTTACATAATTTCACATTTAGAACAAGAAAACATTTTCATCCCCGGAAATATGCCAAAATTTCACGAAAAAAAGAGCTCCGAAACCCTTCAGAGCTCAAGTATATTATTCGTCCACGTCCGACTTGCGCATCCCATCGAGGATCTCCGCCACGTCGGCGTTCATGGATTCCGACAGGCGGTTGTGGGCCGGAGCCGCCTGGGTCTTGTGGAGCTTCGCCTTGGCCGCCCGCTTCTTCACCGCCTTAAAGTCGAGGAGCAGCTCCCGGGAGGACATCCGCGTCGCGCCGCCCCCGAGGATCAGCTGCTGCACCGCGCTGTCCGACGAGACCACCTCGACCCGCCGCTGCCGATTGGCCCGGCGCGCCTCCCGGTGGCTGCCCAACAGGGCGTAGACCAGCGCCTCGATGTAGGTGTCCGCCGTCTCCCCGAACTTCGTGAACACGACGCGGATCCCGCTGACCGTCACCTCCCGCTCCTCGAAATCCTTGCGGTTGTAGGCGTCGAACACCACCACCGTGTTCACCCCGCGGTAGCCGCTGTAATCCGCCAGCTCGTCGATCAGCCGCGCCCGCTCGCTCTCCAAATCGCCCACCGGGCGGTTCGCCTCGTGGGCCCGCTCGTGGATCACGTTGTAGCCGTCGACGATCAGCGTCGGCTTATCAGCCGGCATGGCGCTGACGGGCCGCCTCGCAGAGCAGCACCCCCGCCGCGACCGACGCGTTGAAGGAATCGATGGTCCCGTAATTGGGGATCGACGCGATCAGGTCACAGTGCTTGCGCACATTGGGGCTGACCCCGGCGCCTTCGCTTCCGATCACAATGGCCATCTTCCCGGTCCAGTCCAGATTGTAGTAAGGTTCGCCGTCCATATCGGCGGCCGCGATCCAGAACCCGGCGTCTTTCAGGGTCTCGATGGCCTGGGAGAGGTTGGCCACCTTCACCATCGCCGTCGCGTTCATCGCCCCGGCCGACGCCTTCATCGACACCGCCGTCACCGACGCCGAGCGTCGGTCCGGGAAGATCACCGCCGACGCCCCGCACAAATTGGCCGAGCGGACAATGGCCCCGAAATTGTGGGGGTCGAGGATGTGGTCGAGGATCACGATCAGCTGGTCCTGTTCCGGGTCCAGCACGTCCTCTAACGCCTGAAAATCAAAGGGCGCCATCATCGCGGCGATCCCCTGGTGATTGGTGTTGTCAAAGCCCGCGTCCCGGGCGATCTGGTTGAGCTTCTGCTTTTCCACCGAGTGGACGATGACGCCGCGCTTTTTCGCCTGGGCCACGATGTCCCCGAGGACGTGGTCCCGGTTGTCCTTCATCACGTACAGGCGGTCGATCTGCCGGTCCTCCCTGAGGGCCTCGCGCACCGGATTCTTCCCGACGATCACAAAGCCCGAGGCTTCCGGCTGGGGGCTTTCCCCCCGCGAGCGGGTTCTGCGTCCCTTGTGCGGGCCTCTGTTATTTTTCATTGGTTGTTTCCCTTTCTCCGGCCACCGCCGCCCGGCGTCCCTTTCTCGGGGGCAGGGGCCCGTAATACTGATAGAAATACGTCTTGATCATGCTGTTGTAGAGCTTGCGGTTCTTCGTCGCCTTCTGGCCGAAATCCCGCTCGAAATCCTCGTAGCCGCTTAGGATGAAGTAGGACCAGTCGGGCATCGCCCGAAACACCTGGCCCATCTCGCGGGTCAGCTTGGCGACGTCGGCCTTGTCCGACAGGCGCACGCCGTAGGGCGGGTTGGTCACGATGACGCCGTAGCGCCGGTGGGTGCGCACCTGTTCAACCGGCAGCTTCTGGAAGGCCGTGAAGTCCGTCACCCCGGCGAACTTGGCGTTAATCCGGGCCTGCTTCAGGGCCGCCGGGTCGATGTCGCTGCCCAGCACCCGGAATTTCGGGCTGCGGCTGAGCACATCTTCAGCCTCTTCCCGCGCTTGATCCCAGGCAGTTTGCCCGACGATGGGCCAGGCCTCGGCGTCGAAATGCCGGTGCATCCCCGGCGCCTGCCGGCGGCCGATCATCGCCGCCTCGATGACAATGGTGCCCGAGCCGCACAGCGGATCTAAAAAGAAGCGGTCCGGCCGCCACCTCGAGAGCTTGACCAGCGCCGCCGCCATCGTCTCCTTCAGCGGCGCGCCGTTGCCGTGGGCGCGGTAGCCCCGCTTGTTGAGCCCCTCGCCGCTGGTGTTGATGGCCAGCGTCACTTTGTCTTTTAACAGCTTGATGAAAATCGGGTAGGCGTCCCCGGTCTCCGGCAGCTTTTCGAGGCCGTAAGCCTGGCCCAGGCGCACCGCCACCGCCTTTTTGACGATGCGCTGCCCGTCGGATTTGCTGAACAGCTGGGACTTCACCGACGAAATCTTCGCCGCCGGGAAGGCCCCGTCCTTCGGGATGTAGGCCTCCCAGGGCAGGACCCGGGTCTTCTCAAATAGCTCGTCGAAGGTGACGGCCTTGAAGGTCCCGACGGTGAGGAGCACCCGGTCGGCGCAGCGCAGCCAGAGGTTGGCCCGGGCGATGGCCCCGGCATCCCCCTGGAAATGGACCCGGCCGTCCTCCACCTCGGTGATCGTGTAGCCTAAATCCTTCACTTCCTGCTTGACGACGCTTTCTAAGCCGAAGGCCGTCGTCGCGATCAGCTCGACCATCTTACTTGTCTTCGAAGAAGCGGACTTCCGTGTCCCGGCCGTAGACCATGAACCCGGCGTAGCCCTGTTCTTCGCAGTGATTGATCTGCTTGCCGACCTTCTTCTTTTCGACGATCAGGTTGACGTCGTAGCCTTCGTTCCTCAGGCTGTCGGCCTTGGCGATCACGTCGACCATGTCGGCGTTCTTCTGGTGGAACAGCGCGACGCGCTTGGCCCCGCCCTGCTTGTGGATGCCCCGTTCCATCAGGAGGCCCACGATGCGTTCGAAGCCGATGGAGAAGCCCACCGCCGGCACCGACTGCTTCATGTACTTGCCGATCATGTTGTCGTAGCGGCCGCCCCCGGCGATGGAGTAGCCCACGTCGCCCCAGCGCACTTCAAAGACTTCGCCGGTGTAATAGCCCATGCCGCGGATCAGGTTGAAGTCGAATTCGATCTGAAAGCGTCCTTTCGCGAGGCGCGTAATCGTGTCGACCACCCGCTTCAGATCGGCCACCGCTTCCGGCGCGTCCACCTTGTCGCCGACGTTGTCCAAATTCACGTCGTCCACCGCGTCGACGAATTTGTCGATCATGGCCTGATCGTAGCCCTTTTCGACGAGTTCTTTCTTGATGCCTTCGGTGCCGATCTTGTCGACCTTGTCCAGTGAGATGCACACCGAGCCGACGTCTTCGGCCTTAAAGCCCGCCTGCAGGATAAACTGGGTCAAGAGTCTGCGGTCGTTGACCTTGATCGTGAAATCCTCGAAGCCGGCCGCCATCAGCGCCGTCGCCGTCGTGTTGATCAGCTCAATTTCCGCCGTCACATTCGGGTCGCCGATGATGTCGATGTCGCACTGCTTGAAGGAGCGGAAGCGGCCCTTCTGGGGGCGTTCCGCGCGGAAGACGTTGCCGATCTGGATCGCCTTAAAGGGCGATTCCAGCTGGTCGGCATTGTGGGCGTAAAACCGGGACAGCGGCAGCGTCAAATCGTAGCGCAGCCCCTGGTCGCAGAGGTCGTGGGGGGTCGAGTCCGCCGTCGGCTTGAACTTGTTGCCGCGCTTCAGCACGGTGAAGAGCATCTTCAGGTTGTCGCCGCCGTCGGAGCCCAGCAGCAGATCGATGTTTTCCAGGGCCGGCGTTTCGATGCGCGAAAAGCCGTGGGCCCGATAAATCCCCGCAATGGTGTGTTCCAGCTCGTCGCGGACGCGCATTTCTTCTGGGAGAATGTCGCGGGTGCCGCGGACCGGGCTTGCTGATATTTTTTCCATAATTCTATTTCATTCCTTCTAAAAAGTATTGGTTTTTTGACTGTTGCTAGTGTATCATTTTATCCAGACCATTTCAATAAAACCCGGGCGATTTGCCCGGTTCATGATATACTGGAAATGTCACAATTTAAATTATCTCACAGGAGGGTTCCTATGATCTTTTACGCGATAGTCATCGCCGTCTGCGTCGCCTTCGACCAAATTGTCAAGGCCCTGGCGGTGCGTTTTCTCGCCCCGGTGACGACGGTGCCCATCATCCCGCGGGTCTTTCACCTGACCTACATCGAAAACACCGGCGCCGCCTTCAGCATTTTCGCCGGCAAGTCGATCTTCTTAATCGTCCTCACCTCGGCGCTGATCGCGGTGCTGGTCTGGCTGCTGGTGAGCCTGCCCAAAACCAAGGCTTATCTGACGATGAACACCGCCTTCGCGCTGGTCATCGGCGGCGCGGTCGGCAACCTGATCGACCGCATCCGCCTGGGCTACGTCGTCGATTTCTTCGATTTCAGGCTCATCGGCTTCGCGATTTTCAACGTCGCCGACTGCTTCGTCGTCGTCGGCTGCGCCCTGATCATGATTCAGGTCGTCAAGCACTCACTGCACGCGCCGGATTAAATGCCGGCCCTCGCAGACCGCCAAATCGATCTGCCGCGGGGTCTGCTCCCCGTCGAAGCGGACCGCCGCCGTCACGCCGTCGATTTTTAAGATTTTGCCCGTCCCGAATTTCTTGTGAATCAGAGTGTCGCCGGTGTGCCAGCGCTTGGCCTTTTCGGCGCTGGCGCCGCGCAGACGCTCCAGCTCCCGACGCCGGTCCATCGCCGCTTTCACCGCCCCGAGGGGCGTTTTTTTATGGGCGGATTTCCGCTTTTTCTGCTTCTTTTCCCCCAAATAGGCCGCCACGAACCGGGATTCCTTCCGCCCGCGGACGCTGACCAGCTCCACCTCGGTGCGCGCCCGGGTCACCCCGACGTAGAACAGGCGCACCTCCTCGTTGTACAGGGCCCGGCCCTCAGCGGAGTCCTCCAGGGCCGCCTGGGACGGGAATTCCCCCTCCACCGCGTCGATGATGTAAACCTTGTCGAATTCCAGCCCCTTGCTGGAGTGGATCGTCGACAAGGTCACCGCGCCGGTGGTGTCCACCTCGTGGTGGGCGATTAATGACTTCAAATCCGTGAGTCTGTCGAAGAAGGCGTCCTGGGTCGGCTCCCGGCCCGCGAGGATCTGCAGGATGTTGAGCTTCTGCACCAGGGTTTCCTCCCGGCAGCCATTCTGCACCCGAAAGGCCAAATGCTCCCGGTAGCCCAGCTCGTCGACGATGTAGTGCACGCCGGGGCCCGGGGGCATTGCGGCGAGCTTTTTAAAGCCCGCCTCCTCGTCGGCCCATTTGTCGGCCATCCAGTCCGGCACGTCCGACAGCGCGAACAGCGCGTCGAACACCGAGGTTTCCGGCGATTTGCGCCCTACCAGCTGCATCTGCTTTTTCGAGATCGCGCAGTCCATCTTGTAGTAAATGCGGGTGAACACCTCGTAATCCGTCATGTCCTGGGCGAAGGCGAAGAAGTCGGCGATGTCCCGGACGACGAAATGGGAGAAGAACAGCGGGCTGTGCTCCTTCAGGCGGTAGCGCAGGTGCTCCCGCTCGAAGCGGTCGATCAGCGGGATCGCCGAGTCGTTGTTGCGGTAGAGAATGGCCGTGCGCTTTCCCTCCTGGCGCACCGCCGTCCCGAGGTAGTCGTACTGGGCCTCCACCGACGCCACCACCCGCCGCACCGGTTTAAGGCCCTTGGGGTTGGCGGTGACCATATGCTTCGGGTATCGTTCCTTGTTCAGCCGGATGAACTGGTCCGCCGCGGCCACCAGATCGGCCGTCGAGCGCCGGTTCGTCTCCATCAGCAGCACCTGCCCCTTCGGATAGCGCTTCTGAAACTGGAGGAGTTCCTTCGGGCTCGCGCCCCGGAAGCCGTAGATGCTCTGGTCCTCGTCCCCGACGACGAGCAGGTTGCCGTCCCGCCCGGTGAGCAGCCCGATGATCGCGAACTGCAGCGTCGAGGTGTCCTGGGCCTCGTCGACGTTGAGGTAATGGTACTGTTCTTTAAAATAGTTCAGGAGCCGCTTGTGCTTTTTGAGGAGCCTGTAGGCGTAAACCAGCATATCGTCGAAATCCATCAGGTGGTGGCGGCGCTTGTAGCGGCTGTAGGCGCCGAAGAGCTTCTCGATCGGCATGTCCCCGACCTTGACCTCGGCGATCTGGGCCCGGGTCAGCATCTTGTTCTGTATCAGCGACAGCGCCGACTGGATGTCCGCCATGTCGCTGTCCGTGGGCCACGAGTGGTAAATCCCCCGGTAAATCTCCCGGACGACCTGAGTGCCGTCCTCGAGGACGTCGAAGGCCTTCTTGTTGTAGATGCGCTCGTAAGCGCGGATCACCGACAGCGCGAAGCTGTGAATCGTCGAAAACCGCGGCCGAGCCAAATGGGCGCCGCAGAGCTCCCGGTAGCGCTCGGCCAAATCGGCGGCCCCGGCCCGGGAGAAGGTCAGGGTCAGGATGTCCCCCGGGTTCACGCCGAGGGCCCCGATCATGTAGGCCAGCCGGCAGATGACCACCGTGGTCTTGCCGCTTCCTGGCACCGCGAGGAGCAGCGTCTGCCCCTCGGTGCGGGCGACAGCTTGAAGCTGCTGGTCCCCGAGGGCCAGGGGCTTCGCAATGCCGCCGTGTTTTAAAAACTGGTCCACCTCTTCGATTCGACGCATGCCGCGGCCTCCTTTCTCAAATTAAAAAATTATCGCTTGAGAAAATATTTTAACATAAAAAAATCCTTTTATCAGGGCGGACCCCAATAAAAGGATAATGTGTTTGAACTTTAAGTTTAGAAGACGCCGTGGCAGACCAGATCGAGGATCTTGCCCATGTCTTCTTCGCTCGGCTGAACCGGGTTGGTCTTCAGTGTCGCGTCGGCCATCGCCTTTTTGATCAGCGTGCTGCGGACTTCGTCGTAATCGGACGTATCCGAGCGGCTTTCGTCGAGGCAGAGCGGCAGATCCATCGACTTCATCAGCTTGACGATCATTCTGACAAAGGTTGCGGATGCCGTGCGTCCTTCATCCTTGTGGATGCCCAGGGCGTGGAGCAGGCGGCCGTACAGGTATTCGGCGCGTTCGTCGATCCCGTTGTAGGCAATGACGTAAGGCAGCGCGATGGCGCAGGCCAAGCCGTGGGGCAGATGATACTGGGCGCCGATGGTGTGGGCGATGGCGTGTGCCATGCCGAGGCCCGCGCTGTTAAACGCGATACCGGCCATCGTCGAGGCGATCTGCATGCTGGCCTTGCTTTCCAGGTCGTGGCCGTCGTCGTAGCAGGCTTTCAGGCTCTTGCACACGAGTTCGGTCGCTTTGGACGAGTAGCATCTCGAGAACGGGTTATTGCCCGTGGAGACGTAGGCTTCGATGGCGTGGGTCAGCACGTCCATGCCCGTCGCGGCGGTCGCCCCCGCCGGCACCGATTCGATCAGCGTCGGGTCGAGAATCGCCGTATCCGGCATCATCATCGATTCGCTTAAAGGAATCTTCGTGCCGGTGTCCACGTCGGTGATGACGGCGTAATCCGTGACTTCAGAGCCCGTTCCAGCGGTCGTCGGAATCGCGATGAAATGCGGATTCTGAACCAGCTGCGGATCGAGGAAAATCTGCTTGAAATTGTTGGTGTAGTAGATGATGCCCTTCGCGGTATCGATGGACGAGCCGCCGCCCAAGGCGATTAACGCCTGCGGCCGCTGGGTCAGCATGTGGGCCACACCCTTTTCGACAATATCAGACGTCGGGTTCGGCTTGACGTCGTCGAAAATGTGATAGGTCACGCCGGCTTCGTCGAGCACGTCCGTTACCATATCCAAAAGACCGAATTTGACCATACCTTCATCGGTTACGATGCAGACTTTGTTAAAATGAAAGTCCGCGAGTTTTTTAAGTGATCCAATACCGTACCAAATTTGCGGCTTCACCTGGAATCCGCGGACGGTATTCATTTTGCTCATAAGAACCCCCTTTACGATTTAAAGAAAACAGCATCATGGTTAGGCCCCATGATGATAACGATTGTCACAGTTTTATCCAACTAAAATTATAACAGGTCTTGAAGAGGATGAAAATATCTTGACAATAATTTGCCATTTCTGGCCCGTTTTGTATCTTCACGCGGATTTTACACATAAAAAAAGCACACCCCGCTTTGAAAACCGATTTCGACCGTCCTTCGGGCAGTTAGCTCCGGCCAGATGGTTCTGCGGCACATAAGGTTGCCTGCTTACTGCTGCTTCCTTCCGAATCTGACAGGGTTCACAGGGTCTTATTGCGCAGAGTCCAGCCTTCAACACCACTTACGCGCTGACTCGGCATCGAGCACGGCTCCCTCATTGGGGAATTCAACCCTGCTATAGCGGATTTCAGGTTACAGGGAGCCGCTACTTCCCCGTCTAGTGCCTAGTCATTATAAACGATAGCGAATTGACTTGTCAAGCCAATTCAGGCCGTTTTAGGGCGAATCCCGCCTATTCGATATAGGGCTCGTAGTCCCAGTCCTTGGACGCCGAAAGGCAGCGGACGATCAAGTCCCGGCTGACCTTGCGGGTCAAAGGCGGCAGCTCCCCTAGGCTGAAATAGGCGACGTTTTCCGTCTCGGCGTTGTCGACGAAATGGCCGGCCCCCTTCGGCTCGCAGAGCATGACCATCTTGTACATCGAGAAAGGCGCGTCGACGTAGCTTTTCAGCCAGTTGTAAATCGCGACCAGGCGCGTCGCCACAACCTCGAGGCCGGCTTCCTCCCGCACCTCTTTTTCGATGTTTTCCTTCAGGGACAGGCCCACGTCGGCCCAGCCCCCGGGCAGGGACCAGCGGTCCTCGTTGAGCTTTTCCTGAACCAGCAGGATCTTGCCGTTTTTCACGACGGCGCCCCGCACGTCGATTTTCGGCGTCTGGTAGCCGGTTTCGCTTGCAAACATCGTGCGCACCTTGTCCATCCCCGCCTCGGTGTAGGTGTTCATGATCTCCACCGAAAGCGCCCGGAGCCGTTCGTAGCGCTCGATATCAAAGGGATTGGTCGCGTAGGCCAGGCCGCTCTGGGCTTCGGCCTGGAGCGTCTGCGCCCATTTCACCCACTGCTTCGGTTCGATCTGATCGCGGTCCCGGATCGTTTTATCTCTGTCTGCCATCGTCGGCCTCCTCTTGTGATTTGTAATTTTACGTAATTGATTATATTATAAAGCATTTTTAGAGAAAATGCCTGTAATTTTACGGCGAGGCGGCGTAAAAACAAAAAAAGACCCGCCCAAATGGGCAGGTCCGTGTTTGAAAAATAAATTCGAGACCGAATTATTTGAGTTCGACAGTAGCGCCGACTTCTTCGATCTTGGCTTTCATTTCTTCTGCTTCGTCCTTTGCGACCGCTTCCTTGACAGTCTTCGGTGCGCCGTCGACGAGAGCCTTTGCGTCCTTCAGGCCCAGGCCTGTGAGTTCGCGGACAACTTTGATGACTTTGATCTTCTGATCGCCGACTTCCTTCAGGACGACGTCGAATTCAGTCTTTTCAGCAGCAGCATCGCCACCAGCAGCACCAGGTGCAGCAGCAACAGCGACAGGTGCAGCAGCGCTTACGCCGAATTCGTCTTCCAGTGCAGATACTAATTCTGATAATTCGAGAACAGTTAAGCCTTTTACGTCTTCAATTAACTTTTCTACTTTTTCGCTCATTTTATTTCTCCTAATTTGTTAAAATTAAAATTCTTTGTGTTCCGCAGAAACCGCTTAGGCAGCTTCTTCTTCTTTTTTCTTGTCGGCAATCGCAGACAGTGCGACGACCAATCCCTTGATGGTGCCGTTGAGGACGTTGACGAAGCCAGTGATCGGTGCGTTGAGACCTCTCAATGTCATCGCGACGAGTTCTTCGCGGCTCGGGAGTTTTGCGAGTGCCTGGATTTCATCGACGCTGACGACTTTGCCGTCGACGACGCCGGATTTGATTTCAAGGTTTTCGTGATCCTTCGCGAAATCCGCCATTAATTTGGCTGGTGCGATTGGATCCGATTCACAAAACGCGATAGCGGACGGTCCCTTCAGAGATTCCAAAAGGCCTTCCTGTCCCGCTTCCTTTGCGGCAAAGCGCAGGCTCGAATTCTTGTAAACCTTGTATTCGATTCCCTGTTCACGGGCTTTATCTCTCAGTTCGGTGACTTCTTCGACGTTGAGGCCGCGGTAGTCGACGACGATCGTACCCTGTGATGCTTTTAATTTTTCCGCAATTTCAGCGACCAGCGCTTTTTTTGCTTCCAGATTGGGCATATTTTCCTCCTTTTTTAGATTTTTACAAAAATCAGATGCAGAAGGCTTTCTGACATTTGCTGTCAAAAATAAAGGCTTCCTTCACCCAGGTGAAGAAAGCCCATGTATTCGTGCTTGCGACACCCTCGGCAGGCTTTTTAAACGAACAGTCCCTGCTGTCTATGGATGAATGATATTCTGTTGTGCCTATTTCAGACTAGAGTATATTATCAAAAACCCTTTAGGGTGTCAAGCCCTTTTTGTTAAATTCTTGCCGGGTTGATTCTGACGCCAGGGCCCATGGTCGAAGCGAGGGTGACGCTTCTGAAGTACTGACCTTTGGCTGCAGCCGGTTTCGCCTTTTTCAGCGCGTCGAGCAGCACAGTCAAGTTCTGGGTCAGTTGTTCTTCGGTGAAGGAAGCCTTGCCGATGATGACGTGGATGATGTTCGCCTTGTCCAGACGGTATTCCACTTTCCCAGCCTTGGTGTCCTTGACGGCCTTCGCGATGTCCATCGTAACCGTGCCGGATTTCGGGTTTGGCATCAAGCCCTTCGGCCCGAGGATACGGCCCAAGCGGCCGACCTTGCCCATCATATCCGGGGTGGCGATCAGGACGTCGAAATCGAACCAGTTTTCTTTCTGAATCTTTTCGATGATTTCGTCTTCGCCGAAGTAATCTGCGCCGGCTTCTTCCGCTTCCTTCAGCTTGTCGCCCTTTGCGACAACCAGAACGCGGACAGTGTTCCCGGTGCCGTTCGGAAGCACGACAGAGCCGCGGACCTGCTGGTCGGCGTGGCGGGAGTCGACGCCTAAGCGTGCGTGCAGTTCGATGGTTTCATCGAATTTGGCAGTTGCCATTTTTTTGACCTGAGCCACAGCGGCATCCAGATCAAAGAGTTCAGACTTATCGTAAGTCTTCACTTTATCCTGGTAATTCTTACCTTTTTTCATCTTTCCTCCTGTGGTCATAACGGATTGAATCCTCCCACTTAAGGTTCTTCTTCAAAAATAATGTTTATAAATTAATTTTATCTATCGTTATTCTTCGACAGTGATGCCCATAGAACGTGCAGTTCCGGCTACCATGCTGGCCGCTGCGTCTAAATCAGCAGCATTCAGGTCTGGCATTTTCGTCTGCGCGATTTCACGAACCTGATCCATGGTCACGGAAGCGACCTCGTTCTTGTTCGGTTCGCCGGATGCTTTGTCGATGCCTGCCGCTTTCTTAAGCAAAACGGCTGCTGGCGGTGTTTTGGTAATGAACGTGAAAGAATGATCCTGGAAAACGGTGATGACAACAGGAATGATCATCCCTGCCTGATCCGCTGTTTTCGCGTTGAATTCTTTACAGAAGCCCATAATATTGACACCGTGCTGGCCTAAAGCCGGCCCAACTGGCGGCGCTGGAGACGCTTTGCCTGCCGGGATCTGAAGTTTAATCAGTCCGATTACTTTTTTAGCCATAGTGACACCTCCTCTTTAGTCTCGATCCTTTGCGATCGGTCAAAATGTGTAAGGTTGAAGAATGGATTCCCTTAAGTGATTTTATATTTAAACGCCCTGAGTAATCAGAGCGAATAAAGCGTAGTAACAATAATAGTTTATGCGTTGATTTTTTCGACCTGGTCGAATTCCAGCTCGGTCGGGGTTTCCCGTCCGAACATTTCCAGGGTGGCTGTGAGCCGGCCCTGTTCGGCGTTGATGTCCGTGACCTCGCCGGCACAGTTTTCAAAGGGCCCGGACAGCACCTTCACCTTGTCGCCGACTTCGAAATCGACCTTGTAGGTGGTGCGGCGGATGCCGAGCTTTCTCAGTTCTTCTTCAGACAGCGGCACGGGCTTGGACGCGGGGCCGACAAAGCCGGTCACCCCACGGGTGTTGCGCACCACGTACCAGGATTCGTCGGTCATGAACATTTTGACGATCACGTAGCCTGGGAAAAGCTTCTTTTCCTTGACGACCTTTTTCCCGTCCTTCTGTTCGATGACGTCCTGCACCGGCACCTGCACTTCGAAGATCACGTCCTGCATGTTGCGGTGTTCGACGGCCGCTTCGATGCTGTCCTTGACCTTGTTTTCGTATCCCGAATAGGTATGGGCAACATACCACTGCGGCTGATCTGCGTTTTCGTATTCCATCTGTTGCCTCCCTCTGGGTTATCGACCCAGGAAAAATGCGGCCAGTGCGCCGAAACCGCTGTCGACCAGCCAGGTCAGCAGGGTGAAAACCGCGACGATGCCGAAGACCACGCCGCTTGAACGCGCCAGTTCATCCCGGGTTAACCAGTTGACCTTGCGCAATTCGACGCCGACTTCGCCGAAAAAGATCCCGATTCTTCTGAAGAAACCGGGTTTCTTCTGCTTCTTTTCCTTTTTGGCAGCCGCTTTTTTAGCTGCGCGTTTTTCCTTAGAAGCCTTCGCGACGGCCTTTTCGTCGTATTGTGTCGACTTCGGATCCTTCGCCTTCACCGGTTCGGTGCCGGTTTCAGCACCTTCAACCTTCTTCCCGGTTTCGCGCTGCATCGCGCGGGCGCGGGCGACTTCCATCTTCGCTTCTTGTTTTTCTGCAGCTTTGGCTTCTGCCTTTTGCGCCAGTTCGGCCCGGCGGGCTTCCTCAGCCCGGCGTTCCTGTCTGTTCTTTTTCTTTTTCGCCATAATCTGCGTGCTCTCGGTTACGCGAAATTAGCGTGTTTCCTTGTGTAACGTGTGTTTCTTGCAGAACGGGCAGTATTTCTTCAATTCGATGCGGTCCGGATTGTTCTTTTTGTTCTTCATCGTATCGTAATTGCGCTGCTTGCATTCTGTACAGGCTAATGTAACTTTGGTTCTCATCAGATGACCTCCATGTATGGTTTGACTCTTGTTTTTTCGTAGGATTTAGCTTTTCGCCCACAATAAAAAAAGGCGGAAAGCCTTTATGGAATTCATTATAGCAACGCAGGCCCGAAAAATCAAGCCTTTTTTGCATTTTTTACAGATCCCGGCCCATCTGCAGACAGTCCTGAATGTGGTCGTCGATATCGACGATATTCGGGAACCGTCCCCAGACCGTAAACCCGAATTTGCGGGCGAGGCCCTGGGAGGGCTGATTGTGTTCGAAGATGATCAGCAGGACGTGGCGGTACCCCAGCTTGCGGCATTCGTCTAAAGCGTGGGCCATCAGCTTCGAGCCGATGCCCTGGTGGCGGCAGTTTCGGTCGAGGTAATAGCTGAGCTCGCAGGTCTTGGAAAAACCTTCGCGGCCGCCGCGGTAGGGCGTCACCGCCATCCAGCCGAGGACGTCCCCGCCTTCTTCGGCGACGAAAATCGGGTAGCGTCTCGCGCTGTGCATCGCGAACCAGCCGCGGCGCGCTTCCATCGTGGCCGGCGTCAGCTGCGCCGTCACCTTGCGTTCGACGATCGACTGGTTCAAAATCGATAAAATGGCGGGCTCGTCCTCTGTGCGAAAGCGTCGAATCTTCATCTGGGCTGCCTCCGGTTCTGTGTTTGCTGCGTGCATCATGCTTGTGCTTCTCTTTCTAGATCCCTTGGGATCTTTTGGTCGTTTTATTAGTCGTATTGAAATATTGGCCTTAGTATATCCAAAACCGCGGGAAAGCGCAACGCTTTGCGCCTTGGATTTGATATTAAGACGATTTCAAAATTGCGGGCTGGCCTCACCCGTCTTTTAAAATAAAAATCAATAAAAAATCCCGCTGAAAAATCAGCGGGAGCGCCGTTATTTATCGGCGAAAATGTGCATCATGTAGCGCACGGCGACGCAGACGACGAAGAAGCCGGCCACCACGATCTCGATCATCACGGCCGGCGCGAGGGGCAGCGGGTGCCCCGAGGCGGCGGCCCAGGCCGCGCTCTGCTTGAGCGCGTTGGCCGAGATCACAAAGGGGAAGGTCATCCCCGCCCAGCTCGGGTAAAAGGGATGCGCCAGGCAGCGCAGCGCGCAGGCCAAGGCGAAGACGTAAATCGCACTGGCGATCACCAGCAGGACGAGGAGTAGCGTCAGGTTCTTGGCCGCGACGGACTGGATGTAAGCCACGATACACAGCGACAGCGGCGCCGTGTAAATCGCCGTCAGGGGCTTCAGCGGCTGAGCCGGCTTGTACTTGATCATCCGCACCGTGACGACGCCAAACAGCACGGCGAAGGCACAAAGCCCGAACCAAAACGCGAAGGTGCCCACCGACGCCTGATAGCCAAACACCGGCGCCGTGACGCCGGCCGCGGCGAAGCCGACGAACACGATGAAGCACACCGTGTAAATCTGTTCGAGCTTGAACCGGCGGATGAACCAGAAGACGTAGTAAATCATCAGCACCGCGTGCAGGCCGACCGCGGTCTGCCAGAGCCACAGCCCGAAGGACGCGGCGCCGAAATATTGGGTCAGATAGACCGCGCAAAACATCAGCCCCATCGTGAAAGTGCCGGCCACCCCGGCCGTCACCGGCTGATTTAAATCTTCTACCAGCGCCCGGGAAAACAAGATCATCTTGAGCAGTAAAAGCACCAGCATGAAGCCCGCCGCGGCGCCGCAGGCAATCCGCCAGCCCTCGCCGAAGCTCTGAAGGAGGTTGCCGAGGGCGAAGGCCGCGAGCATGACGCCGCTTAAATTGATCGGCACCCGCCCGACGACGGCCTTGGCGGCGAGCCCCGCCGCCTGGGCCGGCCGTTCAATGGAAAGCCCCTCAGTCCCAGCCAAGCGCTTCACGTTTCGCCTCCACGTCGCGGACGCATTTTTCACCGAGGGCTACCGGGTCGGCGTCGACGACCATGACCGACCCTAAATCCGCCTTCGAGCCGTATTTCAGGTACTCGGTTACGTTCTTCGAGCCGTAAATCGGCGCTTCGACACAGTGGTAGGAGCTGATGCCGAACAGGCGGAAGGCCAGCGCCGCGTCGAGGCCCTTTTCGTTGGCCCATTCCGGGGACGCGAAGGCGTAAGGCATATCCTTGATCGGAATGCCCAGCGCCCCGGCGATGCCGCCGAAGAAGGCGGTCGAGCGGGCGTTGTCGATGCATTCGCCGACGTGGAGCACCGGCGGCAGATTGTGCGCCTTCAGCCACCCCTTCAGCGAATCGCCGCATTTATCCCACGCCTGATCCGCCGCCTGGGCGTAGCCCAGCTTGATGAGCGGGTAGGACGCGCAGCCGTTGGTCAGGATCAGGAAGTTGTTCTTGAGCATCACGTCGGTGTAGTCGACGATCGTCTTTTCGTAGACGACTCTCGGGTTCGTGCAGCCGACGAGGTTGACGATGCCGCGGATCGTCCCGTCCTTCACCGCGTCGACCAAATCCTGCAGGCCGCCGAAGGCCTTCTGGAAATATTCCACCGAGAAGCCGACGTCCGCCGTGATTTCGTAATTCGGGATCGACACCGGCACGTCTCTGCGGTTCTTAAAGCTTTCGATCGCCCGGTCGACGATTTTTTCCGCAATGGCCTTCGTTTCGGCGATATTGGTGTGATGATGGTCGTAGCCGATGTGTTCCGCGCCCGGGAGCCGGCCGGAATCGTGGGTCGTGACGACCGTCGTCTTGAAGCAGTGGGCCACGTCCATGATCGCCGGGTAGACTTCCTGGACATCGGCCACCCAAAGGTCGAGAGCGCCGGTGGTGATGACCATTTCCGCGCTGATCGCGTTGGACAGCGGGATGACCCCGTCGTAGCGGTACATGGCCGAAAGCCCGGAGCAGCAGATCCCGTAGAACTGGATGCCCTTGGCGCCGGCCGCCTTGGCCTTGTCGATGAATTTCTGAGTCTGACCGGTGCGCACGATTTCCCGAACCAGCATCGGCAGGTGACCGTGGACCGCGATGTTGACGGTATCCTTTTTTAACGCTCCGACGTTGACCTTCGCCGTCGCGCGGTCGCCGATGCCCAGCAGCCCGTCCGTCGCGATGGACGTCCCGAGCACCGTGCTGAAGGTAAAGGCCAGGCCGTCCCGCAGCATCTGCTGCATGACGCTCTTCCAGTCGCCGTTGACGCCGACGCCGGTGATGTGGTTGGATTCAAAGGCTTCGTGGTAAGCGCTGACCGGGATGATGTCCAGATCCTGCCAGACCTTCTGACGTTCCGGCGGCGCGCAGGCCGCGATCGTCTTGTACTGGCCCGGATAAGGCGTCGACAAATCGTCGAGGAGCACCTTGCAGAGATCGATCGTGATGTTTTTCAGCTGACGGTTTTTCGTCTTGATGCCGAACTGTTCCGCCGTCGCCTTAATTTTGTATTCCCCTTCGATCGGCACGTCGAGCTTGCCTTCCGCTGCCCACATCAAATTCAAAATGACTTCGCGGGCGTGCATCCCGTGCTGGGCGACGCCGGCCGCGGCCATGCGGCAGAGGTTGCGCGCGACGATCAAGTCCGCGTCCGCGCCGCAGACGCCCTTCGGCGCTTTCGGCGTGATCCGGCACGGCCCCATCAGGCAGTTCTTGCAGCAGATCCCCGCGATGCCGAAATTGCACTGGGGCTCCTGGGCGTCGAACCGGTCAAAGACGCAGTCGATGCCGAGGTCGTCCATCCGGCGCACCATTTCCCGAACGGCCGGGTCCGGCGTTTCTTCCATCTGGCGTGCCTTGTCCGGGAAGGTTTTCTTGTACGCCGCGACGGCCTTCATGTAGTCGTCCTGATAATCGGCGTCCGTCGTGTGATCGTGTTCGTGATCCACCACCTTCGGAATTCCGTTTTTATCGAATAAAATGATCGGACGATGGCTGTGGTCTCCCTTGGCGTGGGAATGGCCCTTTAAATATTCAGCCTCGTTTTTCGGATCAAAAATGTGCGGATGATGATGTTGATGCTTACTCATGTGATTCTCCTCTTCGTTTGTCGTTTTTCAGCTGTAGCAATAACTATTTATTAAACCTATTGGTTTTATATATTATAGGAAGACTGGGAGATAATCAACCGCTTGTTAAATTTTTACCCTGAATTTATGTCAAATATTATAAAAAATCCGCCACCGGCCCTGCCGATGACGGATATGCACACTTATCGTCCGTTGTGGTCTGTCTTTTCTTTTTCTTCTTCGCGCCGAATGCCGCGCTCTCTGTCGCTTCGGCCGACGCCGCCCCGCCAGGCGATGACGGCTGCCGCCGCAATCAGCACGACGACGAGCACCGTGAGCACCTTGGTCGAGCGGATCAGGACGATGCCGACGATGCCGAGAATCAGCGGCACGAGAATCGCCGCCAGGATCAGCCCGAAAATCAAGAGCAGGCGGCGGCGCTGTTCCTTATTCATCGAAATCCACTTTCCCGCCCTTGGCGTCGTAATAGGCGATGATCGCCTGGGTGCCGAGCTCGCCCATGCCCTGGCGGCGCAGATCCTTGTACATCGACAGCACGGTGTTGAGCACCTCGAGGTGCAGTTCCCGGTCTTCCGCTTCGTCGCTGGCAATGGACAAGTCCTTGATCAGATGCTTGACGAAAAAGCCCGGCGCGAAATCGCCGGCCGCCATTTTCGGCCCGAGGTTGGTCATCTGCCAGCTGCCCGCCGCGCCGCCACCGATGCTCTTGAGCATCTTGTCGACGTCGAGGCCGACGGTCTGGCCGTATTTCACCGCTTCGCAGACGCCGGTCACCGTGCCGGCCAGCGCGATCTGGTTGGCCATCTTCGTGTGCTGGCCGGTGCCCGGGCCGCCTTCCAGCAGAATCTGCGTGCCCAGGTGCGCGAGCACCGGACGGACGGCTTCAACCGCGTCCGCGTCTCCACCGGCCATGATCGACAGCGTGCCGTTCTGGGCGCCGACATCCCCGCCGGAAACCGGGGCGTCCACCGCCGCACAGCCGCGCTTGCCTGCGGCTTCGGCAATTTTCACCGACAGGCTCGGCCGAGTCGTTGTCATGTCGACGAAGATCGTGCCCTCGTCCGCCGCGGCGATCGCGCCCGCGTCGTCATCGGTCCCGAAATAGACTTCTTCGACGTCCTTCGGGAAGCCAACCATCGTGAAGACCACGTCCTGGCCCACGGCGCATACCGACGGGCTGTCCGCCCAGCGCGCGCCCTTTTGAATCAGCGCTTCCGCCTTGGCCTGGGTTCTGTTGTAGACCGTCAGGGTGTAGCCCGCGTCCATCAGCCGACCGGCCATCGGCGCGCCCATGACGCCCGTCCCGATCCATCCGATTTTCTTTATATTTTTCATTTTTATTCGCCTCTTCTTCGGTTTTGTATAAATTTTCCGGCTAGTCTATCACAGTTGATTTTAAAATTCAAGAAAAAACGGCGCAAAAAAAGACAGCCCCGCAGAGCTGTCTTGTGCGCTGTATCAGTGGCAGCAGGTGTGACCATCGCCGTCAGCGTGGTGGTGATGATGCCCACAGTGATGGCCTTCACCGCCGCCGTGGTGATGGTGCCCGCAGTGATGGCCCTCACCACCGCCGTGATGATGCCCACATTGGTGGCCTTCGCCGTGGTGATCGCAGTGCACGTCCGGATTGTAGCTGAGCTCACCCTTGATCAGAGCGTCCACCGCCGCGTCCGCGTCACCTGAAACGCCGCCGTAAAGCTGAATCCCCATCTGGGCCAGTGCGTTCTGCGCGCCGCCGCCAATGCCGCCGCAGATCAGCACGTCCGCATCCAACTGGGCCAAAAGCCCGGCCAGCGCGCCGTGGCCCTGTCCGCCGGTGCCCACAACCTGGGCGTTGACTATCCTGCCGTCCTCGACGTCGTAAACCTTAAAGGCCTCCGTCCGGCCGAAATGCTGAAAAATCTGGCCGTTGTCGTACGTTACCGCTATTCTCATCTGATTGTCTTCCTTTCGCTTGATCTTTTTAATTAGCCGAGTATCTGCTCTCCAACAATGAGGCCGGCCGCAGCAGCCGAGGGCCGTCCCGTCGCACAATTTGACGTGGCCGCCGTCGATGGTCAGCGTCATGCCGCCGACGATGGCCTCGGCGATTTTATGACGGGCACTCTCGTAAATCTCCGTCACTGTCGTTCGGGAAATGCCCATCTGCTGCGCACATTCGGCGTGGGTTCGGCCCTCAAGGTCGATCAGCCGAATGGCCTCGTATTCGTCCAGGGTCAGCACGATCTCGCCTTCGGGGCTTTCCCCGTCCGGCGCAAACCGCGCCCAGCCCGGCCGCCTGCAGATCCGTCTGCATTTCGTGGGTCTTGCCACATCCTCACCTCATTTCCGACATATGTCGATAATATTGTAGCGCATTTCTTTTAAAAGCGCAAGTGGGATTTGCTGTGCTTGATTCCATCCTGAATCCACGCGATCTGTCGCATAAAAAATAGACTGAAAGCCGCAGATTTATCTGTACTTCCAGCCTGTTTTGTTTGGTGTTGATTGTCAGGAGCGGCAGCTCGCCAAATCACAACCGCCAAATTCTAAAGCCCACGTCCGTCAGCGCTTTGCTGTCGTAGATACCTTTGACGTCAATTAAGATCTTTTCGCCGCCGGGCTTGTACATTTTGTTCAAAGCCTCGACATCGAGGGCTTTGAATTCATTGTGGGCCACCGCCGCGATGATGCAGTCCGCGTCTTTGACCGCTTCCAGCGGCGTCAGCGTCACGCCGTACTCGCGCCACGCTGCCTCGGGATCCGCCCAAGGATCGCAGACGAGGGGTTCGACGCCGTACTGCTGCAGCTCTTTGACAATGTCCTTCACCTTGCTGTTGCGGATGTCCGGGCAGTTTTCCTTGAAGGTCAAGCCCAAAATCACGAATCGGCACTTCCTGACCGCCAGCCCGGCGAGAACCGCCTGTTTAATGGCCGCCTGCGCGACAAAGGCCGCCATCCCGTCGTTGACCTCCCGGCCAGCCAGCACAATCTGGCTGTGGTAGCCGAGCTTTTCCGCCTCGTAAATGAAATAATAAGGGTCGACCCCGATGCAGTGGCCGCCGACCAGCCCAGGCCTGAAGCCCAGGGCGTTCCACTTTGTGTTCATCCCGTCGACCACCTCGTTGGTGTCAATCCCCATCCGATCGAACACCATCGCCAGCTCGTTCATGAAGGCGATGTTGATATCCCGCTGGCTGTTTTCGACCACTTTCACGGCCTCGGCCGTCTTGATATTGGAAACCGCATAAGTCCCCGCTTCGATGACGATGCCGTAAACCTGTTCGATCGTGCGGAGAGCGTCGGCGTCCATGCCGGATACAATTTTTTTAATATTCGCAAGGCGGTGCACCTTGTCGCCTGGATTGATGCGCTCCGGACTGTAGCCGATTTTCCATTCACTTCCACATTTCAGCCCCGACTGAGTCTCGATGATCGGCGTACAGATGTTCTCCGTGACGCCGGGATACACGGTGGATTCGAACACGACGACCGACCCGCAGCTCAGGTTGCGGCCGACCAGCTCCGCCGCCGCCTTGACTGGCGTCAAGTCCGGCGTGTGGTCTAAATTGATCGGTGTCGGCACCGCGACAATAAAGAATTGGGCCGAGCGCAGGTCTATCTCATTAGCTGTAAATCGCACCGAAGTCTCGGCGATCGCACGATTGCCGACCTCATCGGTCGGATCGATGCCCCTTTTGTACAAGTCGATTTTTTCCGCATTGATGTCAAAGCCGACGACATCGATGCCCTTGGCCGCGTAGGCCAGCGCGATCGGCATCCCGACATAGCCCAATCCGACCACCGCCAGGCGGGTTTGACGCCGCCGCAGTTTTTCGTATAGATTCATAGACGATTCCCTCTCCATTTCAATCAAAACACTCAAAGCCGCCAGAGGGCGACCGGCACTTTTCGGTTGGCCGCCTGATCCAGGGTCTCTGCCCAGGTCGACAGCGTTTTCGCATCGGCGTACCACACCGTGTGGCTGCCGTACTTAAAGTACAGCGCCCCGCTGTCCTTGTCCCGCTTCGGCTTCACGTCGTGCTTTTTCATCAGCGCGGCCGCTTCGTCCGCCGTCACCGCCTCAGCCTGCTGCGAACCCTTGAAATTGAAGCCGCCGTTGGCCAGCGCGTAGGTCACGTTGCCGAGCTTTTCAAATCGGCCTGCAGTCTTTTTCAAAAATGCGCGGTCTGCCTTGGGTCCCGGCTTTGTGCCATTGCCGTAAAGGTTGTAGCACATCACCACGTATTCCGGTCCAGTGGGCAGATTGATGCTTTCCACCGGCGTCAGCGTTTCCAGCACGATGCGCAGTTTCAAGCCGTTTTCATTGCACTCAGCGATCAGACGGTTTTCAAAATCGACGAACCGCGCCCAAAGTGCCGTATCCTTTCGGATTTTTTCAAAGTCGATCTCGACCCCGTCACAATTGTAGCTTTTGGCCATATCCACAATGGCGTTCGCCGACGCCTCGGCCTGACTCGACGTCCCGATCAAATGATTGAGCAAAGTGACGCTCTTTTCTTCATCCTTCGTGTCGTTGACAACAGACAGATACACCGGCATCTGCTTTAACGTCTCGGACGCCTTGATCTGACCGACCGTACTGGCCGATTTTTCGGGCAGCGTCAGGGTTTTGCCGTCCGGGTAATCGGCCGCGAACACGCCCACGCTGTCGATGCGGCCGGCGTTTTTCGCAAGGGTCCGCACCGCGCCGCCGCCATCCCAGTACACAGTCCACGTTCCGAGGGTTCTGCCATTGCGGCTCAGACTCTTGATTTCCTGGGTCTGTTCCTGGCGCCCGGTCGCTGCGGACGTGGTCGTCGTCTCACTTTTGCTGCCGCAGGCGCCAAGGGTCATCAAACACAGGGCGGCGGCCAATGCCGCCGCGGCGCACCTTTTGATCTTTGCACGCTTCTTATGATTTCTCGTTGATTTCATGCTCACTCCTCTAATTTCAACATCTCCTCTTTACAAATGATCGATAAACCAATTCACCGTCGCGTTCCAGGCGAGGCTGATGCCGTGGCCCAGCTTCGCAAAGCCGTGATAGGTGTAGTCGTAATAAGGTTCCCCCGGAGAAACCGGCGAAATGGTCAGATTTTCAAAAGCGCCGTCGTACACGTCGTCGGCGATGTTCCGCTGGCTCTTCTGAAAGCCGCCAAACTTGCTTTCCAACGCGATGCCGCCGTTTGCCGTATCCGAAACGCGGAGGTCGTCAGCCAGCTCGATATTGTCCACGCGGATTGCCATCTGGTTCCCCCGCAAGGTGACTTCGACCTTAACGTCGCCGGGATCGCTGATTTGAAGCTCCGGTACGTATTCCTTCGCGCCGTCTTTGACGCTCGGCACCTTTTCCCGCGCCACCCGCGAAGCCTTGAGCCGATACAAGCCCGCGGTCAGGTTGTCTCTCGAAAACTTGCCGCGCACCTTGAGCTCGGCCACATGGGCGTCCTGACTGTCCTCGGGTATAGAAACTGGATGGGTGTCGTGCAGCTTGTACATGTCCTGGGTCAGCAGCGTGCGCACACCGTTTTTGCCTCGTTCTCTGACGTACAGCACGTTGTTTTCAACCGATACCGACAGGTAGCGCTTGAAGGCGCGCTTCGCATTATAGGCGCCGCCGGTGCGCATATAAATCGTCTGGCCGCCGATTTTGTTGCCCTTCAGCTGGCAGCTGAGGCGCATATCCTGACACTTCGTCTTCTTCAGGGTCAACACACCCTTCGAGCGGGATTCCGAGGTCAGCGCGATCAAATTGTGCTTAAACTCGGCAGCTCCCTTCACCAGACGCCATTTCGAAAAGCCCTTTTTGTCACCTTTTTCGAAGACAATGTTGTGTTTATCTTTTTTGGGCAGATCGTCTCGGATGCGCATCAACAGATGGTTGGTGTACCACCACGACTGAGGTTCCAAACGCGTCAAATCGTAAATGGACGACTTTTTATTGTTGTAGGAAAAGCCTTCCCGGTTGATGTTCATTTTGAACAGGCCTTCCAAATTTTCCGCGTTCGCCTCAGACACGCTGGGGTTGTTGCCATAACGGCCCGTATTAGAGTGCATCAGGCAGTAGAGATCGGGCACGTAGCCGACCCGCTTTTTGTAAATCTTTTCCATCAGGTCGTAGTCCCGGGTGATGCGGTGATTCATTTCATCCGTGCTCTCCGTCGGAACGCGGTCCTTATCCCGGATGTAGTCCATCAAATAATGGTTGTAATCCCGGTCGATGAATTGATTGATTTCGACAAATTCCCGGGAATCCATCTGACCCAAAAAGCGGTTGTAACGGTCGAAGGTGTTGATGTACGACAGCCGGTAGCCGTTGGTCCCCAGCTCCCAAAAGCCCTCCGCTTCCAATTTCTTCAAATCTTTCGGCGAGACGAATTTTTCGTCGTCGTGTTTAAATTTTTCGGCGTAGGTCAAGATCGTGGCTTTGTCGTTGAGCTTTTCGAGGAGCTTCTCCGTGAAGAGCACCGTGTCCTTCCGGCCGTCCTCAAACAAGAGAAACACGGCTTTGTCCGGCAGAGGCTTGCCGTAGTAATAGTAATTTTCCACATCCTCCTGGGTCACCGTCACGTAGCCGAGCTTTTTCAGCGCCGTCAGCTCTTCATCGAGCCGTTTCAAGGCAATCAGCTGGCTGGTGCCGGTCCGGGCGACGCCGAAGTAAGACAGCGCGATGAAGCCATGGTCCTTTCCGGACACGATCTTTGGGTCTGTTTTGTCGTAGGGCTTGTAAGTTTTAGAGACGATCAGCGCCCGCGAGACTATCCAGGCCACAAGGACGATGATCAAAATTTCCAGGCAGGTCCGCAGGATTTTGACGACATCCTTGCGCGTTTCGATCGAATAAAATAGAAATTTCCTTTTTTTACGCTTCATGATGCCTATTTCCGCTCTCTCTTTTTTATTTTTTTCTTTTTCTTTTCGTCGCGCTTCGCCTTGGCCTTCACGTCGCTCGGCGTCATCCGAGTGCCCCAGGTGGACTTCCAGAAAGTGAACCACGCGATCGGCATCTGCCACAGCAGCACCAATTCGTAATACACGCAGAACCAGAAGCCAAACAGCCAGGTGCTGCTCTTTCTGAAAAACAGCTGGGCGATCGTCATCATCAAGGACATCAACAGCAGCCCCATCAAGAAGGTCTTCGGGAAAATATGCTGGGTGAAGGGCACAATCATCAGGTTGTAAACCACAACAGCCGGCGCCAGCATCGGCACCACCAGCCCGATGTAGAAATTGATCATCGCAAAGGGCTCCTTGCGCCACATGAAGGTCCCCGCACTCAGCGACTCTCTGAGCCACGAGCGCTTCCACCGCATCTGCTGTTTCAAAAAGACCCGATGGGCCTTAGGCACGATGGTCGAGCAGACGGCCGTATCCTGGTAGGTGCATTGGTGATGGCGGAGCACAAAATTGGTCATCGCCCGGTCGTCACCGAAGGTCGCCTTGTGGCCAAGGAACCGCTGATTGATCCACGCCTCCTTGTAGTGCATGACAATTTCCCGGCGGTAGCAGGACAGCGGCCCGCTCAAACAGGTCACCGCGTCGAAATAGCCTTCGGCCGCCTTCATGATCCGAAAGGCGATGTAATACCGCACCGACTGCATCTTCGTCAGGGAATTGGTGTAGGTATTGGCCACGTCGCAGCGGCCGGCGCAGCCGCCCATTTTCGGTTCCTTAAAGGGCTGCACGAGATTTCTGACCGCGTATGGGTCGAGAAAGGAGTCGCTGTCTACAAACATGACCAAATCGGTGTCGGTGTTTTCAACCCCGCGCACCAGCGCCGCGCGCTTGCCGGCGTTTTGCGGCTGGACGTAATACTTGAGCCGATGGGCCACGTCGTACCGAGCGCCCTCCTCTTCGGTCAGCTCGTCGACGATTTCCTTAATTTTTTCAACCGAGTGGTCGGTCGAGCAGTCGTCTACCACAATGACCTTTAGCTTGTCCGACGGGTAATCCTGATCGAAGCAGGACAAGATCGTGGTCTGAATCCATTCCTCTTCGTTGAAGCACGGAATGATGACAGTCACCGACGGCGTGAAGTCCGGATCGATGGGCACCGGCTTGTACAGCATGCCGAAGAAATATCTTGATAGCAGAAACATCGCCGCGATCAAGGAGTACATGTACAAAACCGCGTTGTATTTGAAGTAGATCACCGACTCCGTGCGCATCAGCACCACGCACAGGCTGACCAGTCCCAGACTGGCCGCGGACATCAGCAGCAGGTAGCGGTCCCGATGCCGCTGCTTAAAGGTCTGGAGGTCTTCCGTGAACTGGAAGGCGATCTGCTGGGCGTCTTCAATCTGCCGAATCCTCGAGGCCGGGATCTTGAACTTCATCTCGTGCCCTTCCGGCATGGCGCCCGGCGGCACCTTGAACTGCAGGGTAACCTGTTTTTCTTTTTTGACCCATTCGTAGTCCTTTTGTTCAGGGAAGCGGATCAAAATGCCCGTGTCCGAGATGTCGACGCTCCGCCCTTCTAATGCCGTGCCGCCGCTCAGAATCACCCTCACCTTGAAATCGCCGAGATAGCGGATACCCTTCTTTTGCTGCGCGATCCACGCGTTTTCGTCCGTGATCTGCCCTTGGCCTTTCCAGCCGCGCCGATCCGACGCCGACCGCTCACCCGTGGGGTCTGGCACGTGGGAGAGCAGTCGGCGGTCTTTTTTGATCTGCGTCAGCACCTCTTCTTGATTGTCTTTTTTCAATTTCTCTCCCGCTTTCCTCTTGGTTTAAACTGATTGACGTAATCGTCCACCCGCGCAAAATGGTAGCCCTCCTGCTGCCATTGCGGAATCATTTCGTCCAGCATCTGCGCGGTGTATTTCGCGTTTTCCGTCATGTGCATGACGATCACGCTGCCGTTTTTTACTTTAAAGTCATCTTCGTCTGATGGCGACCCGTTGCGCATCGCGTTCAGGTAGGCGTTGAGATCCGTGCGCTTGTAGTCGTTCGTCGACACGTCGCCTGAAATCGCGTAGTTAAAGCCCACGTCGAACACCTCGTAGAGCCCCGCCTTGCTGACCGCCAAGGTCGGCGGTCTGAAATCTTGGGACAGCGCCTTTTTGCCGCCGACTTTGACGTCCCCAACGTAGTGATTCAATTTGTTGTAGGACGTGACCAAATCCTTGCGCATCGATTGTTGTTCTTTCTTTGTCAGCGACGTGTACTGGGTGTAATCTGCGTTGGCGTCAGAAAGGGGCACGTGGGTATTGGAATGGCAAGCGATTTCGTGGCCGTCCATAGCGATCGACCGGAGCAGATTGGGATTCTCGTCGACGTGCTGGGTCAAGACGAAGAAAGTGGCTTTGACGTGATGTTTTTTGAGCACGTAGAGAATCTTATTGATCGACTGGTCAGTGCCCCAGTCGTCAAAAGTCAAAAACAGCACCCTGTCGTCGGTCAGGCGGCCGACCTTGTCCAGCTGTCTAATTTCACCGGCATTGAAGCCTGGCAGCTTCTTAGCGTTGACGACGAAATTGCTGCCGACGTAGTGGTTTTTCATGTACGCAAACTGTTTTTTGGAACTGCCCATCCTGCCCAGCACGTCTTTATGACTGGTGACCGCGGTCTGTTTCTTCGCAGAAAGGCGATACACCTTCTTCGACGCGAACAGGCTGCTCACTGTCTTAAGCCGGTAGCGGCTGCCGTCCTCAATCTGGTTGGTCGTCGGTGAAACAAAAGCGATGGCGTCGACGTGCTGATCGATCACCTGATCGATCAAATTGCCCATGATGGTCTTGTCGCCGATTTGTTTGTTCTGGTCGTTGACGTAATAGCCCAAATTGATGTATTCCAGGCCGCCTCGCGTAAACCGAACCGACTTGAGCTGCCCCAAAACCTGAGGCAATGTGGCATCGGTCGTGTTTTCCGTCCCGCTCGTGATGATGCTTCTTGAGGCGCCAACCGCCTTCAAATGGTAGGCGTGAACCGCCTCCAACATCCCTTTGTTTTTCGCGCAGTCCTCCGGCAGCATGATAACCTTCGGCTTCATGTCGTACCGCCACTTTGTATAGGTCAGGCAATCGTGGAGGTAACGGGCCATGCCGTCGTAATCGGCCGAATAGCCGGTGTTTTCGTTGTAGGCAATGCCGATTTCGTTCCCCATCGCGGTCAGCTTTTCGACAGTGTCCGAATCCGTCTGCAATTCGTTAAAGGTCGCGAAGAACGTGCCCTTCGCTCCTCTGCTTTTGAGCCGGTTGGCCACGTCCAAATCCACAGCCTGATTACTTAAATTGCCGAAGGTCAGCCCGAGGGCTTTTTCCGTCGTCATCACCGTCTGCGTGTATTTGGCGCTTTTCCCGGCGTTGGCATTCCTGCGCTTGGTTAAATCCGCATTAGACAATGCCGGGATCGTGCCGCTGCTGTCGATGAGGTCGCCCACGCTGTCGACGTGATACCCTTCGCGCTTAGCCGTCTTCAACAGCTTCTCAATGTCAGATATATCCTGGGCGTCGTAGAGATAAAAGGCGCCCTTTGCGATTTGCTTTGGATTCTGCGGCTCCACCGGAATCTGTCCGGCTGCAAAACAGGCCGCGCGGATCTGGGACAGGTATTTTGGTTCGTACACCAGATATGCCCCCGGATTGGCGCCAATTTTCTGCAGCGATTGGGCGCCGCCGTCGATTTCCTGATACATTTTGTGCACATCGCCGGAGGCGCTTCCAGTCTTGCCCGCGTTTTCCAGCGCGTAGCCGTCCGCTCGAATCTGTTTTTTCAAATTCCCGTCCGTGGCGGCGATCACGAAAAAGGCGGCGTCGGCCTTGTAGCGCTTCAACAGCTTCTTCAGCTTTTCGTACTGGGCGCGGGTGCCAATACCGCGCACGCACAGCGCCACCCGTTTTTCGTTGGTCAGCGCGCTGCGGTACAAGACGGCCTGATCCGAATTGTCTTGAAGATTTGCGCCGATAAAGTCAGAGGCCTTCTGCGCCTTTAAGCTGCTTAACGGCTGAATGTCCACATTCTGCACACTCAGCGAATCCAAAATCCATTTGGTCACCTGGTCGATTGTCGCAGTCTCCTCGGCCTTCGCCTTGCCGTCGTCCAAATCTTCCTGTTTATCGATGGCCGGCGTCGCCGGTTCGACCGTCGGTTCCTGCGTGACTGGGTCTGCCTTGCCGTCAAGGCTGATCAAAATAATGCGCTCGCCGGTCAAGTTCTGCACGTAGGCCGCCGCCTCGCCGCTGTCCGCAAAGGTGCTGGCTTTGATCAAGTCTTCATCCGCCGGCAGCACCATTTGTTGATAACCGCCCGCCGCGACAGCCTTCAGCGTCGAGGCGCTGCCCTTCATGCCCGGGCAGTAAATGGTTTGAATGCTGCCGCCGGTTTCTTCGTTTAGGATCTGCCGGGATTTGTACAAATCGCCGCACAGGGTCTTGATTTTCTTGGTGTTCTGTTCTTCCCCGTTGAGGCCGCCGCTGATCACGGTACAGCCGCTCTTTTTGACCTTTTTTAAGAACTCGCTGTTGTCCCGAGCGTGAATGATATGCTACCCCTAAGTAGGACAGTAAAATATAAAAACCTACTTGGGGGTATTTCTATGTCACGAAAAAGCAAGATTGATCCGGCCGTAAAAGTATCGGTAGTTGAAAGTTATCTGCGAGGTGAA
>Ga0214929_100088_pt1 | contig 51771 bp, 44 predicted proteins | sample Stichaenrichm17X_FD_168613 | JGI IMG/M metagenome (GOLD analysis project Ga0214929, IMG submission 168613) | Xylose enriched microbial communities from anaerobic bioreactor in Madison, Wisconsin, United States - 17X | ecosystem: Engineered > Bioreactor > Anaerobic > Unclassified | place: USA... | reverse complement strand
AGCAGGTCTTCAGGCCGCTCTACGCCCGTCAGTAATTCGTCGATGAGTTCAATGGAGATGGTCATTCATGCTTCCTTTCGGTGAAGCATGGACCAGATCATTCATACACAGAAGATCGGACACTCTCAGCGACCGACAAGAGAGGGATGACGCGCGCCAAGCATGAACGTACCTCGCCACCCAGAGAATGACCTAATGATGACTGGTGCTTGAAGCTGCTCGCGCCGTATATAACCAACGACTGCTTCTGCAGTGGGGGCTGCCACCCGGTCGTTTGGCTCAGAAACGGCGGGAGACCCCGAAAAGCCCTCTACCATCAGTCTTGCGCTCCTTTCCTGCCAGAGCGCCGTTGTCTTTTTGCCCTATCCCTTCCGCCCTACCTTTATTTGTCTTCCGTTCTCCCCGTGACAGGACGTGAAAGATTAGGCACTCTGCTGCCCGACGTATGTTTTCGTTCAGCCGCGCCTTCGCGCTGGATTTTTTGCAACAGCCACTCTGGACCTCGCATGCCGTCTTCTTTGACCCGCCGTTCCTTCAGTTTCGGGCTGACCGGCCTGCTGGCTGCCCCTGCTTTTGCCCGGGCAAGTTCCTTCACCCCGGCGGAAACGCCGCCCATGCTGGAAACCCTGAAATGGGCGCCCAAAACACGCACCCGCGTGCAGGCCGTGATGAGTGAATACGGTCAGTATTCAGAAAAATATGATCAGGCTCACCGCCCCTATGCGGTGTTTGACTGGGATGAAACCGCCATTGTGGGCAATGTGCAGGAAACATTGTTCCATTACATGCTGGAACATTTCAGTTTTCTGTTGCCCGCGCATGAATTCCGGCATCTGATCCATACCCACATGCCAGAAAAAGCATTGCCCGCGCCGTTTACAACCATTGCAGGCAAACCTGTTTCCCAGCCTTTGCTGGTTGAGGATATTCTTGAGGACTACCGGGCACTGCAAGCACGGTATGGACACCTGCCGCACCCGCTCTCGCTCGAAGATCTGGATAATGATCCGGCGCATCAGGCCTTTCGCGCCCGCATGATCTTTTATTATCACAGCCTGCGGACCGTGCATGGCGGTGAAGAAGCTCAGCGCTGGGTACTTCGCCTGTTGGCTGGTCAGACCATTACCGATGTTCTGGCCCTGACACGGGCCGCAAATGAATGGGGGCTGGGCCAATCCATCACTCCCATTACATGGCGTTGCCCGCCTGACCGCGCCGGAAAAAGCGGTGTGGTCGAGGCCACCTTTGTGCAGGCCCTGCGTCTTACGCCAGAAATGGCAGATCTATTCCAGATCTTGCAGGAACACGGCATAGATCCTGTTGTCTGCACATCCTCACTGGAAGACTGTACTGCCTTTTTTGCAACATCTGCTGAATACGGCTACAATATTCCCAGAGAGCACATTTATGGTGCACGGCTGGATGAACACAAAAAAGTTCTGCTTTCTACTGAATCTGCAAAATATCCGTTCCCGTACGGAAGCGGTAAAACGGCCATTATCCACAAATACGTTATCGCCAAACGGAAACGCCCTCCGCTGATGATTTTTGCGGGAGAAGAAAGCTCAGCCCACCTGCTCTCCGCTTTTCCAGAAACTGCACTGTGCTGCCTTATCAACCGCAAACAGTCTGATAGCATGACCCCCTTTCTGAAAGAGGCCAGCAGCCAGCGCAGTTCCGCCACACCTCGGCTGGTCCTGCAAGGGCGGGATGAAAACACAGGGGAATGGATTCCAGAAGAAGCCAGTATTTTTCTGGGAGAAACCGAACCGCGCCTGCCGTGAACACAGCGCATTACCCCGGCACGGAACAGGTGAAGGTGAACGTCACCTTTTTACACTAAACGACGCAGCACAAACCGCACTGAGCAGACTTCTGCATCCAATATCCAGTGTGGTTCGCGCTGTGCCCGCGCCGTAGCGCCTTATGAAACAATCTTACTTGATGACCGCACAGGCAACACGGTCGCCGGCGCCACCAATCGGCTGGGTGGTGTAATCATCCGGGTTTGCGTGAATAACTACTGATGATCCGTCAGCATCCAGAAGGGCTGGATGCTTGCCGCCCGCGTTCAGAGAGACGAGGCTGGAATAGAGTTCGACCGTTGCCGTGCCATCTGCGGCGACATAAAGGTTGGGCAGATCGCCCGCATCATTCGCGCCCTCATGCAGCAGGCCGTGCACAACAGGCTTTGCGGTGTGAATATGCCCACCAGCACTGGTGAACTTTGGGGGTTCGCAGCTTCCCTTTTCATGAAAATGCAGACCATGCCATCCGGGCGTCAGCCCTTTTGCTTCCACACGAAGCAGGACACCATTGGGGGCCTCGGTCACTTTGATGGTGCCATGGGCGGCACCATCTGCCCCCTGCAGGTCACCCGTGGCGGTGCTCGCCGCCATCGCAAGGGAGGGAGCCAGCGCCATCCCGCAGGCAAGAGCAGCAACAAATTTCAGACGTGAAGCAAACATTGCTTTCTCCTTTTCCGCTTCCGACAGTCGGATACGGTATCGCTATTCAGTCTCACTTGCATAGTCTGGCATACGCTCAGAGAGTTGTGAGCAGCAGAGTGCCCTCTGCACCTTAAATTGACCGAACGATGTCAAACGCATGATGCCGGAGCAAGGTTGCCGCATCCGGCCTCCCCCTGCCCCATAGAGAGCACCGTGCCCCGGTTTCCACATCGTCCCGCGTCTGCTCTGCTCTGCTCTGCTCTGCTCTGCTCTGCTCTGCTCTGCTCTGCTCTGCTCTGCTCTGCTCTGCTCTGCTCTGCTCTGCTCTGCTCTGCTCTGCTCTGCTCTGCTCTGCTCTGCTCTGCTCTGGGCGCGAGCGTTCCGCGAAGTCTGTGGGCTTTCAAACAAAAAAGCCCTGCCGCGTAAGCACGGCAGGGCTTTTTGTCAGAAACCTGAAAGAACAGGCTGGCTGATCAGTTCTTGGTTTTGTCAACCAGACGGGATTTGGAAATCCACGGCATCATGCCACGCAGTTTTTCACCAACGGCTTCAATCTGGTGGGCATCGTTAATGGCGCGGGTAGCCTTGAAGCCAATGTTGCCAGACTGGTTTTCCAGAATGAAGTTACGCACAAAGGTGCCGTTCTGAATGTCGGTCAGAATGTCCTTCATGGCCTTCTTGGTGTCCGGCGTGATCACACGCGGGCCAGACACATACTCACCATACTCAGCCGTGTTGGAGATGGAGTAGTTCATGTTGGCAATGCCGCCTTCGTAGATCAGATCCACGATCAGCTTCATTTCGTGCAGACATTCGAAATACGCCATTTCCGGTGCGTAGCCACCTTCAACCAGCGTTTCAAAACCAGCGCGGATCAGTTCAACCAGACCACCGCAGAGCACGGCCTGTTCACCAAACAGATCGGTTTCCACTTCTTCCTTGAAGCTGGTTTCAATGGTGCCTGCACGGCCACCACCAATAGCAGATGCGTAGGACAGCGCGATTTCCAGAGCGGAACCGGACTTATCCTGCGCGATAGCGACCAGACAGGGAACACCGCCGCCGCGCTGGTATTCGGAACGCACGGTGTGGCCGGGGCCCTTCGGTGCGATCAGGAACACGTCCAGATCAGGACGGGCTTCAATGATGCGGAAGTGGATGGACAGACCATGAGCAAACGCCAGAGCGGCACCCTGCTTCAGGTTCTTTTCCAGAGATTCTTTGTACAACGTGCCCTGGCCTTCATCAGGCGTCAGCACCATCACAACATCGGCCCAGGCAGCGGCTTTATCAGGCGTCATCACGGTGAAGCCAGCATCCTGCGCCTTTTTCACGGCGGAAGATTCTTCACGCAGACCGATCACGATGTCCTTGACGCCGCTGTCTTTCAGGTTGTTGGCGTGGGCGTGGCCCTGGCTGCCATACCCGATAACCGCAACCTTTTTGGATTTGATCAGGTTCACGTCCGCATCACGGTCGTAATAAACACGCATAGACATTGTTTTTCTCCTTACCACGGCAGGGGTTTTTCCTGCCGCTCTGTTATCTTCAGTGACTCTGAATTGTCTGCGGTCCGCGGCAGATTGCCGCGATTCCGGTGCGGGAAACCTCAGCCAGCCCAAGCGGACGCATCAGTTCAATGAAACTGTCAAGTTTGTCGGTTGAACCGGTCAGTTCAAACACGAAGGAAGAGGCCGTGGTATCCACCGCGCGGGCACGGAACGCCTGCGCAATACGCAGCGCCTCGGTACGCGGCTCACCAGAGGACACAACCTTGATAAGCGCCATCTCCCGCGCCACATGCGGCCCGGCGGAAGAAAGATCAACCACGCGGGAGACAGGCACCAGACGTTCGATCTGCGCCTTCACCTGCCGGATATCTGCCGGGGTGCCGGTGGTGACAATATTAACACGGGACACCAGTCCCTCTTCATCCACCGGAGCCACGGTCAGGCTGCGGATATTGTATCCACGCCCTGAAAACAGACCGATAATACGGGCCAGCGCACCGCTTTCGTTATCTACCAGCAGGGAGATAACCGCAGAGCCGGGAGCATTCTGCTGCATTGAAAAACTTCCTGAAAATCACGCGAGACTAAAGGCGTATCATCACGCCACGGAACAAAAAGGTGGGGGCGTCAGACAAGCATCATGCCCTCACGCGTGACCTTTGCGCCACGCTCTTCCCGTTCCGGCCCAAGGATCATCTCGTTATGCGCAGCGCCGGATGGAATCATGGGGAAGCAGTTTTCCCCTTCCGCCACGCACAGATCCACAACCACCGGCCCATCATGCGCCAGTGCCTCACGGATCACGCCATCAAGCTGGTCCATCTGTGTGGCGCGCAGCCCTTTGGCGTGGAAGCTCTCCGCCAGTTTTACAAAATCCGGCAGCGCATCACTATAGCTTTCAGAATAGCGCGAGCCGTGCAGCAGTTCCTGCCACTGACGCACCATGCCCATATAGTGATTATTGATGATGAACAGCTTAACCGGCAGGCGATACTGGGCAATGGTGCCCAGTTCCTGAATGTTCATCAGGGTTGACGCTTCCCCGGCAACATCCAGCACCAGCGCATCCGGGTGGGCTATCTGCGCCCCAACGGCGGCAGGCAGGCCATACCCCATGGTGCCAAGACCGCCAGACGTCAGCCAACGGTTGGGGGCATCAAACTTGAAGAACTGAGCCGCCCACATCTGATGCTGTCCCACTTCCGTGGAGACAAACGTATCGCGCCCGGTTTCCTGCGCCAGTTCATAAATACGCTGGATGGCCTGCTGCGGTTTGATAATGGCTTCCGGTGCGTGATCCTGATTGAAGCGCAGGCAGTTCAGCCCCCGCCATGCCTCAATCTGCTCCCACCATGCAGCCAGTTCGGCCTTGTGTTCATAGGCAGGCTGTTTTTCCCACTCTTCAATCATCAGCGCGATGGTCCGGCCCACATCGCCGATAATCGGCTGATCAACATGGATGATCTTGTTGATCTGGGAAGGATCAATATCCGCATGAATTTTAAAAGAATCGGGTGAAAACGCATCCAGCCGACCGGTTACGCGGTCATCAAACCGGCTGCCCAGAGCAATCAGCACATCACATCCGTGCGTCGCCAGATTGGCTTCGTACGTGCCGTGCATGCCCAGCATACCCAGAAACTGTTTGCCCGTGCCCGGAAACGCACCAAGCCCCATCAGGGTGGAGGTAACCGGAAAGCCCGTCAGCTTTGCCAGCTTGCGCAGGCCTTCACTGGCTTCCGGGCCGGAGTTGATCACGCCACCACCTGTATAGAACAGCGGACGACGCGCCTTTTTCATGGCGGCAACGGCACGGGCCACGGCCTCACGCTCAGGGTCAACCTGCACTTTGCCTGTGCGCGGCTTGACCTGATCGGCCCCAACGTACGGCGCATCTCCCACTGTAATGTTCTTGGGCAGATCAATCAGCACCGGGCCGGGGCGGCCAGACTGCGCAATGGCAAATGCTTCATGCACCGCAGGGGCCAGATCTTCCGGGCGACGCACCAGATAATTGTATTTGGTCACCGGGCGGGTAATGCCGGTGGTATCTGCCTCCTGAAAGGCATCATTCCCGATCAGCGCCGTGGGCACCTGACCGGAGAGACACACCAGCGGAATGGAATCCATCATGGCGTCCAGCAGGCCGGTTACGGCATTAGTGGCACCGGGGCCACTGGTGACCAGCACCACGCCCACCTTGCCGGTTGAACGGGCATAGGCCTCGGCTGCGTGCACAGCCGCCTGCTCATGCCGCACCAGCACATGCCGGATATGGTTCTGGCGGAACAGGGCATCATAAATGGGTAGGACAGCCCCACCGGGATAGCCGAAAATAACCTCAACGCCCTGCTCAGCAAGCGCACGCATAAGGACTTCCGCACCCGGTAGGGTGGTGGGGGTCTGTGCGGCCATGGTGGCAGAAGCGGTTTTCGGTGTCATTTCTTCCTATCTCCCAAAAGCGGGTTGGGCGGCATCTTTAGGGAACCCTGCTGGCATCGTCAATCCCGGATAGAATAAAAGAAATAATTTCACTGAATTTTCTTTCCGAAAATTGCTCGGAAGGTGGCATGCACATATCAAGATCATATGTCAGCCCCGGTTGAGAGAGGGCATGATGCGCAAACCAGGTGGCCTGCCTGCGGGTATATTTGCCCGTTGCCACCACAGCCAGCCGCACGGCTTCCTCCGGCGGAATTTCGCCGCGCAGAAAGGCTGAAAGTTCCGGCACGCCATGCGCCCGCATGGCAGGCAAAGCGGGGTCAAGATGCTGCGCCAATAGGGATTCTACTTCCTCTACCGCACCATGCTGCATCATATGGTCAAACCGAACCCCGATTCTGGCCCGCAGTTCTGACCGGGGCGGAAGAAGGCGCACAGCCACAAAGCGGCAGGGCGCAGGCGGCAAACCGGGCTGGGCCTGCCACCACGCAAGGCTGCGCCCCGTGCCTCGCCAGACCTCCCACGCACGGGAAACCCGCTGAGAATCCACCGGGCGCAGACGGCTGGCCATATCCGGATCAACATCCGCCAGTTTGGCATGCAGGGCTTCCGGCCCCTCCTCCGCCACCAGACGTCGCGCCTCGGTGCGGGCAGCCTCTCCGCAATCCGGTATTTCGGCCAGACCATCTGTCAGGGCACGCATATACATGCCGGTCCCGCCACACAGAATGGGCAGTCGCCCCGCCTGCCATGCTTCCTCCATGGCGGCCAGAGCCTGCGCACGCCACCAGGCCACACTGCCTTTTTCCGCCGCTGGCAACACACCATAGAGCCTATGCGGCACCAGCGCTTCTTCCTCCGGCGTTGGGCGAGCAGTCAGCACCCGCAGATCGCGATACACCTGCATGGAATCCGCATTGATTACGGTACCGCCCAACTTTCGCGCCACAGTCAGCGCAAGGGCTGATTTGCCCGAGCATGTGGGGCCCGCAATGATAAGGGCAACCTGCCCGCGTTCCGCAACGCTGTTTCTCTGGTCTTCCGCTTGCTTCATGCGGGTATTCCTGTCACACCCAATTCCAAATGATGAGCCTGGTCCTGACACTTGTCGCACAGCGCGACGCCGCCACACTTGATGCCGCAACCATTGCCCTGGCGCGGGACGCCGTGGATGGCGCGCAGACTGTCTCCACACTCTCCGCCGGAGAAGCGGTGGACATTCCCTGCCCCGCCACCGCGGCAGACCGCCTGCCAGCCCTGCGCGCTGCGCTGGCTGACAAGCCGGTTGATGCGGTCCTGACACATCAGGATGCCCGACGCAAACGCCTGCTGGTGTCTGATATGGACAGCACCATTGTGGCGAACGAAACGCTGGATGATCTGGCCACCCATGCGGGCATTGGTGAAAAAATTGCCGAAATCACGGCCCGCTCCATGAATGGCGAGCTTGATTTTGCCACGGCCCTGCGCGAACGGGTGACCCTGTTGAAAGGCTTTCCTGCTTCCCTGCTGGAAAAAGCCTGGAACGATGTGCGGCTGAACGAGGGTGCAAAGGAACTGGTGCAAACCATGCGCGCCCACGGTGCCCATACAGCACTGGTTTCTGGCGGGTTCACGTTCTTTACCTCCCGCGTGGCAGCACTATGCGGGTTTCAGGAAAACCACGCCAACACCCTGACCATTGCGGATGGCATGCTGACCGGAGAAACCGGGCACCCCATTCTGGGGCCAGATACCAAGCTGGCGTTACTGACCTCTCTGGCGGAAAAACACGCTCTTCCGGCCAACGCTACACTGGCCATTGGGGATGGTGCGAATGATCTGCCCATGCTGAAGGCAGCGGGGCTTGGTCTGGCTTTTTATGCCAAGCCCATTATCCGCAACGCCATTGCAGCGCAGATCAACCATACCTCACTGCGCACGGCGCTGTTTGTGCAAGGCTATCCGGCTTCAGCGTTTTCAGGCGCATAAAGAACAGAGCATCAAGCCAGAAAGAGGAAGGAGATCACCCCATGCAGTTCGACCCGCGACGCAACATTTCCTCCTTTCCGTTTGTGCGCGTCTTTCTGGCTTTGGTGGGCTGCGCGCTGATGGCTTACTGCTTCCAATATTACCTGACCCTCCCCCCAGACTCGCCTGAACACGTCATGCGCCACGTGGCTGCTCTGATTATCGGCACACTCATCCTGCTGGGCACCATCTGGGTCTGACGCCCCACACACGAGCATAATCCTCCCGCTTAACTGACGACACGCCCTATTGCACCGGCCATATTCAAGCACCCAACGGCGAATGAACCTGTCCTGCCCTATCGGCGCTCCCACAGGGCAAGATACTGATTGAAACGTCCGCAGCTGCGGGCTCGGGGATTTATGAAGCCAACAGGGCAAATTTAAAGGACGCGGTGCTATGCCGTTTTTCGTCCCGAGCAGGATGAAAGTCCGACGCATACTCCCACCAGACTCCCGTTCTACCGTCCTGACAGATTTTTCAGACCCCCTTCCAGAGAAGCTTGTGCGTAACCAATGCGGTTAGCGTGCTGCGGTCACTGGTTGCTGGTTCAGTCTTCCCCTGAACCATAGTCCTCCTGCAACAGACGCTGCCGCGCCCTGAATTTTGCCAGATGGACGTGTGACGCCTGTAACATCCTTCCGCTGCCCCGGTTCTGCGCCCACATTACGTTTTCATAGAAACATCACACTCTTTTCCTGCTCATCCCATTACTAGAGCGTGTTGATCATCGATGGTTCGATGCCGCAGCGAGACGAGATTGTGAGCAAGATGAAGAAATCCTTTTCTCTTTTGCTGGGAACATGCCTCAGCGCCTTACTGGTCAATCACGCAAGTGCTGCTGCTCCACAGCCTGACCAGACCCAGCAGAAGAACGCTGCAACATCTGCGGCAAAGCCCGCCAGCGCTCAGGTTGCCAAAACCCGCAAAAAGGCGGACGCGGCCCCGGTGGCGGCAGATAAAGCCGAATCCATTGTGGTGCTTGGGGCTGGCGCTGCGCGCGAAACACAGAATGTGTCTCACAAGGCTCTTCAGGAATACACGCCCGGAACAAGCCCCTTCAAGGCGCTCTCCAAATTACCGGGGGTGATGTTCACCTCGTCTGATCCGCTGGGTTCCTATGAATGGTCCCAGCAGATCATCATCCGCGGGTTTGATCAGAGCCGTCTGGGCTTTACCATGGATGGCGTGCCACTGGGAAATCTGGCTTACGGGAATGATAACGGCCTCTCTATTGGCCGCGCCCTGCAAACCGAGAACAACGGGCGCGCAACCCTGAGCCAGGGTGCGGGCTCGGTTGATGTTGCCGCGGCCAATAACCTCGGCGGGGCGTTGCAATTTACATCCATAGATCCCACCGACAAATTTGGCGTGGATGTTGCAGGCACCATTGGCTCGGCAAGCACATGGCGCACCTTCATGCGTGTTAACAGCGGCACGTTGCCGGGCGGCGGAAAATTTTACGTCTCCTACGATTATCAGGACGCCAACAAGTGGAAAGGTGATGGTATCCAGCGCCAGCATCAGGCCAATGCCAAATACGTTCAGCCACTGGGCGATAACGTGAAGCTGACCCTGTTTGGAGACTGGTCCCAGCGCCGTGAAAACGATTATCAGGATCTTTCCCTGCAGACCGTTCATAAATACGGCTATAACGTTGATAACATTACGGGCAATTATGCTCTGGCCAAGCAGATTGCCAGTGCCTACCAGAACGGCACCGCTTTTCCTGCCGGGATACCGGATCAGGACTTTGTCTATTACAACGCCGCCGGCTTGCGGCAGGACGCCATGGGATACGGGAAACTTGATTTCAGGATCAACAACCGTCTCAAAGGCTACATCATGGGCTACGGCCATACCAACAGCGGCGAGGGCGCATGGGTTACCCCTTATGTCCCGACCCCGGCTGAACTGGGAGGCTCCCCTCTTTCCACCCGCACCACGGAATATGATATTCACCGGGCCGGTTTCATTGGCAGCCTGACCTACAAGATTGCCAACCACACCATTGAAGGTGGCTTCTGGTTTGAAAATAACAATTTTGAACAGGCGCGCCGCTACTACGGTCTGAATACGGATGGCTCGCCCAGCAGTATCCACTGGTACACAAACAATTCCTTCTATACACAGTGGCAGAGCACCTTCAACACCAAGACCTATCAGGTGCACCTGCAGGATACATGGCAGATTACACCTGCCCTTAAGCTGAATTACGGTTTCCGCTCTCTTATTGTCGATAACAGCGCCCGCGCACTTTCCGGCAATTATCTGGGCACACCAATGGCCAACCCTTATCCGTCAGGCTCAATTCAGGCTGCCAATGGCTTCCTGCCGCAGGTAGGCGCCAACTATCGCCTGAACCATCATAACGAAATCTTTGCAGATTTTGCCCGCAACATGGCCGCCTATGATAACTCGCAGACAGGTGCCACCAGCCCGTTTGCCACCACCATTGCGGGATATGAAGCGATCAAGAACAAGATCCGCCCGGAAATGGCCTATACGGAAGAAGTGGGTTACCGGTATCACAGCAACACCATTCAGGCGTCTCTTACCGGTTATTATGTAGAATTTGAAAACCGCCTGCTCTCCATTACGCAGGGGGCCGGTATTCAGGGTAACCCCTCCGTTCTGGCCAACGTGGGTGGTGTTACGGCCCGCGGTATTGATGCCGCGTTCAATTACCGCTTTGCGCGCAACTGGTCCCTTTACGCCTCCTACGCCTTCAATGACTCCACGTATAATGACAACGTCACATCGGGCTCCACCGTCTATGCCCTTAAAGGCAAAAAAGTTGTGGCCATGCCCCGCAATCTGGCCAACGTACAGATTGGGTATGATGACGGCGCAATCTGGGGCAACGCGAACATGCAGTTTCAGGACCGCCGCACCTATACCTATCTGAATGATGCGTGGGTTCCTGCAAACTACATCTTCAACCTGAATCTTGGCTACCGCTTCCAGAGCCGTAACTGGTTCCTGCGGGGGCTGGATGCCCAGATCAACGTGAGCAACCTGTTCAACAAACATTATATTGCAACAGTTGGCAGTAACGGTGCCGTCTTCTCTGACCCAACAGGCAGTTTTGCAACCCTGCAGGCAGGATCTCCGCGTATGGTGTTCTTCACCCTGCGCAAACATTTTGACTGATTGCACCACCCTATGGCCATTCTGAAACGTCGTCATTTTCTAATGCACTCTTCTGCGGCTGCCGCAGCGGGTGCATTACCGTCCAACATCCGCAAGGCTTTGGCGGTTACGCCGAATAACAGAACCGGCACCCTCAACGATGTTGAGCATGTGGTGATCCTGATGCAGGAAAACCGGTCGTTCGATCATTATTTTGGCACACTGAAAGGCGTGCGGGGCTATTCAGACCCCCGCGCCCCTATTTTACCTGATGGCCAAAGCGTTTTTTCTCAGCCTGATGGAAAGGGCGGCAGGGTTCTACCGTTCCGTTTCAATGTGGCCCATACCTCAAGCGCCTGTCTGGGCAGTCTGGATCATAGCTGGAAGGGCACTCAGGCTGTGTGGAACGAGTGGGATACATGGGTGCCCCACAAAACGCCCATGACAATGGGGTATTTCACCCGGCAGGACATTCCCTATTATTACGCGCTGGCTGATGCTTTTACAGTCTGTGACAGCTATCATGCCTCCCTGTTTGGGCCGACAAACCCCAACAGGCTGTTCCTGTTTTCCGGCACAAACGGGCTGGCGGTTGGTCAGGACGGAAAACAGGCCATAGACAATGTGGATGATGGCAACTGGTCTGCCGACATGGCGCATGACAAGCCTGATTTTACCCCCTTCACCTGGAGCACCTACCCCGAAGCTCTGCAAAAAGCGGGCGTAAGCTGGAAGGTTTATCAGGAATACGATAATTTCGGGGATAATCCCCTCGCCTCTTTTGCGCAGTTCAGAAACCTGTCCCGCTCCTCATGGCAGTATCAGAACGCGCGGAGTATTGTACCAGGTTCCAGCACCGAGACCATGAAAGACACGGACGGCCACGCGCTTATAAAAGCGTTTGAGCGCGATGTCGCGAACGGTACCCTGCCTCAGGTTTCATGGATCGTGCCGCCAGCCGCCCTTTCAGAACATCCCAACGCGCCGCCGGGCTATGGCGAGTGTCTGATTTCCCGCCTGATGGATATCTTTGTCACTCATCCGGAGGTGTGGAAAAAAACTGTCTTCATTCTGAACTATGATGAAAATGACGGCTTTTTTGATCATGCCCCCGCCCCTGTCCCGGCTCTGAACGCCACAGCAGGCTTCACGGATGTCTCGACACAGGGAGAAGTCTATCACGGGGAGACCGTCGGCCTTGGCCCGCGTGTGCCCGCCATTATCATTTCTCCTTGGACCAAAGGAGGATGGGTCAATTCAGAGCTGTTTGACCATACCTCCGTTTTGCGGTTTCTGGAGCAGCGGTTTCAGGTTGAGGTGCCTCACCTTACCCCATGGCGGCGGTCGGTATGTGGAGATCTGACCTCCGTTTTTGATTTCTCACAAGCCAACCCGGACTGGCAGGCCCATCTGCCAGACACCGCTACCTATCTTGAAGAAACGCGGCGTTCCTGCAAACTTCCGCCCCCGCTGGTGCCCTTGGTGCAGACCATGCCAGTTCAGGAACAAGGGCAGAAACCTGCCCGCGCCATTGCCTATGACATGACAGCCGACTGGCTTGTCAGCGCAAACGCCACCACACTGGTCTTGCATAACATCGGCCTGCGCACAGCAACCTTCCGTGTTTCCCTCAACCACACCAACACGCGCCATTATACACTCAGGATGGGCAGCGCGGTGCGTATTCCGGTGCCACACAGGCATGGGCAAACCGTGCAGGTTTACGGCCAGAACGGATTTTACCGTTTTTTCAGAACCGGCCTGCCGCTTGCCATGACACTGCGCCATGACAAAGAAAAATCCTGCATGGTTCTTGATCTGACACCACTGTCTTCCGCGCCGGATTTTTCTACCGTTACAGTAAGCGAGGCTTACTCACAGCAGACTCTGCTCTCCCAACGGCTGACGGCGCGGCACCCGGAAAGTCTGGTGCTTGCCGTCAAACCCGGAACGATGTGGTACGATCTCACAATAAACAGTGCCGCCACACACAAGCTGCTGGCCCAGTTTTCAGGCCATTGTGAAAACGGTCTGCCCGACTGGACTGATCCCGCTATCGGCCAGCCACACCAATAGCCTCATCAAAACCCCAGCCGCCGGTGCATTTCAGCCACCAGCGCTGGGGTATCATCCAGCGGCTCCACTGCCCAGGGCTCCAGTTTTCTGAAAGGGGAGTGTCGGCGCAGCATCCGTATGCGGCCTGAACGTTCAAGCTCCTCAGCAAAGCGGGCAATACGGCGAGATTTGCCGGGCAGCGGAAAAACCGAAACAGGGGCCTGCCCCGCCACAGCCTCAGAAACCATGGAAACGCTGTCTATGGTCACGACCAGATGATCTGCGCAGGCAATCAGCCCTACATACGGGTTTTCCCCCTCGCCATCCCATAAGATGCCCCCAACAGAATCCACCAGATCACTCAGCATTTCCTGCGCCTGCGGGTCTGTCCTGCGGGATGGGGTGACAATCAGGCTGCCTTTCTGCTCTGCCACGGCCTTGACCAATATGGCCCCCAGTTGCGCGGCTTCCCCCACACCAAACTGAAACCGCCCGTTGGAGCCACCAATCAGCCCGGCAATCAACGGGCGCGGCAAGTGGGCAAAACGGGGCATCCATGCCTCACGCGCCTGCGCCAGCACATCGGGCGTCAGCCCATGCAGGGCAGTACGACCCAGTAAGACATTGGGGCCGGTGATCTCATCATGAACACACGCCACAATCAGATCAAAATTGGAGAGCGGTTGCCGTGGGTGCTGAATCTGCACCACTGGCCGCCCCGGCGCACGCAGGGCAGCGCCCACGGCCCCGCCCTTGCCGCCAATACTCACCACAACCCGTGCCTGATCGGCCGCGGACAGCAAAGGCTGACTGGCCCCGTCATCCAGAAAGCGGGATTGCAGCCACTGCGGCCCCCGCAAAGCCAAGCGTGCAAGCCGGGACGGCCGCACGGCATGAAACTGCCCTTGCCAACCCGCCCGGCTGACCAGCCCCAACGCCTGCGAGCGCATGCCCGCAAAATCCTCTCCAACCACCAATGCAGGCACATCCGCCCCCACCTCGGCAGGCTCCTGGCTCAAGACAGTGTTTGAAACCGTCGCCTTTCCAGCATATACGTCTTCAGCCATCAGGCGATCTCCCCCGCTTTTCATGCGCTGTCCGGCCCGGTGCCTGCTTGTTTGCAGAGCAGCCAGACCTGCACCACGCCATGCAAAGCATGTTTTTCAACCGGGTCAAGGCGGATAAATTCAGCATGTCCAACAGCTTCGAGGCAATGGGCCTTCTGCCGTCCTTGTGCGCACACGCCGCGCAGGCAGGCATGGCCACTCCTACCCCCATTCAGCAGCAGGCCATTCCGGCGGCACTCGCCGGGCGCGATGTTCTGGCCATAGCCCCTACCGGCACGGGTAAAACCGCAGCCTATGCGCTGCCCGTGCTGCAACAGTTGCTCAAGGCACGGCGGCCGCAGGATGCGCTGGTGCTGGTGCCCACGCGAGAACTGGCGCTGCAAACGGCGGGCGTGTTCCGCATCTGTCTGGGGCTGAACCCCAGAGACAACCGCCAGAAAGCCGGAACACCCGGAATTATTACCCTGTATGGCGGGGTGGACCGTGCCCCGCAGGCGGAAAACCTGCTGCATGATGGCCCCCGTGTGCTGATTGCCACCCCCGGCCGCCTGCTGGATTTTGCCCACACGGGCGAGGTTGATCTATCCACCTGCACGCATGTGGTGCTGGATGAGGGAGACCGCCTGTTCTCCCCCGAATTTTTTGAAGAAAGCGCTACCGTGGTGGAGGGATTGCCACAGGTACGCCAGACCATGCTGGTTTCTGCTACCCTGCCCAAAACCCTGACCCCCATCTTGCAGAAACTTCTGCGCAAACCTGTGGAAATCCAGATTGATGCGCCTGCGGAAAAACGGGGGCCAATCCGGCAGGGGGCCTATTTCATAGAACCCGCTCAGCGTTTGGCGTTCCTCAAGGCGTTTTTCAACCGCGACCGCAAAAGCCGCACTCTGATCTTTGTCAAAACCAAAGCCGAAGCCGATCAACTGGCCAGCACGCTCAAGAAGTTCCGTGTAGGGGCTGCCCCGCTGCATGGTGATCTTTCTCAGGCGCAGCGCACGTCCACTGTCACCAGCTTTGCGGCGGGCCGCACCCCTGTTCTGGTGGCAACGGACATTGCCGCCCGTGGGCTGGATGTGCCGGATATCCGCACCGTCATCAACATGGACCCACCAGATCAGCCGGAAACCTACCTGCACCGCATAGGCCGCACGGGCCGCGGGGGCAAAACCGGCACGGCCCTGACCCTGTGCAGTCTGACAGACCGTAAAAAGCTGCGGCAGATAGAAGTGGGTGCTGCCGTAAAGCTCAGGATTTTGTCCGAGGAGCAGGCTCTGCCACCTTCAAACCCGCAGCAGAAAACCCAGCCCGATGAGGCAGCACGCGGCAAACGTTCGAAAGCAGCTTCCCGGCCATAAAAGCCCAATCCGCCTTGATGGTGGCGTTCTCCTCGGCCTCCGGCACGGGCGGCGGCTGAGTGATGATCTGGCTGAGCGCCTGTGCAATGCCTTCAGCTGTTGGCGCGCACAGCAGGGCCTGCGGTTTGTCACGGAACTGTTCCGCCAGCCCTCCCACATTGGTCGCCAACACCCAGCGCCCCGCCGCCAGAGCCGCAGCGCCTACTCCGCTCTGGCTGGCCTCGCGGTACGGTAGCAGCAGCACATCCGCCCAAGCCAGCAAACTGGCAATCTCGCCTTCCGGCACCCAACGGTTCTCCACGCTTACGCCCGGCACCGCAGCCAGTTGGCGCAGCCATGGCGCATCCGGCCCTTTGCCCACAACCCGGCAGACATAATCCGGTGTCGAGCCCATGCGCTGCAACGCCTCCGCCAGCAGATCCAGCCCTTTGTATGGCAGCAGCCGACCGAAGGCGAGCAACCGGATCGGCCCTCCGTGCGCCAAAGGCCGCGCAAGGGCCGTTGCACCTTCAAACGCGAAGGGCGGGTGAGACGCCACAATGGCCTTACGCCCGCGCATGCAGCGTTGTGGTGCCAGCAAAGCAGCAACATGCGCCGTCAACGCCACAACAACATCAGCCCGCCACACCAACAGACGCTGCAGAAAAATCTGACCGGGGAACCCATCACCCGGATGCGCCTGCGCGTCATGCACAATCACAACCACCGGCACGCCCACACGATGCAGGGCCGCCACCATGATCAGATCAAGCGGCCCCGGCATGGCACATATGGCAAGGTCCGGCCTGATGCGCTGCAATCTGGCCGCCAGCCCCTTCACCACCCAGGGGGCCTGAACAACACGCACCAATAAAGACAGCAGCGTTGTGTAGGTGCGAAAAGGCAGATCATTCCAGACTGAAGAGTCAGCCCGCAGAATTTCCGCCTTTTCTGAAAGGGAAAGAACCGCCTGACAGCCTTCAAGCGCGTTTATCCCGCGCGCCAGTTCCACCGCCATTTTTGGTCCTGCGCCACGCCGCCCCCACTGCCAGACCAAAACCCGCATTCTCAGTTGTTATCCTTCTTCTGCGTCAGCCCTGCCACTGCATCCAGCAAGGGGCGCGCGCCAAAAGCCTTCAGCACAGTCTGCCGGGCTGCGGTACCCAGCCTGCGCCGCAAATTCTCATCGTCCGCCAACCGGTGCAGAGCCTGCGCCGCAGCGCCCACATCCGCGTCAGCCCATTGCGTCCCCGCTACCTGATACACGCCCCGTTCATCCCGCGCGGGCACCAGAGTATAGGGCACAGGCATGCCACAGGAAGCGTCCAGAAATTCCGCTGTTGCGGACCAGTCTGTCGCCACCACAGGTTTTTCAAGCAGCATTGCTTCCGCAGGCACAAGCCCGAGCCCTTCACTTCTGTGCAAGGAAAGCACAATGTCAGCGCAGCGGGTCATGGCGTGCACATCCGGCATGGGCAGTGTGCGCGTTTCAAACCGGATATTGGCTGCCCCCTGTGTGGCCGCCTGCAATCTTTGCATATCGTCCGGATAATGCGTGGCGTTGGAGACCTTCATCACCAGTACACGGTCCGGGCGCTCGCCAAAAGCCTGTCGGAAAGCGGCTATGGCAGCCAGCGGGTTCTTGCGGGCAAAACTTGAGGCCAGACTGAAAGACGTCAGCACCACCACTGCATGTTCTGGCCAGCCAAAATCGTGCCGGGTCAGCGCGGAGGGCTGAGGCTGTGCATCCACCAACGGGTAAGGCACCACCCGCACGCGCCCCGGTGCCAGTTCTTCCAGTGCACGCGCACTGAAATGTGAGGGCGTCCAGATTTCATGAACCGACCGCAGGCCCGCCCGCCATTCTTCCGGCACTTTGGGCAGTTCCCATACCCAATAGCCCACAATGCGCCGCCCCCGCACCGCTTTACGGCCCAGCCGCAGCAGCGCGGCTGGCGTTTGCGGGCTGTTGACATGCAGCAGAAGGGCCGCCTGTTTTTCCGCCAGAAACGGCACCTGCGCGGCAACAGGACGTGGAGCCAGCAACCCTGCCTCAACAGCCTCGGTCGGCACATGGTGGGCTTGCAGCCCCCGCAGAAGAAGGCGTGCGCCTTCCCCTAATCCCGACCCCCGGCCAATCTCGCCAGCCACCAGCATCCGGCCATCACACGCAGGGGCTGGCCAGGTTGCTTTGGGGGCCAGCTTTGCCGTCATGCCAGCCAGCGCCCGACGGCGGCTTTCCACTGGCAACAGGCGCCACAGGCGATGAAAAAGATGCAGGTCGGACGTCACTCTTCCATTGTGTCAGAAACGTATCAGACCGCCTACCCCTGAAAACGGAGGGATTGCGCCAATGTGCAAGCCAGATAATACTGCTCACCCCATGGTGACTGATTGCAACTGCCCTGTCTGCACCGCCCCTCTTGCTGCCTCCCCTTGCGCGTGGGGGCAAGCCATGCCGCTCACAGCCCGGCACTCCGTCCTTATGGCGGGTGGCCTGCGTACCCCACCGGAGCCTGCGCGCTCATGAGCTGTGCGTCCCGCCGCCATAACCCGGAGCGGGGCGTTATTCGTGTTCGCACGCTCTCTGAAACCTTGCCACCGCCGCAGACACAATTGCCTCAATTCAAAATAGCCGTGCCCCCGCCCGATCTCTCCCGATGGACGGCGGGTAATTGTGGCATTGCGGGCGTGCATCATTTTGAAGCCACGCTCCCCGGCCCGCATGTTGCACTGACGGCCCTGATGCATGGCAATGAATATAGCGGCGCGCATGTTCTGGCCGACCTGCTCACCCGGAACATCCGCCCCCACCGTGGGCGACTCAGCCTGATTTTTCTGAATCTGGCGGCCTTTGCCCGGTTCGACCCCCAAAAACCCACCCTCTCCCGCTTTGTTGAAGAGGACATGAACCGCCTGTGGTGTGCTGATCTTGTGCATTCCTCCCACACATCGGTGGAAATGGAGCGCGTGCGCGAGATTATTCCGATCATGGAAACAGTGGATGCCCTGCTGGACCTCCACTCCATGCTCTGGCCCTCTCCGCCGGCCTATCTGTGCGGCCTGACAGAGAAAAGCCATGCGCTGGCCTGTGCTCTTTCCGCAGCACACCCCAAACCGCCGCTGGTGGTGCAGGACGGCGGGCATGAAGATGGCCCCCGACTGATTGATTATGAACGCTTTGCCTCCAACCGCACTGGGGCAACCGCCTGCCTGCTTGAAGCAGGCCAGCACTGGCGGCCGGAAAGTGTTACCACTGCGCACATAGCCACACAGCTTTTTCTGGAACAGATGGGTCTCCTGTCCCCTCACCCCCTCTGCGCCACGCCAGCAGGCCCGGCACGCTGTGCGGTTGTCACGCATACCGTGCTGGCGCACAGCAGCCGTTTTGTTTTCACCCGTGCCTTCCGCAGCGGTGATGTTGTCAAAAAAGCCGGTAGCCTCGTAGCCTTTGACGGACAGGACGAAATCAGAACCCCTTACAGCAATTGCCTGCTGGTGCTGCCCAATTTGCGCCCCATGCGCGGCCATACTGCTGTCAGACTGGCCAGACTTGTGGATTCCGCCTGAACAGCCCAACCCTTTTACAAATTCTTTCCGCCATCTTCCGCCCCTCTCGCAGCAGGCTAATGAGAGGGACGATCTTGCAGAGTGCGCTTTTTAGCCCTGAGGCGGCTTTTTGACCGTGCGGGCCAGTTCCGCCAGCGCCGTGATCTGCGTTACCAGAAAATCCCGCGTTTTCTGGTCCGTCAATTCAAGACGGTCAGTATCAAACTTGCCTGTGGCCTGCCCTATCATCACTTCAGGCGGGTTCAGAACATAGGCGTTCAGAAACACCAGACTTTGCCGCAGATGATACTGCGCCCGCGCACCCCCTATAGCACCGGGAGACGCTGTCTGGATTGCCAGCGGTTTACCTGCAAATGGCTGCGGCGTTACGCGGGAGAGCCAGTCCAGCGCGTTCTTGAGCACACCCGGCACGGAGTAATTATACTCAGGTGTGACAACAATCACCCCGTCCGCCGCACGGATCTGCTCGGCCATGGCCAAAACAGGCTCAGGAAAACCTGCATCCTGCACATCCTGATTGTAATGAGGGAACGCGCTGATGCACCCCAACGGCGTGATCGTGATCCCCTCCGGCGCAAGATCCGGCAAGGTGCGCGCCACAATGCCATTGAACGATGCCTTGCGCAGGCTACCCAGAAGCGTGACGAAATGAAGCGGTGTGCCCTGTGTCATGAGTCTGTCTGTCCTTTTCCTTTAGGCGTGTTCCACAAACAGCATCTTTCCGGAAGAAAGCCAGTCTGAAGAATGCGCCGGGCTTGTGCCCTTATCTGCCTTGATCTGTGTACAGGGTGGGGCGGGTATCCGGTTCTCAGAAAGAAGGGGCAGTTCAAGACTCTGTCCCCCTCCTTTCCTACCATACCGACTGGCTCGGCGTAGCCCGCCACCAACACCCTGCTGTTCAGGCGGCGATACCGCCGAACCGCCCCGCTTTGAAATCCTCTAACGCCTGACGGATTTCTTCCTGGGTATTCATGACAAACGGGCCATAACCAGCAATGGGTTCGTTCAGCGGCTGACCTGTGAGCACCAGAAAGCTGGAGTGCGCTGTAGCCTGCAGTGTTACACTTGCGCCTTCCCGCCCCAGAAGGGCGAACTGCGCGCTGCCCAGCTCCTCCGTGCCGTTGACGATCAATCGTCCTTCCAGAGAGACAATCGCGCTGTTATGCCCCTCGGGCAGGTTAAGCGTGACCTCTGCCCCTTCCTGCAACACGCCATCCCACACGTTAAGCGGCGAGAACACCCGCGCGGGGCCGTGCGCCGTGTTGTAATCACCTGCAATCACGCGCAGGCTTCCGGCGCCATTGGCCAGCGGCACGGTTGGAATATCCGCCGCAGCCAAAGTCTGGTAGCCAGCAGGCGCTCCTTTATCCTTTGCAGGCAGGTTGACCCATAGCTGCACCATCCGAAACGGGCCGCCCGTTCTGGCAAAAGCAGGAGAATGATATTCCTGATGCTGAATGCCGTTCCCTGCTGTCATCCATTGCACGTCGCCCGGCCCGATCACGCCGCCAGCGCCGGAGGAATCCCGGTGTTCGACCTCACCATCATAAACAATCGTGACGGTTTCAAAGCCTTTGTGAGGGTGCTCCCCTACGCCGCGCCGGGACTCTGTTGGACCGAATTCATGCGGGCCCGCATAATCCAGCAGCAGAAACGGGCTGAGATGTTCACCAAAATTGCTGTAGGAGAACAGGGACCGCACCGGAAACCCGTCTCCCACCCAGTGGCCACGATCATTTCCATAGCGGCCGAGAATTTTCTTCTGCATGGCGATTTGTCCTGTTGATGAGAGGAAGAACGGCCCAATGCCTCTTCCGTTAAGGGTCAACATGGGCTTTTCTGATTGTCGCATGAAGAGTGCCAGATCGAACGATGCGTTCTATGGAAGGAACGATGAGGGACCTTAACGACTTCGCGTATTTTGTGCAGGTGGTGAAACATGGCGGTTTTTCCGCTGCCGCCCGTGCAACCGGGCTCCAGAAATCCCTCCTTAGCCGACGCATCCGCCTGCTGGAAGATCGGCTGCATACGCGCCTGATCCAGCGTTCCTCCCGCCATTTCAGTGTCACGGAAACAGGCCATCATTTTTACGAACACTGTGTGGCCATGCTGGCCGAAGCCGACACTGCGGAGCGCTCCGTTGCGCAACTGCAGACGGAACCCTGCGGGGTCATCCGCCTGAGTTGCCCTGTGGCCCTGCTCAACTTTCAGTTCGGTGCGCTTGTGGCGCGCTTCATGCAACGGTACCCCGCTGTCACCGTGCATCTGGACAGCACCAACCGGCGAGTGGATGTGCTGAAAGAAGGTCTGGATCTGGCCATACGCGTCCGGTTTCCGCCTCTGCCATCCTCTGATCTGGTCATGCGCACGCTTGATACCAGCACCCAATGCCTGATTGCCACCCCCGCACTGGTGCCACACCCCCTTGCCTCCCCAGCTGATCTGACCGCTTTCCCCAGTCTTGATCTACACACCACGCCGGGAGCGCATTCGTGGTTGCTGGAAAGTCAGGACGGACAGACCGCCACCGTTTTTCACGAACCCCGACTGGTGACGGACGACATGGCAGTACTGCGTGAAGCCGCCCTGACAGGCACCGGCATTGTGCAACTGCCCACCATCATGATCTGGCAGGATATTGAAGCGGGGCGGCTTGTGCGCGTCATCCCCGGCTGGAGCCCACGGGCTGGCATTGTGCACGCCGTTTTTCCCTCCCGTCGTGGGCTGGTGCCAGCCGTGCGTGCCCTGCTGGATTTTCTGGCGCAGGAATGCAGTATCCAGCGCAACCTTGCTACGGAAGCATTCACAAAATCATCTTCTGAAATGTGATTGTTTCAATACCATCTACAGAGAAATATTCAAAAACAACCATACTCTGTCTTGTGTTTTCTCTTTCACCTGACTGCGTTTCCTTCTTCCGTCCATATCACGGCTTCTCTGTCACACAGCCCACCGTCACACCATGGAAACGTCCCGGCACCTCTCACCGCTCGCTTTTTAAACACTCCTGAAGACACGCCGCCACGCCCAAAAACTTCGGAAAGAGAAAAGGATGGTGGGTAACTTCTGGAACCCGCAGCATCTATCAAGCGCCCACTATGCCAGCCTCAACGCCAGAAAGCCTTGCCATCGTTTCTTGCGGCCTGTTCAAGCGCCCTTGCATCATGGGGGCTGACACTGGGGTTTCCTGCTGATTAACTGCCCCAGCTAAAAACAAAACAGATCTCCCCAAACGCTTGTTAAAGACATGCGTTACAGCCGGAAAAGGCACAGCCGCAGCCAGTGTGACTGATGCTTTACCGAGAATAAAGGGAGGGCTCCACGCCCTTTTTGCCACGGACTTTCACAACACAAACGCACTGTTAAAGGACGGACAAATGACAGCCCCCAATACCGCCCTGACAATTACCGGCCTCCTTGAAACGTCGCTTTATGTGGATGACATGGCCCGCGCTGTTCTGTTTTACGAACAGGTGCTCCATCTGCCCTGCATGCAGCGCGGCGAGGTATTGAGTGTGTTTGATGCTGGGCGTCAGGGGGTTCTGCTTCTCTTCAAACGCGGTGCATCAAAAGCCGACAGACCCAACAGCCATGGCGTTGTGCCGGGGCATGATGGTTCAGGCCCCCTGCACATGGCCTTCGCCATTCCTGCAGAAAGCTACCAACCATGGCTGCACCATCTGCAAACCGAAGGCGTTCCCTTCCGGGGCGAAATGACATGGCCCGCAGGCGGCCGAAGCCTGTATTTTGAAGACCCCGACGGCCACCTTCTGGAATTCGCCACCCCCGGCCTGTGGCCCAATTATTAAACGTGTCGGGCAGTAGGAATTTTCTCTCCGGACGCTCCCTTACGGCACGGTGATGCCACGTCATCACCCGGAATCTGGCCCGGAAGCCACCACTTTCCGCAGTGTCAAAAAACGGATTGGGGTACTGAAATCCTTTTTTCGGGAAGACGACGTGACGGTTTTGGGGTGACGTCACGGGCATGTCAAACGCCCTGCCTTCCGTGCATGTCATCTCCGGGTTGCCCCGGTCCGGGTCAACCCTGCTTGCAGCACTTCTGCGGCAGAACCCTTATGTAAAAACCGCAGCCCACAACACGCCTGTCGCCCCCATGCTCATCCGCATGATGTCTCTTATGAGTGAGGGGGAATATCAGCCCGCGTTTGCTCAAGGCCAATGGCAGAACATCATGCGCGGTGTGTTGCAAACCTATCTTGACCCAGAAGCCAAAAACCCATTCCTGATCGATATCAATCGGGATTGGAGTGCACATGCAGGGCTTCTGACAACCCTTTATCCGCAGGCAAAAATCATTTGTTGTGTGCGAGACCCCGTGTGGATTCTCAACTCGTTCGAGCATCTGATCACCCGTGATCCTCTACTGGGTTCTAAACTTGTACCCATGGCCCACCGCGCCACCCAGCATGACCGCATTGACTATCTGGCCTCACGCGAAGGTGCCTTTGGCTACGCATGGCGGTTGCTGAACGAGGTATTTTTCGGCCCCTACGCGCACCACGTCATTGTTGTGGAGTATGACCGGCTTGTGGCTTCTCCCAGCGGTGTCATGAACCATTTGGAACGTCTGCTCGGGTTGCCGCCCTTTTCCTATGATTTCCGGCATATTGCCCCACCGGATACCACCACATTTGACGCAGCCCTCAACACACCGGGCCTGCATAGCGTCCACCGGCGTGTGGAGCCCACCCAGAAACGGCTGATCCTGCCGCCTCATGTTGTCGAGCGCATGGCGCACCAGACGTTCTGGCGTGAGCCGGGTTTGAACACGGGTGGCGCTGTGGTTATCGCCTGAGGCCCGATGAGTGCCGAAGGTCTGAGGGGTTGAACCCGAACTGTTTACGGAAAGCAGCTGTAAAATGACCGGGGTTTGAGTATCCCATGCGGAGCGCAATCCCAAGGATCGACTCCTCATCACTCAGAAGCAGCCGATGCGCCTCCTGCATGCGTTCCTTCTGAAAAAAGGCGTACACACTGGTTCCAAAAAGCATGCGGAAGGACCGTTGTAGGCGGGACACGCTCATCCCCGCCTGTCGGGCGAGTTTATCCAGACGAGGCGGTGCTGCAAGATCCGCCAGCAGCATGTCACGAATATCATTCAGCCTGCGTATGTCCTGCCTGGATAAGGAGGTATCAGACGCTTCCCCCTGAAACATTTGTTCAAGCAGCAGCCCCATGAAAGACAAACTCTGCCCCAGCATCTGCAACTGGGTGCCCGGTCGCTCGCCTTCGCCTGTGCTGCCTGTGCTGCCTGTGCTGCCTGTGCTGCCTGTGCTGCCAGATGCACGCAATCCGTTTGCAAAAGCAAGAAGTTGCCGCCCGCCCCGCACCTGATTGAAATAGTGCCCTGACCGCAGTTTTTGATCGAGGCACGCTGCATCTTCCGCAGACAGGTCAGCCAGAACCGAAGGACTGAGGGCAATGGTCACACCAGCGCCCATCCCCGCCGTTTTGGTAAAATCAATCCGACACCCCGGACGATAGGCGATGTACGCATCATGCAGACCGCCATCCGTTTCGTAATGTGTCAGACCATCACGGCAGCGGGCCTCAAGATGTGCTTTGCCGCCCGTGTAGGCTCCAAAATAGATCAGATCGTCATCATGCCTGACCGAGTAACTGAAATCATGCTCGGTGCGAGCATCCCAATAAAGAATACGGATGCCGGTCTGAAGTGCAACCAAACGGGTATAGGCATTAAGCCGCACAAGGGCCGGAAGCGCCGTATCCGGAGCGGCACCTTCATAGACAGTCTGGGCCGAGATGGTCTTGGGGCGTTCCGCCGTCATGATAGGGACACTTTCACGTGGAGAACTGGCATTTTTCTGCTCACCATTTGAACCGCATCCCGGCAATGACAGCCGCAGTTCCCACATCGCTGCCTGTATTGGTTTCCCGATGCCCGGCAAACATGCTGACAGTCAGATCCATTCCCGGGACACCTTTCACGGGATAGGCGGCGATCACTGTCCGGCCTGTCTCCAGTGGCATGAAGCTGCGGTTACTCTGCTCGAAAGTCACTGCGCCAAAACGGTTCAACCCGGCAGGGGGCTCCGGCTGCAAGGAAAACGCTGGGGCTGTTATGAAATACTCTTTCCCCACCGGCTTCATCTGGCTGCTGTTGGGCACAGACATATCCGTCTTGGGAGCGGAAGACCTGAGATTTTCTGTTCTGGAACCGGACTGGCGCGTGGAAGACGAGGCTGGTGCGGCATGGGCCATGATGCAGGCCACAGGCATCAGCAGAACTGTCAGGCCAATTCCGCAACATTGCCGCTGACGACCAGATCTGTCAGGATGATGAGTGGTAAAGATGCTCTCTGGAAAAGAGAGGAATATCGCGCTCATTGCGTCGCTCCGCACTGTAACATGCGTGCAACAAACAGCAGAAAAACGCTTTTCAGCAAATCAACAAATAAAACAGTTGCACTATAGATGTTACAAATAGTCATTCCAGAACGGTTATAATCTGGATATTTTATCTCAATGAAACGAAATGATACAAATACTGTTTCTACAATGTACTATACTCGCCTCTATAGTCTTCGCCCCACACGGATAACGCACGAAGAGGGTCCTGTTGGCAGGCACATGAAGCCGCACTCACGTTTGCTCCCTCAGGGCGATGAGGGCTGGCCCTACCCGATCCCACTCCTGCTCAGGTGTGACAGGCAAGGCACCGGGGCGAGTGCTTTCCCCGCCCAGAACAAAAAAAGGGCAGACCGCAGTCTGCCCCTTCTTGCCGTTTTGTAGAACGAAGACCGTTTTATTTGGAATAGATCGGGAAACGGGCGCACAGGGCTTTGACGCGTTCATGCACGGCGTTTTCCACTTCCGTGTTGCCTTCTCCGCCAGAAGCGGCAAGGGCCGTCAGCACTTCGTCAATCATTTCGCCCACTTCACGGAACTCGGCTTCACGGAAGCCGCGGGCCGTAGCAGCAGGGCTGCCCAGACGCACGCCAGAAGTAATGGCGGGTTTTTCCGGGTCAAACGGAATGGCGTTCTTATTGGCGGTAATGCCAGCGCGTTCCAGAGCCTGCTCGGCGGCCTTGCCGGTCACTTTCTTGGGGCGCAGGTCAACCAGAAGCAGGTGAGAATCCGTGCCGCCGGTCACGATGTCAAACCCGCGTTCCACCAGCACTTCAGCCAGCACGTTCGCGTTCTTCTGAACAGCTTTCTGGTATTCCTTGAATTCCGGACGCAGGGCTTCCCCAAACGCCACGGCCTTGCCCGCAATCACATGCATCAGCGGGCCACCCTGCAAGCCAGGGAACACGGCAGAGTTGATCTTCTTGGCCAGCGCCTCGTTATTGGTCAGGATCAGGCCGCCACGCGGGCCACGCAAAGTTTTGTGCGTGGTGGATGTCACGACATCCGCATACTCAACCGGGTTGGGATACAGACCGGCAGCGACCAGACCAGCGAAATGCGCCATGTCCACCATCAGCGCCGCGCCAACTTCATCGGCAATGCGACGGAAGCGGGCAAAATCAATAATGCGCGGGTAAGCAGACCCACCGGCAACAATCAGGGTCGGTTTGCTTTCCCGAACCAGCTGTTCCATTTCGTCATAGTCCAGCAGACCATCCTGACGGCGCACACCATACTGCACGGCATTGAACCATTTGCCGGAATAGTTGGGGGCCGCACCGTGGGTCAGATGGCCACCAGCAGCCAGGCTCATACCAACAACGGTATCGCCCGGTTTGGCCAGCGCCATGAAAGCAGCCTGGTTGGCGTTTGCGCCAGAATGCGGCTGCACGTTGGCAAATCCTGCGCCAAACAGAGTCTTGGCGCGCTCAATGGCCAGCACCTCAACCTTGTCCACTTCAGAACAGCCACCGTAGTAGCGGCGGCCGGGATAGCCTTCCGCATATTTGTTGGTCAGCACACTGCCCTGAGCCTGCAACACGGCTTCAGAAACCATGTTCTCGCTGGCAATCAGCTCAATGCCGTCCTGCTGGCGTTTCAGCTCACTGGCCAGAGCGGCCGCAACGTCCGGATCAATTTCTGTAACCGGTGCGTGAAAAAAACGATCCAGATCCGTCTGGCTCATCAGGAGCTCCCTTGAATTTCATCACTTCGCCCGGCACGGGTACCGCCCGGATGGACCCCGCGCCAGTTCATTACGTTCAAAACACATCTTGCTAAGACGTGCACACTAGCCTCTCTATAGGGCAGAGAAGGCTACCACGGCGCTCTCTTACCGTTTTTGCCGTGGTTCTGACAGGAGAAAAATTTAATGACGCAAAGGCCTGCTTCTTCCGCAGCCTCGGCTTTTACCCGCTGTATGCCCTTGAACAAGCTGGAATCCACACAAGGCCTTAAAAGGGTTCTGGGCCCCGGCAGTCTGGTTGCGCTGGGTGTGGGCGCCACCATCGGGGCAGGTCTGTTTTCCCTCACTGGTATTGCGGCATCTGAAAATGCAGGCCCAGCCGTTGTTATTTCCTTTCTGATCGCCGCTATCGCATGCGGATTCGCAGGCCTGTGCTACAGTGAACTGGCCAGCATGATCCCCATTGCCGGCAGCGCCTACACCTATGCGTACGTTACGCTGGGCGAACTGATGGCGTGGATCATCGGGTGGGATCTTGTGCTGGAATACGCGGTAGGCGCTGCCACCGTGGCGGTAAGCTGGTCACGCTACGTTGTCTCCCTGCTGGAGTCGTGGGGGCTGGTACTACCACCCCGGCTGACAGCTTCTCCCTTTGAAACGATTCAACTGGCTGATGGCTCCACCGTAACAGGGCTGATGAATCTTCCGGCCACCTTTATCATCTGTCTGGTGTCCTGGATCCTTATTCGCGGTATTTCACAGTCCGCGCAGGTCAACGCCGTTATTGTCACCATCAAGCTGCTGGTGATTGCCGCCTTCATCGGCTTCGGTATTTCCTACATCAACCCGTCCAACTACCACCCGTTCATTCCCCCCAATGATGGCACATTCGGCCATTATGGCTGGTCTGGCATCATGCGGGCCGCAGGCACCATCTTCTTTGCCTATGTGGGGTTTGATGCCGTCTCCACCACAGCGCAGGAAACCAAAAACCCGGCGCGGGACATGCCAATCGGCATTCTGGGCAGCCTGCTGGTGTGCTCTCTGGCCTATATTGCGTTCTCCTTCGTCATGACCGGGCTGGTGAACTACAAGGACATGCTGGGTGATGCCGCGCCCGTGGCCACCGCCATCAACCGCACGCCCTACCAGTGGCTGCAACTGGCGGTAAAAATCGGCATTATCTGCGGGTTTACCTCCGTTCTGCTGGGCATGCTTCTGGGCCAGAGCCGCGTGTTCTTCGCCATGTCCCGTGATGGACTTCTGCCGGCTATGTTCAGCAAAACCCACCCACGGTATCAGACCCCCTGGCTCTCCAACCTGTTCTTCATGGTGCTCACCTGCCTGCTCAGCGCCTTTCTGCCTATCTCGGAACTAGGGCACATGACGTCCATCGGCACCCTGCTGGCCTTTGTGCTGGTGTGTGCGGGCGTGATGGTTCTGCGGCGCAAATCCCCTGACGCCCCGCGCGCCTTCCGTGTGCCGGGCGGGGATATTGTGCCGGTTCTGGGCATTCTGAGCTGCGGTGCCGTCATGGTTTCTCTGGACAAACTGACATGGATCCGTCTGGTGGTGTGGCTGGCCATCGGCATGGTCATCTATCTGGGATACGGGCGTTACCGTAGCGTTCTGGCACGGTCCTGATACGCGCTGGGCGGGGTTGCATAACGCGGCAGGGAGAGCATACTCCGCCCTGCCGTTCACCCCGTTGGCCCTGCCTGTATTCGGTCGCACTCTCCTTGCCCGGCCGTATCAGAGCGCCGACACGCTAGGAGATTCCGCCCATGAAGGCCGGTCGCTTCCCTCTGGCCCGCCCCCGTCGCAACCGTTTTGACGATTTCACCCGTCGGCTGGTTGCAGAAACCTCTTTGGGCATCAACAACCTGATCTGGCCTATCTTCTTCACGGAAGGCACAAACACCGTGACAGAAGTGGCCTCCATGCCCGGCGTGCATCGCGTTACGCTGGACCGCTTGGCCGCCCACGTTGAACCGGCAGCCAAACTGGGCATTCCCGCTGTGGCGCTGTTTCCCGTCACCCCCATGGAGGTGCGGGATGCAGAAGGTACGGAAGCCCTGAACCCGGATAACCTGATGTGCCGGGCTGCCCGCCTGCTGAAAAACGAATTCCCCAATGTGGGGCTGATCGGGGATGTGGCGCTGGACCCCTACACCAGCCACGGCCATGATGGCGTGATCCGCGATGGGTATGTGGTGAATGAGGAATCCGTCACCATTCTGACGCAGCAGACCATCAATCAGGCCGCTGCGGGCGTGGATATCATCGCACCGTCTGACATGATGGATGGCCGCATTGGCACCATGCGTGTGGCGCTGGATGAAGCCGGGCTGCTGAACACCCGTATCATGTCCTATGCCGCCAAATACGCCAGTGCCTTCTACGGCCCGTTCCGTGATGCGCTGGGTTCTGGCGGTATGCTGAAGGGTGACAAGAAAACCTATCAGATGGACCCTGCCAACAGCGATGAAGCCCTCCGCGAAGTGGAGATGGATATTGCTGAAGGCGCAGATATGGTCATGGTCAAACCCGGCATGCCGTATCTGGACATCATCCGCCGCGTGCGGGACACATTTGCCGTGCCCACCTATGCCTATCAGGTGTCTGGCGAGTATGCGATGCTGATGGCCGCCATCCGCAATGGCTGGCTGGACCATGAACGCGCCGTGATGGAAAGCCTTCTGGCCTTCCGCCGCGCTGGCGCCAACGGCATTCTGACTTACTTTGCGGTTGAAGCCGCAGAACGGATCAAACAGACCTACGGCGTCTGATCCGTTTTTATTTCACGTCAAGGTTAAACCCTGCGCACTCTGTTGGTGTTGAAACAGAGTGCGCGTCGGGCCAGCATGCTGTTACACTTGTCCGGCAGGCTGTTAGGCGGCGCCCCAGCCCGCTCCAATCTTTGCCGGACAGGATGATATGGTTTCCTCGCTGCGACATCCGCAGTTTTTCTACACCACAGCACCGCAGCCGTGCCCCTATCTGCCAGGGCAGATGGAGCGGAAGGTTATTGCTGATCTGAATGTGCCTGCGGCAGATGCCCTGCACAGCCGCCTCTCCCGCGTGGGGTTCAGGCGCAGCCACACACTGGCCTATGCCCCCGTATGCGCCACCTGCGCCGCCTGTATTCCCATCCGCCTGCCTGTTGCGCGCTTTACGCCAGACCGCACGCAAAAACGCACCCTGCGCCGCAATGCTGATCTGACCGCTACCTGCACCGCCCCCAAGGCCACGGAAGAACAGTACGACCTGTTCACCCGTTACCAGAGCGCCCGCCACGCAGAAGGCGACATGGCCGACATGAATGCCGAAGAATATCGCGGCATGATTGAGGACACGACGGTACAGACCATGGTGGTGGAATTCCGGGATACCACCCACCAGCTTCTGGCCGTCAGCCTTGTCGATCAACTGGAAGATGGTCTTTCAGCCGTTTACAGTTTTTATGAACCCACGGCACCCCACCGCTCCCTGGGCAGCTTCGCCATTCTGGCCCTGATCCGTGAAACGGAGCGGCTGGGACTACCTTATCTGTATCTGGGCTACTGGGTGCAGAAAAGCCGGAAGATGTCCTACAAATCCCGCTACCACCCTGCCGAAATTCTCAGTCAGGGCACATGGCACACGCTTGACCCGGACAACCCGCCGCCAGAAGAGCGACGAGAACCGGAATAAAACGAGTGTTAAAAAACCTGTCACGTCAGCCGGACAGATTTTTGCAGGAGAAAACACCTAAATCGCACTCGGCTGCCACCGTAGCGGCTGCCTGCGTTGGATCTCCGCCCCGCGATAACGAACGGTGAAGGCTATCGTCGTCCAGATATCCGCCCCCCAAGCTTTCACATCCGCGTTTCAGCTTCAAAACGTTCTATCTGGCCCTTATGTGCTGACTATTCAGACTGCACTGAGGAACACGACCGGGGCATGACTGTTCTGCCATACCCCTTACCGGATCAGGCCTTTTTAAGAGCCCAGGCGGGAGCGTTTTTGCCTGCCGCAGCACGTTTGCCCACCCATTCCTGCAAATCAGCAAACTGGCGAACGCGCACGGCACCGGGCCAGAGCAGCCCATCCGTGGAGGAGAACACCATAGCCTGCCGCAGGCCACCATCTGCATATTTCTGCAACGCCACGCCCAGACCCCGGCCCATGACCGGCAACTGCTCAGCCGGGAAAATCAGGAAGCGGCGATTATCGCCCAACACAGCAACCTGATCACCTTCCGCCGGGCTGCAAATCTTGGCGTATTCGCCTTCCTTCAGGTTCAGCACCTGACGGCCAGAACGTTTTTCGGCCACCATGCTGTCTTCTTCCACCAGCATGCCGCGCCCTGCGCTAGATGCCACAAGCCGTTTTGCCCCTTCCTTGACCGCAAAAACCGCTATCAGATCTTCATCATTGCCCAGATCAAACAGCAGGCGCACCGGCTGGCCATCACCACGGCCACGCGGCAGATCTGCCCCCTTGAGGGTAAAGGCCCGCCCATCCGTGCCAAAGAAGCACAGCTTGTCGGTCGTCTGGCAGGGCACCGCCAGTTTCAGACCATCGCCTTCCTTGAACTTCTGGTTTTCCAGATCAATGGCATGCCCTTTGATGGCGCGCACCCACCCTTTCTGAGACAGGATCAGGGTAATGGGTTCGCGCTCTACCGTTTCCACCACGGAGATATCAACCGGCTTGGGTGCGGACAGCAGCGTGCTGCGGCGCTGCCCCAGTGCACCGGCCCCAAACTGTTTGACCATGCCATCCAGTTCGCGGCCAATGCGGGACCAGCGCAGTTTTTCATCACCCAGCAGCTTGAGTAGATCATCCCGTTCAGCGGAAAGCTTGTCATACTCCTTGCGGATTTCGAGCTCTTCCAGCTTGCGCAGGCTACGCAGGCGCATGTTGAGCACCGCCTCGGCCTGCATATCCGTAAGCGTGAACGTACTGATCAGACAGGCCTTGGCGTCATCCTCTTCCCGGATAATGCGGATCACCTCATCCAGATTGAGATACACCGCCAGGAAGCCGCTGAGAATTTCCAGCCGCCGCTCCACAGCGTCCAGACGGTGGCGGGTGCGACGTTCCAGAACCTCGTGCCGGTGGTCCAGCCACGCCTGCAGCACATCCTTCAGGCCCAGCACACCGGGGGCACGGTCCGCGCCCAGCACGTTCATGTTCAGGCCAAACCGGCTTTCAAGCTGCGTGGCCCGGAACATGGTTTCCATCAGCACTTCTGGTTCGATCCCGCGGGTTTTGGGCTCCAGAATCAGCCGGATCACATCCGTGCTTTCATCCCGGATATCCCCCAGCAGCGGCAGCTTTTTCTGCTCCAGCAGGTCAGCCACCTGCTCGATCAGGCGTGATTTCTGCACCTGATACGGAATTTCCGTGACAATGATCTGCCACGTGCCAAACCGGCCCTGCTCCACTTCCCAGCGGGCACGCATGCGGAAGCTGCCGCGCCCGGTCTCATAGGCTTTCAGAATGGCGTCGGAATCTTCAACAATCAGGCCGCCTGTGGGAAAATCCGGGCCCGGCATCAGCTTCAGCAGGTCTTCCGTGGTGCACTGGGGCTTGCGCACCAGCAAGGCAGCAGCAGCGCATACTTCCGCCGCGTTGTGCGGGGGAATACTGGTGGCCATACCCACCGCAATACCGGATGCCCCATTGGCCAGCAGGTTCGGGAAGGCTGCCGGAAGCACAACCGGCTCCTGCTCCTCTCCATCATAGGTGGGGCGGAAATCCACGGCATCGTTTTCAATGCCATCCAGCAGCGCGCGGGCAACTTCAGTCAGCCGGGCTTCGGTGTATCGCATGGCGGCGGCGTTATCACCGTCAATCGAGCCAAAATTGCCCTGACCTTCCACCAGCGGGTAGCGGGCGGCAAAATCCTGCGCCAGACGCACGAGCGCTTCATAAACAGAGGCATCGCCATGGGGGTGGAACTTACCAATCACATCCCCCACCACGCGGGCGCACTTCTTGAAGCCCGCCGAGGGGTCCAGCTTCAACTGGTGCATGGCATACACCAACCGCCGGTGCACCGGCTTCAACCCATCACGCACATCCGGCAGAGAGCGGGACATGATAGTGGACAGCGCATAGGCCAGATACCGTTCGCTCAGCGCATCCGCCAGCTTGGTCTCTTCCACATGGCCTTCAAACGTCTCGCTCATTTCCTGCTCCCCGGACACTGTGCAGGCTCTCGCCCGCCTGGACACATAGCGTTGCTTGCCCTTTTGTTCCAGCCCTCAGCAAAGAGTCGGAAAAGGTGATAGGCTTTCTTTGGCCTGTGCCGCCGGTTTCTTCTCCACCGCTTTTTCTTGAGGACACCCCATGCCCCGGCTTACGCGCAGAACGGTTCTGACAGGCACAGCCTCCTGCGTGATCACCAGAAGCCGCGCGCGGGCTGAAACGCCTGCGGCTCCCCTTCTCTCCCTGCCCGATGCAACGGTGCTCCCGTTATGGCCCGCCACACCGCCCGGCGGAGGCGGCCCGGACAATCACACACCCCATCTTTCCCCCACCGGCTCTCTGACAGGCATTTCCGACCCTGTGCTTCAGATCTACCGTCCGGCCCGCCCCAATGGCGCGGCCATGATCGTGGCGGCAGGGGGCGGGTATCAACACATCACGCAACGCAAGGAAGCCACGCCCGCCACACGCTGGCTGCAGAAACTTGGCATAACCGTGGGGGTGCTCACCTACCGGCTACCAGAAGAAGGATGGCGTGCGGCGTCCCTCGCGCCCTTTCAGGACGCCCAACGCGCCATACGGCTGCTCCGCACCCATGCCCGCCAGTATGGCATTGACCCTGACCGCATTGGTATTCTGGGATTTTCTGCCGGAGGGCATTTGCTGGGGTTATGCGCCACCCGCCCTGACTGGCAGACCTACTCCCCCACGGATACCGCAGACACCGCCCCCATCAAGGTAGCGCTAGCGCTCCTCGCCTATCCCATCATTTCTCTGGAACCGCCATATAACCATACGCATACAAGCCACACATTACTCGGCCCGCACCCCACGCAGGCAGATGCGCGGGCATGGTCCATTCCCTCTTACATACGGCACGGCAGCCCACCGTTCTTTCTGGTTCAGGCAGCGGATGACCCGATTGCCGCCCCGGGCCAGACAGCCCTGTTAGAGCAAGCATGTCAGCAGAATGCCGTGCCTGTCACCCGGCACCTTTTTGCCACCGGTGGTCATGGCTTCGGGCTAGGCCGCCCCGGCACCCCAACCCTCACATGGCCCCATCTGGCGGAACAATTCCTGCACGAGCAGTCATTCATCAGCTAACATCCAGAAACTGCTGAAAGAGGCGTTATGAGAGAACGGGGGCTTATTCCCCTGCGGGAGTGATCTTCATTCCCCTTACTCGGAAGGGTCAGCACTTTTTTCGGGCGGCTGATCATGCGCAACAAGCGTCTCCGCCTTTTCTTCGGCATCGGCCAGACGCGCCACACGCTCTTCCAGCCGTTCCCGCGCTGCGGGCATGGGTCTATGGCGTTGCCCGTAGGCGTCCCGCGCCAAAAAATAACTGGTCAGACGGAGGCCAGCCAACCAGTCCTGCTTCGTGCCGGTCTCTTCGTCAGACAGCAGAAACGCCGGGAGCGGCAGCAGGCGGTTTTTCCACTCCCCGGCACCCTCTTCCGTCACGGCCTTACCTGTGCGCGGGGAAACATAGGCCAGTCCCTCCGTCGCCCCTGTCACCGCGCAACAGGAGAGATCCAGCCCGAACCCCAGATCGGCCAGAAGCGCCAGTTCCCACCGCACAACATGCGGCAACCCTTCCTGTTCGGACACGGCAGGGTCCATTCCCAGAAAAGTCAGTAATTTCAGAGTATGGGCAAACAGAGCCGGGCAAGGCTCGCCTTCTGGCAGGGCCGTATCAGCCAAAACGCACACAGATTGCATCATGGACAAAGCCAGCGGCGCATCCAGCAGCCGAAAACCACACCCATACAGCATCTCGCCAGACAGGCGGGGCATGGTGCCTGTGCTGCGGGTCTGAAACCGGGTTTTCACCACATTGCCGGGTTGCCACAGCGCACTCCCTGCACGGGAGCGTGCGCCGTACGCCACGCCATGCACCAGACCATTCTCTTCGGTCAGCACATGCACGCGGGCGTTGACCTCCCCCAACGGGAAGGCAGAAAGCACAAGGGCGGGAGCCTCCCTATCCTGGGAAGTCCCGCCCTGTTGCATCAGTCAGGTTCGCCTGAAATCAGACGCCAGAGACTTTCGCTACTTCAGCAGCAAAGTCATCGGCTTCTTTTTCAATGCCTTCACCCAGCTGGAAGCGGTCAAAGCCAACCAGCTTCACGCCAGCTTTTTCCAGCACGTTCTTCACGCGGGTTTCGCCATCATGCACCCACACCTGTTCCAGAAGAACAACTTCTTCATAGAACTTGCGGATACGGCCTTCGATCATCTTTTCGATGATGGCTTCCGGCTTGCCAGAAGCGCGAGCCTGTTCAACCAGAACAGCGCGTTCACGCTCAACTTCTTCCGGGTCCAGGCTGGTCACATCCAGAGAGGACGGACGGGTAGCAGCAACATGCATGCCAACCTGACGGCCAAGCTGTTCAATGGCATCATCAGCCGTGGGGGCTTCAATGGCAGCCAGAACACCAATCTTGCCCAGGCCCGGACGCAGGGCGCCGTGCACGTAGGTTGCCACAACGCCAGACGGCACCGTGAACACACGGGCGCGACGCAGGGACATGTTTTCGCCAATGGTGGCAATCAGGTGCGTCAGTTCATCAGCAACCGTGCGGCCGGTTTCCAGCGTAGCGGCCTTGATGGCTTCCAGATCTTCGCCAACCTTCAGGGCAACCTTGGCAACGCTTTCCACAAAGTTCTGGAAGGCTTCGTTACGGGCCACGAAGTCGGTTTCGGCGTTCACCTCAACCATGGAGGCTTTCTTGTCTTCAGACGCAACGCCTACCAGACCTTCAGCAGCGGTACGGCCGGACTTCTTGGCAGCAGCAGCCAGACCTTTGGTGCGCAGCCAGTCAATGGCGCCTTCAATTTCACCATTGGCTTCGTTCAGCGCTTTTTTGCAGTCCATCATGCCTGCGCCGGTCTTTTCGCGCAGTTCCTTCACCAGTGCAGCGGTAATAGCCGCCATATCTGTCACTCCTTAAAAACCGGAACGCGCCCGTGTAGGGGCGCGCACCGGGCTGTTTGTGCCTGCGCGCAGGCACCCATCTCATCTGAAACAGGCGGGCAAAAGGCCCGCCTGTCAGTCAACTTCAGTTTGCAGCCGGAGCCGGAGCTTCAGCAGCAGGAGCTGCTTCCGTTTCCAGAGCCGGATCAATCGGCAGCTCTTCAGCAGCACCGAAATCCTGGCCAGAAGCGCCGAGTTCAGCGGAAATCCCGTCCAGAACAGCGGAGGACACCAGATCACAGTACAGGGAGATCGCGCGGATGGCGTCATCATTCCCCGGAATCGGGAAGGTCACGCCCTTCGGATCAGAGTTGCTGTCCAGAATGGCCACAACCGGAATGCCCAGCTTGTTGGCTTCTTCAACAGCCAGCTTTTCCTTGTTGGTGTCGATGATGAACAGGATATCGGGCAGGCCGCCCATTTCCTTGATACCACCCAGGGAGCGTTCCAGCTTGTCGCGGTCGCGGGTCATATCAAGAATTTCTTTCTTGGTCAGACCGGCCGTGCCGCCGTCCAGCATTTCTTCAATCTGGCGCAGACGCTTGATGGAACCCGTGATGGTCTTCCAGTTGGTGAGCATACCGCCCAGCCAACGGTGGTTCACATAATACTGGCCACAACGCTTGGCGGCTTCAGCAATCGGTTCGGCTGCGGCGCGCTTGGTGCCAACAAACAGAACGCGGCCACCACCGGCAACAGTGTTGCGGATTGCCTGCAGGGCGCGGTCAAGCAGGCCAACGGTCTGCTGCAGGTCAATGATGTGAACCTGGTTGCGCACGCCGAACAGATACGGCTCCATGCGCGGGTTCCACCGGCGGGTGTGGTGACCAAAGTGAACGCCAGCTTCCAGAAGCTGACGGAGTGTGAAATCAGGCATCGCCATGGGGCGTTTTTCCTACCATTCTGGTTAATCCTCCGCGAAGCACTGCCCTGCGTGAACAGGACACCAGAGGGTGAAGGCTTCGCGTGCGTCGTCCCGGCCTGGGCCAAGCGATGCCGATATGGCGGTTTTCGCTGGCCCATGCAAGGCAAAAAGTGTGTTTTCAGCCCTTTTTCAGCGGTCTGGCTGCCTTGTTGGGCACGCCCCCACGGGCCAGCAGAGCCCGCAGCGCCTTAACAATGGGGAACACTTCCACATTGTGGTCCCCGCCCAGTTCACGCCATGCTTTCTGCTCAAGCTCCACAATCTCGCGGTCTTCTTCAAAGATACGGTGCGTGAACAGCCCTAGCGCGGGCCATGCCAGATCAAGCAGAAAACCCCATTTGGGTTTCTTGACAGACAACAGACCAAACGCCTGCGTGCCCTGCTGGTCAGACCCCAGCGGCACATAACAGGCCCATAGATCCATGATCAGATCGCCGTCCTTGTCATGAATTTTCAGCGTCTGATACGGGTAGGTGGTGCGGATGGACACCACTTCCTCCACCGGCTGCTCCCGCCCCTCCAGATCATGGTGCTTGCCAAAAATCAGGGCTTCGGCCAGCGGCTGGTTGCCGCCCTTGCGGGCAAAGCTGTAACGGGCTTCCAGAAAATTCTCGCCCTTGTCCTGCCCCAGAAAACGCGCCGTGATGGAGCCCATCTGGCGGCGGTGCAGAAACTGATGGTTCATGTCCATCAGGTTTTCATGCATGAAGGTGTAGTGGCATTTCAGACGCGGGCCGAACTGACGCGTCTTGTATTCCGGATTCCCTACCTGCGCGATATCCGGCACCGGCACAGTCTCGGCCAGAGCGGGATCTCCGGGGAAAATGAAAATCAGGCCCGCCTTTTCCCGGCACGGATACGCCCGCACAGGCCGCCCCACATCCGAACGGTTCAGGTAGGGCACGGTCACGCATTTGCCTGCGCGGTCAAACGCCCAGCCATGATAACAGCACTTGATGCAGTCGCCTTCCACCAGCCCTTTGCTCAGGGGCACCTGACGATGCGCGCAACGGTCTTCCAGGGCATAGACCGGCCCTTTTTCCGGGCGGATCAGCGCAATGGGGTGGCCAGCATAGCGGGTGGGAAAAGCCTTGCCCGGACGCACCTTGTGCGCCCACGCCACCGGATACCAGAAATTCGGATTACTATCGATCTGCCGAAGATCATATTCCGGCGCTTCAGCCTGTTGAGCCGTTTCACTCCGAGAAGCTTCCACCAGCATGGCGTGCCCGTCCTTTCCCATGACCAGAGGCTGCTGTTCGGTGCGAACACAACCTCACACAATTCCTGCATGTTACGATTGAGCCTGTGGTTGCCATCATACAACCCCGGCCTCTGCATGCCAGATTAGCCCATGAAGAAGAGGCGTGCCTATCACGTCACGCAAAAAAGCTGCCTTGCCGTCCCGCAGGGCAAGCCCATATGCAGAACGGAAATGGCAGCCTGTCTGGCAGGAATGATGGGAAACACACGAAACACCGCCCGCGGGTGGGAACAGCTTCCAAAAGAAGCCTGCCCCCTCCTTAACAGTGGAGCGCGCCCTCAGTTCTGCGGCTGAGTTTCGGTATGTGGGGGCGTTGGCCGCTGGCGGCTATATTTGCCGTTCTGATACTTGCCGGGCTGATAGGCGTGCGGTGGCGTGGTGGATTGCTTGTTGCTTTCCGTTGTGCCCGCAGGTTTGTCATTGGGCGGAGGCTGGGTGCCCGGCTGTTCGGCCTCCGTGCGCGGGTTGGTCCAGAGTTTTTTGGAAGGATCAATCCGTTTGCCGTTTTTATCCACCGCTGCCGGAGGCGGTTTGCCAACCTGTGATGCTGCGGAATCAGCCGTAGGCGGCTTGCTGCTGTCGTCCTGGGCCAGAGCAAATGCCGGGGTTGTAATAAGCGCTGCTCCCAGCAGAAGCGAATGTAAGCGGATAGCCATGGTTGGTCTCTCTGTGCTGCTGTTATAATAGACAACTCTCCTGACCTAACTGACCAGTTTTACAGAAGTTCCTTTGAAAAGATGTTTTCTCCTGAAAGCATGGTTTGAAAATCCTCAGCATCCGAGGCCATTGTCGCAAACAGGATCATGCCCTTTAACTCTCGGCTTGCAACGGAACCACTCCGTACCCTTGTATCAATCCTGAGCCACATCCAGCGCTGCGCATAATGTGCGTAAACCAGAAGAACAGCGCGCCATTTCTTGCCCATTGAGCAAAGAAACCACCCGCAGCCCCAGACTATTAACCAGATAGAGTGCGGTCGCCTGCTGCAAACGTGCTTGCTCCACCTTTTCTTCCGTCATCAGGCCCGTCTGTAACAGCACGCCCCGCGCTACCCCCGGCAACGCCCCCTCCGCCACAGACGGCGTGACAAATTTTTCCTGTTCCTGAAGCACCAACGTGCTGACGGTGGTTTCCGCTACGCGCCCCTGCACATTCAGAAGCAACGCATCCTCATACCCGGCCCGTTCTGCCTCCTGCCGTGCCAGAATATTGGGCAGATAATTCAGACTTTTGATACGGCTCAACGGAGATTGCTCATCCCGGCGCACCAACTGGCTGGTCATGACCGAGACGGCCGCCACACGCGCTGTACCTGCTGCAACGGTCATGAAAACAGTCGGCCGAACATCGTGCGGTGGGGCAAGGCCGCGCGGCCCTACGCCCCGCGTCACCGTAAGGCGTGCTGAGCCGTTTTGCAGCCCTGTTGCTGCCAGAAGCGCTTTTGCAGCCTGCGCGACCTCCTCGCCTGAAGGGGCGGGCAGAGCCAGCACGGCACTTCCCCCCTGCAAACGCTGCATGTGCCTGTCCAGATGCAGAAGGTTTCCGTTCTTGACACGTATTGTTTCAAACAGGCCGTCTCCCAGCGTCAGCCCTCTGTCCGTCAGACTCACATGGGCCTGCGCGGCCTCACACACCTGCCCGTTCAGCCAGACAAACGTCATGCCGCACCACCAAACAAGGAAAAGAAGGGAGCCAACTTCAAGCGCATTTCCTCATATTCCTTTTCAGGATCGGAAAGAATGGTAATCCCTCCACCCGATGCCAGCATCAGGCGGTCTGCCACGCGCGTAACCGTGCGGATAATGACGGAACTTTCCATCCTGCCCTCCACCCCGATGCAGAACACGCTGCCGCAATATGCTCCGCGTGGAGAGGCTTCCAGTTCTTCTATAAGTTCCATGGCTCTATGTTTGGGCGCGCCGGTCACAGACCCCGGCGGCAGGGTGGCTTGCAGCAGATCAAACACATCCCGCCCCGCGGCCAACTCCCCCCGCACTTCAGACACCAGATGATGCACATGGGCAAAGCGTTCCACCGCCAGAAACTCCGGCACGCTCATGCTCCCTACCCGCGCCACCCGCCCGATATCATGACGCATCAGATCCACAATCATCAGGTTCTCAGCACGCTCTTTTTCATCCTGCGCCAGAGCGGCGGCAAAAGCGCTGTCCTCCTCCAGCGTGCGCCCGCGTGGGGCCGTGCCCTTGATAGGACGGGACGTGACGCCCCGTTGCGCGTTCACCTGCAAAAACTGCTCTGGCGATGTGGAATGCAGCGCATAGCCACCCCCGCACCCAAGATACGCCCCGAAAGGTGCCGGAGCATGCTCACGCAGCGCCAGATAAAGCGCCACATTTGAAAAATCTTCTGGAAATTGGCTGCTATATCGGCCCGTGATGTTCACCTGAAAAATATCACCCGCCGCAATATAATCCCGCGCCCGCGCCACCGCCGCGCAATAGGACTCTCGTGGCTGATCCGGCACAAACGTGACGGCTGGCAACGGCGCACGGGCAGCAGAAACCGCAGGCAGATCATGCCAGGCTGCCACATGCGCCTGCCATGGTTCGGAGGCTGGAGCGCCCTCCGTTTCAGTGGTGAATAACCCGGTAATAAAGGCGCGTTTTTCAAGACGGTCCCACAGAAATGCGTGATCATAAAACCCGGCGGCAAAATCCGGTTCATCTGAAACAGGATGATCCACCCTGATCTGTTCCAGAACCTGCCCTAACCCATAACCTGCAAAACCAATCCATCCGCCATGAAACGGCAGGGCATAAGTGCCCGTTTCGTTGTCCACCCCCATGGCGGCAGGCATGATGCGCCTCAGCCGGGCGAAGAGATCGGATGGTGTAAAGGGGGCGGCAGGTTCGGCATCCTGAATAATCAGACCGTTTTTCACGCTCAGAACATGGCGTGGCGCCGTGCAGAAAATCTGCCAGCGACTTCTGTCCACCACCGGACCACCGCTATCCAGAAACGCGCACCATGGAGCCTCTCCCCATGCGGCGAAAACCGTTTCCGGCTCCCGCCATGGCACTTCACGCGCCCATACACGCACGCTCTTCATGCTGTCTTCGGGCTCCTGTGCGGAAAACCATAAAAAGCGCCTGAGGAGGAGATCAACGCCCGGTCCTCTCTGCCGCAGGCTTGCTGTCTTTCACGCCTGTTCTCTCACCTGAAAGGCGTGGTGCATTCGCCCAACACGCCGCGCTATAAACAGAGAGCCCCGCCCCCATTTTTCTGTCTGGCGTCACACCTGCTCGACACGGGAAATACCCGGCAGTGTCTTCAGTTTTTGGCCAAGCAGAGGGGTCACGCGGTAGCCACCCTTCAAGCGCACTTCCACATCACAGGTTTCATCCAGCCCCGGCATCAACACAATGCGGCCGGGGCCGCCGCGCTGTTCGTTCAGCAGGGCGCTCAGTTGGGCCAGCGCATCTTCCCGCTCCACCCACACGCGCATTTCGCTCGCACCCTGTGCCGCGGCCTGCTCCAGTTCCATAATATCACTGGCCGTAATGCGCAGGGCTTCGCCTTCCAATTTCAGGTCCGCTTTGACCAGAACCGCCGTGCCCGGCACCAGACTTTCCCTTACCCGACTGAGCACTTCAGAAAACACGGTCACTTCACACCCGCCGGAAGCATCAGACAGGCGCACCCATGCCATCTTGTTGCCCGTGCGCGTGGGGCGTTCTTTCTTGTCCACCACACATCCGGCAATGCTGACACGCCCTACCCCGGCCTCCGCCGCAGACAGAAGAGCTGACGATTTTGTTGCCCCCAACCGGCGCAGAACCGGGCCATAGGCGTCTAGCGGGTGGGCCGTCATGTGAAAGCCAATGGCTTCTGCTTCCATGGCCAGCCGTTCAAACTCCGGCCAGTCGGAACCATCCACCATGCGCAGGGGCTCCACATCCCCACCACCACCAAACAGGCCAATCTGGCCGGACGCCGCTTCCTGCGCCTGACTTTGCGCCCGCCGCAGAATGGTATCAGCAGAGCGGTACACACGCGCCCGGTTTTTATCCAGACACTCAAAGGCCCCCGCTTTGGCCAGATTTTCCATCTGCATGCGGTTGATCTGCTTCGGGTCCACCCGTGTAGCAAAATCCGTTATGTCCTTGAACGGTTTGTTGCCCCGCGCGGCAACAAGCGCCTCCATGGCGCTGAACCCCACCTTCTTGATGGCTGCCAGCGCGTAACGAATACCGTTGGTACCATCAGGCAATGTCTCAACCGAGAAATCGGCTTCCGATTTATTAACATCCGGCGGCAACACCTTGATGCCCATGCGCTCGGCTTCCTGCCGCAGGGCCGCCAGTTTTTCCGTGCGTTCCCGCGCAAGGGACATACAGCCAGCAAGGAAGGCAACAGGGTGGTTAGCCTTCATCCACGCTGTTTGGTAGGAAACAAGCGCGTATGCTGCCGCGTGAGATTTGTTAAAGCCGTAGTCAGCAAATTTTGCCATGAGGTCAAACACCTCAACGGCTTTGTCACGGTCAATGCCGCGTTTTACGGCCCCTTCTGTAAAGATTTCGCGCTGCGTATCCATTTCCGCACGGATCTTCTTACCCATGGCGCGGCGCAGAAGGTCAGCGCCGCCAAGGCTGTAGCCCGCCATTTTCTGGGCAATCTGCATCACCTGTTCCTGATAGACCATAATGCCATAGGTCTCTTCAAGAATATCGCGGATTTCCTCGTGCGGGGGCTCCCACGCCTCTCCATGTTTCCGGCGGCAGTAATCGGGAATGTTCGCCATCGGCCCCGGCCGATACAGCGCCACGGCGGCAATCAGGTCTTCCAGCCGGGTAGGACGCATCTGTTTGAGAACATCGCGCATACCCGCGCCTTCAAACTGGAACACGCCTGCGGTGTCACCCTTGCTGAGCATTTCATACGTTGCAGGGTCATTCAGCGGAATGCGGCTGAGATCAACCTCAATGCCCATTTTCTTGAGGAAACCAACGCCCCTTTGCAAAATAGTCAGGGTTGTCAGGCCCAGAAAGTCGAACTTGACCAGCCCGGCCTGTTCAACAAACTTCATGTTGTACTGGGTGACCAGCATGTCACTCTTCGGGTCTCGGTAGAGTGGCACCAGTTCAACCAGTGGGCGGTCACCAATCACAACACCTGCGGCGTGTGTACTGGCATGACGGAAAAGCCCTTCAATCTGCTGGCCAATTTCCAGAAGTCTGCGCAGGGATTCATCGCTTTCACGCATCTCCTGCAATTTGGGCTCGCCCGCTATGGCTTCTTTCAGGGTAACAGGTTTGGCGGGGTTGTTGGGGATCAGTTCCGCAACACGGTTGACCATGCCATAAGGCAGCCCCAGCACACGCCCTACGTCACGCACCGCAGCACGGGCCTGCAATTTTCCGAACGTGATGATCTGCGCCACACGGTCTGCCCCGTATTCACGCCGCACATAGGCTATCACCTCGTCTCGCCGGTCCTGACAGAAGTCGATATCAAAGTCAGGCATGGACACACGTTCAGGATTCAGAAACCGTTCGAACAGCAGATTGAACGGCAGCGGATCAATATCCGTGATGGTCAACGCCCATGCGGCCAGAGAACCTGCACCCGACCCACGCCCCGGCCCCACCGGAATATCATGCGCCTTCCCCCACTGAATGAAGTCCGCAACGATCATGAAGTAACCGGGGAAGCCCATCTTGGAGATGATATCCAGCTCAAATGCCAGACGATCGCTATATTTCTTGCGGGTTTCCTCATCCACATTCATGCCCGCAAGGCGTTTTTCCAGCCCTTCCCACGCCATGGCCCGCAGGGTTTCATCTTCCGTAGCCCCTTCACGCACCTTGGGGCAGATGGGCAGCAGCGGCTTGCGCGTTTCCACCTTCACGGCGCAGCGGCGGGCAATTTCCAACGTGTTGTCACAGGCATCCGGCAGATCGGCAAACAGTTCCCGCATGACGGCAGGCGGCTTGAACCAGTGTTCCGGCGTCACGCGCCAGCGGTCACGCTCGGCCATGGTGCGGCCCTGCGCAATACAGATCAGCGCATCATGGGCTTCATACATTTCCGGCTTGGGAAAGAAACATTCATTGGTCGCCACCAACGGCAGGCCAAACTGATTGGCCAGTGCCAGAACGCCGGGTTCCACAGCCTTTTCAATAGCAAGATTGTGGCGGTGCAGTTCCACAATCAGCCGATCATCAAACGCTTCATGCATCTGCGCCAGCCAGCGTTCGGCCTCTTCCTTCTGCCCTTCCGCCAGCATCTGGAACAGCGGGCCGCGTGTGCCGCCGGTAAACAGCATCAGCCCTTCCGATTTCTCGAACAGTGTCTCCAACTGCACAGTCGGGTCAGACGGATCAGATTCCTTGAACCCTTCGGAGGAGAGAAACTGAAGGTTGGTCAGCCCCACCTCGTTCTGGGCCAGAAGCACAATGGGCTCCGCCGGGCTGCCGGGTTTGTCATTCCGGGACGGCAGACCAACCTGACAGCCAATAATAGGCTGTATGCCGGATTTGGTGCAGTACTGCGAGAATTCCAACGCCCCGAACAGATTGCCCGAATCCGTAATGGCCACGGCAGGCATCTGCATGTCTTTCGCCATCCCCGCCAGTTCTGGCACACGAATGGCCCCCTGACTGAGGGAGTAAGCGGAATGAACACGGAGATGAACAAAATCAGCGTAAGACATCCTTTGATCCTACCACAGCCCGCCCGAAATCTCACCTCTTGCAGGCCCCTATTTGGCACCCCATGCGCCCTCTTTTTTATGCACGCGGAAACCATGCGGAAGGGGAGACACCTGCGCCATTCCCCATGCGCTTCTCCTCTGGGCGCGGCATCGCCCTGCTATAGCCCTCCGTGACCGTGCGGGCTGACACAGCGGCCGCAGAAAACAGAGTGCTCCCACTTTCTTCCGCCCTTGCAAGCTCTGCGGAGCAGCCATTCATCAGGCTCAAAAACCCGTGTGTTACGCTGCCCTGCCCTTGCCATGGCACGCCCCCTCCCCAAGGGTATGGGCTTACAAAAACGTGACGGAGTACAAAAACGTGCAATATCGTCAGCTAGGCCGTTCCGGTCTGCTTGTGTCCGCCTTCACACTGGGAACCATGACCTTTGGCGGAAAAGGGGCCTTCGCCAAGACCGGCAACACCGATGTAAAAGGTGCCTCCCGCCAGATTGACCAATGTCTGGATGCCGGGATCAACATGTTTGATACGGCGGACATCTATTCCTCGGGCGAATCAGAAACCATTCTGGGGCAGGCGCTCAAGGGCCGCACCAAGGAAGCGCTGGTAACCACCAAGGCCCGCTTCCGCACCGATGATGGGCCAAATGGAGAGGGTTCTTCCCGCTATCATCTGATTGCCGCCTGTGAAGCCAGCCTGAAACGGCTGGGGCGTGATCACATTGATCTCTACTACCTGCATGAATGGGATGGCATCACCCCGCTGGACGAAACGCTGGAAGCGCTGGATACGCTGACAAAAGCAGGCAAGATCCGCTACGCTGGTGTTTCAAACTTCTCCGGCTGGCATCTGATGAAGGCGCTCTCCATTGCTGAGCAGAACCGCCTGATCGCCCCGGTGGCCCAGCAGATTCACTACACCCTGCAAGCGCGTGAAGCAGAGTATGAACTGCTGCCCATAGCGGTGGATAAATCCATTGGCGTGCAGGTCTGGAGCCCGCTGGCCGGGGGGCTTCTCTCGGGCAAATATCGGCGCAACAAGCCCATGCCAGAAGGGCGGCAGCTTGAAAACTGGGGCGAACCCCCGGTGCATGACAAGGAAAAGCTGTTTGATATTGTAGAAGTGCTGGTGGCTGTGGGGGAAGAACTGGGCGTTTCCGCCGCGCAGGTGGCACTGGCCTGGACCATGCATCGCCCGGCCATAACATCCGTGGTTATTGGTGCCCGCACGGATGAACAGCTTGCAGATAACCTGAAAGCTGCCAGCCTCACGCTTTCTGAAGATCAGATCAAACGGCTGGATGAGGCCAGCAAGCCGCCGCTGCTTTATCCTTACTGGCATCAGGCCAGCACTGCTGCTGCCCGCCTGAGCCCTGCCGACCGCCTGCTTCTGGCACCTTTTACAGAAAAGCCGTAAAACGCACGCATTGCGGGCCAACACGGGGTATGGAAAACACGCCATCCTGCCCCGTGGCGGCCTTTTTCTTTTGTTCATCAGGACGCATTAATGAAGCTTGTCAAAACCAGACAGGAACTGGCTGATATTGTCACACAATGGCACCGTGCGGGCGAAACCATTGGCGTGGTGCCCACCATGGGCTCCCTGCATGCGGGCCATCTTGCCTTGGTCAAGGCGCTGGATGGCAAGGCCACCCGGCGTATTGTGACCATTTTTGTAAACCCCATCCAGTTCAACAACCCGGATGATTTTCACCTCTATCCCCGTGGGTTGGAGGCTGATGCCGCATTGCTGGAAGAAACGGGGGGCGTGGATATACTCTACGCGCCAGACGAGACACAGATTTACGCCCCGGGCTTTTCAACCCGCGTGGTTGTTTCCGGGCTGGACGCCATGCTGTGTGGAGGGGACCGGCCAGGCCATTTTGATGGCGTAGCCACCATTGTCACCAAACTGTTCATGCAAACCCGTGCAGATATCGCCGCTTTTGGCGAAAAAGATTTTCAGCAGCTCTGCATTGTGCGCCGTCTGGTGCAGGATCTGGATCTCCCTGTCTCCATTCTGCCCGTGCCCACCGTGCGTGAGGCTGACCAGCTTGCTCTTTCGTCCCGCAACAGGCGACTAACGCCCATTCAGCGGGCCCGCGCCGCCCACCTGCCCGCCAGCCTGCACACATGCATTGCAGAACTGAAGGCAGGGAAAAATTCGGAAACCTGCCTGAAAACCTGCTGGCAGGATCTGGAAGAAGCAGGCTTCGCTGTGCATTACCTTGAACTGCGCTCCAGTAAAAATCTACAGGCCACACAGCCATCAGACCCTTCCGCACGCCTGTTTGTGGCTGCAAGCCTTGGCGATGTGCGGCTGATTGATAACATGCCCCTGTGCTGAGCCAATTCTGTTCCAGCCACCCCCAACCCCACCAAGAAAGCCCTTATTCATGACCATTACACGCCTTGAGCCCGAAGAACGCCTGACGGGTGCCGTTATTTACAACGGCCTTGTGCATCTGGCCGGACAGATAGCGGATGATGCCTCGCTGGATGCTGAGGGCCAGATGGCCGATATTCTGCAGCAGGTGGACGCCCTGCTGGCCAAGGCCGGCACGGATAAAAGCCGCCTGCTTTCTGTCCAGATCTTTCTGGCTGACATGAGCGATATGGCCGCCATGAACCGCGCCTGGGATGCATGGCTTGACCGCAACAACAAACCGGCCCGCGCAACTGTGGAAGCCAAACTGGCCAACCCCGCATGGCGCGTGGAACTGACAGGCATCGCCGCCCTGCGCTAAGCAGCAGGACAGAAAGGGGGCGGCTTTTCTGAAAGCTGCCTCCACCCCACGCAACCGCAACCGCAACCGCAACCGCAACCGCAACCGCAACCGCAACCCCAACCGCAACCGCAACCCCAACCGCAACCGCAACCGCAACCGCAACCGCAACCGCAACCGCAACCGCAACCGCAACAAAGCGGCGGCATTATCGGCCCACATGCAAGCATAATTTTATGCTAGACAAGGCAGTGCGTTCAAATTGTCAGGGAAAAATCTGGCTGGCTCCCGAAGTAGGACTCGAACCTACGACCCAGCGATTAACAGTCGCTTGCTCTACCAACTGAGCTATTCGGGATCAGCGAGGCACCGTATAACCGGGTTCCCGGCGGGTCGTAAACCCCCTTTTTTCATTTTTTTTCATTTCCGGTTTCCCTTGCAGGACGACACCCGGAAAAACACGGTGTAGGAAGGATTTCATGAGCATGAACGGATCTTCTTCCACCCCGGTTTTCCGCCGCCGTATTCTGTTAAGCAGCCTTGCGGGGCTGGCCGTGGCGGGGGGAGTGAGCGCCTATGAACTCCACCGCGCCAACCGTCCACCGCACAAACAACCCGACGGCCGTTACAGAAAGCTCACCATTGCGTGGCCGCATGCCACCACGGCCCCTGTGCTGGCCGTGGCGTATCAGAAAGATTTTTTTGCCCGCTACAGCTTGGAACTGGAAACCGCCGGGGACTTTCTGGATGGCTCTGAAGCACTGGATGCGCTGGAGCACGGCAAGGCCACTTATGCCGTTGCACCAGCCCTGACATGGCTGCCGCGCCTGCATGCGGGGCTGTCAGCCAGCCTTGTGCTGGGTATTCAGCCCGGCGTGTTTCGCCTGCTGGTGCGGCGTGGCTCCGGCGTGACCCGGCTGGACCAGTTGATGAACCGCCCCGTAGGCGTGCCAGACCTGAATGCTGCGGATAAACTGTTCTTTGCCATCATGATGCGCCGCAAGGGCATTAACGCCATGTCTGGCGTGAACTGGAAAACCCTGCCTGCTGAAGAGCTTCTGGGGGCTTCACAGCGCAAGGAACTGGATGCCGTTGTGGCGCATGATCCGCTGGCGTGGCAGTTGCTCAACCAGAGTGATGGTCTGTTTGCGGAACTGGTCAGCAGCAACACCGGCCATTATGCGGACCGCACAAACCTGATTCTGGGTGTTAGCAACAGCGCTTTTGAAGAAGACCCAGATGCCGCAACGGCCCTGACCCTCGCCCTGCGGGACGCCGCAAAATGGACCAACACGCACCGGAGCGAAGCCGCAACCCTGGTGGCGGATGATACCCCGACCATGACGCCAGACAACGTGCTGGCCATGCTGAACAGTGAGCCAACAATCCGCCCCGTTACCGGCCACGCCCTGCGCGAACAGATGGCCCAGTATTGCGATGAACTGCAACTGATCTCCCTACTACCGGAAACTGAGAGCGCCGCGGATCTGGCAAAAACGTACACGCGCAACGTGTTGCGAGGGTAACAACCCTGCCGCAGCTTGCGGAGGCTAACGCGCTTCTTCCATTTCGGCAGAGCGGGTAACTCTCGCTTTCCGCGAGCGCGGCAGGCGCAACTCGCTCGCCAGCACGCCCGCAACAATCAGCCCAGCGCCGACTAAAGCAGAAGCTGGCAGAACCTCTCCTGCCATGCGCCCGACCAGCCCGGCCCATACGGGCTCGCCCGCATAAATAACGGTGGCTCTGGTAGGGGAAACGGTTTTCTGCGCCCAGTTCATGGCAAACTGGATAATGGCCGTCATGGCTCCAAGCCCAACAGCGGCGGCAACCCATGTCCAGGAAAAGGGCGGCACGGCCTCGCCTGCAAGCGGCATGGTGCAAAAGGCCAGCAGCCCCGCCACCAGAAGCTGCACCATGGTCACCCGGCGGCTATCCACACCCGGCGCAAAACGGCTGATCAGAATGATTTCCACGGCAATGGCCAGCGCACACAACAGCGTGGAGATTTCTCCTGCACTGAACTGTAGGCCGGTGGCGGCATTCGGGCCTGTCAGCAGCACAAGCCCCACAAAGGCGCAGGCCACGCCAACCCAGCTCATGGCATGGGGCCTGCGGCGCAGGACCGCCCATTGCAGAAACGGAACCATTGGCACATACAATGCCGTAATAAAGGCGGACTGGCTGCTGGGAATGGTTTTCAGCCCCAGCGTTTGCAGACTGTAGCCCAGAAACACCGCCACCCCGATACAGGCCCCGGCCTTGACCTCATGCCGCCGGAATCCGCCCAGCGATTTATGGAACAGCACCACGGACATGATACCCGCCGTTATGAACCGTACCCCAACAAAAAAAAGCGGCCCGGTATGGCGCAGGGTGTTATGAATGATAAGGAACGTTGCCCCCCACAACATGGTAATGCCAATCAAAATCATCTCCTGACGAGAGAGCATCTTGACTGGCAGCTCAGAGGTGGGATGAATTCGGTTCATAGGTTTCAGCATATATGGGCACTATAATGCACAATCAAGCCCCGCGTTCCGATGTTCTTGCCCATGTCGGAACAAACCTCCGCCGTCTGCGCAAGGAAGCGGGCCTGAGCCAGGAAGCTCTGGCAGCGGCCTCTGGCATCAGCCGCCGCATGATTGTGAATCTGGAAACCGGCAACGCCAATATCAGTCTGGGCACGCTGGACCGCCTGGCGGAAGCCCTGAACACGTCCTTCCTGAAACTGGTCAGCAACCCCGAGCGTGAAATCCGGCGGCTGGAGGAAGTGATGTGGCGCGGCGTAGGGCCACAGAGCCAGGCCACATTGCTGGGGGCCGCCCCTGCCCGGCATGATACCCAACTCTGGCTGTGGTCTCTGGAAGTAGGCGAGCGCTACACGGCTGATCCGGACCCGGAAGGCTGGCATGAAATGATTTTTGTGCTGCAAGGTACGTTACGGTTGGATTTTGACACGGAAAGCCAGATTGTGCCGACCAATGACTTCACCATCTATAGCAGCGCCCAGAACTACGCCTATCAGAATGTCGGGAACAGCGTTTTGCGCTTTATCCGGTCTGTGTCGTCCTGATCCTCAGGTATCGTCCAGTCTCTTACAATACAAACTGGTTTTAAAAGCAGTTCTTCATCCGCAAGCGTTACCTGCACCTGCGCAACCACAGCTCAAAACAACGGTGCCAATCAGTGCACATTCTTATTGCCATGCGCTGCAGCGTGAGTGACCGCCCACTGGTAATCCCCCCATTTTTAGTGGGGCATTGAATGAGACTTCAGGCAGCTGTTTTTAGTTTCTGGGCGGGGGTTAGCCCGCTGTTCCCCATGTTGGGTCTGTCATGGTTATATGTCCAGAGCCATTGT